>ENA-UERG01002113-UERG01002113.1-human-gut-metagenome-genome-assembly--contig:-NODE-2113-length-14830-cov-3.973565_pt1 | contig 14830 bp, 16 predicted proteins | sample MGYA00242954_ERZ507954 | MGnify/ENA primary metagenome ERZ507954 (study PRJEB26167, sample SAMN06115478) | human gut metagenome | host: Homo sapiens | place: China:Sichuan | collected 2015-01-21... | reverse complement strand
CTTCCACCGCCGGGCGGGTCAAGATGATGCGGGATACTTCCTTGGCCTTAAAGGCTTTCACCGCCATGGCAACGGCCAGATAGGTCTTGCCGGTACCCGCCGGGCCGACACCGAAGGTAATGGCATTGGAGCGGATGGCGCTCAGGTATTCCTTCTGTCCCAGCGTTTTGGGGCGGATCGGGCGTCCCTTGACCGTGACGGTAACAAAGTCCTCGGTCAGTTCCTTTACCCGCTTCTCTGCGCCATCGTGTGCCAGACTGATGCAGTAGTGCACAGTCTGATCTTCCAGCGGGGTGCGGTTCTCGATCAGAAGAAGCATTCCCTCCACGGCGCGGTTCGCTGCCGCCACATTGGCAGGCTCGCCGGAAATGCGAAGCTGTGTGCCGCGGCAGACAGCGGTAACAGAAAACTATTTTTCCAATAAGCGAATATTCCGGTCACAGTTGCCAAAAACAGCCGCTGCGATCTCTACACTATCCAATTCAATACACTTTTCCGCCATGGAGCTCCTCCCGAATTGCAGAATTTGATGACTATATTGTACCACCAAAATCTTCAGAAGAAAACTATGAAAAGTGCACAAAATATTTTCCCGCGTTCCATCGGTTTTTCCATACGAACCGTGTTTTAAAGCTTTTTGATGACTTTTTTCAGAAAACGCTTGACAAAGTATATCGGGAGACGATATACTTTAAGCGCAATATATCGGCTAACGATATAAAGACGTCCGATAGAATCCATGGAGTGTTTCAGTATGGAAAACCTTGCACTGACCGAATCGACCTATTATATCCTGTTGTCTCTTTACCATCCGCAGCACGGTTATGGCATCATGCAGCAGACGGAGCAGCTTTCCGGGGGCAGAGTTCATCTTGCCGCCGGGACGCTGTACGGCGCATTGACCTCCCTGTGCGAAAAAGGCTGGATCCGTCCCCTGCCCGCTGAGAGCGGCAGCCGCAAAAAGGAATACCAGCTTACCGCAGAGGGCGTACAGATTTTAAAGCACGAGCTTGCCCGCTTGCAGCAGCTTGTGGCAAATGGTGAGAGCATCCTGAAGGAGGAAGCCTTATGAAGGAAAAGAAAACCGTTTTCAAGCTTTTCTTTGTGTGGGATTTTGAAAAAGAAGAGCGCTGGCTGAACGAGATGGCACAGGAGGGCTGGGTACTGGACAATACCGGGTTTTCCTTTTATACTTTTGTGCGCTGTGAACCGGGCGAGTATATCATCCGCTTGGAGATGAACCCCAGCAGTGATTACCGCGCCTTTGTAAAGGAACTGGGTGCAGAATATATCGGCGGCTGCGTCAACTGGGTGTACTTCCGTCGGAAAGCGGAGCTTGGCAGCTTTGAGCTGCTCTCAGATATCGACTCCCGTCTGACGCATCTGAGCCGAATCAATCGGATGCTTTCCCTGATCTGTCTGGCAAACCTGATTCTTGGCATAATGAACTCTCTGAATCAGGCTCGCTACGGCTGGCTGAACCTGTTGTGCGCAGCAATTCTCTCCTATGCACTGGGACGTATCCACGGCATGAAAGTAGCGCTGGAAAAGGAACGCAGTTTGCACGAATGATTTGTCAATCCCTTCTTCGCCACAACCGCAGAGAAAAAAGCGGCGTATCTTTGGATAAAAAGACCATAGCAAACTGTTCTCCATCGTGATACAATAGCAAGCGTTGTGTGCCGCCGCCCGGCGGCCGTTTGGACTGCTTGAACACAAAGGAGAAGGAACCATGGAACAGCTTTTTCTGATGCCCGGTGAAGAACGATACGAGCGCTTCAAGGATGGCAACGGTGTTCCTAAGGTACACTACTCCTACCGCTCTATGCGCGGTGCCTTCTTCGACTGCGAGAGCCGCAGCTTAGAGGAAGCCCAGCGTCTGTGCGAAAACTGGCTTGTGGGGCAGGATCGCTGCTACCGCAATTAACATAAAACCATAACCCCCCTGCCGTATTTGCAGCCTTTTTTGCAAAACGGCAGGGGGTATTTTTGTTATATAGGCTTTACTGCCACACCTGCGCACAGACAAGTTCCAATACACTACCGGCGATGCAACGGGATTTATCCGAGATCAGGAAGCAGTTGGAAAGCTCCTCCCGCCGGGGGTCGATATCCGCGATCTTAAAGTCCGGCGTAACCGGATAGCCGCTGCGCAGCAATCCGCGCAGAATGCCGGGAATCTGTGCTGTGACCGGGATATCAGCTCCTTCTGGGGTGCGGATAGTGGCGATAGTCTCGCCCTTCTCTACTAAATCGCCGATTTTACGCACATTCATAAAAACACCGGCGGCCTGTGCATGGATCACCCGCTCTGCACCGTACCCGCCAATAATGCCGGGGATGCCGGTATTGGGGATAGCACTCCCCTCCCGGATGATCCGGCCAAGCCGGTGGCCGCGCTTGGTCTCCACTACGGCGTCCACGTCCTGCCCAGCAACAAAGCCGGGGCCAAGGGCGATGGTCAGCGGTGCCATATTCCGGCAGGTGCCAAGGTTGCGCTTGGCCAGAATGGCATCCACTACGACCTCCGGCTTTGCCCGGGCAATACAGGCCCCCTCTGGGTCAACGAGCACCGGAACAGCGCCCTGCGCCCAGACGGACTGTGCCTGTTCCAATGCTTCAATGCGGACAGCGCGCAGACCCTCAACAGTGGCTTCGCCTTCATACACTGCTTCACACAGAGCTACCTGACGGCGGATGGCTGCGGGCCGTGTTGTTTCCAGCACCAGCACCCGCAGCCCGGCGCTCCACAACCGGTGGATGGTACCGGTGGCAAGGTCGCCGCCGCCGCGCACGATGATCAAAGCGTCCTTTTTCATTTTATTTCCTCCCCGGGGAAAAGTGTCTGCAATAGCACCTCCATGGAGCCGCCACAGGCAGCAACAGCCGCATCCTCGTTTTTGCCGTCAGCCGAAAGCTGCAGGCATTGCAGGGCGGGCACAGCCTGTGCCAACAGCTTCTGAGCCGCCTGTACCGTGTAATGCTCCATAATGCCGCCGCCCACACTGCCCACGGTACTGCCATCGGGCAGAACGAGCATTTTTGCGCCAACATCCCGCGGGGTGGAGCCGTGCCGCGCAATAATAGTAGCCAGTACCGCCGGGGTATGGGCTTTTTCTGCCTGCACCATCGCATCCAGCAATGTGACGGGATAGCCCTCGGTCTGGGGGCGGGCATTTTTGACCTGCACGATCTGCGCCAGAATGGAAAGCGCGATCTCCGCAGCCGTCTGTGCACCAATGGCAAGGCCGATGGGTGCGCAGAGTGCATCGATCCGCTGGCTGTCCAGACCGTTCTCCAACAGCTGACGGCGCACCAATGCAGCACGGCCACGGCTGCCCATCATGCCCACATAGGCCGCAGGCTTTTGCAGAATCCGGGTCAGGCAATCCAGATCAAAAGCATGGGAGCGGGTCAGCACTGCAAAATAGGTCTCCGCCCCGCCGGGCACATCCTGAAGCGCCTGCGCAAAGGGAGCGCAAAGCACGGTATCCGCTCCGGCGGCGCGTAGCTGCTGGGCAAATTCCTCCCGATCATCTATGGCAAGCACTGGCATGCCGAGAAGCTTTGCCTGCTTTACAAGGGCAGCAGCAACATGACCGCCGCCGCAGACCACCAGCTGCGGCACCGCACCAAAGCGCTCAGCAAATACCCGCTGACCTTCCAGTGTAAGAAAGCCCGTAGCGGTACAGGCCTGCAGGACGGCAAGCTGACGTTGCAGAAGCCCAGCGCTCTGGGTCTGCCACAGGTCATCTCCGTCCCGCAGCAGCAGCTGACTGCCTGCCTCTACGCCTTCCAGCACGGTAGCCAGCGTATAGCTGCCGGTCTGGCTTGTACTTTGCAGAACGTCTGCAAGCGTTTGTCTGTTCATTGGTGTTTCTCTCCCTTAATTATTGCTCCACAGGTGTTACCTTATCAAACTGTGTCTGATCCAGTTCTGCCTGCCAGCTTTGCCAGTCCTCCGGCAGCATACGCCATGCAAGTCCGCACCCTGCCGAGATCTCACGCGGCAGCGGGATCAGCCGTCCGGGCACCTGCCGGGCATGGCATTGCTTTTCCCACTCCATAGCCTCTAAGGTAGTACGGAAGGAAAGCACGATATAGCTTCGTTTTACTCGCATAAAATCTCCCGGGCAAGTGCGCAAACTGCCTGCGCTGCCTGCTGTACCTCCTGCTCCGTATTGAAATGGGAAAAGCTGAACCGTACCACGCCCTGCTCGGCCGTGCCAAGGGCCTTGTGCATCAGCGGAGCGCAGTGCGCCCCAGCACGCACGCAGATGCCGTAGTCTTCCCACAAAATATCTGCCACCCGGGCAGAATCCTCCAGTGCGATGTTCAGTGCCACAATGGGTGCGCGGGGCTGCATGGTCATATCACCGTATACTGTTACGCCCGGTGCAGTACGAACCTGCTCATAAAACAGGCGGGCAAGGGCGTTTTCCCGGGCAGCAAGGCTTTCTACGCCCTGCTCCAGCAGCCAGCGCACACCGGCGCAAAGCCCCGCAAGGCCGTGCACGTTCAGCGTGCCAGCCTCCAGTGCGGTGGGCATCTGCAAGGGGTGCATTTCGTCAAAGCTGTGCACGCCGCTGCCGCCAACAAGGAGCGGCGCAATTTGTAACCCGGGGCGCACATAAGCTCCGCCGGTGCCCTGCGGTCCCAGCAGAGCTTTGTGCCCGGTAAAGCAGAGAGCATCAATGCCCAGCTGCTGTACATCAATGGGCTGCGCACCGGCAGTCTGGGCAGCATCTACGATGAACAGCAGACCGTGCCGGTGGGCAAAATCCGCTGCGCGGGCAAGGTCGATGCCATTGCCGGTCACGTTGGAAGCCCCTGTCACCACCAGTGCCCGAGTCGTGGGACGCAGCAGCGCTTCCCACTGATCGTAGCACAGCCGCGCAGCAACATCCACTCCGGTAAAGGAGACCTCTACTCCCTGCGCCCGCAGCCGGTACAGAGGGCGCAGAACGGAGTTATGCTCGCATACCGTTGTGATGACATGGTCGCCTGGATGCAGCACGCCGTTCAGTACCGTATTCAGCGCCATGGTCGCATTGGCGGCAAAAACAATACAGGAGGGGTCCGGCGCATGGAAAAGCTCCGCCAGCGCCAGACGGGTGTCCAGCACGATCCGTGCGGCGTGAAGGGTAGGCTCGTGTGCGCCGCGCCCGGGGTTGCCTGCCGTGTGCAACGCCTCCAGAATAGCCTGTTCCACCTGCGGTGGTTTATGCAGAGTGGTGGCCGCGTTGTCTAGATAGATCACGGCTTTACCACGTTTCCGGCCTGCGTCAGCTTTTCGGCAATGGTGTACATATTGGTCACGCTGCCCACAGCCAGCTTCTCGGTAAGGCCGTAAAAGTTCAGGCAGGTACCGCAGGTCAGGATCTCCACGCCCTGTGCTTCCAGCGCCTTGAGATCCTCCAGCATGGCAGAGCCTTCACAGGTCAGCGCTGCGCCGCCGTTATAGAACAGAATAGTCTTGGGCAGCTTGTCCTGCTGGGTCAGCGCAAATACAAAGGCCTTGAGCAGGGTCTTACCCAACTCCTCGCTGCCTTCGCCCATCGTGGCAGAGGCAATCGCAACCACCGTATCGGTGCGGGCATCGGGGGTGCAGACAGGATCCTGCTCTGCCGGGGCGCCTGCTGCTTCGCCCAGCGTGAACAGCACACGGTATTTGCGCTCTTCCAGTTTTTCGGCACTGTACTGATAGCCCTTTTGCTGTGCCATCTTGGTCAGGTTTTGCACAGCGATCTCGTTGTCCACAAGTACCTCCACCTGTCCTGCGCCCTGTAATTCGGAAATCGCCTTTTTCGCCTTGACAACAGGCAGCGGGCAGGCATCGCCCAGCGCATCTACTTTAATAAATTCAGCCATGCTGATTACTCCTCTCATTTGTCCATTACAGTAATCTCGATTTCCTGCTTCGGCAGGATCTCTCCAACAATACTTGCGGGCAGACCTGCGGCGCGCAGTTCCTGTTCCAGTGCCGCTGCATCCGCCGGGTCTACCGCCAGCAGCAGCCCGCCGGAGGTCTGCGGATCGAACAAGACTTCCTCCATGGCAAAGCTTACCTTTTCGAACCGGACGAACGGCCCGGTATGGTTGCGGTTGCGCTGCCCAGCGGCGGTGTACAAAAATGCATCCGCTGCTTTTTGGGCACCCGGCAGCACCGGCACAGCATTTGCATGGATGACGCAGGAAAGTTTGCCGCCCATCATCTCGTGCAAGTGGCCGAGAAAGCTGAAGCCGGTCACATCCGTAGCGGCGTGGACACGGTACTTGCGGCTGATTTCTGCCGCCGTTTTGTTCAGAGTGGTCATGGAGCGGATGGCGGCTTTCATTTCCTCCGGGGCGGCCTCGCCCACGCGGTTTGCCGTGCACAGCAGCCCCACACCCAAAGCTTTGGTCAATAGCAGCTTATCACCCGGCACTCCGGTGTCGTTCGTGTACATCCGGTGCGGGTCTACAAGGCCGGTCACGGATAGACCGTATTTCACCCCACTGTCTGCAATGGAGTGCCCGCCTGCAAGACTGCCGCCGGCTTCTGCTACCTTTTCAGCACCGCCGCGCAAAATCTCGCCCAGCACGTTCAAGTCCATATCCTCCGGGAAGCAGACCAGATTTAAGGCAGTCTTTACCTCGCCGCCCATGGCGTAGACATCGCTCAGGGCATTTGTGGCAGCGATCTGCCCAAAGGTGTATGGGTCATCCACCATCGGCGGAAAAAAGTCCACAGTCTGCACCAGTGCAATGTTGTCCGTAATGCGGTAGACTGCGGCATCATCCCGGCTGTCGTAGCCGACCAGAAGATCCGGGTCTTTTTCGCCCCGGGGCAGCTTTTCCAGAATACGGCTCAGCACCCCGGCACCCAGCTTTGCGGTGCAGCCGCCCCCGGTACAGAATACGATCTTATCATCCTTGCTCATGCACGCTCCTCCTCTTCAAAATGCGTCAGCACACACGGAATGCCATGTTGACGCAAAAGCTGTTGTATTTGTATGCCCTGCTGGCGCAATTCTGGCGTATCAGCCTGATTGAGCACAGCGTAAAACTGCCGGTCTCCCACCGCCTTGCGTCCGCCCTGCGCACTTGCAAGCAGCTGTGCCAGCACAGGGGGCGTAAGAGGTGCATCCGGCGCAGCCGCTAAAAACTGCGGATGGATGGTATCGTAGCGGAAGCAGACCTCTCGCAGGGGCTTACCCAGCGCCGAAAGTCCTGCTACCGCCAAAACGATATCGCTTTGCGACAGCAGCACCGGCTCGTGCGCTGCCGGGAGCTTGCAGGGGTGGTGCTTTGCCCCGTCTGCTTCTATAAACACCGCATCCGCCTGTGCCATCCGGCGCAAAAGCTGCGGCTGCGGCAAAGTCAGCTTGCCGTTTTCAGCCGGGGTTCCGATCACTGCATAGTGACCCGCTTGCCATAAGGCGGTAAGCGCTGCGTCATCCGGTGCATAGCAGGCTGCCGGTTGCCGGATATGGGTAGTCGTGGTCACAAGCACCTGCCATCCCTTGCGGGCACAGTGGTCTGCCATGGCATACAGTAGGGTCGTTTTGCCCCCGCCGCCTACCAGAGAAACGATATGCCCTTTCTCTGCCAGAAACGGAAGCTCTTTTTCGTTCAGCATCTGCTTTTAGTGCTTGGCTGCAACTGCCATTGCGATCTGTTCCGGGGTAATGGGCAGCTCGTAGAAGCGGGTGCCGATGGCGTTGTAGATGGCGTCCGAGATGGCGGGCAGCGGCGTATTGATGACCACCTCACCGATGGACTTTGCGCCAAAGGGGCCGTTGGGCTCATAGCTATTCTCAAACTCCACATGGATATGCCCGATATCGTTGCGGGCAGGGATCTTGTACTGGAACAGAGAGTTCTCCTCCGGGTATCCGTTTCTGTCGTAGGTGATGTTCTCGGTCAGGGTCATACCGATGCCCTGCAAAATACCGCCCTCTGCCTGCACACGGGTCAGGTTGGGGTTGATGGGGGTGCCGCAGTCCACGCAGGCGTCAAATTCCAGCACCTTCACCTCGCCGGTCTCGGTATCCACCTCTACCTCGGCAGCGCCCACCATATACGGCGGCGGCGACAAAGGCGAGGTATGGGTCTCGGTAAATTCCAGCGGGATCTTATGGCCAAACTGAGAAGCAAAGGCGATCTCGGACAGGGTCTTTTGGCGGGTGGGGTCAGCGCTTTCAAACACGACTTTGCCATCAAACTCCACAGCATCCGCCGGGCATTCCAGCAGCTCTGCGCCCAACTTGCAGATCTGTTCCCGCAGCTTCATGGCGCACTTTTCGGTAGCCTTACCGGTGACATAGGTGGTGCTGGAGGCGTAGGAGCCGGAATCGTAAGGGGAAGAATCCGTATCCGCACCAAAGACGGTAATATTATCCAGCGGGCAGTCCAGAACCTCGGCAGCGATCTGCGCCAGCGTAGTATCGCAGCCGGTGCCCATATCGGCAGCACCGATCATAAGGGTATAAAAGCCGTCATCGTTCAGTTTGAGGGTAGCACTGCCCACGTCCATGCCGGAAATGCCGGAGCCTTGCATGGCCATACCCATGCCTACGGCACGGATCTTGCCGTTGCCCACATCCCGGGCGGGGTACTTGTGCTCCCAGTCGATCATCTCGCGCACCTTGAGCACGCACCGGTCCAGCGCGCAGCTGGTATTTACCGCGCCGTAGTAGGCGGGCATCACATCGCCCTCCTGTACGGTATTCTTCAGGCGCAGTGCAATGGGGTCCATGTTCAGCTTGTGCGCCAGCTCGTTCACGGCAGATTCCACCGCAAACAGACCCTGTGTAGCACCATAGCCGCGGTATGCACCGGCAGACATGTGGTTGGTGTACACCACATCGCTGACAAAACGGAATGCCTCGGCCTTGCCGTACAGCGGAATGGACTTATGACCGGACAGGCCCACGGTAGTGGGGCCGTGCTCGCCGTAAGCACCGGTGTTGGACAGGGTGTACAGGTCAATGCCCTTCACGATGCCGTCCTTGGTAGCGCCCAGACGGACGTGCATCTCCATCTCGTGGCGCGGCGAGGAAGCCGTCTGGCTTTCCACACGGCTGAAGATGAGCTTGGAGGGCTTTTTGGTCATCCAAGTCACAAAAGCCGGGTACACCTCGCTGACCGCGGTCTGCTTAGCGCCAAAGCCGCCGCCGATGCGGGGCTTGGAGACACGCACCATGGACTTGGGAATGTGCAGTGCATTGGCAATGTTGCGGCGGGCGTGGAACACGATCTGGGTAGAGCTGAGCACATTCAGCCGCCCATAAGTATCAATGGAACAATAGGTGCGGAAGGTCTCCATCATGGCCTGCTGACAGGCCTTAGTGTGGTACACATGGTCGATGACCACATCGCACCCGGCCAGCACAGCGTCGATATCACCATTGCCGCATTCATCATGAGCGCAGAGGTTGCGCTTGTTGTCGGCGCCCACGGGGGCAAGGCTTTCCCAGTTATCCTCCGGGTGCACAAGGATAGGATTATCCTTTGCGGTGTGGAAATCCAGCACAGCTTCCAACACCTCGTAGTCTACCTTGATAAGCCTGAGTGCCTTGTCCACGCACTTTTCGTCTTTACCGGCTACGATGGCTACCACATCTCCCACAAAGCGGACGTGGCGATCGATCAGCAGACGGTCGTAGGGGCTGGCCTCCGGGTAGGTCTGGCCGGCCTGCGTGTAACGGCGAGCATCCTGCGGCACATCCTCCCAGGTAAAGACATCCTCGATGCCGGGCACTTTTTTGGCAACGGCGGTGTTGATGCTGCGGACGATGGCGTTTGCATGGGGCGAGCGCAGCAGCTTGACGATCAGGCAGTCCTGCGGGATGATATCATCCATATAGACAGGCTGGCCGGTAACCAGCTGCATCGCGTCTTTTTTGCGGAATGGTTTGTTGACGGTTTTCACTGTACGCCCTCCTTCTGCTTTTTCCATGCCAGAAAGCTCATAATGCCGCGCAGCTGGCCTTCGTAGCCGGAGCAGCGGCACAGGTTTCCGGCAAGGTATTCCTTCACCTGCTCTTCAGTGGGGTACGGCTGCTCCCGGAACAGAGCCAGTGCATTCATAATAAAGCCCGGGTTGCAGAAACCACACTGTTCTGCACCCTGATCTGCGATAAATGCACCGAACTCGGCAGCCTCCTCCTGCAAACCCTCCAGCGTGGTGATCTTGTGCCCATCGGCGCGGGCTGCCAGCACGGAGCAGGACAGCACAGGCTTATCGTCCATAAACACGGTGCACAGACCGCAGTTGGAAGTTTCGCAGCCGCGCTTGACGCTCTTGCAGCCGTGTGCACGGACAAAATCGATCAAAAGCATATCCGGGGCGATCTCCTCGGACACCCGGATGCCGTTCAAGGTAAGTGTGATCTGCATTTACTTTTCCTCCTGCATTTTACGCTGTTCCAGCTCCAGCACCGCGCGCTTTGTCAGCACGCCTGCCAGATGCCTGCGGTATTCGGCGCTGCCGCGCATATTGGAGCTGGTAACGATCTGCGCCTTTACGCCTTCGGCAAACTGCGCGGCAAGCTGTTCTGCCGCAAGGGCAGGCTCTGCCGGGAGTTCGAACCGCACGGCGCGCAGCGGACGCGCACCAATGACGATGCGGTAATCGTCGTTCTCCATCCGGGCGGCAGCACAGGTCAGCACCGGGATATCGGTCTGGCTGTTGCGCACCGACTGGTAATAAAGCTGCATCGGCGTCTTTTTTACGATCAGCCGCACCAGAATGTCCCGGTCGTAGGGGCGCTGTGCATATTCCTGCAGCGGCAGGATGCCGCCCTTGTACAGTTCTACATCACAGTCCATGGCAAGGAACATGGTCAGCACGTCCGAAAAGCCGAACCGGCTGTAAATGCTGCCGCCCACAGTAGCCAGATTGCGCAGCTGCATGCCCACGATATGGCGCACAGCCTCCCGCATAGCGCCGTGGGTGTAGGCGGCAAGCCCCGGGTGCTGTTCCAGCTGGCGCAGGGTGACCATAGCGCCGATGGAAAAGCCCTCTTCGGTCTCCTCAATGGCATCCAGTCCCAGACCGGAAAGGTCGATGGCGGTGCCGACATTGATGGTTTCCATCTTCAGCCAGATCATGCCGCCCAAAATGCGGTTTGGTTTTTTCTGGTTCAGCTGCCACGCTTCCTCCAGACTTTCTGCCCGCTTGTATTCTCGGATCGTCATCATGTGCAGTACCTCTCTTTTCTATCGCTGCGATATCTCTGCTTTTATTTTAGCACAGCTTTCGGTATAATACTATTATAAAATGCTGCTGAAGGGGTGTATTTGTATGAAAAAGTCGCTTACAGTCGGCTGTGTGATCATGGCTTCCGGGCTGAGCCGCCGGTTTGGTGCAAACAAGCTGCTGGCAGATTTTTGCGGGCAGCCCATGCTCTGCCGGGCCTTTGCCGCTACCGCTGCACCTAGTATCTCCGCCCGCATCGTGGTGACCCGCTCGGAGGAGGTGCAGGCACTGTGCAGGGCGCAGGGCGTCCCGGTGCTGCTGCACAGCCTGCCCGGCCGCAACGATACCGTTCGGCTGGGGCTTTCAGCGCTGCTGGAGCAGCTGCCGGAGCTTAGCGGCTGTATGTTTCTGCCCGGGGATCAGCCCCTGCTGCGCCGGGAGACAGTAGAAGCCATGACCGCTCTTTTCTGCCGTGAGCAGCCCTCCCCGGCAGAATGGCAAAAAGAAACAGAACGGGAGATCTTCCGTCTGGGTGCCGTGGCCGAAAACGGCCCGGCGCCTCTTGTCGGAAGTCCCGTTCTGTTTGGAAGCAGTTTCTTTCCGGAACTGCTCACCCTGCCGGAAAATAAAGGCGGCAACATACTGCTTAAAAAGTACCCTGCGCAGGTGCGCACGGTCTGCATTGCGGACAGCGCAGAGCTGCTGGATGCAGACACCCCGGAGGTGTTGCAGCAGCTGGAAGCCCTTGCCCGGCAAAAAAGTTAAAATTTATTCTGCCATATCGTTCTTGGGCAGCAGCACGTTCAGCAGAATTGCCACAAAGGCGGCCGGAACAATGCCGGACTCGCCACAGATCAGCTGGAAGGCCTGCGGAGCCTGTGCCAGAATGCCGCTGTTGGCACCCATGCCGTAGCCCACGCCCAGTGCCACGGACACGATGGTCAGGTGGCGCGGAGTCATCTTTTCCTTGGTGATCAGCTGGATGCCGCTGACCACGATGGAAGAGAACATCATAACGGCAGCACCGCCCAGAACGGCCTGCGGCATGATAGAGATCAGCGCGCCCAGCTTGGGGATCAGGCCGCAGAGGATCAGGAACACGGCACCGGAGGCCAGTGCCATACGGTTGACCACCTTGGTCATGGCCACCAGACCCACGTTCTGGCTGAAGGAGGTATTGGGCAGCACGCCGAACAGTGCGGCAAAGGTGGAGCCGAGGCCATCGCAGATGACGCCGCCGGACAGCTCTTTATCAGAGGGCTCACGGTTCATGCCGCCCTCCATCACGCCGGAGATATCGCCCACAGTCTCCACTGCGGTAACGATGAACATGATCAGCACCGGCAGGATTGCACGGGCATCGAATACCACCTTGACCGGCATCAGCTTGGGTACTGCGAACCAGGAGGCCTGTGCCACCTTGTTCCAGTTGAGCACCCATGCCTTGGTGAACTCTACACCATCAGCAGTCACGCCGGTGGTGGGCAGCACCAGACCCATAATGAAAGCAACCACATAACCGGCCAGAATGCCGATGAGGATGGCAGAGGAGCTAAGGAAGCCGGTGGTCCAGTGTTTGAAGAACAGGATGACCACCAGCACGAACAGTGCCAGAAGCAGGTTCTCCACAGAGCCGAAGTCCTTGGCCTTGTTGCCGCCGCCGAAGGAGTTGATACCCACCGAGATCAGCGAAAGACCGATGGAAAGCACCACCGTGCCGGTGACCACCGGCGGGAAGAACCTGCGCAGCGGCTTCAGGAAGAAGCCCAGCACGCTTTCAAAAATACCGCCGATGATGGATGCTCCCATAATCGCGCCATAGGCCAGCACACCGCCGCCCATCGTGCCAACAACGCTGTTGAACACGCCGATAAAGCCGGAACTGGTACCCATGATGATAGGCACTGCGCCGCCCACGGGTCCGATGGTGAACAGCTGCACCAGCGTGACGATACCTGCCACGAACATGGCACTCTGCAGCAGGGTGACCTGCAGGTCTGCAAACTCGCCGCCTGCAATGCCGCAGGCGCTAGTGATGATCAGCAGCGGGGTCAGGTTGCCCACGAACATAGCGCAGACATGCTGCAAGCCCAGCGGGATGGCCTGCCGCAGGGACATTTTGGCTTCAAACTGATAAGCCGCTTCTTCAAGCTTGACTTCCTTCAAAAATTCCACTCTCCTCAAGGTTTTAAAGGTTTATGCGGTTCGGATGCTTTGCAAAAAAGCGAAAATATTATAGCAAAATGCAGATAAGATGTAAAATAAGTATGACTTTTTATATGAAGAAATGCTGCATCCTTTAAGCGAACTTTTCTTCGGCAGACAAGCAAAAAAGCAGGACTTCCGCATGATTTGTCCAGCCTGATTCGGCTGGAATCATACAGAATCCCCTGCTTTTTTCGTGCTTTTCTCTGTTTTTTGTGCGATACGGAAAAATTTTTGTTTCTGCGGTCAGAGCAGTCCATAATCCCGCAAACAGCGCGTCAGCCCTGCCTGTGTAGTGTCAAATACGATGCCATGCGCCTGCAGCTTGCTGCAATCCATCGCAAGGTTCCTCACCCAGTCAGCTTCCTGAATATCGACCGTGATCCCCAGTGTCTCAGCAAACTGCCGGGCGGTCAGTACCATGTTTTCAGCGTTTTCACTGCCAAAGTTATAGACCCCGCCGGGCAGGGTCAGGGCAGCTTCCAGCAGTGCTACCGCCTGCCGGACGTAGGTGATGCCCCGGAAGTCCCGGACAGAAAAGCGGACAGATTCTCCCCGCTGCGCCGCACGCAGAAGGTTCAGCGGCAGGTTGCCCCGGATGGGCAGCCGGTAGCCCGGCAGGTCGTACATCCATGTGGCGCGCAGCAATACGGCACCCGGGCAGAGCGCCTGCACCCGCTGCTCCATTTCCAGCTTGTCCTGCCCGTACACATTGGCAGGCTTTAACGGAATCGTTTCCGGCAGCGGGCCGGACTGCTCCACACCGGCATAGACCTGATCCGAACTGAAGGCCACCAGCTTTGCGCCGGTCTCAGCTGCCGCACGGGCAAGCCAGACCGGCAGCTCCACATTGGCGCGGTAAGCCTGCTCCGGGTGATCGGCACAGTAACCGGTATCCGAAATGGCTGCGGTGTGCAGAATGCCATCCGGGCGCTGCTGCAAAACTGCTTGCCGCACGGCGTCCTCCCTTGCTGTTGCCAGAAAGCCTTTGGGAAAGGTGCACAGCTCGTAACGCCCCGCCCATTGCTGCACCACGCGGGAGCCCACAAAGCCGCCTGCACCGGTTACAAGGATCTTCTTCATTTTGTTCTCCCGCAATAAGGCATCAGATAAAAAATTCCAGCACGAACACCACGGCGCAGCAGCCCGCAGCCACCTGAAACAGACTTGCTCCAAACCATGCGGCGGCAATGCCCACCACCAACGCAACAGCACCGGCTGCCGGGCTCTGCGTTGCCTGAATGATGGCCGGAAAGGTCATCACAGCCAGCGTTACATAGGGCACATAGTACAAAAACGACTGGATAAAGCGGTTTTTGATCGGTTTGCGGATCAGCGTCAGCGGCAGGATGCGGATGACATAGGATACCAATGCCATGACCGCAATATAGATATAATTGTTATGCGTCATCTTCGTTTTCCCCCTGCCTGACCGGGAAC
>ENA-UERG01002106-UERG01002106.1-human-gut-metagenome-genome-assembly--contig:-NODE-2106-length-14882-cov-6.010267_pt1 | contig 14882 bp, 12 predicted proteins | sample MGYA00242954_ERZ507954 | MGnify/ENA primary metagenome ERZ507954 (study PRJEB26167, sample SAMN06115478) | human gut metagenome | host: Homo sapiens | place: China:Sichuan | collected 2015-01-21... | reverse complement strand
AGTTGCCGCTCGCCGTGAGCTCGATGCTCTCCAATTCGTCGCTGTCAAGAATCGTATAGCACGAAGCGTCCGATTCATACGCCGGGGCTTCTACGCTTCCTTCCCAAAGATCTTCGCCATCTTCGTCATCGTCTCCGCCTAAACATGCGGTCATGCCTACGGACAAGAGCACTGCTGCCAGCCCCATGCCCACAATTCTTAATGTCTTCTTCATTTTTATATTTAGATTTTGTTATTGTCAATAAGTCAGACCGATACCGAAACGGATGCCATAGTTTTTGCAGGATATTTTGTCATATTTGATTATATCCCCGGCATCCGTGTCGCCATAATCCGCTTCGTCGTCAAGACCGCCGACCTTATAGTTGGCGCGACCCCATCTTCCCTCTACAAACAGCGACAGCACTTTCCAAGAGAACTGTGCGCCGAACGTCACATAAGGCACGAAGGCATAGTTGAAGCGCGTATCATCAGGCTCTGACACCAGCATCATCGAGTAAGTGGGAAGAAAACGACAATAAACCTTTCCCTTCAGCAGGTTGATGGCCGAGTCAAACTTATAGAAGGGGGCGAATGTGGCCGACACGCCGACACCGAGAGCCACATCTATCTGATGGCTGCCGAGATTAGGATTGTCCAGTTCGTCGTCATAGTCGGGATAATCACCCGCACTCGGCGGATTCATCCCGTCGCCCACTCCCAGCATATCCAGCCAGTCGGGAGCCGCCTCATAGTTCATATAGGTAACGTCAAACCACGTGGCGTCTATACCGAACTTCAGGAAGCCGGCTATAGGATTCCGGTGGACATAATAAGTCTTGGTCAGATTAAGCATAAAGCCGTAATTCGGGCTGAATGCGGCACAATCATTCGGTTTCCAGTTGGAGTAAGCCATACCGATGCCGAACGTCTTAGTGCGTTTCCATATCGCATTGTTCTTCTCCCGGGCGTCTCGCTCGGCGTTTTCCGCCTTAAGGGCTTTGATTTCACTGCGCATCCCCTCCACCGACATAGTGTCGGTCGCTTCAGTCTGCGCCATTGCTACGGGACTCAGTAATGCAAGGCCCATTGCCGCAGCAAAAATCTTACGTTTCATATAGTTATTATTAGTTGAACACAAATTGATTCTTTCCGTTTGTAACCACTCGGATAAGCCTGCCTGCCCCCGGAGATGATTAATTCCGACGAGCCGGTTCTGCAAAGACAGGGGAAACGGACTCGAGCCAAATCCGCTTTTACGCGGACGGCCCCATTTCCCTACTGAAAGGCAATAAAAAGAGTACTGAAAAGAAATAATAATCTATCGGATTCATAATATTTTACACGCCTCGGTCATCCCCTCGTCAGCGTCAGGTCAGTAAAAAAATAGCGCAGGAATCTGTATCCGTTGCCGTCTTACAAATCGAGGCTTCTCGCATTGCCCAGTCTAAGTCGGACGGCAACGCCAGAAGCCCACGCCAGTATATGCAATATTCGCATCCGGCCATATTCCTCCCGGAATATCATGCCGAATGCCGGATAATCACATTACCACGGGCATCTACCGTTGCTCAACCCTTGACTTAGACTTGAAATTTTGCGAGAATTTCGATTTGTCAAGAATCAGCGCAGATAAACGCTTTTTATGTATGTCAATCCAGACACGACAACTCGTGTCAAAGATACATCCCACTCCGCTTAACCCCAGATAGTGAGGTCGGCCCTTACAGGTCTCTCCCGCCTGGCGTGGTCCGCATTGCGGTCTGCAATTGCAAAATTAATAAATTTTATTGAGAAAATCGCCATAACATGTCGAATAACATAACCAGCAGTCCCAACAAGCAAGCGTAGACTCAACAACCTGAAAATATCTGAAAACACAACAATTGAATATTCAGAGAACCGGACACAAATTGCGACCGGTTCAACGGTCTCAAACACTCATCAGTCAATCCTTTCGTATTTACCGAACAGGGAGTCGCTATGCTTTCTGCGATATTGAACAGTGAAACTGCGTCTATACAAGCATACGTATAATTGATGCTTTCGTGGCTCTGCGAAACTTATTTATAATTTTTGTACGAAAATTTGTATTGTACGAAAATTTGTATTGTACGAAAATTTGTACTTTCTTTGCAGTGAGTTCTTATACTCTATGTTTAATTTTAAATTATTTAATTATGAAATTGACAAAGGAAGAAGAAGAACTCATAGCGGCAATCCGCAATTATCGGAAGGGTTTCCCGGACAGTTACCCGAACCTCCTGTACTATGCACAGGAATTATTCGATAAACTTACAGATATGCCGTAAGAGCTTAGGTGCGCATCCTCCATTGTCCGGAAGTGCGCATTCAAACTCGCTTTACATCATGATTGTTATCATAATATATGATGATTATGCAGAATAACAATGAAATCTTATCGGATGCCAAAGCACGCCTGTCCGATATTTTGGTTGCAGTTTCCTGGAGGGAGATTGCACGCACCTACTTCGGGAAGTCAAGTTCATGGTTATACCATAAGCTTGACGGAATAAAAGGCGATGGCTCCGACGGAGGCTTTAGCGTACAGGAAGCTCAACAGCTGAAATCAGCTCTAAACGATCTGGCAAGCAGGATAACAGATGCAGCATCTAAACTCTAAATAAAATCAAATCTCCTCTTGATCCCCGGCCTGTCCAGCCGGGGATTGTTACAATCAGATTATCTGGAGGAGGTGGAGAGTGTCGGCCAGCTCGGGGGCGGACATGGTGCGTCGCACGGAGAGGGTGCGCACCAGCTCGTCGACGGCGGGGTGCAGACGGCGGTTGTTGAAAATGCGGCGCATATAACTGTTGGCGCGGTTGTACAGGCTCTCGATCTCGTCGTCTTCCAGGCCGCAGGTGTCGCGCCCTTCCTCCACGATGCGCTCGTGCAACGCCTTCATGATGTCGGCGGGCACCTCGCTGCCAAGCCGTATCATGGAACGCGCCATGACGTTGCTAAGAGCCATGGCGGCCGTAAGGTTGTAATTATTCACCAGATTGGTCCACACGGCCTTGGGCGACAGCGACGGCGAACCGCAAAAATAATATTCGTGGCTGAAGGTCATCATCGGGCCCTCGGAGTCAAGCGACACCGACACCAGACGGTCCAGGGCGTCGAGAGCCGCTATCGATATGGTCATCCCGGCAAGACCGTAGGCCTTGTCGTCGTCATTTATATATTCCAAACTAAGAGTACTCATATCTTCAAAACGTCACGCGAACCTTATTTGTTTCGCGAAACCTGTTTGTTAAGCTATCTATACTGTTTGTTAAGCTATCCGTATTTGTTTCAGGTACACTATATCTGTTTCAGGCGTACTTTGTCCGTTATGCTGAGTTCCACCGTCGCTCCCTCTATCATGGGCAGATTTTCCTCTATATGCCCCACGGGGAAGTCTATCGCCACAGGGATGTCGCGGATGCCGAGCCTCTGAAGCAACGAGTGGACCATCTGCTCCATCCGTTCGTACGTCTTCGACGGTCTGTAGTCAGTGAAGCGGCCCACAATCAGCCCCTTCAGACTTCCTAACACGCCCGACATATAGAGACGTAACAAAATCCGTTCCACCTCGTAAATCTGCTCCGACACATCCTCAATGAACAGCACCGAATTCCGCTTCAACGCCGACCCCGGCAGGTCGTACGGCGTTGAGGCGAGTCCGTTCAGCACAGCAAGGTTACCGCCAATAAGACTACCCACGCCATGTCCCTTGCGGCTGAACGGATGTTTCTCTACCTCATAGTCCATCTTGCCTCCGCGCAACAGCTGGAGCATCGTGCGCGTCACCCGGCTGTCGGGTCTGAGCGCGAACTGTTTGGCCATGGATGAATGCAGCGACGCCACGCCATGACTCTGCAGGCAAGCGTGCAGGGCTGAAATGTCGGAGAAACCGATCAGCCACTTGGCATTGCCACGTATGTCAATCCGCGACAGATGCGGCAACAGCTCGGCGGTGCCGTATCCTCCGCGCGAACACAATATGGCGTCCACCTCCGGGTCAAGCCACGCTTCGGTCAGGTCCGACAGCCGCGACTGCAGCGACGATGCGAAGCATCCGTCCTCAGGCCCGAAAACATGAGGCATCAGTCGCACTTCGAAACCCTGGCTTTCCAAAAACGCCTTTGCGCCATCGACGTATTGCCGCTCTATGGGCGACGCCGGTGTCACCACGGCTATGCGCGAGCCGGCATGGAGTGGTCGCGGAAATATCATCTCCTGCTCCATTTCAGAAACTCTTGACTGGTATCCCTTCCGACCGGAAGTAATCGGCTATGCGCTGCAGTTCCTCGTGCGGCACCTTCACTAAGTGCTCGGCCGGCGTGTCGCGGTCTATGCTGTACAGCATCACCTCGCGCGGCCTGACTTCTTTATAGATACGTGCCAGCGCCTCAAGCTCGGCAGGTGTGGTGTTGTCGATATGCGTTCCCTCGTATTCGCCGCGCAGCAGCATGGTCTGGATTATGCCCGTGCCGGAGAACTGTTTCAGCTCGCGTGTCAACTTTTCGACCGTAAAATGCTTGGACACAGGGCGGTCTAATGCCTGCATGGTGCTTTCGATGCCCGAGTCAAGTTTCAGTATATTGTTGTCTACAGATTTCAACGCCTCCGTCACTTCCGAATCGTCGATGCGTGTGGAGTTGGTCAGCACCGACACCTTCGCATCGGGATAATACTTGTCGCGCAGACGTATAGTATCCTCGATCACTCCTGCGAATTCGGGATGGATGGTCGGCTCGCCGTTGCCCGAGAATGTGATAACATCTAATGGGTCGCCGGCGGTGTGCATCTCCTTCAACTTCGCTTCGAGCCGCTCGGCCACCTGTCCGCGCGTAGGCATACCTGTCTTGCCGGGGCCTTGCGAATTGAAGCCGGCCTCGCAGTAGAGGCAATCGAACGTGCACACCTTCCCGTCGCTCGGCGTGAGGTTCACGCCCAACGACGTGCCGAGCCTACGGCTATGGATAGGTCCGAATATCGTGCTGTGGAACAGTATCTTTTGATCTTTCATCGTCAATTATTCTATATCGCCGCCTTCTATTTTCTCTATAATCAGCGACGGCGGAATGCCGTTGAGGCAGTGATAGTCGCCGCGCGCGCAGGGTTTGTTGCCGAACACGGAGCACGGGCGGCACACCATGTCAAGCTGCACGGCGTCGTGCATCTGCTGGTTCCAACCTAAGAATCCGGCGTACGGATGCGTGGCGCCCCACACCGACACGGTGCGGAGTCCCACCAGCGAAGCCAGGTGCATGTTGGCCGAGTCCATGGAAAGCATCACGTCGCAGTGGCTCAGCAGCGCCAGTTCGGCGCGGATGCCGATGCCGGCGCGGGCCATGTTCACCACATTTTTCCGCGTGCCGGTCAATGCGTCGATGTCGCGTATCTCATTGTCACCGAATCCGAACACGAATATCTTCCACCCCGGCTTCACAGCAAAGTGATCTATCACCTTCTTCATCATGTGCATGGGGTAAATCTTGCCGGGATGTTTGGCGAACGGCGCCACCGCGAGCCACTTTTCGCCATCTTGCTTCGGTCCGGACACCTTGGCGAAATCCTCGGGCGCGCCCTTGCCGTCGCCGAACAGCGATCGGAACCGGTCGGCCAACGGCAGTCCGGCCTTGGCGAACACATCGCGGTACCGGTCGGTCATGCGCCGCAGCTGCACCTGTTCCTTCGACTTGCGGCGCGTCAGCGCCTTCTTTGCCCTGCGCCCCTTGTCAAGCCGGAATATCCTGACCCCCTTCATTCGCAGAGCAATGCCAAGCATACGTGTGCGCAACACATCGTGCAGGTCCAGGAACGTATCGATGCCGTACGAATCGCGCAATTCACGAGCCAGTCTCCACATTCCCCTCATGCCCTTGTAACGCTCCAGATCCACACCCACTACCGTGAGGTTGGACGGCGCATTGGCAAACATCTTAGACGGATGCTGACGCGTGAGGAAATAGAAATCCCTCTCCGGACTTGCCAGGCATGCGTCGTACACCTCGGGCAACGTCATTGCGATGTCGCCCAAGGCGGAAAACCGCGCCATCAGTATATTGTCACGCTTTCTTGCCATACAGCACCGGGTTGGTGGCCGGATCGTTGTACATCTTCATCTGACGGTAAACCTTCATATACTTTCGGCCCGCCTCGATGTCGTCGAGCAGCTGTGCGATGGCCGTGGTGAGGTCCTCGCGCTGTTCCAGCAGCACGTAGAGTTTGCCCTGACATTTGGCCAGATGCTCCGGAGCGGCGTCCTTGCGCTCGGCCTGCTCGCGCATGTGCCATATCTTCAGCGCCAGTATCGACAGACGGTCCAGCGCCCATGCCGGCGACTCGGTGTTGATCGTCGCATCGGCCTGTGGCTTCACATCCTTGTATTTCTCGCGATACCATGTGTCAATCTCCTCCACCATGTCGGTGCGCACCTGGTTGCTGCGGTCTATGCGGCGCTTCAGCTCCAGCGCGGCCACGGGGTCGATCTCCGGATCGCGGATTATGTCCTCCAGGTGCCACTGCACGGCGTCGACCCAGCACTTGGAATACAGTATCGATTCAAAACTACCCTCCTCATACGGATTATGTTTCTCGGCGTCCACGTTGTCTGTCTTATGATAGTCGGCCACACAGCGGTCGAACACTTCGTTCGCATTTTTCATGTGATAAGAGGTTTTATAGAGGTTTTTACTTTTTTTGATTAGCAAAAATAGCGATTTAATAGAAAAAGGCCAAAAAAATTCGTAAATTTGCACATAATACAATGCACCCGAGGGAAAAGGGGCCATAAGTCATGGAGAACAAGATAGAAAAATACACCTATACCCGGTCGCTGTGCATGGTGCTGTACCGTGCGGTGACCCTGGAGGCTCCGGGCATGACGCTGCGCGTGGAGCATTCCATCTCGCACGGACAGTATTGCCGTCTGCTGCGGGCCGACGGCAGCATCGTGCAGGTGGACCGTGACCTTGCGGGACGCCTGCTGAGACGCATGCGTCTGCTGGTGGACGCGGACATTCCTTTCCGACTGTCCGTCAGGCCGAAAGCCGAAGCCCTCGGCGTATTCCGCAAGGAGGGACTGACCGAGAAAATAGAATTGCTCGACACCATTCCCGGCGAGGAGGTGAAGTGCTACGAATTCGACGGTGTCCTTGACTCGTACATCGGCGACTTAGTGGAGCGCAGCGCGCAGTTGCGCGTGTTCGACCTGCGCATGTACAAGGAGGGACTGCTGCTGTTGGGTCCCGATCCGGCCAATCCCGCCGTGCCGGTGCTGCCCGTACGGCAGGCCAAGATGTACCGGGCATTCCGCCAGAGCCTGGAGTTCAACAAGGTGATACGCGTCAGCTGCGCCGGCGAACTGAACCGCGTGGTGCTGAACAACGACACCAAGATGCTGATCAACGTGGCCGAGGCCATGCACAACAAGCTGTTGGGCCGCATCTCGGACGAAATCGCGACACGCCACCGCCGCGGCGAGGCGTCGCTGATAATGCTGGCCGGTCCGTCGTCGTCGGGCAAGACCACCACCTGCAAGCGGCTGGCCGTGCAGCTGATGACCAACATGATATCGCCCAAGATGATAAGTCTGGACGATTACTTCGTGAACCGCGTGCATACTCCCCTTGACGCCGACGGCAACTATGACTACGAAAGCCTATACGCCCTGGACCTGAAGCAGTTCAATCAGGACCTGAACGACCTGCTCGCGGGGCGCGAGATCAATCTGCCCACCTACAGCTTCGAGAAGGGCGAGCGCATATACGAGAACCGCCCGCTGAAGCTGGAGAAGGACGACGTGCTGCTGATAGAGGGCATACACGGCCTCAACCCGGAACTGACCGCATCCGTGCCCAAGGAACAGGTTTACAAGGTATATGTGTCGGCGCTGACATCGCTGCGCCTCGACAACCACAACTGGATCTCCACCTCCGACAACCGTCTGCTGCGCCGCATGGTGCGCGACTCCAAATACCGCGGCACCACCCCCTCGCAGACCCTGGAACGCTGGCCTTCGGTGAGGCGCGGCGAGGAGAAATGGATATTTCCCTTCCAGGAGAACGCCGACGCGGTGTTCAATTCATCGCTCATTTTCGAATTAGGCGTTATGAAGGACTATCTGGAGCCGCTGCTGCTCAGCGTCGGGCCCGACGACCCGCATTATGCCGAAGCCAGACGCCTGGCCGACTTCCTGGAATGCTTCCTCTCCATTCCGGCCGAACAGGTGCCCGCCAATTCCGTGCTCCGCGAATTCCTCGGCGGCTCCTCGTTCCATTATTAACAGTTTAACCCGTACCCCTCTCCCAACGAACAATGAAGGAATTCACACCCGAAGATATAGAGAGAATCGAACAGCTCATCGACACCGAGCAGCGTCAGGAAGTGCTGCGCGAACTGGAGGGAATGCACCCGGCCGACATAGCCGAACTGTTCCAGCATCTCAATCTGAAACAGGCCGAGTGGGTGTTCGAGCTTATCCCCAACCGCGAGGAAAAGGCCGACATCCTGATGGAACTCGACGAGGAGGAGCGCAAGAAGCTGATGGAGGGGATGGACCCCGAACAGATAGGCCATTACATCGACCTGCTGGACACCGACGACGCCGTGGACCTGATCCAGGAGCTGGACGAGGAGGACCGCGAGGAGGTGATTCAGAACATCGGCGACGTGGAACAGGCCGGCGACATCGTCGACCTGCTGCAGTATGACGAGGACACCGCCGGCGGATTGATGGGCACGGAACTGATCTCGGTCAACGAGAATCTGTCGATGCCCGACTGCCTCAAGGAGATGCGGCGCCAGGCCGAGGACCTGGACGACATCTATTACGTCTATGTGGTGGACGACGACAACCGTCTGAAGGGCGTGCTGCCGCTGAAGAAGATGATCACGCATCCGTCTGTGTCGAAGATAAAGCACGTGATGGAGGACAATCCGGTGGTAGTGAAGGTAGACATGCCCATCGACGAGGTGGCCATCGACTTCGAGAAATACGACCTCGTGGCCATGCCTGTGGTGGACAGCATCGGGCGCCTGATGGGTCAGATCACCGTCGACGACGTGATGGACCAGGTGCGCGAGCAACAGGAACGCGACTACCAGCTGGCTTCGGGTATCTCATCGGACGTGGATGCCGACGACTCGGTGCTGGCACAGACCAAGGCACGCCTCCCCTGGCTGCTGATAGGCATAGCCGGTGGATTACTGAGCTCGTTGATACTTAGCGGATTCGAGGCACAGCTGGCGGCGGTGACCGCACTGGCGTACTTTATCCCGCTGATCGGAGGCACCGGCGGTAACGTCGGAGTGCAGGCGTCGGCCATCGTGGTGCAGGGTTTGGCAAACGGGCGCCTGGACCTCAAGGAATTCTGGCAGCAGTTGTGGAAGGAACTCCGGATATCCCTTCTTACGGGTGTGGTCATATCGCTGGCAGTGTTGGTTTATACACTGTTTACCGAGCCGGGCAGCTACGGCCTGACACTTGCGGTGGCAACCTCGCTGTTCTGTATCGTGGTGTTCTCCACGGTGTTCGGCGCACTGGTGCCCCTCACCCTCGAGAAACTGAAGGTAAACCCGGCGTTGGCCACAGGACCGTTCATACAGATCACCAACGACGTGGTGGGCCTCCTGATTTACGTAGGCATGGCCGCATGGATGCTCAGTATTTTCCCATCCTGACCACAAACCTCTCCCACAACCTTATATAGCAGATGGCAGAAAAAGCAAAGAAACCGGTGGAGACACCGTTGATGAAGCAATATTACGAAATGAAGAAGAAGCATCCTGACGCGGTGCTTCTCTTTCGCGTGGGCGATTTCTACGAGACCTTTTCCGACGACGCCATAACGGCGAGCGAGATATTGGGCATCACCCTGACGCGCCGCGCCAACGGCTCGGCATCATACGTGGAGTTGGCGGGATTCCCGCACCACGCCCTCGACACATACCTGCCGAAACTGGTGCGCGCCGGCAAGCGCGTGGCCATCTGCGAACAGCTGGAGGACCCGAAGCTGACCAAAAAGCTGGTGAAGCGCGGCATCACCGAACTTATCACGCCCGGCGTCAATATGTCGGAGGGCGCGCTGAACAACCGCGAGAACAACTTCCTCGCCGCCGTGCATTTCAACAAGACTTCCGTGGGCATCGCCTTCCTGGACATCTCCACGGGCGAGTTCGTGTGCGAGCAGTGCGAGCGCAACGCCGCCGACAAGCTGCTGACCAAGCTGCAGCCCAAGGAACTGCTGCGTATGCGCGGCACTCGTCAGGAATACGAGAACTCGCTGACTTACCGCTGCAGCGTCTATGAGCTGGACGACTGGATATATACCATCGACGCCGCCGCGGAACGTCTGCAACGCCATTTCGACACCATGTCGCTGAAAGGATTCGGTGTCGACGCCATTCCCGACGCCGTGATAGCCGCCGGCAGCATACTGCAATACCTGGACATCACGGGACACACCAACCTGAAGCACATCAGTTCGCTGCGCCGTATCGGCAACGACCGGTACATGACGCTGGACCGTTTCACCATCCGCAACCTTGAGCTTGTGTCGCCCCTTACGCCCGAAGGCATGTCGCTGCTCGACGTGCTGGACCATACCGTCACCCCGATGGGCGCGCGTCTGCTGCGCAACTGGATACTGTTCCCCCTCATCGACCCGGTGGCCATCAACAGACGCCTGGATGTGGTGGACTATTTCTTCAAGGACGTATTGCTGCGCGACCGTTCCACCGAGATACTGAAACGTGTGGGCGACCTGGAACGCCTTGTATCGCGCCTGGGCTTGCGACGTATCGGCCCGCGCGACACCGTGACGCTGCAGGCGGCGCTGGAATCCGTAGCCGAACTGCGCCGTCTCATGGCCGGGTCCGATTCCGACATACTCCGCGAGATGGCCGGGAGGATGCAAGACGTGTCGGCGGCCACGGACGCCATCAGGCGCACGCTGATGCCCGACCCGCCGGCTAAGGTGGGCGGCGCGGGACGCATCATAGCCTCGGGCGTACACCCCGAACTGGACGAATGGCGCGACCTCCACGACAACGCAAACCTGCGTCTGGAGCAGATCAGGGTGCGCGAGACGGAACAGACCGGCATCCCCTCGCTCAAGATAGGATTCAACAATGTGTTCGGCTACTACATCGAAGTCCGCAACACACACAAGGACAAGGTGCCTGCGGAGTGGATACGCAAGCAGACGCTGACCGCCGCCGAACGATACATCACGCCGGAGCTGAAGGAGCTGGAGGAGAAGATAATGCAGGCGCGCGACCGGATAGACGCGCTGGAGGCGGAACTGTTCAACCAGCTGCTGGACGGTCTGTCAAGGTTCATCACCGACATGCAGACGCTGGCACACGCCGCGGAGCGTATCGACACGCTTCTGGCCCTGGCCACCGCCGCCGAGCGCTTCAAATATGTGCGTCCCGTAGTGGACGATTCGATGGAGCTGTCCATCACCGAGGGACGCCACCCGGTGATAGAGCGCCGTCTCCCGGCGGGCGAGGCGTACATATCCAACAGCGTGCGCCTGGACTGCGACAAGAACCAGATCATGATGATTACCGGCCCGAACATGAGCGGTAAATCGGCGTTGCTGCGCCAGACAGCCCTTATCACGCTGATGGCGCAGATGGGCAGTTTCGTACCGGCACAGGCCGCGCACATAGGCTTTGTGGACAAGATTTTCACCCGTGTAGGTGCCAGCGACAACATCTCGCTGGGTGAATCCACGTTCATGACCGAGATGAACGAAGCCTCGGCCATACTGAACAACATGACGGCTCGTTCGCTCATCCTTTTCGATGAATTGGGCCGTGGCACATCGACCTACGACGGAATATCCATAGCATGGGCCATCGTTGAGCATATCCACGAGAACGGCCGCTGCCGCCCCAAGACACTGTTCGCCACCCATTATCACGAGCTGAACGAGATGGAGGGCACGTTCCAGCGCGTAGTCAATTACAACGTGTCGGTCAAGGAAATAAAAGGGCGCGTGGTGTTCATGCGCAAGCTGGAACGCGGCGGTTCGGAGCACAGTTTCGGTATCCATGTGGCCAAGCTGGCGGGAATGCCGCCGTCGATAGTGCGCCGCGCCGAACAGGTGCTGAAACAATTAGAGACAAAAGAAGCGGACGCGCCCAAGGCCAATGTGGCCCAGTTAGGCACCGCCCGCGACGGGTATCAGTTAAGTTTCTTCCAGCTTGACGACCCCCTGCTTGAACAGATACGCGACCGCCTGCTGACCCTGCAGATCGACAATCTGACACCCCTCCAGGCCCTCCAGACCCTGCACGACCTGCAGTGCCTCCTCACCGGAAAGCAACCGTAACAAAATCGGCTGCAGGCCGTATGTGACAGCCTGCAGCCGATAATATTTCCTATTGGTTTATTAATCCTGGTTTATTAATCCTGGTCGGCGGCGAATTCCATCAGGTAGGCCTTGATGAAGCCGTCGATGCCGCCGTCCATCACACCGTTCACGTCCGAAGTCTGGAAGTTGGTGCGGTGGTCCTTGACGCGGCGGTCGTCGAACACGTAGCTGCGTATCTGCGAGCCCCATTCGATCTTCTTCTTGCCGGCCTCCACCTTGGCCTGCTCCTCCATGCGGTGCTTCAGCTCCTTGTCATACAGGATGGAGCGCAGCTGACGCATGGCGTTCTCCTTGTTCTTGGGCTGGTCGCGCGTCTCGGTGTTCTCGATCAGAATCTCCTCCTCCTCGCCGGTGTATGGGTCGGTGTACTGGTAGCGCAGACGTACGCCGGATTCCACCTTGTTCACGTTCTGACCGCCTGCGCCGCCCGAACGGAAAGTATCCCACGACACGCGTGCAGGCTCCACCACTACCTCGATTGAATCATCTACAAGCGGAGTGACGAACACCGACGCGAACGATGTCATGCGCTTGCCCTGCGCGTTATAGGGGCTGACACGCACCAGACGGTGCACGCCGTTCTCGCTCTTGAGGAAGCCGTAGGCATAGTCGCCCTCTATGTTGATGGTCACGGACTTGATACCGGCCTCGTCTCCGTCGAGCAATTGTGCTATCGAGGTCTTGTAGCCGTGACGCTCGGCGTAACGCAGATAGAGGCGCATCAGCATCGACGCCCAGTCCTGGCTTTCGGTACCGCCGGCGCCGGAATTGATCTTCAGCACGACGCCCAGCTTGTCCTCCTCGCGACGGAGCATATTACGGAGTTCCAGCTTCTCGACATCCTCCAGGGTCTTCGCGTAAGCCTCGTCTATCTCCTCCTCGGTCACCAGACCTTCCTTAATGAAGTCCATTGAGAGTTTCAGTTCCTCCAATTGTTTTTCAAGAGCCGTGTAGGAGTCAATCCAGAAATGGATACCCTTGATTTTGCGCATCTGGGCCTCCGCCTTCTCGCGGTCGTCCCAGAAGTCGGCCACATGCGTGCGCAACTCCTCCTCCTCGACTTCAATCTTCTTCGACTCGATGTCAAGGTAACGGTTCAGGTCCTCTACTCTCTTTTCTATATCCTTCAGCTGGTCACCGGTTATCATATCTTCGCTTATTTATTCTGCAAAATTACAAAAAATCACTCTATTATGAAAATCCGGCCATTCCAAGACTCTCCAAGACTCTTTATTAAATTAATTCTTTCTCAGCATTTCTCATTCAAACTCAGCATGTCAAGAAATCCATTAGTTACTTCCTCATTCGGATAATCAAGTTGCACTACTCTAAAACGTCGGTCGTAGCTGCGGATGGTCAAACACCCACTCTGATACATTATCGACACGACATTACGAAAATCATCGTATGAGGGATCCATCAATGCATCTAACCTCTCATTTACATGCTCTAGCATACTCAAATCAATATCCTTACGACGAATCATATCAGCAAGGAAAGTCGGAATAGCCGTAGAGAACCAGTATGCACCGAAATAGCCGTTTGAAAGTGCGCTCAGTAGGCTGAACGGGTTGTATATATCAGGCGACGACGGCGAGAAATGATAGCCGTCATAGTTATCCTTAAGCTGTGCGTAAGCCTCCTCGACCGATATGTCGTTATTGTCAGCCAACTCGCGCACACCGGCATCGAAATTATCCCGGATTTCCTCTATGGTCATACCGCATATCGCGCTGTATTTTTCAGAAAGGGATATGTCCTGCAGATTGTTGAGGTCACTGAATATACTCAGCTTGCCGAAACGGGACACGCCCGTAAGCATGGCGAACTGAATGTATTGGTCTCCGTTCTTGAGATTGGAATAAAACCCTTTCAGTATGGCGCGCAGATCATCCTGCAGCGCCTTATTACCGACAGAATCCAGCAACGGTTTGTCGTATTCATCGATAAGAATGACTACACGCTTGCCAGTTTTATTATATGCGCTACGTATCAGGGCACCGAACCGCAAAGCCAATGAATCCGATGGCTCATTGCGGCCGTATAACTGTTCATAATAGTAAAGGAATGACTCAATCGTGGCCTCAAGGTCATGCACCGTCTGGCACTTGTTGGCATTCATGGCCATGTGCAATACAGGATGCGGATGCCAGTCATGCTCCATGCGACTGATTTCCAAGCCCTCGAACAGATCCTTGCGACCCTGATAGAATGCCTCGATGGTAGAAAGCAACAATGATTTGCCGAATCGGCGTGGCCGACTCAGGAAATAATATTTCCCTTCTTTAATAAGTTTTTCGATAAAACCTGTCTTGTCTACATACACATAGCCGTCTTCGCGAAGCATTGCGAAACTCTGAACGCCTATTGGATACTTGGGTGCCATTATCGTTACTATTTAAGTGATTCGGACTTGTTTCATCCGCTAAGTTACTAAAAACTCCGTGAATATCAAAAAGTAATTCCGGAACCGGGACGGGATAGGACGTCTCGGCTTTACCGGGATAT
>ENA-UERG01002091-UERG01002091.1-human-gut-metagenome-genome-assembly--contig:-NODE-2091-length-14974-cov-4.612271_pt1 | contig 14974 bp, 14 predicted proteins | sample MGYA00242954_ERZ507954 | MGnify/ENA primary metagenome ERZ507954 (study PRJEB26167, sample SAMN06115478) | human gut metagenome | host: Homo sapiens | place: China:Sichuan | collected 2015-01-21... | reverse complement strand
GGAAGTCGGGAAAAGGATTTATGGGTGGCGAGTTACCGCACAAATCGGGCGTGCGCGGAATTTATCCGAAAGACGATAGCAGAAAATTTTGACGGAATGCATTTGTCGGATAGTTGCCTCCAAACAATTCTGAACGCTTACGGTTTTGACCGCGTGATGTGGGTGTTGGCAAATACGGTCGGGGAGGGAAATGCGGATGGGCGGTATTCGAAAGACAACAAGGAGTGGGCAAAGACCTTCCGCATTCCGCCGGACTCCCACAATTCGGAGTTCTGCGTCACTTCCCACCCCGTCATTGTGAATGAGTTGGTGGATGAGGTTCGCAAGGTGTGGGACGATCTTCACCTTTGGAAACCGGAGCAGATGGAAAGTCATCTCGGTCAGAACCTGGTCGGTCGCGTTTTGGTTGTCGACCCAAGCGTGCTGAAGGATCCGTATAAGACTTCGGACAACCAGTTGTTCCTTGCACAGAGCGGGAACGGTTGCTAAACTGATTTACGATGAACTGTTGGAAATGAAAGAGGGAGCAGAAGCGAATGAATGACACCTCGGTGACGGTTGCGTCACGGAATGTCTCGGAATAAGCCCCCAAAGCAGGCGCTTTGGGGGCTATCGGTGTTCGTTACATCAGCTTTTTATAAATATCCAGCACATCGTCGCGGGTGAGCGGGACGAAGTTGTTTGCCATCAGGCGTCCCTGCGTGATGAGAACGCTGTCGGTAAAGGTGACGACATCCTCGTCGGTCACGCCGTATTCGTGAAGCGGCTTCTTCGGCAGAATCCGATTGAGCAGGTTTTCCAACTCGGTATAAACATCCGGTGTGTCGCATTCCAGCAGGTCGGCGAGGTAGGCGTTCAGGTGCGCAATCTCGCCGTCCGATTTCTTCTCCATGTACTTGTTCAGTACGCCGGTAAAGAGCGCGTAGTTGCTCTCGCCGTGCGGGACATGGTAAGTGCCGCCGAGCGGATAGCTGAGCGCATGGACTGCGGCGCATCCCGCCGTACCGAAGGCAAAGCCCGCCATGTTGGAGGCGATCAGGAAGGTTTCCATCAGTGCGGGAAGTTGTTCCATGCCGTCCTGCGCCAGTTTCCGGTAACCGCCGATGATCATTTCAATTGCCTTATAGCCCATCAGCTTGGTATAAGCGGTCGCCTTGGGGGAGAGGGAGGACTCCACCGCGTGAACCAGTGCGTCGATGGAACTGGTTGCAAAGACCTTCAGCGGCAACTTCTTCAACAGCTCGGGAATCAGCACGGCATAGTCCGCATAGAGCGGCTCGCCCGTCAGTCCCATCTTCACGCCGAGGCGCGTGCGGTTGATGATGGCAATATCGGTTACCTCGCTGCCCGTGCCGCAGGTGGTCGGAATAATCACCAACGGATGTTCCTTTTTCAGTTCGTCTTTGTGCTCGTAGAGCTCATCCACGGGCTTGCCGCCCGAGACCGACAGCACCTTTGCAATGTCGATCACCGTGCCGCCACCGATGGCGATCACTCGGTCGTATTCCTTGCCCGCCGCCGCTTTGATGATGGCATCGACCATGGTATCGGTCGGTTCGCCGCCGCCGAATTCTTCCTGATAAATCAGCTGTGCGCCGTAGGGGTTGCCATCGAAATACGGGTCGAAGATATAGCGGTTGGTCAGAACCAAATCGTGCTTGCCGAGGTGAAACGCCTCTGCAAAGGACTTGGTATCATCGAATTTGTACAGCTTCGGGCGGAAAATGATCTGTTCCATGGCGAATGCCTCCTCAGTTCCAGATTTCCTCATCGGTCGGGATCTTTGCGTCCTTGTTGTAAAGACCGATCTGAGAAACGTTGATCAGATGCGTGTAGTTCAGGTTCTCGGAAATGCTGTTGTTTCCCCAGGAGCCGCAGCCCAGCGTGGTGGTCGGCGCAAAGCCATTGTAAAGGCTTCCGCCCGCGCCCGTGGAGGACGGCTGGTTGACAATCAGGCGGCTGACGGTCAGCTTCTCTCCTGCATACTTGATATGCTCCATATCGTGGCTGTGGAGGGAGGCGGTGTGCCCCTTGCCCTCGTAGTCGAGGTCGGTCTGCGCCATTCTCACGGCATCCTCAAAGGTATCGTATGCCGCCGTAATCATGACTGGGCACATCTTTTCGCGGCAGAGCGGCTCTCCGCGCCCGATGCTTCTTGCCTTGATGAGAATCATCCTGGTGTCGGCAGGAACTTCGACTCCGGCAAGCGCGGCGATGGTCTGCACGCTCTGACCGACAACCCGACGGTTGATCGGACCGTTGTCCGGGAAGATGGCGTCGGCAAACTTCTTGGCTGTGTCGGCGTCCTCAACGTAGAACACATGATTCTGTTTGAAAATATCGATTGCGCGGTCGAAGGATTCCTTCGGCAGCAGAACGCACTGCTCACCCGAGCAGATGATGCCGTTGTCGAAGATTCTGCCGCTGATGATCTTCGGAATGGCTTCTTCCAACTTCACGCCGCGATCCACAATGACCTGCACGTTGCCGGGTCCGACGCCCAGAGCCGGCTTGCCGCTCGAATATGCCGACTTGACCATGCCCGCGCCGCCGGTTGCAACCACAACGTCCACGCTCTGCATCAGGGCATTGGTGGCATCGATGGAGGATTTCTCAACGGTCTGAATCAGATCAACCGGCGCGCCGAGCTTTGCAAGTTCCGCACGGAATAGATCCACCACATACTTGTTGACGTTCTGCGTTCTCGGGTGGGGCGCTATGATAATGGCGTTCTGTCCCTTGAGCGCGAACATCGCGTTGCACATCGGGGTCACAACCGGGTTGGTCACGGGGGTCACCGAGCCGACCACGCCTTTTGCTTTGGCAACGCGGATGATGCCGATCTCCTTGTCCTCGCCGATGATGCCGACCGACTTCTTGCCCTTGAGGCTGTTCCAAATGCACTTGGACTTGCCGTGGCACTTGGCAACCTTATCGGCATAAACGCCCATGCCGCTCTCTTCGCAAGCCATTCTTGCCAGTTCCTCGGCGCGGTCATAGACCACCTTGCCAATGGCGCGGACGACCTCATCGGTCTTTTCCTGCGAGAAGGATTCAAACTCCTTCTGCGCGGCTCTTGCCTTTGCTACCATTTCATTGATCATAGTTACAACCTGTTCGTCCATTTTTCTGCTTCCTTTCAGAATTCTATATTTGATAATTATTGGAGGTACTTATTGAAATCCAGCGCCGCGCGCAGATCAATCGGATTTCCGCGGTGCGCACAGGATTCGGTCGCGTTTTTGAGGTATTCCCTCAGGGCGGGGCGGAATTTGGGATGCGCGCAGTTCTCGATGATACAGCTTGCGCGGTCTACAGTGTCTAACCCGCGCAGATCCGCAACGCCCTGTTCGGTAATCAGCGCGTGAATCTCGTGAATGGTGTGATCCACATGGCTGACGTGCGGAACAATACAGGAGAGCGTGCCGTTCTTCGCGGTCGACTTCGTGATGAAGATCGAAAGCCCCGCGTTCTGGCAGTAGTCGCCCGAACCGCCCACACCGTTCATTAGGCGCGAGCCGTCGATGTAAGAGGAATTGGTATTGCCGTAGAGATCGGCTTCGATCACCGTGTTGACCGCAATGACGCCGAGACGGCGGATGATTTCGGGATGGTTGCTGATCTCCTGCGGGCGCAGGATGATTTTATCGCGGTAGCGCTCGAAATCGCGGAAGAAGCTGTCGCGGCGGTCTGCCGAGATGGTCAGCGATGTGCCCGAAGCAAAGTCGACCTTGCCTGCGTCAATCAGATCAAACATGGAGTTCTGCAACACTTCGGAATAGACCGTCAGGTGCCCGAAATCCGACTGCGCCAATCCTTCCAGCACGGCGTTGGAAACGCTGCCCACGCCTGCCTGAAGCGGCGGAAGCGGGTTGCAGAGACGGTCTGCCTTGACCTCGCTGTGCAGGAAATCAATCAGGTTTGCCGCCATCTGCCGGAACTCGTCATCCACAGGGGAGACGATTCGCCCGTTGTCGGGAATGCTGCTCTCCACCACGGCAACCACCTTTGTGGGGTCTACCTTGATATAGGGCGTTCCGATGCGGTCGCTGACGCGCTCAATCGGAATCGGTTTGGTGTGCGGCGGGCGGGCAGGGGAGTAGACATCGTGAACACCCTCCATGCAGGCGGGGACATAGGTGTTGACCTCGATGATGACCTGTTTGGCGCATTCCGCGTAGATGTTGGAGGTGCCGACCGAGGTTGTGGGGATGATGTTGCCGTTCTCGTCAATGGCGGTTGCTTCGATAATCGCCACATCCACCGGACGCAGGAACTTGTTCTTGACCCAAACGGGCATCTGCCCGAGTGGCACGTCATGGTAGGAGACCTCGCCCGCATTGATCGCGTTCCGCAGATCCTTGTTGGTCTGGTAGGGCATCCGTGCCCGGAAAGCGCCGACCCGCGCCAATTCGCCGTCGAATTCCTCGCCGAGAGACGCGCCGGAATACACGGTCAGGTCAAGTTTTTCGCCCTTCCGCGCCCGGTCGGCAAGGACGCCCGCAACTGCTTTCGGGTAGCCGGCGATGGTAAACCCGCTGACCCCCAGTACCATGCCGGGGCGGATGAAGGTTGCCGCGTCCTCGGCGCTCATCACACGCCCGAGATAGCCGCTGTAGCGGATGCGGCTCAAAAATTCACTGCTGTTCATATGCCGGATCTCCTGTTCTCTGTTGCTTTTGTCCCCATTTGACGGTTACATAGAATAGAATGGAAAGGATTGCCGCAATCGTCCAACCGATCGGCCACGAGAGCCAGATGCCCGTTGTGCCGAGTGCGGTGCGCGAAAGGATTTCCGCCAGCGCCACGCGCAGAACCAGATCGGTAAAGGTTGCGATCATGAATTTCTTCATCATGCCCGCGCCGCGCAGAATGCCGTCCGACACCAGTTTTGCCGCCACCACAAAGTAGAACGGCGAAACGATGCGCAAAAAGAGTACGCCCGTGTCCATTGCCGCGCCCGTTGGACTTTCCAAAAAGATGTACACAAGCCATTTTCCCGCAAATTCATAAAGCAGAACCAACGGGATGCAGAGCGCCCAGACCAACTTCAGCCCCGCGCGGAAGCCCGCCTTGATGCGGTCGTATTTCGCCGCGCCGAGGTTCTGCGCCGTGAAGTTGGAAATACCGTTTCCGAGCGTGGTCAGAGAGGTGATGACCATGTTGTTCAGCTTGACCGAGGCGGAGTAGCCCGCCATGACAGCCGGACCGAATCCGTTGATGACGCTCTGAATCACGATGTTGCCAACCGAGATGAAGCTCTGCTGCAGGATGCTCGGCACCGCAACCACCGCAAAGCAGCCGAACTGTTGCCATGAGAAAATCTGCATTTTTCCTTCCGTCCGGATTTTGCGGAACCGGTGGAAAACCACCACCAGCGCCAGCACGCAGCTGATGCCCTGGCAGAGGAAGGTTGCCCATGCAACGCCCGCCACGCCCATATCGAACGCGGTGACAAAGAGGATGTCCACGCCGATGTTGGAGAGCGACGAGCAGGCAAGGAAGAGAAAAGGTGTTTTGGAGTCGCCAAGCGCCGAGAAGATGCCGGTTGCGACATTATAAAGGAAAACGAAGGGCAGACCGAGGATGTAAATGTCCAGGTAGAGTTTGGAATCTGCAAAAACCGCATCGGGGGTTTTAATCAGACGCAACAGCCCGTTGCAAAAGATCATGCCGACCGCCATCAGAACTGCGCAGATAACCGTGCTGGAGATCAGCGATGTGTAAACTGCGGTTTTGAGATCTTTGTACCGCTTTGCGCCGAACAGCTGTGCCGCCAGAACCGAGCAACCGATGTTGCAACCGAACGCGAACGCAATGAAGATCAGCGTAATTTCATAACTGTTCCCAACCGCAGCCAACGCATTGTCGCCGATGAATTTGCCCGCGACAAAGCTGTCGGCAATGTTATAAAGCTGCTGAAAGATGATGCTGCCGAACAGGGGAAGGCAAAACCTGCACAGGACGCTTTCCGGTTTTCCGACCGTCAGATCCTTGTTCATTTGCCGCTGCCCTCCGATTTCTTACCGGGGAAGGTAAAGAGGAACGCCGAGTAGGAAAGAATGAAGCCGAGCGCGTCGGGAATGACGAACGCGTTAATCCCGCGCATCCCTGCGGCAATGGTTCCGAACACAAACCCAAGCCCGACGGTTGCGGAGAGCAGCCGCGCGCCGGGAATCCGGTTGCCGCTTTTGCGGATCAGGGTGAAAAGCAGAATCGCCATGCCAATGTCGATGCAGATATCCGTAATCAGTTCCAAAGCAAGTTCCATTTCAAACACCTCACATTTTGTCGGTGACCGCTTTCGCAATCACATCCGCCGTACCATCGATTCCGTAGCGGCTCGAAGAAACCATCAGATCATAGCTTGCAACATCGCCCCACGGCGTGTCGGAATAGAAATCAAAGTATTTTTTGCGCATCCGATCCACCTTTTCCGCTTTGCGCATTGCCGCCTTCGTGCCGATGCCGCACCGCTCGGCAATCCGCTCCGCACGATCTTCCATGTCCGCATAAACAAAGACCGAAAGCACATCGTAGCCTGCACCCCGCAGGATGGAGGACGCGCAACGCCCGATGATGACGCATGGACCTTTTTCCGCAAGCTCGAGAATTGTCTTGCTCTCTGCCTCAAACACGCGCTGCTTTTCGGAGTAGAACATCTCGCCCATCGTTGCGGTGTCCGCAAACGGGTTGCCCGATACCGCGAGCGAAAGCCCGATCGGCTTTTCCTCATCGGCTGCCACGGTCTCCGGGGACATCCCCGTTTCGCGCGCCGCCCGGGAGATCAGAAGCTTGTCGTAGCAAACCACACCGAGCCGCCCTGCCAGCTTCTCGCCGATCTCGCGCCCGCCGCTTCCGTACTGCCTTCCGATGCAGATGATTGTGCTTTTCATTTTTTGTTCCTTCTCTCGATTGAAAAGTTACAGAATCGTACTTGACTTTTCTGTACGCGTATAGTATAATCCAAATGTCGGTATGTGTAAAATCTTTTATTTATATGGTTGTCATGTCAAGAATGAATCGCAGAAGGAGAAAACGGGATGTACATCAGTTATGATTATTACCGGATATTTTATTATGTAGCGAAATACGGGAACATCACGCAGGCGGCAAAGATTCTGCTCAACAACCAACCCAACCTGACCCGCGCCATTAAAACGCTGGAGAGTGAACTGGGGTGTCCGCTGTTCATCCGAAACAACCGCGGCATGAAGCTGACCCCCGAGGGCGAGCGGCTGTTTGAGCATATCCGCATCGCATTTGAGAATATCGAGGCGGGGGAGGCGGAAATCATTGAAAGCCGCAATCTGGAAAAGGGGACGGGCTTTGTTGCGGCAAGCGAGGTCGCCCTGCATTGCGTCCTGCTCCCCGTTCTGAAGCAGTACCGCACGCTCTACCCCGGAATCCGACTCAAAATCAGCAACCATTCCACCCCACAGGCGGTGGACGCCATCAAAAACGGCATTGCGGACATTGCCGTTGTGACCACTCCGACTCTGCCGTCTGCCATGATCGAGGAGGTGACCGTGCGGAAATTTCATGAGGTTGCGGTCTGCAGCGCCGCATTTTCGGAACTGTTGGGGGAGAAGGTCGGCTTTGCGGAACTGCTCAGCTACCCCATGATCTCGCTTGGAACGCAGACCAAATCCTTTGAGCTGTATTCGGATTTTTTTGCAGAGGAGGGACTGCACTACCGCCCCGAAACCGAAGCGGCAACGGCAGACCAGATTCTGCCGATGGTCAAAGCCGACCTCGGCATCGGATTTATCCCAAGGGAATTTCTTCAGGGCGCGGAGGGCGTTTTCGTCATCGAGACCGAAAAGTCGCTCCCCGAGCGTGAAATACGCATCGTGAAGCGGCATGAACAGACCCTCAGTATCGCGGCAAAGGAACTGGAACGCCTGATTCTGAAACCGCAGGGGACGCAGATGTAAAAGAGAAACAGCTCCGTTCGGCATGATTCGTTCTCATGCGTAAGCGGGAGAAAGCCGCGGGGTCGTGCGTGTCCGCGGCGGGGTCACACCGTCCGGCAAAACCGAGCGGAAGGGCGGTTTTCGGGGTGTTTTCGGCATTTTACGGAAGTCTCTGCGATGTCGTGCCGCGATGTCGGAAACGACAATTCTACGGGGTCGGAATGATGTCGGAAAGAAGGGAAAATGAAAGCGGTAAAAGAGAAAATCCGGTTCGCCTTATGGCTGAAACCGGAGACAATGGAAAAGATACGGACAGCCTCCGCGCAGAACGATTGCGGGAGTCTGTCCGAATTTATTGAAAAGGCGGTGCTTGCATACCTCGGTTACCTTAGCGCGGGGGAGAACACCGTCTTTTTGCCGGGGGCATTCCTGTCAACCATGAAAGGCATTGTTGCCGAAAGCGACCACCGTCACGCGTCCATGCTGTTCAAGCTGTCGGTCGAGATGGCAATGCTGATGAATATCGTTGTGGCAATGCAGGATATTCTACCAACAAAACCTCCCGTCCCGCGCGGTGACGGTTTACCTCTACCTCCGCGAGCGGAGCAACAAGGACGGCACCTGTTTTCCGTCCATCCCAACCGTTTCCCGCGACACAGGTCTGTCCGAAGCCACTGTCAAGCGCGCCATCCAGGACCTCATCGCCGCCGGCTGGCTGCAAAAAGAACCCCGTCTCCGAAGAAACGGGGCAAGGAGCAGCAATCTGTACCTGCTGAAGCATTGAAAACGGGAGAATATTGAGTAGGCGAATCAGAGACAGCACATTCGATCCGGCAGGCGATGAAAGCCGTGGGGAGACGGTTTTCTTCGCAAAAAGCATACGCTTCTGCCAGAACCGCACTGCGCCTGTTACCTGACCCCTGCCCCGGCTCACCGTGAGCCGGGAAGGGGAAGGACCCACTTGAAGGGATACAATTGAGAAGAATAACGATCAATGGTTACTGAAAAGCCGACAAATCCGGCTCTCTGTAGAGGTCGGTATAATCTTTGCCAAAGTAGCAGGCGAAGGAGAAAATGTACTGCATTCCTTTTTCCCGGCAGAAGGCAAGATCATCCCGGATGCGTGCATTGTCCGGTACAAACCGCTTCGGTGGCTTTTTCCAGTTCGAAAACAGGGAGTTGTCGTACCAGTATTCCAAAATTTTTGCATCCTCCCGCGGGAATACCGTCAGCAACCGGTCAAGCTTCTCTCCGATCGGTTGCTCCCTGACGCTGATGGCGGTATCCTTTTCAAACGGCGCATATTCCAAAAAGATTCCCGTGGCAGGCTTGATGGCTTGCGGCGGTTGAATGCAGTGAAAATAAGCAAGATAGGCAATCTTTGCGTCGGGGTCATATTGCCGAAGCCCCGCCAAAATGTGATTCATGACGAGAAGTTGCTGGTCGGAGGGGGACAGTCCGCGGCATTTCGCACAGTGGCAGTTGCCGCGCTTGGTGTCATCCAGCCAAAAATAGTAGTTATGCGAGGAACGGTAAAGCTGCTTTGCAAGCGCTGCGGCATTTTGTACGACCAGTTCCAACATGGGAGCAGTGGACGGGCAGAAATTATGAGTGGTTGACCGTTGCCCGTTTTCATCTTCCCAATAATAGTCCGGATGCGCTTCAAACAGATTCTGCGGTGCCAAAAAGCTTCCTGCGTGCAGCTCATATTCAATTTCAAGTCCCGCTTCGGCGGCTTCGTCCGGGAGCGCACGGAACTCCGGTGTTGCCTTAACCGGTTGAGCAGATCGGACATGGACTCGCGCGCATGGGCACCCTCGACCGGGTGTATTCCCAAAACGGTTACATCAAGCGAGACGGCGCGCCTGATTCACTCCCGGCTGAACTCTTCCGGATGGATGAGAAGTTGTGTTTTCATATCGGAATCCTTTCTGCTTTTTGCACCATTATAGCATCGGGAAGGCGGTGCGTCAAGCATTTTCGCCTTTTTTGCTTGCAAAACAGAACGGAATGTGCTATACTGCCTAAATTCCGCACCAAATTATCCTATACGCCTGAAGACTCCGAAAAAGTGCAGTTTTTTGCCCCGAAAATGCGTTTTTTCGAAAAATTAGGTTGATTTTTTCTCCGATGTATGGTATAATTGGGCTAATGATTTCCGTTTTTTTCGGAGGAAATTGTGAGGATTTTGTATGGCACTGGATGCTTCTGTTCTTGTGGATCTTCCCGAACACGGGATCGCCTATAAAAAGGTCTCCGGCAAGACTTATGTCTACTATGTCACCGCAACCTATCGCAACAAAAACGGGAATCCAACCTGCGACCGTTCCTCGATTGGGAGACTCGATGAGACGAGCGGAAAGCTGATCCCGCCTGCCGGGGATCTCTTTTGCTGCGGTTTTTTGATGTTTTCGATCGCGTCTGCGATTCGCTTGGAATCAAAAAACTGCTGAAGCGGTATTTTCCGGAGCATTGCAGGGAGATCCTGACGGTGGCACAGTACGGCGATTTGTTATCAGAAAAGTAGCAATCGAATTATCGACCCATAGGTATGACCCATGGAAAAGTCCTTATCTTGTATGACTTTTTTGCATTGTTGACCTACCATACGACCCATAGAGGTATTTTTTGACCCATAGGATACAATTTACACAAAAGCATTTCCAATCGTCTGTAATCGCTCGAAACCGGTCGGCGTTGCCGGACGATGTGCCGCTCGGCGGCGTGAGTGTGGGGCACCGACCCACACTCTTTCTCCTGCTTGAAAATCGAAGCTGTTCAGAATTTTTCTGTTGTGCAGAATCACATATATTTGATGTGTTCAAGAGCGCTCCAAACATTAAACCCAAGGGCAGATAATTCTTGTCTTTTTCTGTTGCTGATCCTATTTTCTGCTGTTTCTATGTTTCTGTTTCAAATGTTGCATCCGTGGGGTTCGGGGCAAGCCCCGAGAAAAAGCGACCGGACTCCTGCCGCCAACGGCAGTGGGAGTCCGGTCGCTCTGCTTGCCACGCTTTACTGCCAAATTTTTAGTTTGGGGACGAGTAAAGAAAATTGTGAAGAAGAGCGTGAACCGCGCACCCCATATCATTTTTTCGAAGGAGCGACCGATTCGGGCTCTCCTGGCAGCTCATTTGATTTATGTGGAAAATGAGCATTCTGTTCCATTTGGTACAGCACCAAAAGAGCATCAGACGCATCTTGTGGGAGCGCCCTCGGCACCAATTTGACTTTGATGCCGGGGGCGCTTTTCTTTGTATACTGCGGTGCAAATTTTGATTGGCGAAGCAGGGGGAGGAAATCAGAGATTGAAGTCATTGGTAATACAATTGAGTCTTGTAGTATCTTTCTTTACATAGTACATTTCAGTGACTTGTGTTGTTGAGTGACCGAGTAAGTCAGCAACCTGTTTGACGGTTAATGTTTTTACTGTTCCATCGGATTGCTTCACACCATTAACGAGGTTTGTTGCAAAGGTATGTCTGAGAGAATGTAGTCCTTTGCTTGGTATGCCAGCTCCCTCAAGTAGCCGATAGTATCTTCTGCGGAATACGCTGGGCTTGGTATAGCTGCCGTATTCATCACAGATGAGAGGCGTGTTTTTACCGAAGTAATACTTTTCACGGAGTTCCTCAATCATCTTAACTGCGGTATTCTTGAGAGGAATATCCCGTTTGCCGGTAGCACTTTTAAGCTTTCCGACTTTGATCTCTGTAGAGCCGTCAAGGAGCTTCGTTTGTTGATGACTTTGACACCTCTCTGCAAATCTGGAGCCTTCTTCTTTTGCAATATTCAAAGAAATTTTTGATTACTGTCAAAACGGGCAAAAAAATAACATCCGACTGCAAAAATCTAATATCATTTTTGGGGGATTCATGCTATAATGTGTTCAAAAGAGCTCCGTTCAATATTTTGAAGTGGAGCCGTATCGGATATTCAACTGGATCTGGCACCGTACAGCATTATTCGCACAACGTTTGCCATGATCCGTATCCGCAAAACACAAGGATTGTATTCAAACGACCAAAAGGAGATATGGTAATGAACAACCTTAAAAAAATTGGCAGAGAAGTTCTGTTCCTCAAAACAGGTTCGGGCAATCCCAGAAACGGAGAAGGCTCGTTCATCCGTCTGAAGAATAACGACATTCTTTTTGTCTATACCGCATATGCCGGAGACGATTGGAATGATCATTGCACTGCTTCGCTGTATGGCTGTACTTCCTCGGATGAGGGCGAAAGCTGGACTCAACCGTTTGTGGTATTGAAGCAGCCTGAGGATGCTATGAATTTGATGAGCGTTTCTTTGCTTCGGATGCAGAACGGCGATATCGGATTATTTTATTTGAAAAAAATGCAGCACCACGGAGAAGTGGTGAGCGCGTATCTGCTCTCCCGTTCCAAGGATGAAGGGAAAAACTGGTTGGAGCCGACCGTTTGCTTTGACGACAAAGATTATTATGTTATCAACAACGACCGTGTCATACGGTTGCAGAGCGGCAAGCTGATGATCCCTGCGGCCTTGCATTCTATTTATGCTCCCAAAAACAAAAAGGGGCGTGTCCTTTCTCCCGTGTATTTTATAACATCCGATGATGACGGAAAGACCTTTGCAAAGACGGGCGAACCGGTCTATACGCCATTTGAAAATATCAGCATCGGTTTGCAGGAACCGGGGGTGTATCAGTTTGAGGACGGACGGATCTGGGCATGGTACCGCACCAATCTGGGTTATCAGTATGAAACCTTTTCCGACGACGAAGGAGATACATGGTCACCCGTTCAACCCAATTTGCTGTTCAGCTCGCCGCGGGCGCCTATGCAGGTCAAAAAGATCGGGAAGTATACCTTGGCAATTTTCAATCCGATTCCGGAACATCCCGCCAATCCCGCACCGTTTGGAATGGATCGCACCCCGCTGATGCTGGCGGTCAGCGAGCAGGACGGAAAGGATCTCCGAAATGTACGGGATTTTCACCGCCTGTATCTGTTGGAGGATGATCCCAAAAACGCGTATTGCTATCCCGCTATTATTGAAACCGATACCGGGTTCCTCGCGGCATACTATCATTCCAATAATACCCAGCAGTTCCTCAACTGTACCAAGATCATTAAAGTGGATTGGAACGAGCTATCAGGCTCATAAAATTTTTTACTTGTATTGAACTCACAATGAAAGAAAAATTGTTTACCGGAATCTACAGCGCTTTGTTCAGCGTTTATGATGAGAATCTGAATGTGAAAAAAGACACCGTTGCCAAAATGGTGGATTATCAGCTTGCCGGCGGCGTCAGGGGCTTCTATGTTGGAGGAAATACCGGTGAATGCACCGTTCTCCCCAACAAAACGAGAAAGCAGATGCTGGATACGGTTACGGAGGCAAACGAGGGGCGCGGAAGAATTATGGCGCATATCGGAGCGGGACACTTTGACGATGTTATGGATCTTTTGGATCACGCGAACAGTAAAAAAATCGACGCGATCGCTTCACTTCCGCCGTCACTCCAAGGTTATTACGGACATCAGGAAACCGTTGAATATTATAAAGCATTGGCAAAAGCGAGCAAGCATCCTGTTTATGCTTATGTAACTCCGATTTCGCTTCAACACAGTGAATTATGCGCTTTTGCAAAAGAACTCTCGGAGATCGACAATATTGCCGGCCTGAAAATAACGATTCCCGATTATTATCGCATTGCCCTGATCAACCAGATTGACGGCGGGCGGCTGAACAATTTGAACGGACCTGATGAGATGCTGATCTGCGGTCTGGCTGTCGGTGCGGACGGTGCAATCGGTTCAACGTACAATGTTGTACCGAAGATTGCGGTCAAAATTTACGAAAGCTTTCAAAAGGGTGATATGAAAACCGCGCTCGCATATCAAAATAAACTCAATTCATACATCAACAAAATGGTTACCGGCAAGGGAATAGGCTATTGGAAAGCATCCCTCTCACTTTTGGGGTTTGATATGGGATATACGGTATTTCCCGCAACTCCAATCTCGAATGAGGATATGCGGAAGCTAAAAGCGGATATGGACGAGATTGGATTTTTTGATATGGTTTAAAAAGATGGGCCTTGGTTATTTACTCATTTTTATAGGCAGCGCTCTGATGTGCGGGATGACCGTTGTCAGAAAGGAATATCAACGAAGGGTAGATGCAACGCTTGTTTCAACCATTACCTTTATGGGGGGATACAGCCTGATTGTTTGTCTGATCGGTTCGATATACGGATTTTTCACCGATTTTCGCTGATCAGACAACTGGATGGTCTTGTCCTGGGGTTGAGTGCATTATTCTCGTTGATTCTGACGGTCAATACCTGCCTTTGCATATTCGGCGCAAAATACGGGAGTTTAGCGATTTTGATCATCTTTGCAAATTTGGGAACGCTGATGATTTCCATGATCTACGGACTGATTACTGATCCCGTGAGAAATGAACTGAACGGATTCAACATATTGGGAATGGTTTTCCTTCCGGTGATTTTGGCGTTGAGTTTTTTCGCGGAACGAAAAAACAAACAGACCGAGGAAACAGGCAAACAACATCAGCATGGTTGGAAATTTTTGATGATCTGTATTTTGATTTTCTTTTTCAATGGAAGCGCTTTGCCTGTTTACAGCGCATTCAGCACCTATCGCGGAGGGGTATGGCGGATTCAATTTTATATTTCTGTATCTCTTTTTCTGTATTTTGTTGTGCGCAGTGGCATTGGCAATGCTTCTATGTTTGCAAAGGAAAAAGGCAGATCCCGTTTCCAATGTCAGGATGTTTATCTCTACGAAAACATTGCTTTGTATGCTCACATACGGGGGAGGCTTTCTCTTATCGGAGTTTACCACAATAAAAATCACGGAGATCATGCCGATTGTTGTTCAAGCCCCGCTGAAATTTGCGGTTGATGTAGTGATGGTTGCAATGGCGGATTTTTTGCTGTTCAAGCAAAAGATTACCAAAATTCAATTTGCTCAAATCGGATTAGCGCTCATCAGCGGAGTTTTGTTTGTACTTTGATTCCGTTTGGTCGAAAAAAAGATGCAACGATCCAT
>ENA-UERG01002090-UERG01002090.1-human-gut-metagenome-genome-assembly--contig:-NODE-2090-length-14975-cov-30.722849_pt1 | contig 14975 bp, 18 predicted proteins | sample MGYA00242954_ERZ507954 | MGnify/ENA primary metagenome ERZ507954 (study PRJEB26167, sample SAMN06115478) | human gut metagenome | host: Homo sapiens | place: China:Sichuan | collected 2015-01-21... | reverse complement strand
ATGCGATGGATCCAGCGCATCCCCGACCTTCTCCAGAAGCTCGCCGCCACCGGTTACGGCAAGAACTGCAAGGAGTTTACCCCGATGCAAGTCTCCTACATCCTCTACTTCCTCGGTGAGCCCTAATCCTGTTCCAACTAATCTGAAAATGAGCCAACAAAAGGTACTTCTACCTGAAGACATCATGCAATAGGGAAAAGGGTCTATACACCCTTTTGTCGAGGTGTATAGACCCTTGGAACAACCGCAAAGTATGGGTTGTTAACTGTTTTTTCAGATGATCAATTAATTTTCTTCCTCTTTGGTCAGGAAGAAACTAAATCTTTACTTTTTTACCTTTTTACTTTTTTACCTTTAAAAAATCCCAAAAAAAGCTTGCAGGTTTGGAAATAAAACCGTAACTTTGCGCTTGAGAATTTTAAAAACAGATGGTTATGAAGTACTTAGATCCCAAGGCAGACCTCACGTTCAAGAAGATATTCGGCAATCATCCTAAAAGACTGATCAGCCTTCTGAACGCCCTCCTGCCACTCAGCGAAGAAGAGCAGATACGCGAAATCAAGTATCTGCCAACAGAACTTGTGCCCCAGCTCGAAGGGGGCAAGAACACCATAGTGGATGTACTCTGCACAGATGTCAGAGGCAGGAAGTTCTGCGTGGAAATGCAGATGGAATGGTCTGACGCATTCCAGCAGCGAGTATTGTTCAATGCATCCAAGCTCTATGTAAGCCAGGCTAAAAAGGGAGGAAAATACAGCGAACTTCAACCCGTATATTCCCTGAATCTTGTGAATGATATCTTTGCGCATGATACTCCGGATTTCATCCACAACTACCGCATCGTGCACGATAAGGACAGCAATAAGGTCATCGAGGGCTTGCATTTCACCTTCATTGAACTCCCGAAGTTCACTCCTCATTCCATTGCCGACAAGCGCATGATGGTCTTGTGGCTTCGTTTCCTTACGGAAATCAATTCCAATACGAAGAAGATTCCTTCCGACCTGCTAAATGACCCAGAGATTGGAAAAGCCGTAGAGGAGCTGGAGATTTCCGGCTTTACAGATGCCGAGCTCCGTGCCTACGACAAATTCTGGGATTCCGTAAGTGTTGAAAGAACCCTACTGGATGACAGATATCAGAAAGGAATGGAAGAAGGTATGGAAAAAGGCAGAGCTGAAGGCATGGAAGAAGGCATGTCCCAGCGAAGCCTTGAAATTGCCAGGAAGATGCTGGCAAAGGGTATGGATGAAGCGTCTATCATAGATATGACGGGGCTGACGGCAGAGGAGATAAAGCTGCTGAAAGCGGAGATGTAGATTACGAATATCACCATATAATTAAGGGTCTATACACCCTTTTGTCGAGGTGTATAGACCCTTGGAACAACCGCAAAGTATGGGTTGATAATTATGCCAGATGTTTTGTAGATCAATTTGGCATAAACTAAAACACAATACTATGCAGGATCACATGATTCTTCAGTGAATCGAACCTGCTCATAGCCTTCATGCACTGGGTCAGACCCAGCTAATAGAACACAGGAATTTTCCAACTCAACTACAGTGATTGATGGTTTCTGATAATTCTTTTTCATATTCCTTACTTTTTAAATTTTACATATCTATTTCACATATTTTTTGCCATTTTTGATATAGATGCCATGAGTAGGCTCTTTGCTGAGCTTACGACCTTGCAAGTCATATATACCATTTAGAGATGTGTTATCAGCCTCATTGTTGGTTATAACTTGGATGCCCTTTATGGCAGTTGTTGCTCCCTCGCCCACCTCATCTATGTTGATAGAACGGGATTTTGATGCCTGTGATATGTTAGAACCATTACGATTACTTACCGTAAGATACCAACGTTGTGCACCAACTTCTTTAGAAGCGTCTAACGGAGCTATGAGTCCTTGCTTGTTGAGAGCATATACGGCAACTGATGATCCATCCTGACCTAATCCACTTTGTCGAGTGTAGATGCCTGTGAAGTCATACTGGCGAGTCATGCTCATGCAGTAGTATGTCTTCGATTCAGACTTATGCAACTTGGCATTATTGATAGTGATAGTCTTGCTTCCGCTATCGTTTGTTCTCAACAAGTATGGGGTGTTAGCCTCAAACTCTCCAGATGTAGCCTTCTTCACTTCGAGTACCGTCTCATAGCCACTGCCATCTTCCTTTTCATACTCATGGAAGTTGTTGATGCTTGCCACGGTGATGCCGTTGTTTGTCCAGTCCGTAGCCTGAGTCTCGAAAGGCACGTACACAGCCTGCCATTGGTCTGCGCCGAGATAGTTGCGGGTGTAGTTCAGCGTTGGGGCAGTGAAGTCCACAGGGCTGTCGTAAGCCGCATTGTCATTGAAATCAACAGGTTTGACTGCCGTGTATGAACCGTCAGTATTAGCAGTCAGATCCAAGTCGTTGCCATCAATGCCACAGAAGTCCTTGATGTACATAAGGTTCGTCTGGCATCGCTGGCAGGGGGAGCTATAAAGACCATTTGCCAACAGAGTCTCCGTACCCTTGACGTGCTCGTCGTACTTCTCATGCACATCAGCCTCCGTATTGCTGAAAATATTCATATACACTTGCTTGTCAACGCAAGTATAATAATCGTTGTATACGGTATTCCCGTTGCTTGGGGTAAGCACCGGATACTCATCGCCATCCTCGCCCAACTTCTGATACCATGCCAAGGTGCTTCCTTCGGTAGGAACAGATGTGGAGCCGTTAAGAAGCCATGCCACCTCACCGCTCTTTATCTGCTGTTTGGTGAATGCCTTGACCACGTCAGCTTCTACCTTTCCGTCTTCGCATGTCAGACTTCCTTCACCAACTGTTTTGATGTTCTCAGATGAGTTGTTCAGCAATGCCTCCTTGTTGTAAGCTATAATGCCCTTTGCGGTTAGTGTACCGTTCACACAACCTATAATGATTCCTGGATCGCCATATGTATTCGCCACATCTCCATAACTGAACACATTCTGGATACTGCTGTTAGCAAACGTTTGTCCTGCTATACCACCGGCATTCCAACCTGTACTTGTAATCTTGCCATAGTTGGCGCAATCTTCGATACTTGTTTCATAAGCATAACCTATGATTCCACCAATATACACACCATCGTTTTCAACGGTTCCATAATTGGTGCAGCGCTTGATGTTTTTATTATCGCTAGAACCTGCAATTCCGCCAACATTTTGCGTTCCCTGCACGCTGGAGTGATTCTCGCAGTTTTCGAGATTTATAATGGCATCTCCAACGATACCGCCAGTACGATCTTGTCCTATTACAGTACAATTCTTTGTGGTTTTAATACCCTTTATATGTGCTGGAGAATTCGAGTATGCAAATGCATATCCTGCCAAGATACCGGTGCGTGTGCTCACATTCTCCACCTTGGCATAGTCAAAGGTAAGGTCTTGGATAGTCGCATCCACAGTATAGCCGAAAAGCCCCACATAGTCTTGTGCGGTTTTGATATAGAGATGGGAGATGGTGTGTCCCTGACCGTTCATATTTCCCTTCCAGCGATTATCATTGTTGCCTATCGGAATCCAGCTCAAGAGTTCCTTGCCGTCTTCAGCCGCATGGCAATAGTTCTTTAGATCGATATCCGCAGTCAGCATGGCAGATGCTGACGAGTGAGTAGTTCCAGCTACTTCGCCTTCGTCCACAATAGTTCCGTTCACATAGTCGCGGAACCAAGCCAAGTGGCAAGGTTTGGCTATCAGGTACACCCCATTTTCCTGTGAAGGCTTTACAGCCACATAATGCTGGCAACGGTCGCAATAGCCATCCTCATTGTTGTTGTGTCCAAGAGCAGGCTTCTCTGCGTCCGTTACATCAGTCAATTCCTTGGTCAATTGGCTGTCAGAAAATGTCCTTTGACAATCCTGGCATTGCCAATATTCCTTGGTTGCCGCCTCGGTGCAAGAAGCGTCTGTTGCAACATGGTGATTTATCGTTCCGTGTTGATACTTGATTGCGAAATTGGTAGGATTGTTGGTGAAACTACCCGTCACCACCTCATAGGTTTTGCAATTTACAAGCAAAACTTCAGTAGCATAAACCTGATGCTCCGAACCAATGACAGGATAGATGTCTCCATCATTAACCAGATTTTGTCCCCATTTTGCTTCGCTCGAAGCATTTTGCTGGAGCAGATAGGCTACAATACCGCTTTTCAGCTGAGCTTCTGTAAATCCTGTTGCGTTATCTTCTGAAGGCTTTCCATTTCCGAAGGCTTTAACCGCCTTAATCTCTTGGCCGTTTACAGTCAGCTTTGCGCCACTATAGTATGCCACCATGCCTTCAGTGTCCCCATATTTAGAATAGCCAAAAACCATGCCTACCTCTGTGCCATTCGTGGCACTTATGCTGCCATAGCTGAACACGTTCTGTATCTTGCCTTTGTCTACAAAACCAGCCATGCCAGCAACACGATTTGTACCTTCCACATCTCCATAATTGGCGCAGTCTTGGATTGTTCCGCTACTGAAAAAGCCAACCAAGCCACCAGCAATCTGACTTGATGCCGTTACTTTTCCATAGTTGGCACAAGCGGTTATGGAAATTTCGTCCCCTCCGTAAGAACCAAAAAGACCGCCGACATCTTCTATTCCTTGTACCGTGGCGTAGTTCACGCAGTTGTAGGCGTTACCATAAAGTATACCTGCAATACCGCCAGTATAATTTCCTCCTCCTTTTATCTGGCACGTTTCTGATATTTTGATATTTTGAAGGGTGCTTCCATTTACTGCATAACCAACCAAAATTCCTGTGTACCAACTCGTATTTGTCACATTTGCATTCTCAAAGGTTAGGTTCTTGATTGTGCTTTGGTAGGTATAACCGAAAAGCCCCATAAATGTTTGGCTTGCATTGATATAAAGGTTGGTGATGGTCTTTCCATTTCCGTCGAAAGTACCTTTGTAATCCCTTACAAGATTTCCAATAGGCACCCAGCTCAGTTCTTCTAAGTTTTGAGACGCATCAGCCGCATAGCAGAAGTCCTTTAGGTCTATGTCGGCAGTGAGCTTGGCGCACGCATTGAGGTGGGTAGTAGCCGACTCGCTGCCACTCACCGTATACGTACCATTCACCCAGTCACGAAACCATGCCAGCTCCTTGGCGTTGGAAATTTGGAATGGATTACTGCTCGAGCCATCGCCCTGGGCTGGCCTTGAGGTCGTTACATTAGTGGCTGCCCATGCCCCCTCATAAGGCATGAGGATAGCCATCACGAGCAGAAGCATCGTGAATAGCCTGTTTCTTTGTTTTTTGTTGTTCATAACTGTAAATTATTATTGTTATTCTACTTTCTTACATATTTTCTCTCATTGCCATCAGATATACTGTAAATCCCAGGATGATGACGAAAGTCAGTCCGAGAAACAGATAGATATAGAATCTTCCTCTCTTGATGAAATCACAGAAGCTGTAGCGAGCCTTGTAGTTTTCATCAAGATATATCCTGTAGTCTTGAACCATGGCATAGCTCATGACTATGGCGAACAGCAGAAGACACAATGCCATTATAAAAATAGCCTGTTCCTCTTTCGTGAAAGTCTGAATTATATTTTCCATGGTGCAAATATAGTATTTTTTTCGAAAAAGTGTTGCTTTCCTATAAAAAAGTGTTGCTTTCCTATAAAAAAGTGTCTATTTTCTATGTTTTAGGTGTCTACTTCCTGCAAGTAGCCCCTTTTTAACAATTTGTTCCCTTCAGTGATGCGTTTTCCTGGTATTTATCGAAAAATCGCTGGCCGAAGGGTAAAGCAAAGGTAAAGGGCATAGGGGGATCATTCTTTCGGCCAAATTGTTTTGTACATTGGCCAAACATCCATTTGTGGAACAGGAGTCAATTTTGCAAATTGATTCTTTTCATAGAAACCTACTGCGCTATAATTAGAGGTATGCCAAGCTCTTACTGTCAAGAAGACGCAACCAGCATATCTTTGGTTTCTAGCCATCGAAGCTATTTCTTCAACTAAGGCTGAACCTAAATGTAAGCTTTGAAATTTTTTATCAATAGCTAAGTAGGCAATTTCTAAAGCGGGATAAGTATATTTTTGTTCGAATTGTTCTCGGAAAGTTTCTTTTACCGCAGGTAAATCGGTTCCTGCTGCACCTATACGCATATCATCAAAATCATCTGAATCTATGTCAACGGAGTCGAATGCTAAGGCGAAAATAGCAACAATCGTGTTATTCGCTTTTAAGCGGACACAAAATGTCTTACAATAATGACTCTCTTCACAATCTTGTAAGTGATTATGAAGAAAGTCATCCATTTTGTCTTTTCCTGTATAGAAATTTATCAACTCATCAAAGTCTGATAAAAGTTCTATTTTGTATTCTTCTAAATTCATTCTAAATTCCACTCAAATTTATATGGATAATTTGATGTCTTTGTGGCATCATCTTTCTTTGCTTTTGCACCGATGGATGCAAGAGCGGCTTTACGAACAGCTTGTGCGTATTTGCCTTTAGCTAAAACTTTTGGTGCATTTATTCCTAACATAATTATATCATTTAAATGTTTGTGATGCAAACGAACGCAATGAAAGCTTGCTTTCAAATTGCCGAGGGCAGCTTTTCTTTTGCAAAATTAAGCAATATTTCTGTAACTTCCAAATATTTAGCAGGTTATTTTGTTCTTTTTAGTATTAAAACGCATATTTAAAGCTTTTGAGCCTTCAGCCCGTACTTGAACCACATGCGAAAGTTCAGCGAATTAGAATATAAAGATAATTATATTACATCACAATTCTGCATAAATGCAGTGAATTTTATGTTTATTTAGCAGCTTGATAAAAAACTGTTATTATATTGCACATCACCCATTAAAAGTGCGGTAAGGAGACCGCCATCCATAGCTTTTGCCGATTTACTTGTTTTTGTAAGATTCAAGCAAATGATGATTGATTATAATGGACTTATAAACTCCAGAAAAAAGAATCTATGAAAAAGTATGATAAAACATGAGCAAGTATGAGCAACTGTGAGTTGACCCCTCACCGATTTCGTATCTTTGCATTGTGGTTCAGAGATAACATCTCATACCACCAAGAGGCAATGCGCAGCGCCCCCTACAACACAAACACAATTTATTAACCTTAAAAATGAAGACACTATGATTCTGTACACATTGAAGAAGTATGTCAACGAGAAGTTGAGCGCCGCTTACGGCAAGTTTTTCGCCTACCCTGTAATCACCCAGACCTATGGTCTTGATGAACTCGCAGAGCACATGGAAAGTCACAACACCCCGTTCTCAAAGGGAGCCATCAAGGGTATGCTCACCGACATGGTGAGCTGCGTAAGAGAACTGGTTCTGCAGGGTATCGCCGTGAAGATTCCCGACCTCGCCATTTTCAGCATCGGCATCAAGAACAAGGAAGGTGCTGCCTCCGAGAAGGAGTTCAGCATCACCAAGAACATTGCCGGACTGAAGCTCCGTGCCCGTGGCACCGGTGAGTTCAAGGCTACCAGTCTGAACCTCGATGCATCCCTGAAGAAGGCAACTGCCGTAACAGGAGATGTTACTCCACCAGACGGCGGTAAGGATAACACAGGCGATACTACCCAGGGTGGCGGCACAAACCAGGGTGGCGACTCAACACAGACTGGCGGATCAGGCAACACCGGGAGCAGCGGCTCCGATGGTAGCGACGGCCTGGAGTAACCCCCTCGCCAGTAGCTGAAGAAAGAAGGTTTTAGACAGGATGCAGTCCGGGATTCGGCTATAGCACCCCCGGCTATTCATCAATATAGCAAGCATCATTGAAACACGCGCTATCAAGCCCATCTGCTCATCCTGTCAGCCTTTCTTCTCAAAAGTATCGCCCGGATATAGGAAATCCGAACCCCCAATCCATTTATTAACCTTAAAAATCAAATGAAAATGAAAAAAGAAACACTCAAGAAAATTCTGAATTTCGTCATTACCGTTCTCACCGCTATAGCCTCTGCCTTCTGCGTGCAGAGCTGCCAGTAGTATCAACCCTTTAAAGATTCAGTACCATGAAAAACACTAGAAAGATATCGGTTAAATGAAATCAATTTCCACATTTAGTCCCTCCCCACCCCAACCTTAATCCCTTAAGGTTGGGGTTCTTTTATATATCCCTACTGACGTGCATCAGCCAGTTCATTATATCCCCAAACCATAATGAGGACAACGATGCCAGCCAGCACCATCAGGAGATTCTGAGAGTGGGCGATGGAATCTGCCACATGCGTAAGCGCACGCGAACCGGAGAGGAGGAAATCTATCTTCATAGAGAAAAGCCATCCCTGAATCTGTTCCCATCCCTGACAGACTACTGCTATGATGATGCCTGCTGCCACACAGGCTGCCGTCCATAAATGTTCCAGGCGCCGGCGCTTAACCAGCGACATCGCAGTATCAGTTTCGGGTAAAGCCGGCAATGCCTGCATCACCCTGTCGGAGAATCCGTCATCAGGAATCTCTGACATCTGGCAATCGGAAAAGAACATCTTCAAGAGTTCTTCATCCTGAGGGTTCAACGGTTCCCCTTTCATGCTCTCCAACTTCTTATCATTTATCTTATCGGTCATAACCATTCTGTTTTAAGTAACTTGCAAGTTTCTGTTTTCCTCGAGAGAGATGCGACTTGATGGTGCCTTGCGCCATTCCCGTCACCTCTGCAATCTTATCTATAGAGAGTCCATCCATCAGCTGCAGCGTGATGCATGTACGTTCATTTTCATTCAATATCTGTAATGCCTTGAGCAAATCCATCTTCAATCCGGCATTGGCGCCCTGTGCATTCTTACTGGAAACGGCAGGCGTATCGATGTCCTGCGTCTCCTTATGACTGCGGGTATAATCATACCATACATTATAGGCGATGCGGTAGAGCCAGGTGGAGAAAGAGGCTGTACCCCTGAAACTAGACAGATGGGTATAAGCCTTGACAAAAGTATCCTGAGCCAAGTCGTCACTCAGCTGCGCATCCCCCAGCGTCTGCCGCAGGAAGAACCCACGAATGGGTGACTGATACTTCCTGACCAGCAGGTCGAACGACTTGCGGTCATGAAGCATCACCACCTTCGTGACGAGAGAGATATCGGATAACTTTTCCACCTTATATATATTAACTAATAATTGTTGTTCTTTTCCTTGTGACTTCCCCTCCTATTGAGAAGCCATGATATATTTAATGTCGGCTGCTAGACCGGAGTACCATTATATCCCGTGCCCTGATCGCCATGACGGTTCTTCCACCAGTCCTTGATGGCAGGAAGCGAGCCGATAACGGTCTGACCGATGCCATAGAAGAAGACCAGGGCTCCGATGCCAGCCAGGAAATCAGCATCCCACCAGGCAAACATGGCGCACAAGCCGGCTCCCAGGAAGGCATTTCTCAATCCACGCTTTACCAGATACTCATCGCTCTGCTTGTCTATCGGCCGGTCGCTTTCCGGAACATTGATGCCCTTCTCCATCGCCATCTCCGCCAGTTTCATCCGGTCGTTGTGGCGGCGAATCAGATATCTGATAACCAGAAATACGATGATCAGCGGAGCAAAGACAAACAGCAGACCGAAGATGATACAGAAAATGATCATAACAGCCAGCGCTCCGCCACCAAATACCGAACCGATGAAATCGAACGGATCATCATAGTTGTCTAAACTGTATCTAGAATGAACAGACCTATTATCATTCTCATCATAATCATCATAGTTAGCCGAATCTGTACTGGTTGTATCAGAATAAGCCTCCAACGCCTCGTCGTCTTTATCTTTCGAAGCAGATGGCTGTGCGGCAGATGCAGGAGCAGCCTTTGAATCTACCTGTTGGGTAGTTGGATGATAACGATGTTTTGGAGCAGAAGACGCCAAAGACACTTGGGTGGCTCCGATGCTCATAACGAGCGCTAATGCCAATATTGCTTTCTTCATATCATTATTTTTTATTGTTTTACCTTGTTATTTTGAAAAATTTCTGCTTCTTAGACGCATCTCTTCGCGATTTAGTTGCAAAGAAACGAAAAATTTCTTATTTTTGCAAACAAATTAAAGAAAAAGAGACAGAATGAAGACATTACCTGAAGATTTCAGAACATATACGCAGGCGCTGATGGGCGAAAAGCTGTATCAGCGTCTGGAGCATGCTATCCTTGAAGAGGAGGCACCAACCAGTATCCGCATCAATCCTTTTAAATGCAAGGATGCTGATGGCGAACCGGTTCCCTGGTGTCCGGAAACCGGACGTTATCTCTCTACGCGTCCCGGATTCACCTTCGATCCGCTGCTGCATGCCGGCTTATATTATGTACAGGAAGCCTCATCTATGTTTGTAGATATGGCTATCCGACAGTACGTAAAAGAACCGGTGATGATGCTGGATCTCTGTGCTGCCCCTGGCGGAAAGTCGACTGCCGTAAGAGCTGCCTTGCCGGAAGGGAGTCTGCTCTTCAGCAACGAACCTATGCGCACCCGCTCACAGATTCTTGCCGAAAACGTACAGAAGTTCGGTCATCCGGATATGATTGTTACCAACAACTATCCCCGCGATTACAAGAAATCGAAATTGCAGTTTGATGTGATTCTTACCGATGTTCCCTGCTCCGGCGAAGGAATGTTCCGCAAAGATGAAGGGGCTATCGGCGAATGGAGTACCCAGAATGTGAACAACTGCTGGCAGCTGCAGCGCGAAATCGTATCGGATATCTGGAACTGTCTGAAGCCAGGCGGTATCCTGATTTACTCTACCTGCACCTTCAATGCGCACGAAGATGAGGAGAACGTGGACTGGATATGCGAAGAACTTGGCGCTGAAGTGATGGCACTGGAGGGTGTAGAAGACGCATGGAACATCACCCGCAACCTCACGGGCACCGACTTCCCTGTTTACCGGTTCATTCCTGGCGTTTCGCGAGGTGAAGGTCTGTTTATGGCGATTCTGAAGAAAGAGGGCGAATGGGAAGCAGGTTCTTCAGCCAAGGAGAACAGGAAAGATAAGAAGAAGAAAGACAAGAAGGTGGCTAAAGGAAAGGGACCGGAGATTCCGGACGACTGGCTGAAGACAGATACGGAATGGATGCCTGCAGAAAGCAACGAGACGGTTTACGCCATTCCGGGCAGATGGAAAGACATCTACGACCAGGCTGAAAAGAACCTGAAGGTGCTGCATGCAGGTGTGAAACTGGGAACAGACAAGGGAAAGGGTCTCATTCCCGACCAGGCTCTCGCTCTCTCTACGATGCTCAACAAAGATCACTTTCCACAGGTGGAGTTATCCTACGAAGATGCCATCCGCTACCTTCGCAAGGAGGCTGTGAATCTGCCTGCCGATACGCCTAAAGGTTATGTTCTGATAACCTACAGACAGGTTCCGATAGGCTGGGAAAAGAACATTGGCAACCGTGCCAACAACCTCTATCCGCAGGAGTGGAAGATTAAGAGCAGCCATGGGACGGGAGAGCTGTTTATAGTTAATAGTTTATAGTTAATAATTTACAGCAAGAATGAATAATTCAACATTTAACACTTAACATTCTAAATAAAAAATGTTCAGCATCATCGCCTGTATATCAAAAGTGCATAGAGCTATCGGGTACAAGAACCGGTTGCTCTACGCCATCCCATCGGACATGACCCGATTTCGTATGCTCACAACTGGACATACGATCATCATGGGCAGGAAGACATTTGAGTCGCTGCCGAACGGAGCCTTGCCCAACCGCCGCAATATTGTTATCTCGAAGACAAAAGAGCAGATAACAGGGTGCGAAGTATACACCTCTCTGGAAGAAGCGCTGGCAGCGAGGAAAGAATCTGTTGGAAGCAAAGAAGCGGTTGGAAGCAAAGAAGCTTCAGATGAATGTTTCATCATCGGAGGAGCCAGCATATATGAACAGGCTTTGCCTTTTGCAGACAGGCTTTATCTCACAATCGTAGAAAAGGAACCAGCACATGCCGATACCTTCTTTCCGGAAATCAATCCGGCAGAATGGGAAGTGACAGAAAAAGAAATGAGGAATGAAAACGGCTTACCGTTCACATTCCTCACCCTTTATAGAAAGCAGTAATCCCGCAGGGAGCTACTGCTTTTTTTTCTTTTTATATCTTATTTCTCTGCTGCAGCCTCCTCATCAGTTTCATCTTCATCATCGTTGAAACTCTTGAGGTCCTGCATAGAAAGCTGACGGTTGATAGATGCATTAAAAGAGATGATGGTCTCGCTGCGAGACAATCCCAGTGGCTGCAACTTATCATGGATGATTTCCAGGAGATGGTGGTTGTTCAGCGCATAAATCTTGATAAACATATCAAAGCTGCCTGTAGTATAGTGGCACTCTACAACCTCAGGAATCTTCTTCAACTCCTCTACAACCTGGTCAAACTTCTCAGGCTCCCTCAAATAGAGTCCCATATAGGCACAAGTTTCGTAACCTATCTTTTCTGGGTCAATGATGAATTGTGAACCCTTGATGATACCAAGATTTGTAAGTTTAGCAACACGCTGATGAATGGCAGCACCGCTCACGTTGCAAGCGCGTGCCACTTCCAAAAATGGAATTCGGGCATCCTGAGAAATCAGCTTCAGAATCTGCCTATCTAATGAATCTAAAATTTGTTTTGACATAATACTAATAATTTGGTTGCAAAGATAATACAAAAAATTAATAAAAGCAATTTTTTAAGAGAAAAACATGATAAATTAATATTATTTTCCATTTTCTGTGGCAGAATAACTGATTTTTAATGCTTTTGCCTGGCGCAAAGCCTGCTTTACATCGGTTATCACACCCATCTTTGTCTCTTGGTCTGCTTTAATTGATACGGTCATCTGCTTCTGGTCTTCCGGCGACATACGCTTCTTTTCTGCCGAAATGTAATCCATCACTTCGGGAGCCGAAGCAAACTTGTCATTCAACTGGATCTGGGTACCGGTACCATACTTTGCCTGCATCTCTTTGGTTGGCTTACCTATATAGATATGGCTCACCGCCGATTTCTTGGTCAGGCGGGTGAGTTCCTTACCTTGTGGCAAACGGCAGTCTACCTTCAAGGTAACCTGGCGCATGTGGGTAACAATCATAAAGAAGAACAGTACGGAGAAAATGAGGTCTGGCAGAGAAGATGTATTCAACCCTGGCACTTCATGCGATTTCTTATGAAAATTCATCATTGTTTACCTCCTTTCTGCTGTTCTGTAGCTGTTTCTATAGAATTTTCTTCCCCTTGCTTTTCTTCAGCATTGGCATCAACACGCTGGTCGGCATGAGTCATTGCGTTGGCATACGACTCTGTGATGCGCTGCGGACAGATGTTGCGCACCTGTTCTTTCTGGTCATTGTTCAAGAGGGCATAATCCCTGTGATATTTCTTCTGGGCTGTTTCGTTGCGAAGCTGGCTGTATGCTTCCATCAGCTGATTCTGCATCTGGAAATAGAGATTATAGTCGGCATCGCGGTCACTCTCGATAGAGATGAGATGTTTCTTGCCCAGGCGGTGAACAAAGCGGATGGTTTCTTCCTTGAGCCGGCTCACCTGCATCGGCTTACCGTTGACCAAAAGCGTATCGCCAGCTGTCAGGCGCAGCGCCATGAGGTTAGCCTTGTCTACCACCGACTGCTGCTGTTCCTTCTTCTGCGGTTCAGGTGAAGGGAGTTGGCGCAACAGTCCCTTATCCACATCCATTGATGTGGTGACAAGGAAGAATATCAACAGCATGAACGAGATGTCGGCTGTAGATGTGGTATTCAGTCCCGGGGTTTCGTGTTGCTTCCTTCTAATCAGCATATTTAATCCTTATTTATAGAATAGAGAGCCCAAAGCACTCTCTTTAGTTTTTCTTCCGAATATAACGTGTGGCACCGAAACAGACGGCACCGATTCCTGCCACCAGCATCAGGAGCGATGTGATGACAAACATATCTGAAAGCTTGAGCCAGAGCCAGTCGGCATAATTCTCGCCATTGATGAGCATCGGAGCAGAACCGCCCAAAAAGAAGGTAAGCAGCAAAACTGCCAAAGTTCCGATCCATGTGATGCGGAAGATGCGACGCACGGGAATGCCATTCACTACAGCCTCCGACTTGCTGCTGCGATAATCTCTGATCATCGAAAAGACTGCCAGACCCACACCTCCTATCAGGAAGAGCCACATCAGCAGGATGAGCACATCGGTAAAGAGAGGCGCATTAAAGTCGGGGTTCTCTTCGAAAGGCAAATCGTAGCCTACCAAAAAGAACAGACCGAAAACCAGCACCGCCAGTCCTATCATGATATAGAACACCTGCTGCGATATTTTTTCGGCCGACTTCGTCTTCTGCTTTGAAAATTGAAATTTAACCATTTCTCTCTTCGTTTATTTATTCTTGGCAATAATATCCATTAAAGTAACCGCCGACTCCTCCATCTGACTTGTCAGGTGCTCCACCTTAGAAAGGATGTAGTTATAGAAAACCTGAAGGATGAGGGCTACGATGATACCGAAGATAGTAGTGATGAGCGCCACTTTCATACCCGAAGCAACGATAGTAGGACTGATATCGCCCGCCTGCTGAATCTGGTCGAACGACATGACCATACCAATCACGGTTCCGAGGAATCCGAGCGATGGCGCCATAGCGATAAAGAGTTTGATCCAAGAGCAGCCTTTCTCCAGGTTAGCCGCCTGAACGGTACCATATCCGCTTACCGAGCGCTCGATGTCATCAAGACTCTCGCTGATATGCATCAAACCCTGGTAGCAGATAGAAGCCACCGGTCCGCGGGTATTCCGGCAGAGCGTCTTAGCCCCTTCCACATCTCCCGCCGACACCTTCTGGTCGATATCCTGCATCAACTTCTTGGCGTTGATTTCAGAGAGACTCAGATAGATGATGCGCTCGATACAGAAAGCCATACCCACAATGAGAGCGATGGCAACGAGAGACATAAATCCCGCATTACCCTCTATAAACTTTGTCTTAAGAGCTTGAT
>ENA-UERG01002089-UERG01002089.1-human-gut-metagenome-genome-assembly--contig:-NODE-2089-length-14981-cov-4.268519_pt1 | contig 14981 bp, 12 predicted proteins | sample MGYA00242954_ERZ507954 | MGnify/ENA primary metagenome ERZ507954 (study PRJEB26167, sample SAMN06115478) | human gut metagenome | host: Homo sapiens | place: China:Sichuan | collected 2015-01-21... | reverse complement strand
ACGGAATGCCGGCTGGGCAATGCAGTGACGTCAATGCCGACCTTACGCAGCTGTTTTACAACGTTCATTTCTGTTGCACCAACTGCCGTGACCAGTGTATAGTCGATATCATTGAAATGACGAATGGCGTGTGAACAGTAAAAAGCGGTTCCTCCCGGCATATAAACAGTGCTTTGAGGGGTAACTACTTTATCTAATGTGATGTGACCAATACAGCAAAGTTGATGTTTCTTCATATTGTAAGCAATTAAAAAGCCTCCAAGAATGTATCTTGAAGGCTTTCTAGTTATTTTGGTGCGGATGATAGGACTCGAACCTACACGCCTCACGGCACCAGATCCTAAGTCTGGCGCGGCTACCAATTACGCCACATCCGCATGCGTCGCTTTTGTTTAGCGGTGCAAAGATAGGAAGATTTTCTGATTTAACAAATAATTCGGTAATAAAGTTATTCACTTAATATTTCAAATGCCCTTTCAATCAGTGCATCCTTCTTTTGTGATTCTGCATCTCCATGCTCTATTCCCTCTTCCAGAATCTTATCCATATTTACGTATACATCTGGCTCTATTCCATTTTCCAGAGGCTTTTTATACTTGTTAAAGTGAGGACTGGCTGAGAAGCGAACACTCCAACCATTGGGTAATTCTGAAGAGAAAGGTAGCCCGGAACCTCCTCCGGTTTGGTCACCTACCTGAAATATTCTTTGCTCTTTGTTATCGTTGTTTAGACTGTGCATGGCATTCACAAAATCGTTTGTGGCACTGTAGCAACGACGATTGGTAAGTAAAACTACTTTTTTCTGCCAACGGATGCTATTAGAGGGTTCCAGGTAGATCGGCTCCATTTCAGAAAAATCATTATGTCCCGGACCGGTTTTGTGCCGGATATATCCGGTCAATGTCTTTTCGTTGGTGAAACGGGCGGCAATACGGGTGGAATTAGTCAGGTTTCCTCCTCCGTTGTCGCGTACATCAATGATTAATCCGTTGCAGAGCTTCAAATAATCGAGTACATGGTCTAAATTACCGTCTCCAACTCCGGCACTAAAACTTTCATAGCGGATATAACCTATATTATTATCGAATATTTTATACTTTAAACCGGCGGATGTATAGTATCCTGTGCTGGCACTGCCCAGATAAGTTTGATAGAGAATATCTTCCCGGTAGTTCCAGTCGTAACCCTGATACCATTCATCGTAGAAAGAAGTACGTTTGGCAGAGGATAGATTGACATGTCCGTCTTTTAAAATGTATAGCATCTGGCTTAGGATGTCGAACAGGTCGTCATTAGACATTGTCGGAATAATCAGTGGGCTATATTTGTCGTGAACGGCATCCCAGTCAATACCTTTTGCTTCCAGAAAACAATACTGTTCGTCGATGATCTTCCATAGTTGTTCGAAGTTTCCTACAGGATCATTGGCATATTCCTCTTCCCTGATACATCCGGTCACTACCGGAAGACAACAGAGCAGCCAAAGCATTTGTCTAATATTATTTCTCATTCTTAATCTTGTATTAACTCTCAACTCTCAATTTTCAACTCTCAACTTAATAAGCTCTTACCGATGACGGTAGAACACTGGCTCCTTTTTTGTTTCGGATACGGTATAATTCTTTCACAAAGCCTACCATAAACACATGTGAGTAGGTGTGCGTCTTGATATTGTTTACATTGGACTGCTGCAAATCCGCCAGATAGCTGAAACGCATTTTAGTATATCCTATAGGAAAGTCGACGGAAAGCATTTGCCGTAGCGAAGGCTGGTTATGTAAAGAAGTGAATTTGATGACTCCTCCGGCATTTCCCAGTGAGAAAATCTCATAATAAGATTGTCCGTAATGGGGGGAAAACATGACTCCCATTACCGGCAAATTCACTTGATAGCGCAATACTACCGGATAACGTTTGATTTTCAGATGCCAGATAGCCATTCCCGATGCATCCAGATTGATATATGCTCGTGCCGAAGCCGGGTTGTTTGTGTTCCGAAGATTGTAGACAAAACCTCCGTTGGCGTCTAGCAATCCTCCTGCCAACAGTTTGAAGTTCTCTGTCAGACGGAACTGATAATGGAGCCCGTAGTTCCAGTTAACCAATCCGGAAAATGTATTGTTGTTGTCGGCTCGGTTGTGCGTATAGCCTATATCCGCCTGAAAGAAATTCTGTACAGACACATTCCCGTCAAAAAGCTTGGTCATACGGATTGTTTCGCGGGAAACACGGAAATCGATTCCTTTGTATTCCTGAGGCGAAAGATAAGTATCAAACACGTTCGTGAATCCGACACCGTACATCGTAGCACGTGTTACATAACGATGAATCAGCAGACTGTCTGCCTGCGCTTGTAATCTTGTGCAAAGGGCGAACAGGATGCATCCTGCCAGCCCTAGATATAGTATTTTTTTCTTCATCAGAATAACTTCATCTGCCCCGTGATCTCATCAATAATATCGCTCTCGCTTTTGTCGCTATCCGGATCCAAGTTTTCCGGTTCTTCTTCCGGCTCCTCCTGAGTTTCTTGTACAGGCTCGGGGAAGCGGGTAGGTTCCAGCTCGTTAATAGTTTCCACTGCGTAGGTGGTGATACGTTTGCCTTTCGCTTTGAAACCTTTGACTGCGATAAATTCTTCGGCTTCAATCTCCAGCGGATCACGGAAGCTATCGTGTCCTCCGAATATAACTTCCAGGCGCGGATAGTACTCGTCCGTCAGCAGAATAAGGCGATTGTTCTTATTCTCTCCCAGATAGTTCTGCTTGCGGTTGGAACCTTCAAAGCAGAAACGTTTCAAATATGGATAATTCTGTTGGTCTGCATCATATAGTGCGGCAGTCCATACCTTGTTGGAATCGAACTTCTCGACAATACTTACATTATCTTCGTAATGGTTGCTCAGGTCGAAGTTGCTGGTATAGAAGTCACCGTTGTTCAAGACAACCAATATGGTATCCTCGCTTTGGAATTCTCCGAGATATTCTCCCCTTCCGTCGTAGTTGAGGCGGAGTATATCCCGATCAAACCAGACTTTACGTCCTCCGAGAGTAGAACCGCCTCTCTGTTTCAAGGCGATCTTATGCACCGGAAGCCGGGTGAGGATAATGCCTCGTGCCTGTCTTCCTTTGATACCTACTTCGCTAAAGTCCTGCTCAAAGATAATACGGCGGACACGCGGGTTCGGTTTCAGTGTCACCTTGATGATTTCGGCCTCCCCGTTCGGATTGGCACTGAAATAAGTGATACGTGAGTCCGGAGTTCCTTGAGTGACATCGTATTCACGGTCGCGGACAACGGAGGTTACGGCGAAGCGTTTGACATACGTTGTCCCTTCTTTTCCGTCACGGTAGGCCACGTTGTAAATCGTGCGCTTGTCGTTCTTCTTGAATACATTGACATAGAGCACGTTTTTACCGACAAACTTCTTATCGGCGACGGGAGTAACAATATATTTACCGTCGCGGAAGAAGATGATAACGTCGTCAATATCCGAACAGCATGCCACGAATTCATCTTTCTTCAAACTTGTTCCGATGAATCCTTCTTCACGGTTGATATAAAGTTTTTCGTTCGCTTCCACTACTTTGGCAGCTTCGATGGTGTCGAAGTTCCGGAGTTCCGTGCGGCGCGGGAAATTCTTGCCGTATTTGTTCTTCAGCATTTGATACCAGTTGACGGTATAATCTACGATGTGAGCCAGATGGTTATCAATCTCGGCAATTTCCTCTTTCATCTTGGCGATCAGTTCATCCGCCTTGTCTGAATTGAATTTCAGGATACGTCCCATTTTGATTTCCATCAGCTTGAGGATATCCTCTTTGGTCACTTCACGGATAAACTGCGGATAGTAAGGTGTCAGACGCTTGTCGATATGTTCGCAGGCTGCATCCATGTCTTTGGACTGCTCGAACTCTTTGTCTTTATAGATACGCTCTTCGATGAATATTTTTTCGAGTGAGGCGAAATGCAATGCTTCCAGTATTTCGCCTTTCTTGATTTCCAGTTCCTGCTTCAGTAAATCCAACGTGTTGTCTGCCGACTTTTTCAGTACTTTACTGATGGTTAGGAAATGTGGCTTGCTGTCATCAATGACACAACAGTTGGGGGAAATGCTTACTTCGCAATCAGTGAATGCATACAGTGCATCGATAGTCTTGTCCGAAGAAGTGCCGGGCGCAAGATGTACCAGTATCTCTACGTTGGCAGCCGTGTTGTCGTCTACCTTACGGATTTTGATCTTTCCTTTATCAACAGCTTTCAAGATAGAGTCGATCACTGTCGAAGTCGTCTTTCCGTATGGAATTTCTGTGATAGCAAGTGTTTTATTATCAATCTTAGTGATCTTGGCACGTACTTTCACCGCTCCGCCGCGTTCTCCGTCGTTATATTTGGCTACGTCGATAGAACCTCCTGTCTGGAAATCAGGATACAATTGGAATTCCTCTCCACGCAGATAACTGATGGAGGCATCGCAAAGTTCGTTGAAGTTATGCGGTAGAATTTTGGAAGAAAGTCCCACGGCGATACCTTCCACACCTTGTGCCAGCAATAACGGGAATTTCACGGGAAGAGTGACCGGTTCTTTGTTTCGTCCGTCGTAAGAAAGTTTCCATTCAGTTGTTTTAGGATTGAAGACAACGTCCAGCGCAAACTTGGACAAGCGTGCTTCTATATAACGGGGAGCAGCGGCGCCGTCTCCGGTAAGGATATTACCCCAATTACCCTGACAATCAATCAACAGGTCTTTCTGTCCCAACTGTACCAGGGCATCTCCGATAGAAGCATCACCGTGAGGGTGGAACTGCATGGTGTGTCCCACAATGTTAGCCACTTTGTTATATCGTCCGTCGTCCAGACGTTTCATGGAATGTAGGATACGGCGTTGTACCGGCTTCAAACCATCGTTGATATGAGGCACGGCACGTTCCAGAATAACGTACGAAGCATAGTCCAGAAACCAATTCTGGTACATGCCTGTGAGCTGATGTTTTACGCTTTCGTCCCGTGCGTCCGCCGGTTTGTAATCTGAATGTCCTTCCGGTATCTCGTTGATTTCGTCACTCATAAATTTGTATATACTATTATTTTAACGCATACGCAGGCAAAAATACAAAAATAAAAGAGATTTCGGAAAAGAAAGGGGTATATTCCGAATGTTAAAAGGGTATAAATCAGCTTATGGAAGAAAAGAATAAAGGCATATCTTGGACTAGATATACCTTTATGTGAAATTATAGACCTAATGAAAACGGGAAATGTAGATATGGTTTAAACACGTATTTCCCAACTTTTTTCATACTCTCTTCCCCAAAGCTTATTGGCTTCAAGGTCGTTGAGAATACGGCCGCTTCCCGGATCGATTTGTAATGAATGGCCGACGCGCTGAGCAATATTACCCAATTGTACTAGCTGGGTACTGATACAGGCATCTACAATTCCGGAGTTTAACTTAGTACCTTTGCGGATAGCGTCAAACCAGTTCCGGAAATGAAAAGAATCTAATTTCTCCGAAGGATTTAGCAGGTTGCCGGTTTCAAACTTTAAATCACTCTTTACTTCTTTGATTGTCTTACCTTTGATATCTGTTATTTTATATTCGTTGCCGCCACCGATAAAGATGGTTCCCGTATCTCCATAGAATGCTGTTCCTACTCCATATCCGTCTACCGGCATTGTGTTGCAACTACGTCCCTCCCATGAGAAAGACGCTTCGTTGCCAAATTGGAAAGTGATGAGTTGGGTGTCCGGTGTTTGCCAATCATCCTGATAGCGGTAACGTCCACCGATAGAGTCTACTTTTGTGGGGTGGTCTACTCCCAATCCCCAGCGTAGCATATCTACAAAGTGCGTTCCGTTGTTTAAAGCTTCTCCGGTTCCCCAGTTCCAGAACCAATGCCAGTTGTAATGAATAAAGTTGTCTTTGAAATCGGGTACACGAGGAGCGGGGCCCTGCCACAAATCCCAATCCAGATAATCCGGTACGGGAATTACTTTGCCGGTTCCGATAGATGGGCGGTTGTTGACATACCATGATTTGGCATATCTCACTTTGCCGATAGTGCCCGATTTGATTTCTTCCATCGCTTTGATTACATTCGGGAACGATCTGCGTTGGTTGCCTACTTGAACAACCCGATTGTACTTTAATGTTGCCCGTACCAACATTTCGTTTTCTGCCGGATTATGGCTGGTAGGTTTTTCCAGGTAGACATGTTTGCCTGCTTGCATTGCCATGATGGCGGCTTTGGCATGCCAATGGTCCGGAGTGGCAATTACTACCGCTTCAAATTCATTGGATTCCAACATCTTGCGTATATCTTTTTCTCCTTTGGGAGTTCGGCCGGTCAGTTTGCGGATAGCGGCCTGGCATTTTTCAAGTGCTCGGGAGTCAACATCGCAAATGTATGTAACTTCACAATCGGGTTGTTTGGCAAATCCTTGAGCGAGAGCATTGCCTCTGGAATTTACACCAATAACTCCGATACGTATTTTTTCGTTAGCTCCCAGAATATCTTGATACCTGTTGGAACCGAATCCCGGAAGAATACTTCCTAAAGAAAGGGCAGCTGTGCCTGCCACTGTTTTTTTGATGAAATCTCTTCTTGTAGTCATAGTATTTATTTTTTCTCAAAATTAGGTTGTTATTGGGATATATGAATGGGCTTTTCCGTCATTTTTCCTTCAAAAAACGTAATTCTTTTATTTTCTCCTTCGGAAAAGGTAGAAAAAAGCATTGTAAATTCCTCGAGGAATCCATAGTAGGAAGTAAATGAGAAAGCTGATGACAATCACATATCCGATTTGGGATATTAATTCAATCCATGGCCGGGTGTAGACAATGACGGCAATGATATTGATGATAAATGACAGTATGAAACTTAAAAGATAGATATTTCTTTCTCGTTTCAGTTTTTTTGATGTGATGATAATATCTTTCATGATTTAGAATTTCATATAAGGTATTTTATATTCGTCGGGGAAGAGAATGCTGCGTTGCTCATCCATGGCTTGATTGCCAAGCAAGCATAAAACAGTTGAGCAATATGCTTCTTCCACTACATTTTGTGCTTTTTCTCCGGTTATGCAGGATTGGCAAAAAGAAGACAGGATAATATCCGAACCGTCTTTATCTGCTCCGATCATGCTTAGCCCACTGTTTACATGAATATCTCCGTCAATGATAAAATGTGGTGTATATTCCATTTTTGTTTCCGGTCTCCAACTCGGTCCTGCGGTTGGTATGGCTGCAAAAACTTTATCTTTTACCTGCCCGATCAACTGTCGGATACCCGATGTTGAATGATCCTCCTCCAGATAATAAATACCTTTTGCCATTTCCATTGTCCCTTTACTTCCGAGTATCTGGTCTTCCATACCGTTGAACTTGTTGGCTATTAGTGATTCGTATGCTATTTTGATTCCGTCGGAGTATCTGTAGGTTACATTGACGCTGTCATATACTTCCCGTCCGTCTTTCCAATATACGATATCCCCCATACCCATAATGGATTCCGGAATCCTTCCGGCTGCCCAATTACAAACTTCCAATTGATGGCAGGCTAGTTCGGTCATTAATCCTCCAGAGCTTTCCTTGTATAGTCTCCAATTGATCTTCCGTTCCAGTTCGGGAGAGGGAACCGGACGACGCCAATCCGCATTACGGAACCAGTGGCAGCGCAGGCCTACCACATCTCCGATAAGGCCGGAATGAATCATTTGTATTCCCTTGATGTATTTTTCATCATACATACGTTGCATGCAAAAATAAAGTGCCAGGTTGGTATGTATGTAAGTGTCGTAGATTTCTTTGCATTCATCTAATGTGCGTGCCATTGCTTTTTCACAAAAGACGTGTTTCCCGGCGGCTAGTGCGTCTAGTACCATAGGAGCGTGCCAGTTCAATGGAGTGGAGATAATGACTCCGTCAATGTCTTTTGATTCTAATAGTTTACGATAATCCGTATATGGCTTGGCAGTGGGACAAAGTTTCAACGCCTGTTGAAGGTTTGGAGCATAATTGTCACATAAAGCGACGATTTGCGCATGAGGTATTTCTTTTAGGTTATGAATATGATATTGCCCTCTGGAACCGGTACCGATTAGGGCTACCCGTGCTTTCTCATGTTTGATCTCTTTTAGTTTTTCCGGAGTGCAAGAGGTAAGCCATGGAGTCGTTGCTAACAAAGCGGTCCCTCCGGCTACGTATCCCAGATTCTTTATGAATTGTCTGAGACCTAGATCTACTCCCTTTTTGTTTTTATCTTTCATATTATAAATCGTATAGAGTTGCTTGTATATCTTTAAAGTTCTTTGCAATATGCTCCCGTTGGCTGTGGTCGGCAATCATCCAGACTGTACTGAGTATTTCCGCTTCCAAAGGATCGGGGGATAATACGGTACTCGCTTTCCGTTCACCGTTATATATCCCGGTAAGTGGATTGATGATGTGCCGATTGTATTGTAACGTGTTGCCTGAAGTTGATAATGCGCAGTTTTTCAGGTTGAATTCTTTTAAAATGCTTTGATTGTATGGGTTCAAAAAACTGACTTTCCAACAATTGCCATAAGGATGATGTCCCATGCCTAGTATCGAACTGTTGCCAAAATCTATAAAAGCATTCTGCAAATTTTCTTGTTGGAGAATATTCCTGATTTTTTGTAGTGCATAACCTTTCGCGAATCCTCCGAAATCGAGTGTGAGTTCGGATACAGGCAAAGAAATGTGCCGGTTACAGAATTGTATCTCCGAGAAATCCTTCAACGTAATGTCGAAGAGATGGAACGTGTGTTCATAGTAGTACTGGCAGAGTTGAAGAATATTACCTAATTCAGCGCTGATAGGAATGGGGTTCTGAGAATGTAAGGCGTTGATTTTGCTAACTTCACTTTTCGGGTCAAAGCGATTTAATATTCTATCCAGGTATTCCAGTTCATTTGTGATAGTTATCCATATCCGGTGTAATAAAGTAACATCAGGATGAATGATCAAGATATCAAATCGTGTCCCCATGATATGAGGAATGAATCCATGAAACATGGATTCATTATCATAATATTGGTATCTTGTTGCTGACATTCTATTGATTCATTTATTTATCTCTTGACTTAGCCATTTCTACTGCAGTGGTAGTAATATAGTATTTAGAGATTGTGTTTTCATTCTCCCATTCCGGCATATCCTTGTATTGAAGATAATGCAAGAATGTTTTGGCAACTTTGCTGAAATGAGCTTCATGTCCTGATCTGCATGCTTGTGGAATATCAATCAGATAAAGTCCGTTATTTCTTTCTTTTATAGATAAGAACGGATAAGTATCTTGCAATTCTTTAATGGTTTTCTCCAGCTGAGTCTTGAATGTGGCATTTTCAGTATTTTGGGCTTTTTGGATGTAGAGCTCTTTTATAAATCCGTTCTCTTTATTCTGTACTATTTTTAATGTGGCTTTGCTACCTTTTTTGATAGAGGTGAAGGTGTCTCCACCATTAGTTGGAAGAGTATAGTTCCAAATGACTTTCATTCCTATATGGATTCCTTTAACCGTAAAATTTAATGTTCCATTTGCCAGTACTTCCAATACATTATTCTTTACGTATTTATGAAGATAAGGAGGAAAAGAATCCATTTGAGTTGATTGGCAGAACTCTGGCAATGTGATTGGAGTGAGCCAGTGTGTAGCTTTGGTTACTTTCACATCCGACAGATAATGGATCGTTTTGTCCGGAAAACACTGCCATTGCACCAGATCAATAAGATGAGTGGTTACATCAGCAATACCTTCACCTTGTTGCGCTGTATCGTAATACCAGGCAGGCCTGATCAATGGTTTGCCGGATACGTTTTTGAAAAAGTGGTGAACACTTTCCATAGTGATAGACGGATTATCCGGTGAACCTTGCTGTAGTTCGCCGAACAGTTCCTTCTTTTGTAATAATTCTTTTTCTATGATGTTGCGAATATCATATCGCTCTGTCATCAAATCATATAAAAGAAGGTCTTTTTCTTTCGCCAACTGATAAGCTTCAACCAGTAAGTCGAAATCTTGTTGGGTGATAGCTAAAGGCTTATCCGAAAGAACGTTGTATCCAGCCTTGATGGATTCTATTATATATTGTGTCTTTTTTTGATTGTTTCCTGCTAAAACAACAACATCTCCTCTCTGTTCGGTGAGCATCTGGGAGAGATAATCATCTCCTGTATATACTTGGCTTACCCATGAGGTGGGGGCCTCTGCACGCTGGTTATAAAAGTTGATACTTTCCATATATTGGTTGAGTCCTGTCCCTTCGGGAGCATATATGTGAATTGTATCGTTGACATCTGTCAGCGTGTCTTTTTGGAGTAAACTGGCATGGAAATGTCCCGGATCTAAAACGATCAGTTCTATTTTACGAGATTCGTTCGTGTCTGCTTCATTGTCAGCCTGTTTTTTAGATAAGGAGCATGAGGCAATCGCCAATGAAAGTATTAAAAAACCGATATTGTTGTATATGCGTTTCATCCTTTATTCTTACTTATAAGCCTTAATTAATTTCTGTGCATCTTTTCTACCTTTTTGATAAGCTTCTTCCAATGTGACGATTCTTCCATTTTGCTCTTTACTCATATTAGAAGCTTTCATAAAAGTGAATATTTCAATTGTTTCTTCTTTTGAAATAGGTGCAACTCCTGTTTGGAAGAATGTTAGGATTTGTTTGAGGAGTACTTTATATCCCTGATATCCTCCGACGGTTACTGCGCCTTTGGGTGTAAAGGCTGTACCTCCATAAATCTGCGGTCCTTTGGTGATTCCTCGGAATGTGCCGATTCTTCCGTCTTTCCAACGCCCGACTACAATATCCCCCCTGTCAGAAGACATACGGTTGACAGACTCACATCCTGTACCCATAATAGTGTACAGAGTCTCAACTCCATGAATCCCATAAAAACCGAAATCCGGATGGGTAGGCTCCACTTTATGTGGAGAATAGCAGTCTGCTCCTAAAATTTTGCCTAGTTCTCCATTCCGCAGTTTCTGATTTTGGGGAGTAAACCGCAAGGCAGAGGATGAAAAGATCGGTATGTTGTATCTTTCCGCCATCTCGTAGATAGCAATAGCATCTCCTAATGTAGCTCCGATAGGTTTGTCTATGTAGCAAATCTTACCAGCTTTGAATACCTCCATTGCCTGCTCCAAATGAAGCCGTCCGTCATTTGTTTCCAGAAGTACACAATCTACTTTATCCAATAGCTCTGCTATGGAAGGAACAATTTCTACTCCTTGTGCTTTTACTTTTTCAATATATCCGGGAATACGTTCATAGTTGGATTGAATTGTTTTAGAACCATACGGATAAGCGGCTACTATCCGGAACCCTTTAGAAAAAGTTTCATCGGAACCGCCATTGATCAATTCTGTAAAAGCGGTAGAATGGGAAGTGTCCAAACCGATGATTCCTATTCTCATTATTTTTTGTGCGTATATACTGGTGCTGATCATCAGTAATATAAAGAAAAAAGCGATTCTGTTTTTCATGATTGGTTATAGATTTATCTGTTCTGCACTTTCTGCGTCCAAATATAACGAAGATTTTTCTTTTCTTCGCAATATACTAGCCGGACATTTTTCTGAAATTTCACCGTAAATAGCTCGATATACTGCATGGGCCTTATTTTTGAAAGGTACAATACAAAACATCCATTCTGCTTTTAGCAAGGCGGGAATTGTTAGTGTCAATGCTTCTTTGGGTACTAAATCCAGTCTCTCGAAGCATTTCTCGTTGACTTGCTGCTGGCGGCATACCGGATCGAGTTTTACGATCTTCACCAGTTTGGGATCATTGAAATCAGCCACATCCGGATCATTGAAAGCAATGTGCCCGTTTTCTCCGATACCCAGACAGACAATGTCTACCGGATACTTAGTAAGTAGATTGGCATATCGTTTGCATTCTTCTTCGAGGCTCTCTGCACGTCCATTCAGGTAGTTCACTTTTTTGAAAGGAACTTTATCGAAAATACGGATGCGGAGGAAATGGCCGAAACTTTGTGGCGCGTCCGGATGAATACCGATGTATTCATCCATATGGAAAGCATTAATTCTGGTCCAGTCAATTCGCTTATCGTGAATTAGATGATTTAAAAATTCGTTTTGTGAGGGAGCGGCGGCAAAGATCATATTGATTTCAGCCTTTTCTTCCAAGAGTTTGCAGATTCTGTCAGCTACTTCTTTTGCTGCTTCGTTGCCCATCTGTTGGAGAGTGGGATAAATTTTAACGGTCAACAGCTCTTGTTGAAATACTTTGGTTTCTGATTCATTTACTATAGATAACATGGCCTTCTGATATTGTGTTAATAACATGGATTTGATTGTCGAAAATGACGATGTCAGCATCTTTGCCTATTTCAAGAGAACCTTTAGATGAATCTATATGTAAGATGCGGGCGGGGGTAAGCGTCATCATGCGTACAGCGTCGGTGAGAGGGACGTCGGCTACTTGTATCATAGTTCTGACTAAGCGGTCGGTAGTAGCTACACTGCCTGCAAAAGCTGAACGGTCCGGCATTTTTGCAACTCCGTCTTCGATAATTACTTTCTGACCATTGGTCAGACTTCCCAGAATGGATTCTCCGTCCGGCATTCCTGCTCCTCGCATTGCGTCAGTGCAAAGTGCAGTTTTATCGGGTCCTTTGAATTTATAGACAAACTGAAGAAGCGGTTTGGGGAGATGTATACCGTCAGCAATGATTTCCACAGTTATGTCGTCAATCAAATAGGCTGCTTCCACTACTCCTGCATATCGAAAAGCATTTCTGCGTGTTACGGATGACATGGCCGAATATAAGTGGGTAACATGGGTATACCCGGATTTGTATGCTTTTTCCACTTCTTCATAGATTGCGTTGGTATGTGCAATGGAAGCGAGGATATGCTGTCTTTGCAATTCTTTACCCATTTCGATAGCTCCTTCCAGTTCCGGAGCAACACTCCAACGCACAATATCCTGTGAGACATTTATAATATGGTTATATTCTTTTGGATATGGCTTTTTAAGAAATTTAGGGTCTTGGGCTCCACATTGGGAGGGTGAGAAATAAGGACCTTCAAGATGTAACCCTATAAACTTAGCGCCTTTATTGTTGAGGCTTTTTGCTTTTTTGTAGGTGGTAAAAGTATTCATTAATTCTTCATCGGTACAGGTTAGCGTTGTAGGTACCATAGTTGTTGTTCCGTACTTCGCATGAACTTCCGCGATCCCTAGAAATGCTTCCACTGTTCCGTCCATAAAGTCGTGCCCGCCACCCCCATGAACATGCATATCAATAAAACCGGGAGATACATACTGCTGTTTCGCATCTATTATTTGATCGTCCGGGTTTATTTCAAGCATTTCATTGGTGACGATTTGTTCAATCTTTCCGTTGTTGCATATCAATGCTTTACCGGTATCTATATGGTCCGGAAAGATGAGTTGTCCATTTATAATGATTAGTCTCTTCATTTTATGTTGTTTGAGGTTTATTCATCATTTGTTTTTTATCTCCATGAAGTGATCTTGTGCCCTTTAACAGCAAAGAATACAAGATAAAGGAAGCAAGGGATTAATACCCAGTAGCCGATACGCAAATCATATATTTCAGCAAAATGACCGTAAACTAACGGTAGGATCGCATTTCCACAAAGTCCCATGATTAGCAGTGAGGAACCTGTTTTCGTAAACTTTCCTAATCCATGAATGGATAATGGCCAGATACCTGCATAAATTAGTGCATTGGGAAAGCCTAGTGCATTGAGAAAAAAGATGGAGGCATTGGCTTGATGGCCGAAAAGAGTTACATTAAAGTCGGCCAATACAACTCCAAATGAGAGGAATAATCCTAGTACTGTACACGCAATCAGTGCGTTCTTTTGTGAGATATATTTGGGGATTACGATGATTCCCAATATGTAGCCGATCATTGTACATGCCAAAGTATATGAGGGAAATGCTTTTGCTTCCAGTAAATCCATACCCATAGAATTGGCATAATTAATGATAGTGTCAATGGCTATTACTTGTGTTCCTACGTGAAAGAAGATCGCTAATGCGCCTAAAATGAGGTATGGAAAGCCAAAAATATTTTTCCGGTTGCTATGCCCGCTTTCTTTGTCGTCTGTCGCATTCTGCTCATCCGTATTAATTTCCGGTAAGACAGAATAACGGATACCGATTCCCGCTAATAAAAGCAACACTCCTAGTATAGCGTACGGAACGATAACACGTTGTATCAGCTCGTTAAGCATGGCATTTTGGGTTGTTGCATCCAATGTACCCGATTCTATCAAGGCAAAAAGTTCACTGTCATCTGCTTTCAGAATCAGTGCAGCGAAAATGAGAGGAGAAATGATTCCGGCAAATTTGTTACATATCCCCATGATACTGATACGCCGGGCAGCACTGTCAATCGGACCGATAATGGTTACGTATGGATTGGCTGCTGTTTGCAGGATTGCCAACCCTGTTCCTATGGAAAACAAACCGATCAGAAAGATCTCGAATTGTCGGGCTAAAGCGGCCGGAACGAATATGAAAGCCCCCAATGCAGTTAGCATGAAGCCGTACATAATCCCTCGTTTGAAGCCTACTCTCTTTAACAGCACTCCTGAGGGAACGGCCATTACAAAATAGGCAATATAGAAAGCAAATGCTACAAAGTAGGATTCGAAATGTGTCAGTTCGCAAGATATACGGAAATAAGGAATAAGTATGGAGTTGACCCAAGAGACAAATCCAAAAATAAAGAACATTCCGGCGAGAATGGCTATTGAAATGTAGTAGGTCTTTTTATTTGAGGTATTATTGTTTTCCATTATTATAGATAAATTAGTTTACAGGGTTTTCTTATTTTCTATTTGCAAAGTTAGGTATGTAGAAGTGATGTTTTTAGAAGAAAAGCGAAAAGCTATATTTAAGAAACGTATTCTTATCAAAGGTTATTTTATAAAATCATGCTGTAATTCTTT
>ENA-UERG01002087-UERG01002087.1-human-gut-metagenome-genome-assembly--contig:-NODE-2087-length-14994-cov-5.336127_pt1 | contig 14994 bp, 3 predicted proteins | sample MGYA00242954_ERZ507954 | MGnify/ENA primary metagenome ERZ507954 (study PRJEB26167, sample SAMN06115478) | human gut metagenome | host: Homo sapiens | place: China:Sichuan | collected 2015-01-21... | reverse complement strand
GCTCGTATGTGTTTCTCCGTTGTCCATGTTTGTTTGCAAAACGAGACGTTTTGTCGGGTGTTTGAATCAGAAACAACGTTATTGGATGGATACCTCAGTCAACAAGTTGTTTGTTCCGAAGTAGGGAGTGACGTGTCCTCGAAGGTAATTCCATAGTGAGTGTTTGGGCAATGTGCACTCATTTCAGTCAAATCTGATTCAGGTTGTGAATGAGTATCTTCAAAATGTTGTCAAGGAAGGTAGCATTCGAGGGGGAGAAATCCAACCCATTCTGGAGAGTCTGACCCTTCTCCTTCCCGTTGTTCCAGCTCTGAGCCAGCCGGTCGCCGTCTTTTTATCAGCCATAGAGAATCCCTTCGAGCAATGGCTCTCCCAGAGCGATCTGAAACCGTGGGTGGTTCTGTATCGACTTTTGCCTTACGTGGTGGACAGAGTCCGTGGAATATGGAACTGGGAGTCACTCTTCCGCTTCCTTTCCTGCGATAACGTGAAGGTGGCGTTTTTTTCTTGCAATAACGTGAAGGTTCGCTTCTACGCGACGCAGATCGTCTGTATTCTGCTCGACAAGACGGAGAAGGAACGACGGCAGATGGAATCGTTGCTAGGAGTCGATCCCTCGTCCGTATACCAGTCCACAGCACTCATGGATCTCCAGAAAGCGGAGAAGTACTACCAGGAAACGGTGGCGAGTGCCCGCAGAACCTACCTCCAAACCAACTCCAATCCCGATGGCGTTCAGGAGTCGTCTCACACGCCCATCCACAGCGTGCAGTACGTCGAAGTGTGCGGGTTCATTCTCCCCTGCAACAGTCGCGAGCGCGTCACCAGCCCGCCAACGAACGAGCTGGAGCCGTTTGTTCTCACGGAGACCTCGCGTCGCAACCTGCAGCACATCTGTCTCCAGATGCAGGACTCCACGCCCGTCCTCCTGCAGGGTCCCTCCGGCTGTGGAAAGACGCGTCTCTTCCAGGAGCTCGCTCATCTGACGCACAACGACGACTACGTGCAGCTGTACCTGGACGACCAGACCGACAGCAAGACGCTTATCGGCAACTACGTGTGCACGGATGTCCCCGGCGAGTTCGTGTTCCAGCCGGGCACGCTGACGCAGTCGATCGCACAGGGCAAGTGGATCATCATTGAAGACATCGACAAGGTCCCCTTCGACATCGTCTCGACGCTGCTGCCCATCATCGAGAAAGGCGAGCTGGCGATCGCCAGTCGCGGAATCACCGTGCCCGTGCACCCCAACTTCCGCCTCTTCGGCACCAGCTGCCACAACTGCGCGGCTAACAATAGTCCCATCAACAGCTTCCTTAGCAACCACTGGCACGTCGTTGATGTGCAGAGTCTCTCCGTCGACGATCTGCGACAGGTGATGCGCGAGCGCTTCCCCTCGCTCACCGAGAGCATTCATCAGCGCGTGCTCGCCACCTTCCAGCTCCTCTGCGTCCCCTCCACGCACGAGGATGCAGAGGCGAACGATCGGCAGCTAGCGCTGCTGCAGGAGCTGAGCGCCACCGCCGTAACCATCACCGGCGAGGACCTGCTGGCAATGAAGGCGGAGCTGCTCCGGTAGGGGAGGAAGAGGATGTTGAGCGTAGGAACAGCAAGCCGGTGACCAGTCGCGACATTCTGAAGTGGTGCACGCGCATGGCGTCCAACTCCGTCCTGACATCACTGACAACGGAGCATCTGGCGGAGAAGACGCGAAAGCTCGTTCTGGACGAGGCGCTCGATGTGTTTGCGGGCTGCTTGCCCGCCGGACGCGGACGCATGGCGCTGGCGCGCGTGATGGCGGCCGTGTGGAACCTGTCGGCGGCAGCCGTCGAGGGCTACGTGCAGACGGCTCCCGCGTTCGAGCTAAGTCGCGACACGCTGACCATCGGCCGTGTGCAAATGCCGCTGGCGGCGGACGGGAAGCGGTCGCGCCGGTTCTACCGGACGAAGCAGAGTCTGCGTCTGATGGAGCAGATCTGCGTGTGCATCAAGAACCGCGAGCCCATGCTGCTGGTGGGAGAGACGGGCTGCGGCAAGACGACGGTGATCCAGTACGTGGCAGAGCTGATGGGACAGGAGCTGGTGGTCCTGAACATGAACGAGCAAACGCAGTGCAGCGACCTCGTGGGAGGCTTCAAGCCGGTGGACCTGCGGCAGCTGGCGATTCCGCTGTACAACCGGTGTTGCGAGCTCTTCAACGCGCTCTTCATGGACAACAAGCACCCCACCTTCAAGCCGTCGCTGAAGAACGCGCTGGACTCGGAGAATTACAAGAAGCTGGTCGCACGTTTCCGCAATTTCGTCGCGTTCGCCTCCAGTAAGATCACGAAGGCGAAGGAGCAGAGCCAGCAGGCGGGACGCGCCACGGACAAGTATGAGCGCTGGAGCGTGGTGCTGGAAGAGTATCTGGCGTCGGTGCTCATCTTCGAGAAGAAGGTGCAGCAGGTGGAGGACAGCTTCGCCTTCTCCTTCGTCCCGGGAGCGCTTGTGGACGCGATCGAGAAGGGCAAGTGGGTGCTGCTGGACGAGCTGAACCTGGCTCCCGGCGAGGTGCTCCAGCGTCTCAGCGGTCTGCTGGAAGGTGTGTCGAGCAGTCTGGTGCTGAGCGAGCGCGGCGACGTGACGCCGATTCGCCGCCACCCCAACTTCCGCATCTTCGCGGCGATGAATCCGGCGACGGATGTGGGCAAGAAGGCGTTGGCGCCGTCGGTACGGAACCGCTTCAGCGAGTTCTACGTGGACGAGCTGACAGACAAGACGGATCTGGAGCTGATCGTGCGCAGCGCCTTGGAGAGCTCGCCGCAGAACGACGTCGCGGTGGCGTCGCGCATCGTCGAGTTCTATCTGCTGGCGCGCGCGAAGGCGGAGACCCAGCTGGTGGACGGAGGCAACAAGAGTCCGCGCTACTCACTGCGAACGCTCTGTCGCGCGTTGGACTTCGTGAACCACGCGGGCGACATGAAGCTGACGTTCCGCGTGGCGCTGTTCGAGGGTCTATGCATGTCATTCCTGACGATGCTGGATATTCCCTCGCAGCAGATCATGCGGAAGCTGATTCAGGAGACCGTGTTCTTCGGAGGCGAGGTGGTGTCGATGTACCCGTCGCGCAACCCCGGAGGCTCCAACACGCACAAGGACGACTTCGTGCTCGTCAACCGGTACTGGCTACCGAGGGGCGAGAGCGAGTGTGTGGATCTGTCGCAGGAGCGGAACGGACAGCCGCCCCGCTTCATCCTCACCGAGTCCGTGAAGAACCGACTGGACGACCTCTGTCGCGCCGTTCTCATGCACACGTGTCCCGTGCTTCTTCAGGGTCCCACGTCATCGGGAAAGACGTCGATGATCACGTATCTCGCGGCGCTGACCGGACATCGGTGCGTACGAATCAACAACCACGAGTACACCGACCTTCAGGACTACACGGGCATCTACGTGTCGTCGCCGACGGGCCAACTCGTCTTCCACGAGGGTCTGCTCGTCGAGGCCCTGCGGAACGGGTACTGGGTGATTCTGGACGAGCTGAACCTGGCTCCGTCCGAGGTCCTGGAGGCGTTGAACCGCCTGCTGGACGATAACCGCGAGCTGTACATTCCCGAGACCAACACGGTGGTACGTCCGCACCCCAACTTTATGCTCTTCGCCACACAGAATCCTCCCGGCAAGTACGGAGGCCGCAAGGTCCTGAGTCGCGCCTTCCGCAACCGATTCCTGGAGATGCACGTGGAGGATCTCCCTGCGGAGGAGCTGCAGGTGATCATCCAGAAGCGGTCGCGCGTCTGCGAGCGCTTTGCGCGCGAGATGATCCAGGTGATGCAGCGCCTGCAGATCGAGCGCATGAACAGCAACGTGTTTGCGGGAAAGGACGGCTTCATCACGCCTCGTGACCTGCTGCGCTGGGGCAGTCGCTGTCCCAACTCGAGCGAGGAGCTGGCATACCACGGCTACCTGTTGCTGGCGGAGCGTCTGCGACGAGAGGACGAGCGCGCGAAGGTGAAGAGCGTGATCGAGGAGGTGTGCAAGGTGAAGATCGATCTGGAGGAGTTCTATCTGCGCGACGCCATCATCGATCGAATGATGGACTCTCCGGAGAACGAGAAGACGCAGCTGTGGAACCTAGAGACGTTGAAGAGACTCCGCGCGGAGATCCAGGAGACGTACGCCAGCGACCGAGCCATTCCGAGCGGACTGAAGAGCATCGCCATCACAGGAACGCTCCAGAAGATGTTCAAGATGATCGGTCTGTGTCTGCACTATGACGAGCCCGTGTTGCTCGTGGGAGGAACCGGCTGTGGCAAGACGACAGCTGTCCAGTTGGTGGCGCAGGCGCTGCGTCAACGTCTGGTGATTCTGAACTGGTAAGGATGGTGGATTCGGTTAACTGTAGTCACGCGCACACCGAGACGAGCGACATCATCGGAGGACAGCGTCCGTCGCGCTCTCACGAAACCGACGCCACGCTCTTCAAACAAGTTCTCCTGCGTCTGCTCCCGTCGGTGGCGGACCGCTGTTCCATTCCGGACATGTTCCCTGCGGAGCCGCGTCCCTCGCTGGAGGCTCTCCGCGACTGGGTGCTACAGGAGTCGCCCTCTGCATTGATGATGTGGATCTCGTCTCTTCTGCCGGAGGTGGCGGGAAGGGACGAGGAAAGCGCCAAGTTGGTTGCCGAGCTGCGCGAGGTGTACGCTCGCTACCAGACCATCTTCAGCTGGCAGGACGGACCGCTGCTGTCGACGATGAAAAACGGAGACATCTTCCTGCTGGACGAGATTTCGCTGGCGGAAGACGCCGTGCTGGAGCGCATGAACTCGGTTCTGGAGAACGAGCGCCAGATTACCGTCCCCGAGAAGGGAGGAGACTGCATCGAGAGCATCACCGCCGCTCCCGCGTTCCGTCTCCTGGCGACGATGAATCCCGGAGGCGACTTCGGAAAGAAGGAGCTGAGCGCTGCACTGCGCAACCGCTTCACGGAGATCTGGGTGTCTCCGCTGAACGGCCTGGAGGATCTCAAGCAAATTATGAACGACCGCGTGCGCATGCACGAGCGAAGCAACCCCCGGTTCCCCGCCGTGTCGGAAGAAGTCCAGCAACGTCTGGTGGAAGCCCTCCTCCCCTTCGTGGATAGGATCCTCGCGTTCGTCGACTTCTTCAACGCCACGATGAACGCCAACACGACTAGCAGTCAGAACCGCACGGAAGCCACCTGTCGTGACATTCTTTCAATTATCGACTTTATGAAGCTGGCGGTCGCCCACCTCGGCATGACACCCTATCTGGCGTTCGCCGAGGCTCTCCAGATGATTCTGCTGGATGGTCTGGGCATCGGAACCAACCTAAACAGCGCGCAGGCCAACGAGTACAAAATGCGCTGTTTTGAGAGGATGATGGAGCTGATTCCCGACGAGGAACAGACGACGCTCCGCGCCTTCTACGACAGTCGCAATTCCGTTCTCTACGATGGACAGCGATTCGGCGTGGAGCCGTACACGCTCGCGGTGATGCGTCAGGGAGGCTCAGCGGATCTGTCGGACTACCACTTCGCCGCTCCCACGACGTGCTCCAACCTGAAGCGAGTGCTGCGCGCGCTGCAGCTTCACAAGCCGATTCTTCTGGAAGGATCTCCCGGAGTGGGAAAAACCTCGCTGATCATGGCGGTGGCGCAGGTCATCGGGCAGCCGATCGTGCGTGTGAACCTCAGCGAGCAAACGGACATGGCGGATCTCCTCGGAAGCGATCTTCCCGTGCCCGCAGGAGAGCAGGCGACCGACGAAGCGGGCAACAGCGTGCAGTTCCGCTGGTCGGACGGCGTGCTTCTCAGCGCCATCAAGAGCGGAGCGTGGGTGCTGCTGGACGAGCTGAATCTGGCATCGCAGCAGGTGCTGGAGGGTCTGAACAGCTGTCTGGACCATCGAGCCACTGTCTACATCCCCGAGATCGATAAGGAGTTCCAGTGTCCGAGCACCTTCCAGATCTTCGCGTGTCAGGTAAGTGTTGAGTGTATCCTTCATTATAGAATCCGCTGGAAGAGGGAGGCGGTCGAAAGGGTCTGCCTCGGTCCTTCATCAACCGTTTCGCGCGCGTGTATGTGGATACGCTGAAGGAAACAGACATGATGATGATCGGTCAGCAGCTGCTGCAGAAGAAGATTTGCGGCTACTACGGCGAAAGCCCCTGCGTGGATGAGTCCGTGTACAGCACGATCCTCCAGAAAATGGTCGCGTTCATCGTGCAGCTAGACGCGGTGCAGAACCGAGGTCGAGCCAAGAACGTGAACTCCTTCGAGTTCAACCTGCGCGACATCTTCCGCTGGTGCGACCTGATGCTCGCGAATCAGAACGTGAACGACTGGCATCCGGAGGTCTTCCTGCCGATGCTCTTCCTCCAGCGAATGCGCGACTCCTCGCAGCGGGAGCGCGCGCTCGCCCTCTTCAACAGCGTGTTTGGGCTCCAGTACGTCCCTCCGCTGTTCCCCCCGTTCCACATCACCGACTCGACCGTCCAGATTGGAAACGCGATCAGTCGCCGCATCAACCGCTCGCAAGCCACGTGGGACCAGCCGCTTCTCCGCCAGTCGCTTCCGTTCTTGGAGAGTTTGCTCTTCGCTGTCCAGAACAAGTTGCCATGCCTTCTCATCGGCGACAGCGGAAGCGGAAAGAGCTATGCGCTGCACACGCTGTCGGGTCTGCTGAACGTGCGTCTCTACGAGTACAACATGAATACGACGACGGACGCGACGGAGATCCTCGGCTGCTTCGAGCAGGTGGAGGCGAGTCGCCACTACTCGCGACTCCTGGGCGAGCTGGTCTCGTTGCTACAGGGATTCCTGTGGCGCGTGCTGGTCAGCAACTGCAGTGCGTCCTGTCCTGCGGAGGACCGGACGGACAAGCGTCTGCGAGTGAATAGCATGGGAGACACGCACGTCGTCGACGACTCCAAGATCGCTTCTGTGGAGGTGGTGACAGAACAGACGGGAAAGCGCTCGTTTGAGGTGAGTCCTCGCAGTGGAGCCATGTTGGAAGTGGGCGGCGTGTCGCTCCTCTATACACTCATTTCCTACCTGCAGAAGGAGGTAGCGCGACTGCTGGATGCGGGACGCGAGGGAGACGCCAACGAGGAGATCGAGGGAGTAGTCTCTCGCTGCCGCAACGACCTGCAGTCTCTCGAGCAGCAGATCGACGAGTCCTACGTGGGAGAGTTGCAGTCACTGCTGCAGCCGGCGGAGGACATTCTGAAGACGATCGCCGCCATCCGCCACGTGTCAAGCCACGTGAGCTTCGAGTGGATTGACGGCTCTCTCATCGAGGCCATCGTGCGCGGGTACTGGGTGGTGTTCGACAACGCCAACTTCTGCAGCGCATCGGTGCTGGACCGTCTGAACAGTCTGCTGGAGAACAACGGCAGTCTGCTCATCAACGAGTGCGGTCTGGTGAACGGCAAGGAGCGTGTCATTCACCCGCACAACGACTTCCGCATCTTCTTTGTGATGAACCCCTCCTTCGGCGAGATTTCGCGAGCCATGCGCAACCGCTGTGTGGAGATCTTCTTCCCTCACCCTCTCGTTCCCTCTGTTGGTTCGAAGGTCGCCTCGTCGAATGGTGCAATCACGTCGCCTGTCGAGCAGGTCATTCCGGCGGAACTGTGGGACGAGTTCGACATCGTGAACGCGTGTCGCGTGGACGACTTCAATCTGATCGTTCTCGTCCTGCAGACGTACAGCGACATCCGCAAGCTTTTCGCCTCCTCGCTCCTTCGTCTGAACGCGCGCTACCTGCAGCGCTTCGCAGCGCTGGTGGTGGAGCAGTTGGAGCGCGGCTGCTCCGTGGAGAAGAGTCTCCAGACGGCGGGAGCCAGCGTCTTCAACAGTCCTCTCGTTTCTGAGTACTTCCAGAGCGCACAATGGTACCAGCATCTCCAGAGCTACCAGGCGAGCGCTGCCTTCTGCGAGAAGCGAGGCATTCCCGACAACCTCTTCCTCTCTCACCGCGCGGCCTCGCTGGAGCAGATCTGCAACGAGGCGTCGGACGTCCAGATCCTACGCGAGAGCGTTCTCCTCAACTACCTCATTCGCACGGCGTCGGCGCAGCGTCTGGGCGAGGAGGACTTCCAGGAGTGGCTCCGGCTCTTCCCTGAGAACTGCGACCTGCAGCGACTCATGGGGCAGCAGCACGTGCTCGTGGCGCGACTGGCACAGCGACAGAACGCGGGACTCTACTTCGTGGCGGTCTGTCTGTTGTTCATGCGGAGCAAGCCGAATCTCCACCACATCGAAGTGATCCTCACGCCCTCTGTCCACGACGCAGCCACGGCCGACGCCGCGAACGTCGTTCTGACGATGGTGCGGGAGGCGCTGAACGCGATTCGGAACGCGCGTCCCTACCAGCGGCTGAAGGAGGCGCAGCAGAGCGTCCACGACTATCTGCGACGAGGCGCCGCCGCCGTCTCGCGCGACCACATCTCCCTGTTCAGCAACAATTTCGACGCCGCGCAGCTCTGCTCTCCGGAGGAGCTCTTCTCCCAGTTCCCCCTGTTCGTGTCGCTCACCGACCCCGTGCTGGTGCAGCTGCGCAAGACGGTGGCGAACGTGGGGCTCCTGAGCGGCGATGGCGGCTATCGAGCGGTTCTCCAGCAGATGGACGCGGCGGTGCGCCACATGAGCGTGTTCGCGACGCTGGTGCCACTACTGACGGCGATGTCGCTGGAGGCGCAGAGTGTCGCACAGAACTGCCGGGGACTGACGCTGAACACGCAGACCCTGGGCGAGCGCAGCGTGCTGGAGGTGAGTCTCCTCCTCTCGCAGGGAATGCTGGACGTCACGCAGGTGCAGAACAAGACCGTGGCGTCGGCGGTTCCGCTGATCGCGACACTGGTGCAGGCTCTCGCCGCCTTCATCGAGGGCGACATAGCTCCGGAGGACGTGCTGCTAGCGGTGGAGTACGTTTCCAGTCTGCTGCAGCTCTTCCGCGAGACGCGCTACGCGAAGGTGCTCAGCTCGGCGAGCGCGCAGCAGTACAACACGCAGCTGGTGGCCTTCCTCCACATCTTCAACAGCGCCTTCGCGCACTTCCACGCGCAGTCGCCTGCGGGCTGTCCGGAGGAGGCGACCTACCGCTCGCTCGTGGCGACGATTCTGGAGGAGCTCCGCATCCGCAGCAACATCTCGATGGACAACAAGCTGTGGCTGGTGGCGGGACGTCCGCTCATGGCGTTCAAATCGGACGCCTTCTCCCTCTTCATGCAGACGCTCGGTCAGGTGCTCACCTCCCGCTACGTTTACACGACTCCTGTGACTCCAAGCACGCTCCGTGCAACGATGAACGGGTTGGAGCTGATGACGGCCGAGGAGAAGAAGGCGGTGGTCGAGGCGCTGGCGACGCTGAACTGGCTGTCCCACACGGACGCCAAGGAGCTTGCCGCGGACGGACTCGGAGTCGTCTCGGTGAGCCAGCTGAGAGAGGTACTCGCCGCCGTCCTGGAGAAGAGTGCGAAGCGACTGGAGGAGAGCGTGAGCGTCGTGGACACCACCTTCCAGGGCTCCGTCGAGCTCGGCGAGGAGGGAGCCAGCGAGGTGGTGTTGGTCAACGACGCGGCGTACGGAACGTACGAGCGCGTGATGCACGACGTGGCGGTGCTGAAGGAGTCGCAGCTGGAGCAGGTGCGTCTGCTGCCGCTCCTCTTCCGCGGATGCATGTCCTCGCTGGGAGACGCGTACAGTCACCAGCTGCAGAGAGTGACATCGTCTCCGGAGCAGTTGCTGGCGCTGCAACAGGCGCGCTGGCTGCTGGACTCTCCGCGAGCGGAGCGGGTGAAGCTGTCCCTCCCCGCGTCCCAGATGGAGTACCTTCGTCTGTATCTGGAGAACTACTGGTCCGACTACGCACTGGGCGCGCGCATCACCCAGGAGGACGAGCTTCTCCAGAAGGACGCGGAGAAGGCGAGAGAGGAAGGAACCGGACCTGGACTGGCGCTCACGCCGCACACGGCGGTGAACGTCCACCGTCTCCTCTCTCCCCTCTTCAACGTGCGTGGGCAGACAGTGAAGAGCTCGAGCGACCGCGTGGAGTTCCTCGGCGTGTTCAAGTCGCTCCTGCGCGACCTCTCGCAGGACCTGGGCGCGCGACCTCGCGGAGCCGACGTGCTGCAGGCGGAGGCGGAGACGATCTGGGAGATAGTCTTCTTCCTGCTGCTCCACACGGCGCCGGCTGTCGCAGACACTCTCCAGTCGATCCATGCGCGCGGCCTGAAGCAGCTGCGCGTCGAGGACATTTCGCTCGTCGAGGAGACGTTGTGGAACGAACTCACGCAGGCGGCAGATGTCACGTGTATGCGTTTCGAGTCGCTCTGTCTGAGCGTCCTTCCCTGCGTGTTGCACCTGCTCGGCCTCCTACAGTCGTCATCCGACAGTCTGCTGCTGGCGGTGGTGGTGAGCGAGTGCTGGCTGGGCCTGGGTTTGCTGCAGTTCTACCTGCTTCTTCCCAGCAGCATTCTGGATCCGCTTCTCCAGGACTACGTGGAGGGCCATCTGCGCCAGCTGATGAACGGCAAGCTGGCCGACATGCTCTTCATCCTGAGCTACCAGGGCTCTCTTCTGGGCGGCGACCTCCACAAGGTCGGTGTGTCGGCGCCCTCGGAGCTGCAGACGCTCTACGAGACCGTCCTCTCGCGGAACAAGAAGGCAGTGGCGGAGCTGCAGCAGGGCGTCTTTGAGCGCGAGGGAGCCAACTCGTTCGACCAGCTGTATGCTACGCTGTACTCGTTCGGTTCCAGCATCCTCTCGCTGACGCGTCTGTACGGTCTGCAGCAGCGCGCGCTGTCTCACCTGCTCGGCTGTGTGCGCAATGGCGTGCTCGCCTGCTCCCCCGAAGTGCCTGAGCTGCTGGAGCGCGTCCGAGACGTTGTGTCCACGCTCTTCCACCAGCTCCAGACGAGTCCGTTCGCGATCTCGGACGCTCCGATTCAGGAGAGTGCGGAGGCGGTGGACGTGGAGCGTCTCCTGAAGGAGGGACACATCTTCCAGAGCAACGTGCACAGCTTCAAGCAGTCGCTGCAGCGGAGCTATGGCGGCTATCGCGACGTGATCGCCCCGGTGAAGGGGGCGACGGCGCAGATGCAGCACGGACTGGCGGTGCTTCTGTTCGTCGCGAGCACAGTGTCGACACAGCTGAGCGTGTCTCTGGGCAACAGCAGCCTCCACTACCGCTTCCTGCAGGCGTTCACGCAGTACCCCTTCCATGTACTGTCGGCGGACTACCGCAAGGTGGGTGCGGAGATGACGGCGCTGATGAACATGGAGCCGCTGCGGACGGCGCGCGTGAAGTCGCTGGTGTTCCGCTCGCTGCTCACGCAGCTGCTGCTCTTTAACCTGACGGTGCTGCGCCGAACGACGGCGGACAGTGCGATCAGCGATTTCATATCCAGCTTCACCGACCTGTTCAACGCGCAGAAGGAGGAGGAGGCGAAGCGAAAGGCGGAGGAGGAGAAGGCAGTGGAGTTCCGCACGCGCACGATCGACATCGAGAACATCAGCAGCAACGAGGAGGCGATGGAGGCGGCCTTTAAGGAGCAGTTCCCCGACTACCAGCTGCTCTTCGACGAGGAGGCGCAGGCGCAGGCGATTGCGCAGGGCGACTCGTTGGACCTTGCAGCGCTGGAGAAGGCCGCGAAGGGCGAGGAGTCGGGTCGCGGCTCGGAGTGGGTGATTGGAAGCGGAGACATCGCGTACGTGCGGGACGTGATGAACGTGCTGGTGGTTCCGAATCCGGAGTCGGCGACGGCATCGGTTCGGGAGCAGCTGCTCTTCTTCGACGGGTCGATCGCTTCGAGTTTGGAGCGTGAAATCGGCTCGCTGACCCTCAGCGACTACGAAACGAACACGACCCTCTTCCTCCTACTGGAGATGAAGCTGGCGAAGGAGGTGACCGAGGGACGCGACCTCGCCGCGATCCTGCGACCGTCGCGCGGCTACTCGTTCCACAACCACAGCAACATCATGGAGGCGGAGCACTGTGCGACGGTGCTCATCTCCCTGAAGCGACGTGTCTTCGATCTCCTGCGCCTGTACCCCACGCACGTCGTGCTACAGTACCTCTGCCGTCTGGTGGACCGGATGTTGGAGATGCCGATCGTGACGCCTCTGTCAGTGATGCTTTCGGGAGTGGAGGTGCTGTCGCACCGCATGCACGACTGGGAGGTGAGTGCTGCGCAGGCAGTATCGCTGGCGGAGCACATTCGCCAGATCAACCAGCTGATCATCCGCTGGCGTCGTCTGGAGCTGCAGAGCTGGAGCTCGTTCCTGGACGACGAGGACGAGAAGGCTGCGCAGAAGACGATCGACTACTTCTGCCAGCTCTACTCGCTGCTCCTTCCGCAAGACGCCCTGCAGAACTCGCTGCTGGTGTCGGAAGACCCCTCAGGAACGCTGTCGCTGCTGGCCTCCTTCAGCGCCCGCGTAGGCGTGCGTCCGCAGGACCTGTGGGTACTGGTGTCTCCCTCGAGTCCACTGAGCCACATTATCGGTCTGAAGAGACGCGAGGAGGACTCGGAGGCGGAGCTGGCGCTGAAGGCCGGAGCGGTGTTGTCGGAGAAGGCGATCGACTACACGCAGACGCTGATCGACATTCTGGACGCGTACATGCGAGGCAGTCAGTTGCTCGAGTTCTCGTCGCGGCTGCAACTGCTCCTGCTGCTGTCGCGATTCCTGAAGCTGCAGCTGGAGCAGCACCGCGTGCAGAACTCGGTGCTGGAGCTGAACATGAACGTGCTGTACCACACCACGCGCATGTACTCCGTGTTCCTTCCCTCGGTGCAGGCGTACATCCAGACAATTCGCGGTCCCATCGAGAAGCAGCTGAAGGACCAGGTGAAGCTGGGCAAGTGGGACGACCAGAGCTACTTCTCGCTGCGCGAGACGGTGAACAAGATCCATCGCCAGCTGTTCAAGCTGGTGTACGAGTACCGCGACGCCAACAACCTGAAGGTGAGCGTGGTGCTCGACAAAGTCTTGGACGAGGAGTTTGCGGAGCTGAAGGAGAAGGACAAGGAGGCCGAACCGGAAAAGGAGGTGAAGCAGCTGTGTCCGAAGGATGCTCCAGCGGATGCGACGATGCTGCGTCCCGAGTTGGAGAGCTTGGAGGACGTGCTGCTGCAGGAGGATGCGTCACTGCAGGAACTCGCCTCGCTGCGTCACCGCGACCAGGTGGATCGTTCCATGCGCCAGCTCCTCGCGGCGCCCTCGATGGCGTTCGTGTTGGGCACGGCGCAGCCAGCGGCCTCGCTGGAAGACCTGGCGACCACTATCATCGTGACGGCGGCGGAGCTGCGCGAGGAGAAGAAGTTCACGGCGCGCAAGCAGAAGGCGTTCGCGTCGCTGCTCTCGCATCTGAAGGAGGAAGGCATGTCGCCGCTGAAGAGTACGCTTTCCGCCTTCCAGCAGCAGTACCACTACATCATGCGTCTCTCCATTCCGGAGATGCGCTCCATCCCCGCCGTCGTGAAGAGTCTGGCGGCGCTCACCGCCAGCACGCAGCAGGATCTCGGGATCTTCACGCAGCTGTGGACGAAGGCGGACCAGTACTTCTACAAGGATCATCTGCTGCTGAGCGCCCTCCGCATGCAGGTCAGTCAGCAGGTAAGCGACCAGTTGACGGCCGCGGACGTGCGGCGCTGCGTCGGCTATACGGAGAACCTGATGCTCTTCATTCTCCAGGAGCGAGAGGCGTTGCTCTCCCTCAGCGCGGGCATTCTCGCCGTAAACGACCTTCTGAAGCACGCGGACCACGTCGCCAACGACTTCCGTGACCTTCAGTCCGTGCGTGTGGCGCCTGCGCTGCAGGACGTGGCGCCGGAGCTGGAGACGCTGCTCACGTCGACGATCGAGGTGGTCTCGGAGCTGCTCTTCTTCGGACAGCGCGTGGGAGGCGACGTGAAGATCGCATCGTCGGTGCTGGAGACGTGCGAGGAGGCCAAGCGGACCCTGGAGGCGGAGCTGGAGCGTCTGACGGTGCGCGACGCGTCGTCGGCGTATCGTCTCTACGCCATCACGAATCCGGACCTGTTCCTGTCGACGCTGCGCTGTCTGCAGGACGTGGTTGGATCGCTGCTGCAGGCGGTGGAGAGTCAGGAGGAGGGCGTGCTCTCTGGAGAGCAGCTGCAGGTCTCGGTGAGTCAATGGCGGGAGACGCTGGTGCGTGTCGAGGCGATGAAGCGGCGCGTGGAGGAGTCGCTGCTTCAGGTGGATCAGGCGACCGTGGCTGTCTCCGCGAGCATGAAGGAGGTGCTGAGGACGAGGAACTGTCTAGTTGCGCGACTGCAGCGGATCGTGCAATTGCTGCGGAAGCAGAGTCTGGCGAACCAGGAGAAGAGCGCGGCGTCCGAATCGTCCGCGTTCACGTTCCAGCAGACCCACGACGCGCTGCTGACGGCGTGGAACGCGCTGTCGCTGGGCGCCGTGCAGTCGCAGCTGAATTCGCTGCTGGAGGAAGTGCTGTCGCTTCCGGCAGCGGAGCTGGCGGTGGCGGTGTCTCTGCTTCCCCACGTGATTCGTCTGGTGAAGCAGGTCCTCGTGGAGGCGGCGGAGGTGCTGGTGCGTGGCGTCGTGGTGAACAAGGGAATGGGTAAGCTGGAGTACGTGTTGCTGCGTCTGTTCCGCGAGATTTTGAAGAAGGGTTTCTGTCTCCCACCAAAGGAGGAAGAGGAGAAGAAGAAACAGGAGGAGGGACTGCAGGAGGGAACGGGCATGGGAGACGGTGAGGGCGAGGAGGACGTGACGGACCAGCTGGAGAGCAAGGAGCAGCTGGATGGTCTGAAGGGAGAGAAGGAGGAGCAGAAGGAGGAGCAGAAGGAGGAGAAGGAAGAGAACACGGGAATGGACGTGGATGACGACTTCGACGGTGAGTTACAGAACGTGAAAGAGGAAGAGGAAGAAGAAGAGGATGAGGAAGAAGAGGATGATCGGGATCGCGAGATGGGCGACCTGGACGATCAGGACGATCAGGAGGTGTT
>ENA-UERG01002083-UERG01002083.1-human-gut-metagenome-genome-assembly--contig:-NODE-2083-length-15019-cov-4.085397_pt1 | contig 15019 bp, 30 predicted proteins | sample MGYA00242954_ERZ507954 | MGnify/ENA primary metagenome ERZ507954 (study PRJEB26167, sample SAMN06115478) | human gut metagenome | host: Homo sapiens | place: China:Sichuan | collected 2015-01-21... | reverse complement strand
TTGAGGACGGGGATTCCGTCATCATCGATACAAGCGTCACAAGCATTCGCGCCGACTCGGTTTTCGTCTTCTTCTGGGACGGTTGTGCGTACATCAAGCGAATCCAACGAATCGGCCGAATCCTGAAAATCATCAGTGACAATCCGCTCTATGAGGCTTGGACACTCGACCCGTCCGAAGAAAGAGGCTTCCGAGTCATCGGCAGAGTCGTAACAAAGTGCCTTGTAAGAAAGGCGTAGATACCCTCATCAACGACAGCCCGCTTCGGCGGGCTTTTTTTTGCACCTCTCGAACACACTACGGGTTATCCCTACAAATGTTATGTGTATCGCACCTCTTGGTTTCTTGTATACTGCACGTGTACATATTAATGAAAAGTTGATCTGCACAATCCCCCTAAACCTCCTTCGGGCAGGTATGGGGGACGGTTGCGGCGCCGAAAGCCGAAAGTGCGGATGAGCCCGGATCGAGGTTTGGGACCCTCGAAATTACCTCTCGGAAGGGAGGGAAGCTCCAACGGCCAGTAAAGCCGGAAAAGCAGGGCGCCGACGTCAGTCGCAAGACTGGAAGCCACGATGGCCCTGAGCGTGGGTGGCCTAGGGAACCGAGAGGTTCCCTTGAAGCCGCCTGTCCGATGCGATGTGGAAAGCTGATCTCAACGACGGGCAGGCGGTTTCAAAGGTGCTTTTTTACTTTTCCTTTTTGCCGCAAGATTCGTAGATCTTTTCGATGTTCGCAACTGCGATGGTTTCGCCCTTGGCAACCCATCGGCGGTAATTCTCGTAGGCCTTCACAAGAACCGAATGGTCCGGTTCGCCGTTAATTACATCGACGGCGCCAGAGGCAACAAGCATGATCGCCAATTTGCGGACTTCTTTTTCAATCTCTGCAACTTGCTTTTCAGGCATTTCCATATTTTTTCCTTCTTCAAGAGGTTGAACAGTACCGTTTGCCGGAACGGTCAGGTAAGACTATCTCAAGAAGACAGACAAGGGAAGATAAGAGGTTCCCTTGAAGGCTCTGCTGCCCTTTCGGTCATTTTGGGCGGGCGAGGCCTTCAAAGGAACCTTTTCACGGAGAAAACAGCATGGAAACGAAAGAAACTTCCCTTCCATCGTGGGTCCTGATGGCGATCTGGGTAACAGTTACGAAAGCCGTTGAGAACGGACACCAAGACCCACTCTTCTTGACAGATCAGCTACTCAAGTCAGCCGAGTTTCTTGGAATCACTGAGGCTTCTTCTGTTCTTCTTCGGACTGATGAAGCTTCTCGCGAGCAGCCAACCCCTGTTCAATCACATCCAGAGCATCCTTGATCGTCAGAAAATTCCGAAGAACCTGATTTCTGAACGTCTTCGGATCAAGACCAGTGTTGATTGGAACAGGGACGAGTTTCAGGGACGGAGCCATGATCTTCAAGATTTCGAAGGCTTCTTGCCTACGCTCATTCATTCTTTTTTCCTCCTTCGAGGTTAGTTGACGGGATGCAGAACTTTCCGAGCCCTGCATCACAAGCCTACCCCCGAAGGAGGTTTTTGCAAAATCTTTTTCGCTCCCCACCAACTTTCGGTCATTGGGGACGCGCGGGGCCTGAAAGGGGGCTTTTTGATATAACCTTAGGAACAAGGCGAATTGAAACCGAAAGGCAAAAATGGCAATCAAAATACATCCAGATCAGGGAGAAATCCTTGTGTGCGATTTCTCCGGCACCGTTGAGCCGGAGATGAACAAGAAGCGTCCGGTCATCGTCCTGACACCAAGGTACCGACAGACAAATCGTTTGCTTACGGTCGTTCCACTAAGCACAACCGCGCCCAAAACAGTTCAGTCATGGCACATGAAAATCGCTGTGGATCTTCCGGATCCATACGACTCCCCGATTTCTTGGCTGAAAGGCGACAACATCATGACGGTTTCGTTCGAAAGGTTGTTTCCTTTCAGAGTTGGAAGGGATCAGTACGGCAAGCGAATCTACCAACGTTTCTTCATAGATAAAGAAACCATGCAAAGGGTGTGGAACTGCGTCCTGAACGGATTGGGTCGCAACGATCTTGTCAAGCTGTTGCAAAAGGAGAATGAAAAACCGTATTGGCTAGATTGACAATCTTACTGTCTTGTCTTACATTTCCACCTGTCTCCCGCTCTGGGCGTTTTCGCCTATCGGGCTCAAGTCCTGTCTCTGAATGAGCAGGCCTCTACGGATCCGAGATTGCAATCGCCCGTAGCGACATTTTGGCCTCCAGTCTCGAAAGAGCTGGAGGCTTTGCTTTATCAGGCCCGCCTCGCGCGGGCCTTTCTTTTACCTACAGAAGGCCTTTCGAAGCCGCTTGCTTCATCGCTTGTCACTGCGGACGCTGTTCTCCCCCGCAGGCGGCTTCGAAAGATCTTCCCGCCCCGCCACGCACGTCCCTCCTCGCGGAGAGCTTTTCCTGGTGCGCGGTGCGGCGGCCCTTTCTCACCGCTGACGCCACCGACGACTCAGCGCCACCTTCCCCGCGGCCTCTCACCAGGTCGCGGGGCTTTTTCTTTTCGGAGCACACCATGAAGTCGATCCTTCGAAAGATCCACGAGATCTACGTCGACGTGGCCTTCGCCGCAAAAGCGAGCGACATCACCCCGGCGCAGGCGATCTTTTGGACCGTCGCGGCCGCCTTCATCGTGTGCCTCCCTACCGCCTTCTTCTGGGTGCTCGGCACCCTATGGAAGGCGACCCACTGACAGAAGGAGGCACATCATGGCCGACATCCCGATCGAAGACCTCACCCCCCCCCCAGGAAGTCGTCGTGCCGTACGCAGACCTCGACAAGGACGCGCAGTTCCACTTCCGACGTGGCATGCACGCGAGCGGACACCTTGGCGTCTCAGACGAATTCCTCCACGCCTACCTCATGAAGATCGGGCTTCTGCGAATCGCGGGATTCCGGACCTTCATGCTTCAGACCTTCTCGCGAGCCTTCACGCTGGGCTACTGCTTTGGAGCAGAGATGACCGTCAGCGAGAAGAGAGCTCTCAAGACTCAGGAGAAACGAAATGTTTGAACACTTCGACACCCCGCGAGCTCCTCTCCAGTTCGCCCCAGAGCCCTCATGGCCCGGTCTCACCCCCTACGAGCGAGCGCTCGACGACCTCGCTGGAAATGACGGCACGATGGTCGTCCGCGCATGCTGCGCGATCGGCGAACACGTCGAGGACGCCTTCAACGACGACTTTGTCCTCACCGAGATCGGCCTGGAGGCCGCACGCAACGCCTTCGAGGAGCTCGTCGAGCAGGCCCGCGAAGCCTTCGACGCCTACGAGCGAAAACTCGAAGACATCGAAGAAAGGAGGAAGCATGGCTACCTGTGACACCCTGCCGACTTGGGACGACAAGGACGACCCCTTCGAGGACGCGATCTGCCTCGCAAAGAGCGAGGAAGGCGAACGCCTCTGTGAAGCCCTGGAGGAGTTCCAGATCTTCCTCCACGAAGACGTCAGGCACACGACCTTCGGCACTCCCGAGGAGCTTGTCGAAGCCCTGCGAATTTTCGACGGGCTCGTGGAGAAGACGCATCGACGATTCGCCGAGTACGCCGGCAAGCTCTACGCCATCCAGGAGGAGCACCATGGAACATGACGACGATGTGAAGGCATGGTGGCGAACCTGCGACTTCATCTGTAGCGCGGTCGACGCGATCATCTTCGTCACCCTCTTCGGAGCGGTTGTCTTCGGCCTATGCGCCCTGTCGGCGCTCATCATGATGGTGGTCGAATGATTCCGTACGGAAGACGACGACGCCGAAGCTATACGCGGAAGATCACCGCCAAGCCCCGAACCATCCTACAAGGCGAGCCCCAAAAGCCCGCCTATTTTTTCGCCCGTCTCTGGGCAAAGATCAAAGGACTCTTCAAATGACCGAACTCTCACGTGCCGAATGGCTTGCGCAAAGGCGCACCGGCATCGGCGGCAGCGACGTCGCCGCCGTCCTCGGACTGTCCAAGTACCGAAGCCCGCTCGACGTCTACAACGACAAGACCGGCCAGACTGCCGACGGCGACCAGAGCCAGGCGGCCTACTGGGGAACGAAGCTCGAGGACATCGTAGCCAAGGAGTTCCAGGAGCGCACGGGCCTGAAGGTGCAGCGCGTCAACAAGCAACTCTCCCGCGAGGGATGGATGCACGCGAACCTCGACCGCGCCGTGGTGAACCCCGCAATCTCCGGCACCGTCCGCGTGCAGGACGAAGCCAAGCAGGCCGAGACGGGACGCCTCCTCACGACCGACACGATCCTCGAATGCAAAACCGCATCGAGCTACATCGCCGATCAGTGGGGCCCGTCGCAGGAAAGCGAGATCGTCGCGGGCGCCGTCGTGTCCGACCACAAGATCCCGATCTACTACGAGACGCAAGTGCAGTGGTACCTCGGCGTGACGGGTGCAGCCGTCTGCTACGTCGCGGCCCTGCTCGGCGGCCAGGACTTCCGCATCTACCGTGTCGAGCGTGACGACGAAGTGATAGCCGCCCTGCAGGAGCAGTGCCGGACCTTCTGGGTCGAGCACGTGCAGAAGCAGATCCCGCCCGAGCCGCACACCGCAGAGGAAGTCCAGAAGCTTTTCGCCAAGGACAACGGCGAGATGATCGAGGCGACCAACGACGTGGCGACCGACATCGGCGAGCTGCGCAATCTGGTCGAGCAAGTCAAGGCGCTCGAGGCCGAGCAGAAGGTTGTGAAAGACCGCATCTGCGCGGCGCTCGGCGAGAAGACGGGCTTCCTCATCGCGGGGGAAAAAGCCTGCACCTTCAAGGCCCAGAAGAGCACCCGCTTCGACACCACCCGCTTCAAGAAGGAACAGCCTGAGACGTACGCAAGCTACGTCAAGTCTTCCGAGATCCGAGTCTTCCGACTCACCGCTTAACCGAAAGGAAACACCATGAGCACCACCGAACAACTCAAAAAGGCCGTCGCCCCGGCCAAGTCCACGCAGACCGCCGTCGCCGAAGCCGACAAGCCGCAGACCATCACGGAAATCCTTACGAGCGCCGAGTTCAAAGCGCAGATGGCCCTCGCTCTACCGAAGACTCTCACGGCCGACCGTCTGACCCGCATCGTTCTGACAGAGTGTCGCAAGACCCCCGAGCTCAGGAGATGCAACCCTCAGTCCTTCTTCGGCGCCGTCCTCCAGTGCGCTCAGCTCGGCCTCGAACCCGGCAGCGCCCTTGGACATTGCTACCTCCTTCCCTACGGAAACGGCAAGGCGAAGGACGGCCGTCCCAACTGCCAGCTCATCATCGGGTACCGCGGCATGATCGACCTCGCGCGCCGCTCGGGACAGATCGTCTCCATCAACGCCTACTGCGTGCATCAGGCAGACGAGTTCGTCTACGAGCTCGGGCTGCATCCCGACATCAAGCACCGCCCTTCTGCGATGGCGAACCGCGGTCCCGTCACCTACGTCTACGCCGTGGCTCAGCTGCAGGGCGGCGGCGTGCAGTTTGAGGTGATGAGCCGCGCCGAGATCGAGGCCGTCCGCAGTCAGTCGAAGGCGGGCACGCGCGGCCCCTGGATGACGCACTGGGAAGAGATGGCGCGCAAGACTGTCGTGCGCCGTCTCTTCAAGTACCTCCCCGTCTCGACGGAAGCACTGCGTGCGGTCGAGGTCGACGAGAAGTCCGACCGCGGCGAAGCCGTCACCGAGACCGACTTCCTCGACGCGGCCTTCGTCGACAAGGGGCAGGAGCTGCACCACGTCACCCCTGAAGAAGAGGTGACGGACCTCGAGCCCGAGGCCCCCGCCGAAGCGCCGGCCATCGCCCCCGAGGACCAGCCTGACGCGGGCGCCCCCGCTACCGACCCGTGGGTTGCAGGCTACGAAGCCGCTCAGAAGAACTCGTGACAAAGGAAACCACCATGATCATTTACGTTCTTTCCCTCAGCGACATGCGGGGGCAGGTTGATCGACAAAGAATCGTAGCCTGGTCCCTCGACCCGAAGAAACTTCAGGACTGGATGGAGTCCTTCCTTGTGGAACCCTACAAGGACGAACCCTCCGCGGACTTCTTCGGTTACGTCCACCCCTATCAAAAGGTTTTCGAGAAGGGCAGCCCTCTGGAGTGGTTCAACCCTCCAATGGGAGGCCTGCAAGGAGTCACACGACAGAAGATTCCTGAAGAGGACTTTTCGGACTGGAAAAACCACTTCCGATTCATCGAATGACTTTCGGCCCCGCCGCCGCTTTCTGTTGGTCCTTTGACGGCGTGCGGGGCCACCCAATTTTTTTGGTGACACCATGGCAAATCTGCACTTCCGCGTGCCCGTCACGCTAGACGTTTCGGTGAGCTTAGGCACGGCCGAAGCAACCGACACCACCGCCAAGCAATGGCGTTCGTGGCCGAAAGACGCTCACGAAAAGATGGTGCGAGGCGAGTGGCTACTCGTTCGCTTCCTCGCCAGCGGAGACGACATTTACTCCTTCGAAATCGCCTACTTCAACGGGTGGGATCTTGTGAACGGACTCGGGCAGACCCTCTTCCTACCAGAAGGGTGCACACTCGACGACCTCAACGAGGACAGCGCCAACGACGATCTCGTCTACCGGTACCACATGCCAGAGGGACTCACGTGGATCCCGCTCGTCGAACTGTTGGAAGACGTAGAAGAACAGGAACCCTTGCAAAAGGAGGTTCAATGATGAATCAGGCAAAAGGGTTTCTACGAGAGCTCTCCCTCATTGAGCGCGACCGTCGCGGCTACGCAGACGGCCTGCTTCTCTGCGGCTTCATGGATCGCGTGCGGCGCGCCGCCGTCGAAGAAGATTTTCCGTTCGGTATAGATTCGTACGATCCGTCTGTTCAATTCAAATTCGAGGATGGCTCGGTACTGCACATCGGCAACCCCGCTCAGGTGAGCTATCCCGTCAGCGCCTACGAGAAGAAGGAGCTGAAAGCATGCCAGAGGACCTGAACGGCCTGAAGGGCGATCTCTCCATGCTCCGCGACTTTCTCTTCTTCTGGATCTTCTTGCCGATCCTGATCCTAATCCTGATCACCAAGCTCCTCGTGCAGATCCTCTTCTTCACGGGGATTTTCGTCTTGGCGGCAGGCGTGACCGTCGTCGACATCGTCGCAGACCTCACAAGGAGAGGACGAGGGTGACTGGATACGACCCAACTCAGTGGAACCTTTGGCCTGCAGTTCGACCGCCGACAGGCGTTCTGATGCGCCTCGAAATTGTGGTGGACTTCGACCGCGGGGGGCCTGTTCATCGGTATGCAGCATTCTTCGACGGTGAAGAGTTTCGATTTCACAAGCCTCCTTTTTGCCAGATCTCCATCCCACGCTATTCGCTCACGCGTTTCCGCCCATGGAACGATCCAGAAGAGAAAACAACCATTTTGACAGCATTGTCAAAATGATCTGCTCCTTGGATTTTTATCGAAGTGAGTAATCTCTCAGCAATGACATGATGAAGTACCGCCTAAAAGACAAATACACCCAACGCCGCCTTGACGAGATCAGTAACGGCGACTTCACGGAGCGGTTGCAGGAGTCCGTCTCCGATGTCGCGCCGTGCGTCGTTGTTTCCTTCGGGAAATACCCCGGCGAGGAAAAGCGCCTGCGCTTCATGGCGGCGTTCGAACACAAGGAAGTCGAGGCCATCCCTGCGCTCTATGACCCGACGGTCTGGAATGAATGGCCGAACGTGGAGCCTCCGCACAACGTCCTGATGCGCGTGGAGATCTTCCCGAAGGGCGATTACCTGAAGGAGCGGATCACGCCGTGCTCGGACAATGCGTACGCGCGTCGCGTGCTCACCTGCGCCCGCTGGGTCGACTGGTGGCGCCTCACCGACACGGACGAGAAGATCGACCCGCGAAAGATCGATCGACTTCGCTACAAACCTTGGGAGCTCGAAGAATGAAACACCAAAAGAACGAAAGGCATTTCCGGAGCGTTCCTGAGTGGTTCGCTCGCAAGCACTGGGAGGCGATCTTCGAAGGTTTCGAGTCGAATCGAAAGTCGAAGCGGCTTCCTTCCCCGGTTGACATAGAGCCGTACCTCTTCTTTGCCGGGAAGCGGTATTGCCTCGAGGATTACGAACACGTTCGTGGTCGACTTGCGAACTCGAAGGCGTGGTGCATCGGATGGTCCATCGCCGAGGAAGAACTTCGAGACGCCGTGGCGCCGGTCCAAACTCTCGCCGAACTTTTCACGACGGAGAGATACGCATGAAGTACCGACTCAAGAACCAAGACCTTCAGGCGCAGCTCGACCGCCTCTCGCGCGGGGACTTCTCCCGCCGACTGGACGAATGGAACGGCGACCGAAGCGAGGAGCTCGTGAACTTCTCCTTCGGGGAAGAGACGGGACACGCCTCTTTTCCTCGCAACTACGAGACCGCCATCCTCACGGCGGACATCGAGGAGGTTCCCACCTACGACCCGTCCACCTGGAACGAGTGGCCCAACGTAATCCCGCCCGCGCGCATGCTCATGCGGGTGGAGATCCTCACCGAACGCCTCGACCAGAACGGCCCAGAACCCCGAGGCGGGCGCAAGCGTTTCCGCGGATGCGCCTCCTTCGACGGGCAGTACTGGAACTTCTACGGCGCGGCTCACCTCTCTCCGGGCGAGACCGTCCGTTTCAGACCATGGGAGGACAAGGAATGATCCGTCTCCGACTGAAAGATCAATGGATGCAATCTTCCCTCGACAGTGCGTCTGGGGGTGATTTTTCCATTCAACTTACCGAGCAAGGGAAGACACAGCTTCAGCACCCGTTCGTGGAGATTGTCTTCGGCCGAGCGAAGAGGAACCCCGTCCCGTGGTTCAAAGCAACCTTCCGAAGCACCGAGATCGAGGTGGACAGAGTCAACGGCAACCAGAAGGACAAGCGATGAAATACCGACTCAAGGACAAAAAGCTTCAGAGGAAGCTCGACGAGATCAGCGGAGGAGACTTCTCTCCGCAACTGCAAGATGCGTGGTCTACAAATGAAGGCCGTTCGGTTGCTACGTTTCGTTTTGGAGAGGACCTCAGATGTCTGAGTGGGCACAAGTTCTGCGCAACCTTTTATAAGGACGAAATCGAAGAAATTCCAGAGTACGACCCGAACCGGTGGAATGAATGGCCGGGAGTGGAGCCGCCCGAAGGCGTAGACATGCGGGTCGAAGTCCTTTCGAAAGATGGAAAGGTAATTTTCAAAGGAGCGTCTGTTTTTGACACCGACGCTTGGAACATCGGCGGGCATTGGTACGACGACAGGCGCGTGCGCTTCCGCCCCTGGGACGATACGACGGCGCCGACTAAGTCGACGCTGAACAAGAAGATTCTTCAGGAAATCATTAAGGCGCTCGAATCTCATCCAGAAGCTTACGACCTCGGCTACTTGATCGACGATGTAAGCGAAGCGGCCAACGAACTCCCTGACGAGGAGAGCGAGAAATGAAATACCGTCTAAAAGACCGCGAATTGCAGGAAAAGCTCGACGCTATCAGCGGCGGGGATTTCTCCAAAAGATTACAAGACCCCGCGAAATCCGAAGAGGGATTCGCCGTTGCATACGGCGATTTCCCCGAAATCAACGGGTTGCGGCATTTGTCGCTTTTTCTTGCTGACGAAATCGAGGAGGTGCCTGAGTACGACCCGAAGGCATGGAACGAATGGCCGGGGGTTGAACCTCCTCGGGACGTACCCCTTCGGCTCGAAGTCCGGGAGCCCGACGAAGACCTCGACACGCCGGAGCCTCGGTTCGGAAAGATTCGCAAGAAGGCTTGCGCATGCTTTGACGGAAACGACTGGTTCCACTGGCCGGGGAGAAGTTTCAGCTCCTACATCTCCATCGGAAAGGGCGATGTTGTCCGCTTCCGCCCCTGGGTCGGACCTGACGAGGAGGCCAAATGAGGAAAACAAAAGAAGTTCCTGTCGTGTGGCACAAGGGTTGGCCCCCTATTCCGACAGACCACACCTGCTACGAATACCTGTTGACCGTCAAAAACGACGGAGAGCTGGACGTCGTGACCGATTGGTATATCTCCTTTGCGGTCTTTCAGGAAACCTGCGAAGACGACGTTGTCGCATGGGCAGAGATGCCCGAACCTTTCGATCCAGACGAGGAGGACAAAACATGAACAAAGATGCCCAAAAGTTACTGAAGGAGGCGATAAGTCGGAAAATCAGAGCCCTCCAATCCATTCTTCAGTGGACTCAAGAGGCCATTGAAGATGACGAGCCTTTGGAAGTGGAAATGAAGTGGTTGTGCGCAAAGGGCATCATTTCCTCCATCAACGAACTCATCGAAAAGTACATCGAGGAGGACGAGGAATGAAGCATACAGAGCAATGGCATACGTGGCCCCAAGAGGTGCCACCAGAAGACGAACCCTTGCGGGTCGAGGTGTGGAACAACTTTCATGAGAAATACGAACTAGCTGTAGGTGTTTTTTATGATGGAGAGTTTTTCCAACATAGTCCCAGTAGATTTCTCGGGCAACGGCTTTTCAACCATGCTCTAGAAGAAGTCTTCTGGCGCTTGTGGGAAGAGGAGGACGAGGAATGAGCAAACACGCACAAATCTCGTAGAATTTCGGAGTTTGAGGAGAAACGCCATGTCACCTGAGACGCATGTCTCGACACTGATGCGGTCTCTCGGAATTTTCAGCCGAGACATCGATAAGATCCGGTCTGGCCACGAGAAATGGCCGAAGTGGTGCTTTGCGCCTTTCGCCGTCTGGGCTACGTCGGTCGTACGGTCGAAGCGCGACCTGCAGAAGGTGAAAGACCTCACCTGCGCCATAACGGTCATCCCCTGGCGCTACAGCCGTAGCGTCTACCGGTTCGATTCCGACGTCTACCGCGAGCTCATTGCGACGCCATTCTCCGGCGAACTCCCCGGAGAAGTTCTCCTTCGCCTGCCCGAATGGAGTATTTTCGTGGAGATGCAGGACGAAGCCGTGTCGGGAGTCTTCGTGTCGCTTGAGTACGTGTCCGCAGGAAAGGTCGAGCTTCGCTTTGTCTTCTGCGCGGGAGATCGGCTGATCCCCTTCTACATCAACCTCTCCGCCGGGACGATCGAGAAGTCGTTCGAGGAAAGCTTGATGGAGTATGAGAAAGTCGCCGGCGGTAGCGACAAGGTCAAGGCTGAGTATGCAGAACTGCTTGGCGAAGATCTCTCCCTGGTCAAGAAGGCCCTGTCTTTGGTGCTCTACGTCTGTTCAGACGAGGCGGAAATTCGGGACCGCGATGCACCGGACTGGGAGCCCGCTTTTCCTCGTCCTAAAGTCACGAAGGGACAGGAACGACTTTTCCCCGCCGACAGAAACCGAGTCGTCGATGTCGGTCGTGAACTGGGCGCCATGCTCCGAGAAGGCGCTGCAAAGAGCGAACCGAGTGCTCCGACAGGTCGTACCGTTCGTCCGCACCTGCGCCGCGGTCATTGGCACGGCTTCTGGACGGGGCCTCGGAAGGAGAACCGAGACCAACAAAAATTCTTCCTCAAGTGGCTTCCTCCAGTCTTTGTGCACGGACGGAATTGAAACCTAACAGGCCTCGCGATGCGAGGCCTTTTTCTTGACAAAGCGCCCTCGATCAGGTAGCCTTTCCTTGCCCCGTGAAAAGGACGGGGTCGGGATTGGCGTCCCGGATTCGAAAGGCGCACAGCCGCCGACCGTTGGAAGCGGCTTTTTTATTGGCTGTGCGCATGGGCACCTCAAATTGTGCCCATGCAAGTCTCCGATTTATGGCGGGGCTTGCAGGCTCCTTCGGGAGACCGGAACCTTTCGACCGGTACGCCAACCTGTAAGCCCTGCCGCCCGATTGGCGTCGAGCGAGTAGGCTCATCCACAATCGAAAGGAGACTTGTCATGCAAGTCATTTCACCCGCTCCCTTTGGAGCACTCACTGAGGCGCTCGCCAAGATGCGCGCCCGCAATCTCAAAGCTTCCGAAGCGAAGGACATGGCCGAACTCATCCGAGGGGATGCGCAGGCCGTCGTCCGGCTCCTTTACGAAGCCCTCTCCTCCTCCGTTCCCGTGTTCGACCGCGCCAGTCTCGCGGAAGGAACCTACACCGTTCTTTCGCTCCTCGAAGCTGCCGATTTTCTGAACACCATGGAGGAAGACCATGAATGAACTCATCCCGATCACTGTCGCCACGATCGGCGGCGAAGAAGTGAACGCCGTCAGCGCTCGTGTGCTCCACGCTTCCCTCGGAAACAAGGACGCTTTCGCCCACTGGATCAAGGACCGCATCGAGCAGTTCGGATTCCTTGAGGGACAAGACTTTGTGACTTTTTGGGAAAATTCCCAAAAAGGTCGTCCCCGCAAAGAGTACGCCGTCTCGATCGGAATGGCGAAGGAACTCTGCATGGTCGAACGCAACGAGAAAGGCAAGAAGGTCCGCCTCTACTTCATCGAGTGCGAGAGAATCGCCAAGCAGAAGACGAACCCGTCGCTCCAAATTCCTCAGTCCCTTCCGGAAGCTCTTCGCCTCGCTGCGAACCTCGCGGAACAGAAGATGCAACTCGAAGCGAAGGTGAAGGAAGACGCTCCCAAGGTCGAATACTACGATCAGCTCCAAGACGCGCCCGGGGAAATCACCTTCACGCGCTTCGCCAAGCTGATCGGCATTCAGCGCAAGCGCCTGATCGATTGGCTTCGCGCCAACCGCTACATCTACGGCGTCTCCAACACGCCCTACCAAAACCGCATCGAGCAGGGCTTGCTCGTCCTTCGCAACCCCGAAGGGAAGACGCACTCGGACGGAACGCCCGTCTTCGCACCGTACGCGCACGTCACCCCAAGGGGAGCGGGCACGATCTACCGACGCCTCCTCGATGAGGGAATCATCAAGCGCAATGACCAACTCGAACTGAGCTTCTCGTAAAACAACCAAGGCCTCGCGATGCGAGGCCTTTTCTTTTGGACAGAGTATGAAAACCAAAATTCGTTATCGAGCAACGATCCCCGCCACGAAATACACGAAGTCGTGTATCCCTCGTCTGAGGAAGAAAACCGAAATCGCTCACGCCAAAAATTACAAGAACCGAAAGATCATTGTGTTCGTAGGCAGACGCGGAATCGGAGTGGACATCGACGAAATCTACCCAGAAGAAAGAGCGGTTTTTTACTGGGCAACCGAATACGTCGGAAACCCTCTCTACGACATGGGCCCCGTCGACGTCGAAAGATACATCCCGTTTCGACGAATCATCGCTTGGCGTTATGAACGGGAACGCCGCGAATTTCCTTTTCCCTGCGTCTGCCGATTCATCTTCGGTAGCGCGAAATGATTTCAACGGCCTCGCATCGCGGGGCCTTTTCTTTTGGAGCGAACAACATGGTCGACTTTCTTCAGACCCTTGCCATCATCTTCCTTGCCGTGTCCTGCAGTTGGAATTCACTCGCAATCAAGAAGATCGGTCAGGCAAATATTCTGGGAGCCCGTCAACGACAGCGTGAACAAGATCCGGCTCGCCGCGAGCGAGAGAAACCGTAACGGAGAAAGGCGCGCTGGGGATTGGCGAAACGGCAAACCGCAGAAACACCTCTGGGCCATTCACAGGAATAGAGACTCCAGCCGGAAGAACATCCAAGTTCTCGCCACATGAAAGGAGCTTCTTCTTTCCTCCGTCCGGATGCCACTCTTCGACGCGGGAAAGCTTGCAACCGTCTACCCGCACAGACTTAGTTTGCACGAAGTGCCGCCCGGGGAAAATCGTGAGCGTACAGAACGCGAGATCTTTCGATACGACCTCCCATTTCGATTCGGCAATACAAGGGCGCGAGAGTTCCTCCTCTCTCTCCATCATTTTTAGATTTTTCATTCCGATGAGGAGTGCGGACCTGGCGAACCACGTGGATAGAGCAGACAAGACAACCCCTAATACCGTAAACCAGATTTCATAGATCATGGTCGCTCCTTGAGAGACGGTAAGACTGAACACCTACATTCTCTCACTGGGGCGACCACCTTCACCAAGGCACCGACATGCGCGGTGCCTTTTCATTTTCGGAGTATCACATGGCCAACAAAGTAATCCTGGTCGGCAACCTCGGCCGGGACCCCGAGATACACACCACTCAGAGCAACGCAGTCGTGGCGCAGCTCTCTCTCGCGACGACGCGCCGCGTCAAGAATGCTGACGGTACCTTCGGCGACGAGACCGAATGGCATCGGATCGTCTGCTTCGCCAAGATGGCGGAAGTCGCCAGAGACTACTTGAGCAAGGGCCGTCAGATCTACGTCGAAGGACGGCTCCACACGAGGAAGTACACCGACAAGCAGAACATCGAGCGCTGGGTGACGGAAATCGTCTGCGAGAAGATCCAGATGCTCGGGCGAAGGGACGACGGCGCTCAAGCAGCCGCCCCGACCGCTCCTCAGCAGTCCACACCCGCGCCGACACCGACGTATGACGAAGAGGTACCTTTCTAAGCAAGGAGGAAACAATGGACATCACTTTGAACGAATTCCAGAACCGGCCCTTCCGTATAATCAAGGCAACCGATATCGAAAACTTTACCGGGCTGAGCCGCCGACAGATTTTCGATCTTGAGAAAAAGGGGCTCTTCCCGAAGCGCATTCAACTGGGCGCCCGACGCGTCGGTTGGCGAGAAGACGACATTTTTCTATGGCAGAAAGAGCGCATGAAAGCGTCCTGGGGTACTTGTTCGATGTAACGGTATCGGTAACGGTATCGCCGTTGATGATATGAAGAGATCCCGCTAGGCAGAAGGCGTCCAACCACCTATTCATAATTGAATGGGAATGATCGGCTGATTTTTTTCCTGATCTGATACCGACCCCCCTGCGCGTCAAACCGCAGGGGGTTTGTCGTTTTGGGACCGAACCGTACCGCGCTTTCTCAAAATGACCGTTCGAACGATTCCTTTGTCCCCTCAACGAATCCCCGCGCTCGAAGGAACGCCCCGCGATCGGCTAGACTTCTTGGCAGATTCTCCCTGAGGGCGGCGTAAACAACCCTCGACTAAAGTCGAAGGCTTTGCAACTATTGCCGAGACAACGTCGCATCAGGCCTGTTTACGTCCG
>ENA-UERG01002081-UERG01002081.1-human-gut-metagenome-genome-assembly--contig:-NODE-2081-length-15047-cov-4.312826_pt1 | contig 15047 bp, 9 predicted proteins | sample MGYA00242954_ERZ507954 | MGnify/ENA primary metagenome ERZ507954 (study PRJEB26167, sample SAMN06115478) | human gut metagenome | host: Homo sapiens | place: China:Sichuan | collected 2015-01-21... | reverse complement strand
TAAAAGAGGACAATTTTAGTATAGCGAGATGATTCATGTAGGAATTCGGCGTGCAGCTCACGCGCTAGACTATGATTGTTGCTTTGTTGCTTTTAGCTAGTGCTACCAGTTTCTCTGTGCAGTGTAGCACTCCTGACATGAGTGTATACTCATCGACGGTGTCCTTTACCTGCACTTTTTCCGAGGCTGTGAGTTTGCACCGTGTGGAACGGGTGCTCGTTCCCAACTTCGTATCGGTTTCCCCGATGGAGGGAGAGCACACCGTGTATACAGTCACGGCTGGCGTCGTCGATAACACCCTCGGAACCATTACACTCCTTCTGGGAGAGGGAGCTTTCGCGACGGCGCAGGAGCAGTCCCCCGAGTACTCCGTTTCCGTTGCCTGTGCGTTACGCGCATTCTTCCTTATGGGTAGATGACTTCGTGTACGAGAACGTGAACGTGAGTGCGGTGGTGAACACGCTCTCCGACAGACCCGACTTCGCCATCATCACGATTGCCGGAGGAATGACCATTCGTCCCACCGTACAGAGTGTGGACGAGATCGCCGTGTTCCCCGCGAGCGTGGAGGTCCTGAGCGTGGAGGCGACGCCCGTCTCCTACGTGGTGAAGGTGTTCGTGAAGGACCCCGCCGCGCTGGCGCAGGACACGATTCTGATCAAGCCGGGCGTCATCCAGTCCTACTGGGGACAGAAGGCCAACCTGGTGAAGGACGTCTCGATCACCGTCCTGAACACCGTCACGAGCACGGCGACCGTGTCGCTGTGGCCGCAGTCGGCGACCGTGTACACGGCGTCGCAGGAGTTCACCTACGACGTCTCGTCGCTCCCCTGCCCCGTTGACAGACAGTCCTTCGCGGGCGTGAACGTGGAGGTGCTGGACGTCGCGTCCGGCGTTCTGCGCGCACGTCTGGTGGACGACGCGATTCCCGGAACCCTCACATTCCTTGGCTACAAGCCCGACTCCTGCGTGGCTTACGACTACCCTGCTCAGCCCTCTACGACGGTGGTGAAGGAGACCGAGCCCCACTACACGCTGCACTTCAAGACGGCGACGGCCGGCTGCACGGACATCTCCGTCGTCTTCGACGCTCCCGTGAACGTCGTCGGCGAGGAGCTGCTGAGCATCACTCCGGTCTCGGGTCTGGCTCCGTCGGTGACGAGCGCCGCGGTGAAGCCCGTGGTGCCGGAGTTCTTCCTGGGAATCGAGGCGACGGTGTGCATCAGTACGACGAGCGACACTTTGCTGGTGTCGGTGAACCGGGATGCGGTGAAGACGCCCTCGGGCGCGATGCTTCCGGAGCAGGAGCCCACCTCCATCTATGTGTCGCAGATGTCGCTGGTGATGAACCTGCTGCCGACCGGTCTGCCGACCCCCTCTCTGAACGTGACCTACGTGATTCGCACCGCCGAGTTCACGATGCTCTTCAACACGCCTTCGGGAATCAACATCGGTCTGTGCGACTACTCCAAGGCGTTCACCTCCGACCACAACGTGGAGATCCGCACCGGCATGGAGGGCGCCAACCTCGCGGTGTCGGTCAAGTCCAACAGCATCGACCACCATGTGATCGCCTTCCACGCCGACCGCGTCGTGTGCGACGGCTCCTTCACGGTGGAGTTCATTCCCCAGCAGTTCAAGTACGCGTACGATCCTCCGTTCCAGCCGGGCGACATCATCGTGACGCGTGTGAACACGTACTACTCGGCCGAGTTCGACTTCATTCCCCTGCGTAAGGTGTTCTCCTGGAACAAGGTGTTCTTCACGGACGCCGGATGGGTGAACGAGGTGTACGGATTCATCGATCACGGCTCCGACGGCTACATCAGCTGGACCCCGAAGACCGATGTGGAGGCGGGCACCGTGCAGCAGTGGAGCTACATTGCCATGACGCAGAAGTTGGATCCGCTGATCCCCTTCGTCGTCGACACCGAGTACTCGTTCAACTACGAGCAGCACGGCTTCCTGCTGGACTTCCAGGACAATTTGTTCGTCTACGTGACGGACAACAACGACCAGGAGTCGCGCTACGACTCTCCCAACCTCACCTTCCTGTTCGGTATCTACTGGTCGTCGTCGGAGTGGGCTCCCCAGACGTTCAACCATCTGGACATCACCGCGGAGTACTCCGCGCTGCCTCTCCAGTTGACGGGCTACAGCATCGCGCTGGGTCTGCAGGCCTCGCCGGTGCCTCGCGGTGTGAATTACATGTCGATCAACCAGGACCACTTCTTCTCGTTCACGAACACCTACTTCCACATGATCGAGATGATCGTGGACAAGCAGAACTGGCTGACCTCGCAGAAGGACCGTTTCACGCTCTCTCCCCAGATTGCATACGTGGAGCGCCCGATGGACTTCACGATGACGAAGGAGGAGGGTCGTCTCTGCTTCGCCTTCAACACGCCCTACACGGTGGTTGGAAACGAGACGAAGATTGCCCTCTTCTTCAACGACGAGCCGATCGAGAGATCGCTGGTGTTCAACGCGGGAGCATACTGCATTGAGTACGTGGAGCCGGCTTCGGACGGAACGCTGCGTCTCAGCATGGAGGAGGGCGCCTTCTCGACGACTACCACCTCCACGAAGACCCCCTACACCTTCAACTCGGTTCCCTACACGACGGAGGAGCAGGTGAGCAACGAGCCGGTCCTGACGGTCGCCTACGACAAGAGCAAGCAGCTGCAGCGCGTGGTCATTTCCTCCTCGATCCCCTGCGCGTCCTGGAACGTCGTGTTCCCCAGTGACGTTGCGATGCGCGTAATCGCCCAGACGGCCTCGGAGACGGTGCTGTCGATGGTGAGCAAGGAGAACGGCTCCTTCCTCCTGGTCGACGGATTCTGCAAGACGGCGAACGGCCGCTCTTCCGTTAGCTATCACTCGGAGACGGCGACGGTGGCCCCGATTCCGGAGGCGCAGACGCTGCTTCGCAAGGCCTACTTCACGGAGGTCCTGAGCAAGCACGCAACCAACACCGTCATCGTGGAGGCGCCCGGAGAGGGATGGACGCCGGTGGTGGCGGTCTTCGAGGAGGCGGTGCTGCAGCCCACGACCACGTCCTTCGACGCGGAGACAGGCAAGCTGTCGCTGACCTTCACGTTCCCCGCCGAGAACGGAGTAAAGAGTGTGGTGTTGCCCTACGGACTGTTCGCGAAGGAGCAGACGGGTTCGCAGAGCACGACCGTGTCGTTCATCCTCCACCAGGACCCGATGAACGTGATGGAGTCGCTGGCGCTGCCGTGGGCGACCCCAATCCGCGCGGAGGGCATCTACGCTGCCGAGTTCAGCAGCGACTTTGTCGTCCAGAGCGGCGCGCTTCCGACGGAGCTTTTGCGCTTCGAGAACCAGTGCCGCAGCCTGGGCTACACGATGGGTCCTTCGGTGCTGACGTCGGTGAGCGTGGCGGTTCTGGACGGCTTCTGCACGTACGGAGCGCACGCGGAGATGGTGATGGATCCCTACACGAACACGAACGCCGGCTTTGAGAACACGATCGAGTTCGACTTCTTGCCGCCGAGAGGAGTGGTGATGCTGGTGGAGAGCGCGTCGAGCCCCAAGCCTGCGGAGCAGCGTCTGTTCTGGAACCAGTCGCCGGTGGTGGCACTGTTCTTCAGCGAGCCGCTGGAGAACTTCGACGAGTCGATGCCGCTGGTCACGGTGGACAACTGCGCGATGCGTCTCTTGAGCTACGTCGTCGTCGATGACGTCAGCGAGGTGCGCTACGAGCTGTCGGAGTGCCAGGAGGGTTCGGTGCATCTGGCGGTCGTGAGAGACATCGACCTGTGGGACGACCACAACAACACGTGTGTGTCGCAGAGCTGCATCGAGAACCTGCCGCTGACCTTCGAGGTGGACTACACCGCCCCGAGCATCACGCTGAGCAGCGAGACGACGGTGCTGTTCGGAACGGAGATGGACGTGTCTTTCCAGATCTCGGAGCCCAACACGCTGTTCAGCTGCAGCTCGATCGGTATCGCCGTGGAGTCGTCCTCGGTGTCGGTGGAGCAGGTGGGCGACTCGGTGTGCCACTACTCGTTCTCTCCGGAGCCCGTGAACGGAACGTACATTCTGTTCTTCGTGCCCGAGGGTCGTTTCACGGACAGAGCGCTGAACCGGAACCGTCCGTCGAACACGCTGTCTCCGCTGGTGCTGAACCGCGGCGCAGAGATTACGGTGGTCGCTCCGGAGTTCACGAACCAGATCCAGACGACCTTCACGGTGCTCATCAACTACACGTGGCTGTGTCCGAACTACGAGTACGTGTTCCCCTCGACCTTCGAGTACGATCGCGAGATCGCGCGCATCGAGAAGCAGGGAGACAGCGTGATCATGGACAACACGATCGTGCAGACGTTCACCATCACCTTCTTCAACTTTGAGGCGGGTCGCAATGATCGTCACAAGAGCATCCCCATCTTCATTCCTGCCGGCGTGTGCATCCACCCCATGGGACTGCGCAACAAGGCCGTCACCTTCACCATGTCGTTCGACAACCAGCCGACGGTGCCCACCTTCGAGGTGATTCCCAAGAGCGCTGAGAACGAGAACGTCGTCGTCGAGATCGCGTTCGACGAGGTGAAGGAGTTTGGTCCGAAAGAGGCGAGCGAGTACGTGAACGTGGAGTTCCAGAAGGAGGCGAGTCTCTTCGACCCGAGCACGTGCCAGACCTCGCGTCGCGTGGAGGGATCCCGCTTCATCTACCGCACCGAGTGTCCGCTGGCGGAGACGGGCAATCTGAGCGTCAGCATTCTGGAGGGCGCTGTGACGGAGCTGACGGGCGTGCCTTCGTCCGCCTTCACCCGAATGATGTACGTGAACAGCCAGCCGCCTACCCTGACGCTGTCGCTCACGGGCGGCAACACGTTCGGTCCGTCGGTGATGGAGCTTCCCATGCACATCGAGGTGAGCGAGCTGCTGAACGCGTTCAGCCAGGAGTGCTTCGTGTTCGATAAGCCGGAGGGTCTGAGTATGACGGTCGACATGATCACTCGCGGTGCCATCTCGAACCAAGACGTGACGGTGCGCATCACGCGCATGGATCCGCTGCTGCTCTCAGGCACGTTCGGTCTGTACGTGAAGGAACACTGCGTCCAGGACCGCTACAACAACTACAACCTGCAGTCGAACGTTCTGACCTTCCACTACGACTTTGTCGCTCCGGAGGTCGTTCTGAACTGTCCTAGCGAGGATGTGGTTCTGAACACGCTGGTGATTCCCGGAACGCTGAGCGAGCCCTGCCAGACGCTGACCCCGGCGAACGTGGTGGTTCCTTCCGCGTGCTCCGTGCGCAGCATCACGCAGGAGGAGCTGTCCTTCTCGCTAGAGGTGTCGTGCAGCGAGTCGGGCCGCTTCCAGTTCTCTCTGGTGAACGTGAAGGACTTGGTGGGCAACATGGCGCCTCTGGTGAACAGCTGCGAGGGCAGCTTCACGATCGTCGGTCCGGCGGTCACTCTGGCGGTGAACAGCCTGATCCAGGACACCTACGTGAACACAGCGACATTTGCGGTGAACGTGACGGCGGGCCCGAACTGCGCCAGCATGACGCTCACGGAGAGCAACGTGGTGGTGGAGAACGTGGAGAACCTGCGTTTGGCGCAGAAGGACGTCTGCCAGTGGACGATCAGCGGAACCAACGCCGAGGAGGGCGTGGTGATGATTCGTGTTCTGTACGGCGCCGCCGTGGACATCTACGGCGGACTGTCCAACTCGAAGATGGTGAGCTTCCTCAGCTACCAGAGCAAGCCAGAGGTAAGTCAGGTGACGCCGCGTCTGCTGAGAGCGTCGGAGACGAACGCGGTGATGGTCTGCTACGACTGGGAGGTGACTCGCGGCGAGGGCCACATCGTGACGGAGGAGGGATGCTCCGACGCCGCGGTGTCGCGCATCGAGAACAACTGCGTGCACCTGAACGTCGCGGTGACCACGGGAGAGCGCTGCCACATGTATCTGGAGGAGGACTTCGTGCGCACCAAGTGGGAGCTCGGCTCGACGGCGCGCTACGTGCTAATTGAGATCGACGACCACGCCCCGGCGACGCCGGCGACGGTGCGTCTCGGCGAAAAGACGATCGTGCCGGTGGCGGACGCTGCGGACGCGAGAAAGCAGCACTTCTACGTGAACAACGACTTCACCTTCGTGCTGCCCGTGGGCCAGCACCAGTCGGTGGACCTGGAGAAGCTGACGCTGTCGGCGGGTCGCACGGCCCACTACGAGGGCAACGAGGTGCGCATCGTGTTCGCCTTCGCGGGAAGCGAGGACCAGGAGGAGTCGATCGTGCTCGGAAGAGGCTTCATCGCGGACCAGTTCGGTCGCAAGAGCGAGCCGATGACGTATGTCATTCATGTCAGCAAGGCTCCGGCGATGGCTACGGTCAGCATGGAGACGTACTGGAGAGAGAGCCCCGTGACCGTGTGCGTGTCGTTCAGCCAGGAGGTGGCGATGGCTGCGGAGAACGTGGAGTCGGCCGCTGCGTTCACGCTCACCTCGACGGAGACCTGCAAGTACCAGCTGAGCTTCCTCCCCGAGACGGATCCCAGTTTCCCCGCTGCGAACTACGCCTACTCCTTCGAGCTGAAGAACCTGGAGTCCATCTACGGCAACCCTGCCGCGGGAGCGCTCCAGACCACCTACTACTACTACCACTCGCAGCCCGTGGCGGTGGTGCCGACGGAGCCGATTGTGATGTCGACGCTCGGCAGAGGCCGCAAGGGCGAGATCGTCGTGGAGTTCGACCGCGCGATGGAGGCGCTTCCGACGACGCTGGACGAGCTGCTGGTGATTGCCGGCGAGTCCACGCCACTGTCGACCTACGTGAACCTGGTGTCGGTGAGCGGAGAGGGCGCACGCTTCACGATCGTGCTGGAGCCGAAGACCATCGCGGAGTCGTACATGACGCTGACGGCGCAGTTCGCTCCGGACGCGCTAGTGGACGCGGCGGGCAACAACGCCCTGCCTGCGACGGTGACGCTGGTGATCGACAACCGTCCGCCGAGAGTGGTGTCGGTGCTCCACAACGGCGGCTCTCTCTTCTCCGCGCTCCCGCTTACGCTCACGATTTCCTTCTCGACGCCGGTGGTGCTCAACGAGAACTACGTCTCGATGGTGTCTGCGACCAGCGGCTCTGCGTCGCTGTCGTTCCTTGCGACGGAGGTGCCTGAGGGCCCCGTGACGGAAGTGACGGTGGTTTCGATCAACACGGTGGCGCTGCGCGTGGGAATGGAGTGGTCGGTGACGGTTTCCGCGGGCGCGGCGACGGATCTGAACGGCGTGGCGGTGTCGAACTTCGCGACGACGCTGACGGTGAGCAACACGGTGCTGACGCTCGTCAGCACGCAGTACGGACCCAACAACGCTCCGAGTGTGGCGCTCACCTTCGACAAGGTAGTGAAGGCGCTGCACCTGGAGAAGCTGACGCTGGTGAACGCGCAGGTGAAGGAGGAGAGCATCGAACTGGACGGAATGACGCTGCGCTTCGCTCTGGAGTGCCCGGAGCAGGGCGCGTGGTCGATCGAGTACGCCATTGAGGCTGTGGAGGGCAGCGACGAGAGTTTCAACCAGGAGACGTTCCGCAGCGAGGGCATTTTCGACAGTGTAGCGCCGGTGGTGAACTGCGAGGTTCCCGAGATGGCGGGCATGGGCGCGATTACCTTCTCGTGCACGGCGTCGGAGGCGATCCAGACGACGGAGAAGCTGTTCTCGGTGACGCTGGAGAACATCGTGCTGCAGCACACGGAGACGTTCAGCGAGGATGCGAAGTCGGTGGAGGTGTCCTTCGTGGCGGTGCAGAGCTACATGTCTGGCTACAAGAAGAACGTGTACGTGTCGCTGCTGAGCTGCGCGGACGCCGCTGGCAACGAGTGCGCGCCTGTGCGCTACGCCATTTCTATCGACTTCACGCCTGTGACGGTGGAGATGACGGCGAGCCGCGAGCATCTGCGTGGAAACGAGACGGTGGTGGTGGTAGCTGCGTTCTCGAAGCCGGTGACGGCGGAGGAGGCGGAGCTGCGTGCGGACTTCAACGAGGAGCTGGTGTCGTACAGAAAGGAGTCGTTCTCGGTGCTGCTCCCCCACCGCCAGTTCGCGTGGGAGATGCGTCTGCTGAGCACGGAGCTCACGGAGGACGTGGTGCCGGTGTCCTTCATTCTGGACGAGGGCGTCGTGAGCGACATGGTGGGCAACACCAACACGGAGAGTTCGGTGACGGTGTTCTTGAACGAGGTGGCTCCCACGCTGGCAGTCGCCTACGAGCAGAAGGACGGACAGATCTGGATGTCTGTGGATGTGATTAACGGGCCGATGGCGGCGATGGACGCTACGATGTTCCAGCTGTCGGAGAACCTCCACTTCGAGGAGCTGACCTCGCTGGTGACACAGGGTTCGCTGACGACGATGAACATGACGTTCGCGGTGGAGTGCGAGGTGTCGTGCCCGTTCTCGATTCGCTTCCTCTCGGACAAGATCTTCGACTTGGCGGGCAACAAGCTGGAGCACGACCTGGTGGTGGAGGACGTGTTTGCGGTCAGTCCGCGCGTAACGATGGAGGTGGAGAGATACAGTTCGGCTCCGATCGTGCAGCTGACGCTCCGCTTCTCGGAGCCTTCCGACTTCGCCTGCACGTCGCTGGAGATGGTTTCGAGCACGGAGTCGGTGGAGGTGCTTCCCAAGAGCTGTCTGAACACGATGGAGTGCATCTGCGATCTCAACTGCGTGTCGCTGGTGGACGTCACGACGCTTACGGCGACGGTGCCTGAAGGAACCGTGGCGAACGCGCACCATCTGAGCAACGACGCGAAGACGGAGACGTCGTTCTTCTTCAGCGCGCGCAGCGTGGCGCCTCTTCTGCAGACGAGCTGGACGGAGACGGACTCGGTCATTGCCATTCCGTTCTCGGTGTCGGCTGTGGTGCCGGACGTGGAGCTCCATCAGGAGATGATTCACTGCACGAACTGCGAGATCGGCGAGTGGACGGAGCAGCCGGTGGTCAACGCGGTGCACGCGTACACGTTTACGGTTTCCTTCTTCGACGATCTGGGCAACTACGCTCGCGTGTCGATTGAGAGCGGCGCCTTCGTGGATCCGTTCGGTCACGCGAGTCTTCCTTCGGAGGTGGTACTTTCGCGCAACGCGGAGGCGGCGGTGCTCCAGCACATGACGTACTCGTGGCAGCGCAAGACGCTGATCGAGCTGCTGTTCTCGAAGCCGGTGCAGTCGTGCGGCGGCGTGATCACGCTGTCGAACACGAACGGCATCGTTTCGGACATCCAGATTCTGAGCTCGCAGAGCTCGGTGCACTACGACGGCGCCAAGGTGTCGATTGACGTGTTCCTGTACGGCGACCTGGACTACGAGCTGTCCTGGGAGTCGAACGCCTTCTGCGACATGACGGACTTCCCTGCCTCCACGGAGTGCGCGAACTGCCGTCTGCACTCGCCGAAGGGCATTCCTCTGCCTCCTGTGGCGCTGAACGTGACGGACATCACGGCGCACTCGGCGAGAGCGCAGTACCTGCTGCAGTACAACGGCGGCGCGGAGGTGACGGCGGTGTCGGCGCTGGTGGTGGCGGCGAAGAGCGCGACGTCGCGTCTGACGCGCTCGACGGCGCTGACGGGCGAGCTGGAGATGACGGACCTGGAGGCTGGAACGGAGTACTCGCTGATCATCATCGCCTCGAACATGTACGGCGAGAGCTGGTCGGAGGAGTCGATCGTGTTCACAACGCTGGTGTCGACGCCGGCGGCGGCGGCGGACCTGCGCATCTGCAACCTGGTGGACCCTGTGAAGGTGGACGGCGTGTACGTGTACACGCAGGCGGAGGCGTGCTGGACTGCCTCGCAGACGGAGAACGTGCACTACCGTCTGTGGCTGAGCGTGAAGGAAGGTGAGACGTTCCAGGAGCCGACGGCGGTGTTCAACGGTGAGGCAACGAGAGCGCCGGTGACGCTGCGCAACGACGTGTTGGCGTACCGTTTGACACTGGAGACGTACACGGTGAATGAGGAGACGGCGGAGGAGTACCCAGTGGAGCAGAGTCGCGAGTTCGTGACGCGCGTGAATCTGGAGGACGTGGAGCAGTTCCCGCAGGGCGCTGGCATCCAGGTGGTGGCGGAGCGTCTGACGAAGAACTCGGTGCGCGTGAGCTTCACCCGTCCGCTGGAGAACTACTTCCGCATCGAGAAGTACCTGATCCAGTACGGCAACGTGTTCGAGGAATACGTGGACGCGACGGCGGTGGCGCGCGAGTCGTACATGTTCCGCATGGACAAGTGTGTGGGCAACCAGGTGCTGCTGACGGTGCGTGCGGGCGTGGCGGACAACTTCTGGGGCGTGCCGAGCAACCGCGTGACGGTGTACTGCAAGACGCCGCGCCTGCAGCTTGTGACGGAGGCGGGCTACGACTACGTGACGTTCCGCGTGACGAGCGAGGTGAAGACGACGGCGACGTGCAGTCTGAAGGCGAAGATGTCAGCGACAAGTCTGGGCAGCGTGACGGTGGAGACGAGTCCGGTGAACGTGGCGCCGATGCAGCTGTTCAAGAGTCTGACGCCGGACACGGACTACACGATTGACTGCGTGGGCTACGACCTGGATCTGAACCCGCTGGCGGGTCATGCGTCCTTCTTCACGACCTCCACGTTCGTGCTGCCGACTTTCTCGGTGGACAAGCAGGTGCGTGCGAGCTCATACTTCGTGGAGATCGCGGTGGAGTCGGTGAGCGTGCCGGGCACGGTGTACTGCGCGGCGCGTCGTGAGGACCAGCCGTTCCAGCTGTCGCGCATGCAGTACCTGAAGGAGAACCACGCGGCGTACGCGTTCCCGGGCCTGACGAGCGTGAAGGTGACGGTGGACGGTCTGGACGCGGGCGTGCTGTACCGCGCGCGCTGCATCTTCGACCCCGACTACGCGTTCGCGAAGACGGTGACGCGTCGTCGTCTGTCGGACGAGGAGATTCTGTTCACGACGCCGGCGGTGAGTGTGCCGACGTGGGAGTCGATGAAGCCGTTCGGCTCGGTGGCGGTGCCTGCGAACACGCAGCTGGAGCTGACGGCATCGATGCCGGTGCGTCTGGCGCGCGGCAAGCTGACGCTGGTGGAGTCGGTGACGGGCGAGACGGTGGAGCGCTCGACGCTGGACATGGACGTGAAGGAGAACGTGGTGACGGTGTCGCTGCCGATGCTGAAGCCGGGCGCGGAGTACGTGCTGTCGATGCCTGCGGGTCTGGTGGTGGACAAGGTGTCGAACATGCCGCTGCCGGGCGTGGCGCTGAGCCAGAAGCTGGCGTTCACGGTGTTCGAGGACGCGAGTCTGAGCGTGGCGCCGACGCTGAAGCGCACGGAGCCGGCGGAGGGCGCGGAGGCGGTGGTGACGAGCTCGAACATGTACTTCTGGTTCGACCGCACGGTGCGTCTGTCGGCGACGGCGGCGGCGTACCTGACAGTGAACGGCGAGACGCGCAAGCTGCAGCTGAGCAAGGCGGCGGAGCTGGTGGAGACGAACCTGCTGAAGGTGGCGGGCGACCGCTACTTCCCCGAGGGCGCGGAGGTGACGCTGCGCATTGTGGCGGACAGCGTGTGTAGCCGCTACGGCGCGTGCGTGGCGTCGCCGCTGTCGCTGCACTTCACGGTGGGCGCGAAGGCGTTCACGCCGGAGCTGCTGTCGATCTACCCGTCGACGGGCAAGCACGTGCCTGCGGGCGAGGACATCGTGCTGACGTTCAACAAGGAGGTGGAGCTGGCGGAGGACTACCGCGTGGTGTTTGTGGACGAGACGGGCGCGACGACGAGTCTGGTGTACGGTCAGGAGAAGTCGCGCACGACGCCGCGTCTGCGCGTGGACGCGAACGTGGTGCGTGTGCGTGGCGACGCGCTGAAGAGCGGCCACACGTACGCGGTGACGTTCGACGCGGTGTTCGACGCGGCGGGTCGTCGCGCGCTGAGCATGCCTTCGCAGTATTCGGTGACGTACTCGCGGTACAGTTGCAGCGGCAGCTACATCTACGAGACGATGGGCGAGGAGTGTCAGTGCTTCACGACGGAGACGAAGTGCGAGTGTCGCTGCGGCAAGGAGTCGCCTTCGGATACGGTCATCGGAATGCTGATTTGGTTTGTTTGTTGCAACAAAGAGACGATCGTCTGTTTCCTCTCCGGTCGCGACTAAAGGAGCGACTGTAGGAGCGTCTGTAGAAGGGGCTGCGTGGCGGGGGGCTGCGGCGTGGAGGGCTTCTGGAGAGTCGTCTTCGCGGTGGACTGCGTCGAGGGGGGCTTCTGGAGAGTCTTCTCGGTGGACTGCGTCTGGGAGGGTTTCGCAGAGGGCTTCGTCGGGGAGGACTCCTGCGAAGGCTTCTGGGGGGGCTTCTCCTTGAGGGGCTTCTTCGTGAGGGGCTTCTTCGTGAGGGGCTTCTCCTTGAAGGGCTTCTCCGAAGACTCTCCCTCGGGCTTCTCCTGGGACTTCTCCTGATGGGACTCTTTCGCCTCGACGGACTTCTTCTCGACACACTCCTTATAGGACTCCTTATAGGACTCCTCACAGGACTCCTTATAGGACTATTTCTTCTCACCGGACTCCTCGACACACTTCGCCTCGGACTCGCGCGATACCCCTCCGGCGACCGCGGGAAATACCCCCTTAATCCCCGCGGGGGACTCGTCCGCCGCCGCTCGATCTCGAAGTGCAGTCTCCGCGACGCGTCCCGCGGGACTTCCTCCCAACGCTCCGACGACCGGCGCTTCGGCGACCGCCGCACTTCCCGCGGGGATCCCCGTCTGGGTTGGCGGGAAAACTCCCGCGGTTCCTCGCGACTCCCGCGGTTTTCCTCGTGTTGCGACTCCCGCGGTTCTTCCTGTCGGAAGATGGCGGGAACGCTGCGGGGAGTTTCCTTCTTCCCCGCGGGGGCGGAATTCCCGCTCTTTTTGACGGTGTCATTTTTGGGTCGGTTTTTGACCTGGAATTTGTGAGTATCGACGGTGGCGGGAAAGGGCGGGAGATCGGGCGGCTTGTCGCGCACCTCGTCGAAGTAGCGGTGGCGCAGCAGCTACGGAAAAGGCGGGAAAAGGCGGCACTTCCTGCGCGGAGGGTCGGTTGGCGGGAAGAATGCTGAGCATGGCGGCAAGAAGGTCGATCGCCTCCTGCGTCTGCCACTGCGGGTTGCAAATTCCCGCCATTCCCGCCAAGTCGCGCAGATGGCGGGAAAGGTCCCAGGGGTGCGGGCGAAACTCCCAGTGAGCATGTCTGCAGGTGACAAAAAATGGCGGGAAAAACTTCATTAATGATTGGATGTAAGGGTCGTCGCACGTGCCGCATGCTTTCATGATCACGTGTAACTCCTCCTGCTACGCGTCACTTTTCCCGCCATCTCCCACCTCGTCACCCGAATGCGTGGGGAAAATGGGGGTCCCCGCGAGGAGCTCGCCGAAGATGCAGCCTGCGGACCAGATATCCGCGGAAGTGGTGTAATGCGTCTCGCCGAGAAGAAGTTCCGGCGGACGGTACCAGAGCGTCATGACGTTGTTTGTGTAGCGAACGGAGTCGCCGTATTTGAGTTTCCGCGCAAGACCGAAGTCCGTCAATTTGATGATGTGGGTGTTGCTCACTAACACGTTCGATGTCTTCAGGTCGCGGTGCATGATCATATTCTCGTGCAGATACGCAAGTGCTTTCAGCAGCTGGAACATGTACCACTTCACGTGGATGGAAGAGTAGCTAGCTCGCAGAAAACACCTACGCCTACATCGGAAGGTGGGACTCCTTCGCAAACTGGAGAATCCCCCACATGTCGTGATCTACGTAATCCATAATCATACAGATCGGATTCAGCTTCGTGTAGTCCATCGACAACGTCACTATCGTTTGCACCACAAATACGCACGTACCTTGGGGCGACACAATATCAAAGAGCTTCACGATATTCTCGTGGTTTGTGCTCTTCAAAAATCGAATCTCGCGAATCGTAGACATACTTACCCCATTCGTTAACGAACTGTCACGGAAACGGATCTACCTCTCAGACACACTACGAGTCACCGACAAACTTAATCGCACAAATCTTCCCGTTGCTCTTCTTACGCGCCTTGTACACATCTCCATATGTTCCCTCCCCAATCTTGTCCAACAAATCGTATCCATCCAGAGAATACTCCTCCATTCGCCAACTAACACACTCTCTTGATCTAAACGACTTGAACGGAGAAAGAGCTTGATTTGCCCACTCTCGCGATGGAGCGTTCATTCCCCGCGATTCTTCCGCCTCTCAATTCTCCCAGTTTCTCGATTGCAGCATGGACAAACAACTCCTCATCTCGACGGGAGTCGTCGAAAACTCAAGCGGAAGCGCCTATGTCGAATTAGGAAACATGAAGATCATCTGCTCCGTACACGGACCCCGCGACACCTTCCTGACCAAGGGAGTGAACGAAAAGGGAGCCATCGTCTGCGACTTCAAATTCGCTCCCTTCTCCAGAAAGGAGCACGGAAGCGGCGGAGAGGTCGGCCTCGATACTGTTCATGAATTCTAGACGCGCGAATCCAGATCCCTCTCCGCATTGCTGGAGAAGACCATCCTGTCGACCGTCGACTTGGATTCCTTCCCCAAGGCCGTTGTCGAACTCTATATTCGCGTTCTCGAAGTGGACGGAGATCCTTTCGGTTTGTCCCTCATGTGTGCCTCGCTTGCGCTTACCGACGCCGGAATCAATCTTTACGGACTCCTGGGATGCTGCTGCGTCGTAGGAATGAATAGGTGCTACGCATGCAGGGAGTCATGAAGGACAACTCGATCATTACCAACCCGACGACGGAAGAGCTGAGCGAGGCGAAGTGCTCCACCACCCTCGCAATCATCAACTCCACCAAAGTGGGCGTCCTTTCCTCCTCTCACTCTAGGAAATCGTTTACGTGTCGCACAGTGGAGCCGTGACTCCCGAAATCTGTACCATGGTAGAAACGCAGAGTCGGATTGAACGTAGAGTGTTTCCAAGGCCGTTGAAGAATCCGCGCGTCTGTGCCTCATGATGCGCGATTACCTGCTGCAAGTGCAGGCATAGTAGTGTTCCTTT
>ENA-UERG01002080-UERG01002080.1-human-gut-metagenome-genome-assembly--contig:-NODE-2080-length-15048-cov-4.433638_pt1 | contig 15048 bp, 10 predicted proteins | sample MGYA00242954_ERZ507954 | MGnify/ENA primary metagenome ERZ507954 (study PRJEB26167, sample SAMN06115478) | human gut metagenome | host: Homo sapiens | place: China:Sichuan | collected 2015-01-21... | reverse complement strand
GGTCGTTTCTATGTAAGGCATAACAGTTCCTTTCATTCATATCGGCGTTATCGCCGTTTCCGCCCCGCAAGCAGAGCTTCGGATGAAATATTCGATGTTCAGACGCTCAATTCCTGCTTTTCGCCCAGCAAATCTGCATTTTCCGCCAGCAGCGGACGAATCACGTCGCGCAGGTACTCTTCCACCTGCTCGCAGCTTCGGCCCGTGAACTGCTCCGGACGCAGAATCGCTTCCACTTCCTCGCGGGTAATCATGAACACCGGGTCAGCGCAGATACGATCGATGAGGTCGTTCTTGCCGCCCTCTTCCTTCACCACGCGCGCCGCCGCCTGCGAATGCACGCGCAGTTTCTCATGCAGCTCCTGCCGGTTTCCGCCCTTCTTCACCGCGTCCATCATGATGTTTTCCGTCGCCATAAACGGCAGCTCGTTCATCACACGCGCGCGCACCACCTTGTCGTACACCACCAGCCCGTCGCACACGTTCATCATGATGTTCAGAATCGCATCCACACCGAGGAACGCCTCCGCGACGGCAATGCGCTTGTTCGCGGAGTCATCCAGCGTGCGCTCGAAAAATTGCAGGGAGGACGTCATTGCCGTGTTCAGCGTATCGACGCAGACGTAGCGCGCCAAGGCGTTGATGCGCTCACAGCGCATGGGGTTGCGCTTGTAGGGCATAGCGGACGAGCCGATTTGGCTCTTCTCGAACGGCTCCTCCATCTCCTTGAAATTTGCCAGCAGACGCAGGTCATAGGCGAACTTGCTCGCGGACTGCGCAATGCCGCTCAGCACGGAAACCACCTGATAGTCCATCTTGCGGGAGTACGTCTGCCCGGACACCGGCACCACCTTGTCAAAGCCCATCGCCGCGGCAATATCCTGCTCGACCGCCTTGATTTTCGCGCTGTCGCCGCCGAAGAGCTCCATGAAGGACGCCTGTGTGCCCGTCGTGCCCTTGCTGCCCAGCAGCGCCAGGGAGGACAGGCAGTGTTCCAGCTCGCAATAGTCCATGTACAATTCATTCAGCCACAGCGTCGCGCGCTTGCCGACCGTCGTCAATTGGGCAGGCTGCAAATGCGTGTACGCCAGCGCGGGCATGTTCTTGTACTTATCCGCGAAATTCGCCAGCAGGTTCATCACGTTGAGCAGCTTGCGCCGCACGACCTGCAGGCCCTCGCGCATGATAATCACATCGGTGTTGTCGCCCACATAGCACGACGTCGCGCCCAGATGGATGATGCCCGCCGCCTTCGGGCACTGCAGACCGTACGCGTAGACGTGGCTCATCACGTCGTGGCGGCACTCCTTCTCGCGGCGCTGCGCATCGTCGTAGTTGATGTCCTCCGCATGGGCTTCCAGCTCGGCAATCTGCTCGTCGGTAATGTCCAGTCCCTGCTTCTTTTCCGCCTTCGCCAGCGCAATCCACAGCTTCCGCCAAGTGCGGAACTTGTTGTCCTCGGAGAAGATGAACTGCATCTCCTTGCTGGCATAGCGGGTCGAAAATGGGCTGATATAGCTGTCATGAGGCATAATGATTTCCTCCGATTTCATTACTATTTCCAAATTCGCGGCGCAAGCAGATGGCGCAGGCGAATGCAGGAAATAGTATTAACTGATTTTCCGCGCCAATTCCAGCGCCAGATACGCCGCACGGTCTTTTTCATCCAGCTTGGCATGGGTGGACAGGCTGCGCGGATCCCACTGCTCGCGGTCAAGGTTATCGCCCGCGTAGAAAAACTCGAACACGTCGATTCCACGGAACTGTGCCAGCGCCATCAGCGCCGAGCACTCCATATCCACGCAGACGCACCCCTGTGCCTTGCGCAGTGCCACCTTCGCGCGGGTTTCGCGGTAGAAGGCGTCCGTCGTCCATACTTTGCCTTCGGTGAAGTCCACGCCCGTTTCGCGCAGAATCGTCTCGAACTCGCCGCAGTATTTCGGATTCGCCAGAATTTCGTCCGACGGCGGCGCGTAGTGGAAGCTCGTGCCTTCGTCGCGCGCGGCGGCGGTCGGGATGATGATGCCGCAGTCGCGAATCTGCTGATTCAGCACGCCGCAGTTGCCGAATACGACGAACCGCTTTGCGCCCAGCGCGTGCAGCTCTTCCAGCATCGCCACGCAGGACGGCGCGCCGACCATCGCCAGCGCAAACGTCAGCGGCGTCCCCTGCCACATGCCGCGGTAGACAGGATACTTCGCGTTCGCGTCGCCGAGCTCGGCAAGCACGCGCACATCCGCCGCCATATCCAGCATCCGCTCGAACGTGACGTGCGAAAAGCAGCTGACGACCGTCTCCGGCAAATCCGGCACAGGCGAAAAGAGCATATCGGGGTTGATGACTGCTTGGCGCGACGCATCAAAATCCGTCAAAAGCATGGTGATTCCCTCCTGCCGCCGTTTGCCCTCTATCATAGCAGATTTTGCGGCAAAAGGCAACAGGAGGGCTGCAGTTTATACTATTTCCAAATGAGAATGCGCCGAGATGCGAAGTGAATTTTTCATTCTGGCTAACGGGAGTGAAACGCAGCGTAGCAGCGCTACGCTAAGTGGAACGAGCGGACGACAGAATGGAAAAGGCACGAGCAGACGACGCAGGCGAATGCAGGAAATAGTATCACAGGCGGAAGTAGTCCACGCCGCCCTCAAACAGCGGCTGATACTTGTCGCCGGGTACGTTCTTGTAGAGATTTTCACCGCTGCGCTCGGTGTGACCCATCTTGCCCAGCACGCGGCCGTCCGGGCTGGTGATGCCCTCGATGGCGAAATAGCTGGCGTTGGGGTTGAAACGCATATCCATCGACGGCGCGCCGGACAAATCCACATACTGCGTGGCAATCTGCCCGTTCGCCGCAAGCTGACGAATCAGCGCTTCCGGGCCGACAAACCGGCCTTCGCCGTGGCTGATGGCGACCGTGTGAATGTCATCCACCTTGCAGCGGGACAACCACGGGGATTTATTCGACGCAATGCGCGTACGGACGAGCATCGACTGGTGACGGCCGATTTCGTTGAACGTCAGCGTCGGACACTGATCGGACGTGTCGATGATTTCGCCATACGGCACAAGCCCCAGCTTAATCAGCGCCTGGAAGCCGTTGCAAATGCCGAGCATCAGGCCGTCGCGGCGGTGGAGCAAATCATGCACCGCGTCCTTCATGGCAGGATTGCGGAAGAACGCCGTGATGAATTTCGCCGAGCCGTCGGGTTCGTCGCCGCCGGAGAAGCCGCCGGGCAGGACGATCATCTGGCTGCGCGCAATCATGCGGCTGGCCTCGGCAATCGACTGCGTAATGGCTTCAGGCGTCAGGTTGTTGATGACGAGGATTTCCGCCGCGCCGCCTGCGCGCTCGACCGCCCGCGCGGTGTCGTACTCGCAGTTCGTGCCGGGGAAAACCGGGATGAACGCCAGCGGCTTGACCGTCTTGACGGCGGGCACGGGGTAGGTTTCCGCCGAATAGGAGAACTTCTCCGGCGTTTCGCCGGTGTGACCGCGGTAGGAGAACACCTTGTCCAGCTTGCCCTCGTAGATTTCCTGCATGGCGGTCAAATCAATGCGCTCGCCCTCGTACTCCAGCACCCACTCCGGCACGGTGTCGCCCACCTTCACGCCGAGGTCGATATCTTCGGTGCATTCCAGCAGCATCGCGCCGATCTGCTGCGCGAAGAGATTGCCGTCGTAATCATCGTCGATACGCGTACCAATCTGATTGCCAATTCCCATCTTGAACAGGCCTTCCGCCACACCGCCCAGACCCAGCGCCCACGCGGAAACCACCTTGCCCGCGCGAATGGCGGACAGAACGGCATCATAATCCGCGGTCAGCGCAGCGGTGTCGTGCGGGTCGCAGGAGACAAGGCGGATGGCGTGCCCCGCTTCCTTGAATTCGGGCGAAATGACCTCGCTCGCCTTGCCGGGGGCAATCGCGAAGGAGCAGAGCGTCGGCGGAACGTCCATCTTCTCGAACGTGCCGGACATGGAGTCCTTGCCGCCAATCGCCGCGATGTTCAAATCCAGCTGCGCATCCAGCGCGCCCAGCAGCGCCGCGAACGGCTTGCCCCAGCGCGTCGGATCCGTGCCCATGCGCTCAAAATATTCCTGGAAGGTCAAATACGCCTGCTTATAGTCAAAGCCCGCGCAGACCAGCTTCGTCACGCTGTCGATGACCGCCAGATAGCTGCCCTCATACGGCGACTGCGACAGGATTTCCGGGTGCATCCCGTACGCCATGCCGGACACGGTGTCCGTCGTGCCGTGCAGAACCGGCAGCTTTGCGACCATCGTCTGGTTCGGGGTCAGCTGATATTTGCCGCCGAAGGGCATCAAGACCGTCGCCGCGCCGATGGTAGAATCGAACCGCTCGCTCAAGCCCTGCTTGGAGCAGATATTGAGGTTGCCAAGCATATCCGCCAGCTTCTCCGTCACCGTATCGCCCGCGAACTCGTAGGGCTTGACATCATCATCCGGGACAGACACAGTCGTGTGCTTCTCCGCGCCGTTGGAATTGAGGAACTCGCGGGACAAATCGACAATCGTCACGCCCTTCCACGTCATGCGCAGGCGGGGTTCGGCGGTCACTTCCGCCACGACGGTCGCTTCAAGGTTCTCGCGTTTTGCCGCCGCAAGGAATGCGTCAACATCCTCCGGCGCAAGCACAACCGCCATCCGCTCCTGCGATTCGGAAATCGCCAGCTCCGTGCCGTCCAGACCGTCGTACTTCTTCGGCACTTTGTCCAAATCAATCAGCAGGCCGTCCGCCAGTTCGCCAATCGCCACGGACACGCCGCCCGCGCCGAAGTCGTTGCAGCGCTTGATGAGCCGGGTGACTTCGCCGTTGCGGAAGAGGCGCTGGAGCTTGCGTTCGGTCGGGGCATTGCCCTTCTGCACCTCCGCGCCGCACGTTTCGATGGATTCCAGCTTATGGGACTTGGACGAACCCGTTGCGCCGCCGCAGCCGTCGCGCCCGGTGCGCCCACCAAGGAGGACAATCTTGTCGCCGGGGGCAGGCACTTCGCGGCGGACGTTCTTCTCCGGTGCAGCGCCGACCACCGCACCGATTTCCAGACGCTTGGCGGCATAGCCCGGATGGTACATTTCGTCCACCAGCCCCGTCGCCAGCCCAATCTGGTTGCCATAGGAGGAATAGCCCGCCGCCGCCGTGGTGACGAGCTTGCGCTGGGGCAATTTTCCCGGCATGGTCTGGCTGACCGGAACGAGCGGGTCAGCCGCGCCAGTAACGCGCATCGCCTGATAGACATAGGTGCGCCCGGACAGCGGGTCGCGAATCGCGCCGCCGATGCAGGTCGCCGCGCCGCCGAAGGGCTCAATCTCCGTGGGGTGGTTGTGCGTCTCGTTCTTGAACATGAGCAGCCACGGCTCTTTCACGCCGTCCACATCCACATCAATCTTGATGGAGCAGGCATTGATTTCCTCGCTCACGTCAATGTTGGGGGTCTGCCCGATTTTCTTCAGGTACCTGCCGCCGATGGTCGCGATGTCCATCAGGTTCATGGGGCGCTCGCGGTCGCCGTAGACGGTTTTGCGCACCGCCAAATATCGCTGGAACGCCTTCTCGACCGCCGCTTTGCGCACATCCACCGCGTCAAGGGTCGTCAGGAACGTCGTGTGACGGCAGTGATCCGACCAGTAGGTGTCAATCATGCGGATTTCGGTCAGCGTCGGGTCACGGTGCTCGGACGCGAAATAATCCCGGCAGAACGCAAGGTCGTCGTCATCCATCGCCAAGCCATACTTCTTGACGAACGCATCCACCTCATCGGCATTCATCGCCGTGAAGCCCGTCAGCGTCTCCACATGGTCAGGCGTGTCGTACTGCTGCTGGAGCGTCGTCTTTTCGCCCAAGTCGGCTTCGCGCGCCTCCACAGGGTTGATGACGTGCTTCTTCACGCGCGCCAGCTCATCCGCCGTGAAATCGCCGTCCAGCAGATACACGCGCGCACTGCGCACCGTCGGGCGGGCGCACTGCCCCACCAGCTGGATGCACTCCTCGCAGGACGCCGCGCGCTGGTCATACTGCCCCGGCAGGTACTCCACCGCGAAAACCGCCTTCGCGCCCTGCGGAAGTTCCGTGTACGTCACATCCACCTGCGGCTCGGAGAACACGACCGGCAGGCACTTCTGGTACAGCGCATCATCGACACCCTCGACATCATAGCGGTTCAGCAGGCGCAGACCCGTGACCGTCTTGATTTGCAGAATATGGCGAATTTCCCACAGGAGCTGCTTCGCCTCCACCGCGTAGGGGGCTTTCTTTTCCACATAAATGCGTTTGACGCTCATGAATGGCTCTCCTTTCGTGATGCCAAGGCGCGCTGACCGATGTCGCGGCGCATGTGCATGTCGGTGAAGGTGATTTTGTCCGCCGCCTGATACGCTTTGTCAATCGCAGCTTCGAGCGTATTCGCCGTCGCGGTGACGCCCAGAACGCGCCCTCCCGCGGTGACAATCTGCCCATCGACCAGCTTCGTACCCGCGTGGAACACGGTCGCGGTTTTTCCCGCTTCATCCAAGCCGGAAATCGGGTAGCCGCTCTTGTAGCTGACCGGGTAGCCGCCGGATGCCAGCACGACACAGCACGCCGCGCCGGACGCAAATCCCACGGGTGTATCCGCCAGCGTACCGTCCACCGTCGCGCGCATGATGGTCAGCAGGTCGCTTTTCAGCAGCGGCAGCACCACCTGCGTCTCCGGATCGCCAAAACGGCAGTTGTATTCGATGACTTTCGGGCCTTTGGGCGTCATCATCAGACCGAAATACAGGCAGCCCGTGAAAGTGCGCCCCTCGGCGTTCATGGCGGCAATCGTCGGCAGGAAGATTTCGTCCATGCAGCGCTGCGCCAGTTCGGGCGTGTAGCAGGGGTTGGGGGCAATGGTGCCCATGCCGCCGGTGTTGAGGCCCTCATCGTGGTCAAGCGCGCGCTTGTGATCCATGCTGGACACCATCGGCTTGACCGTTTTGCCGTCGGTGAACGCCAGCACGCTGACTTCCGGGCCGGTCAGGAACTCCTCGATGACGACCCGCGCGCCGGACGCGCCGAACTTCGCTTCCTTCATCATGGACGCGACGGCTTCCACGGCGCTTTCGCGGTCGGGGCAGATGAGCACGCCCTTGCCAAGCGCCAGACCATCCGCCTTGACGACGATGGGCATATCCGCCGTCTGCAAATACTTGACCGCCGCGTCATAATCGTCAAACGTCTCATACGCCGCCGTCGGAATGCCGTACTTCTTCATCAGGTTCTTCGAGAACACTTTGCTGCCCTCGATAATCGCGGCATTCTTGCGCGGGCCGAACGCGGGAATCCCCTGCGCTGCCAGCGCATCCACCATGCCGAGGCACAGCGGGTCGTCCGGCGCGACGATGACGAAATCCACCTTGTTCTCCGCCGCCCAGCGGACGATACCATCCACGTCCGTCGCCTTGAAGGGCAGGCAGGTCGCAATCTGCGCGATGCCGCCGTTGCCGGGCGCGGCGTACAGCGCCGTCACTTCCGGGTTTTCCTTGATTTTCAGCGCGATGGCGTGTTCGCGTCCGCCGCCGCCGACGATGAGTACCTTCATCTTGCTTCCCTGACCTTTCTGAATGCAATCAATGGTGGAACAGGCGCATATGCGTGAAGCACATGACCATATTGTACAGGTTGCAAGCGTCAATCACGTTATCATCGCGAATCGAACCGCCGGGCTGGGCGACGTAGGTCACGCCGGAGCGGTGCGCGCGCTCGATGTTGTCGCCAAACGGGAAGAACGCGTCGCTGCCCAGCGCAACGCCCGTCTGCTGATTCAGCCACGCGCGCTTTTCTTCCTTCGTCAGCGGTTCGGGGCGCTCGGTGAAGAAGCGCTGCCAGCGGCCGTCCGCCAGCACCTCGTCCGGCTCGTCGGAGATGAACACGTCAATCGTGTTGTCGCGGTCGGCACGGGCGATTTTCTCCACGAACGGCAGTGCCAGCACACGCGGATGCTGCCGCAGCAGCCAGTTATCCGCCTTCTGCCCTGCCAGACGCGTGCAGTGAATGCGGCTCTGCTGACCCGCGCCGATGCCAATCGCCTGACCGTCCTTGGCGTAGCAGACGGAATTCGATTGCGTGTATTTGAGCACAATCAGCGCCACAATCAGGTCGCGCTTGGCATCCTCCGGCAGATCGTGATTCGTGGTCACGATGTCGTTCAGCAGATTTTCATCAATCACAAATTCATTGCGCCCCTGCTCGAACGTGATGCCGAACACCTGCTTGTGCTCAATGGGCGCGGGACGGTATGCCGGGTCAATCGTAACAATATTGTAATTGCCCTTCTTCTTCATTTTCAGCAGCGCCAGCGCCTCGTCGGTGTAGCCGGGAGCGATGATGCCGTCGGACACTTCGGGCTTAATCAGCCGCGCGGTGCTTTCGTCGCACACATCGCTCAGGGCAATCCAGTCGCCGAAGGAGGACATGCGGTCTGCGCCGCGCGCGCGGGCATAGGCGCACGCCAAGGGCGACAGTTCCTGTTCCCCCACGAAATAAATCTTGCGCAGGGTATCATTCAGCGGCAGACCCACCGCCGCGCCCGCCGGGCTGACATGCTTGAACGACGTCGCCGCGGGCAGACCCGTCGCGCGCTTGAGTTCGCTGACCAGCTGCCAGCCGTTGAGCGCGTCAAGGAAGTTGATGTAGCCGGGTTTGCCGTTCAGCACGGTCAGGGGCAGTTCGCCCTGCTCCATATAAATCCGCGACGGCTTCTGATTCGGGTTGCAGCCGTACTTCAATTCCAGCTCTTTCATGCCTCTTCCTCCTGATCATGCTTGTTGATGATGATGGTATCGCTGCTGCCGTCCGCCAAGCTGATATAGGAAACGTACAGCGACACCTTGTTGTCTTCGTTGAGATTCATCCATGTATCCAGCGCCAGCTGCTCAATGTCGCCGTGCAGCGCCACCTTCTCCGGTTCGCCCGCGAAGGACGGAATCGGATTGCCGTCGCACTGGTAGGTGTGGATGAAATGTCCCTCGCCCGCCTTGGGCTGCGCGTACTCATAGAAATAGCGCAGGACGCTGCTTTCGTCGCCGTCGTCGGACTTGATGATGGACAGCTTGTAGGATGCTTTGCCGTCCGCGACGCGCACCAAGCCGCTGATGCGGGGCGTCCAGTTCGGGCGGTCGTCCTCGAACGTGCGGGTACGAAGCGCGTCCTCGAACGTCTGCCCATTCTGCATGAAGTCGTAGACCGTGTCGGTCTGGTCGCCGTTGGTGACGATGGTATATTCGCCGCCCGGCAGTGCGCGGACAGGCGCGTAGATAATCAGGTGCGGATCGGTCATCAGACTTTCGTCGTGCGCCTTGGTGATGATGCCGTCGTCCGTCTCCTCAAAAATGCGGTTGCGGCTGTTGACGCTGCGGCCCATGATAAAGTAGACAATCACGGCATATTCGCCGCTTTCGTCCACGCCGAGGCAGATGCCGCGCCCCGGATAGGTGTTATTGCTCAGCACGTCGTTCAATTCCTGCTTTTTCATTGCTCTTCCTCCCGCTTTTTTGCGATTTCGCCTGCCACCTGCTCCAGCGCCTGCGGCAGCAGAATCCACTCCGCCTGCTCCATCACGCGCCGCTGCAAGGTTTCCGGCGTATCGCCCGGCAGCACTTCGACGGCTTTCTGCGCGATAATATCGCCGCCGTCGGTAATTTCGTTGACAAAATGCACCGTCGCGCCCGTGACCTTCACGCCGCGCTTAAGTGCCGCTTCGTGCACATGGAGTCCATAGAAGCCATCGCCGCAGAAGGACGGAATCAGGCTCGGATGGATGTTCAAAATCCGGTGGTCATACGCGCGGATGACGTTCTCCGGCAGAATCGTCAGGAAGCCCGCCAGCACAACGACATCAATTGCGTTTTCACGCAGCAGGGTCAGCAGACGCTCGCCGTAATCAGCAGGTGCTTCGCCCTTCTCCTTGCGCAGGACGGTGTGGCCGATTCCGGCATTTTCCGCGCGGGTGAGCGCATAGGCGGATGCGTTTGACGCCACGACGAGTGCCAGTTCCGCGGACGGGATTTTGCCCGCCCGTTTCGCGTCGATGATGGCTTGCAGGTTCGTGCCGCCGCCAGAAACGAGGACAGCTGCTCTTACCACAGTTCCACGCCCTTTTCCCCCGCCACGATTTCGCCCAGCACATACGCGCCGGGTTCGCCGTTCTGGTGCAGGATGTCAAGCGCCTTGTCGGCATCTTCGCGGGCGACGGTAATCGTCATGCCCACGCCCATGTTGAAGGTGTTGAACATGTCGCGCTCCGGGACGCTGCCTTCGCGGGCAATGAGGTCAAAAATCGGCAGCACGCGCACATCGCTCTTCTTGATTTTCGCGCAGCAGCCTTCGGGCAGGGAGCGCGGGATGTTCTCATAGAAGCCGCCGCCGGTGATGTGGCTGATTGCCTTGGGCTGCAATTCCTTCAGCAGCGCCAGCACGGGCTTGACGTAGATCTTCGTGGGGGTGAGCAGCGTTTCCCAGAGGGACTTATCCAGCTCCGGATCATTGCGGTTTTCACCGCCGTTGCCAATCGCGAACACCTTGCGCACGAGCGAGAAGCCGTTGGAATGCACACCCGTGGAGGGCAGCGCCAGCATCACATCGCCCGGACGAACCGTTTCGCGGTTGATGATGCGCTTCTTGTCCACAATGCCGACGGAGAAGCCCGCGAGGTCGTAATCATCCTCCGGCATCATGCCGGGATGCTCCGCCGTTTCACCGCCGATGAGCGCTGATTCCGCCTGCACGCAGCCTTCCGCCACGCCCGCGACGATGGACGCGATTTTCTCCGGCACATTCTTGCCGCAGGCGATATAATCAAGGAAGAACAACGGCTTCGCGCCGCAGCAAATGACGTCGTTGACGCACATCGCCACGCAGTCAATGCCGATGGTATCATGTTTGTCCAGCAGCATGGCGATTTTCAGCTTCGTGCCGACGCCATCCGTGCCGGAAACGAGCACCGGCTCTTCCATGCCCGCCGCGTCCAGCGCAAACAGGCCGCCGAAGCCGCCGATGCCCTCGACACAGCCCGCCGTCATTGTCCGCGCGACATGCTTCTTCATCAGTTCCACCGACGCGTAACCGGCGGTAATGTCAACACCCGCTGCCTTGTAGCTTTCGCTCTCGCTCTTCATCATGGTTGTCTGCTCCTTTGTCGCGTTAGTCGTCGTCCTGCACTTTGCCGCCGTGAATGGGCTGGTCGAATTTGTTCTTCTCCGTCACCAGCGGCGGATCAACCGGGTATTTGCCGCAGAAGCAGCCCTTGCAGAATCCGCAGTGGCTGTCCGCCGCCAGCTTGTCGCACGCCTCCAGGGACAAAAAGCCGATGGAGTCCGCGCCGATGATTTTGCCGATTTCCTCCACCGAATGGTGTGCGGCAATCAGGTTCTCCTTGCTGTCCACGTCCGTGCCGAAGAAGCAGGGGTCGGTGAACGGCGGGGCGGACAGGCGTACATGCACTTCCGTCGCGCCCGCTTCGCGCAGAAGGCGGACAATGCGCGCGCAGGTCGTGCCGCGAACGATAGAATCATCCACCATGACGACGCGCTTGCCCTTGACGGTGGCAGAAATGGCGTTCAGCTTGATGCGCACCGCGTCCTGCCGCTGCTTCTGCCCCGGCTGGATGAATGTGCGCCCGATGTACTTGTTCTTGATGAAGCCGATGCCGTAGGGAATCCCGCTGGTGCGGCTGTACCCAATGGCGGCATCCAGACCGGAATCCGGCACGCCGATGACCACATCCGCCTGAACCGGATGGTCAAGCGCGAGGAAGCTGCCCGCCCGGATGCGCGCCTCGTGGACGCTGCTGCCGTCAATGACGGAATCAGGACGCGCGAAATAAATGAACTCGAAGATGCACATGCCGTCATGGCACGCGCCGGGCATCTTATAGGAATGAATCCCCTCTTCGTTGACGACGACGACTTCACCCGCCTCAATATCGCGCACGAATGTCGCGCCGATGGCATCCAGCGCACAGCTTTCCGACGCAAACACCACGTCGTCGCCGATTCTGCCCATGCACAGCGGGCGGAAGCCATGCGGGTCGCGGCAGGCAATCAGCTTCGTCGGACTCATGACGACGAGCGAATACGCGCCCTTGATGACCTGCATCGCATTCAAAACCGCCTGTTCAATCGAACCGCACTTCAGGCGCTCCTGCGTGATAATGTAGGCAATCACCTCGGTATCCGACGTGCAGTGGAAAATCGCGCCGTTCTTCTCCAGCTGTTCGCGAAGCTCCGCCGCGTTGGTCAAATTCCCGTTGTGCGCCAGCGCCATCGCGCCTTTTTGATGGTTAATCAGCAGCGGTTGGGCATTGGAACGGCTGTGCATCCCCGTTGTACCGTAGCGGCAGTGGCCGACCGCCATCGTTCCCTCGTGGATTTTGCTCAGCGCGTCGCGCGTGAACACCTCCGTCACCAGTCCGTTGTCCTTGTGTGCCTTCATCACGCCATCATCGTTGACGACAATGCCGCAGCTCTCCTGACCCCGGTGCTGTAAGGCATACAGCGCATGATACGTCTCCGCGACGACGCTCTTGTTGGCGGAATCCGCGCGGTAAATGCCGAACACGCCGCACTCCTCGTGCAGCTTGTCAAACGGCGCTTCGTCCCCCTCAGCAAGATAGCAGGCTGACTCCAGCTTGTTCATCTTCATTGCTCCTTCATGCTGACCAGTGTTTGATTACCACACAAGCGCCCCGGACGTCGATTGCCATCCGGGGTGCAGATATTCTTATTCGCCCATCAGGCGCTTGCGGATTTCGATGTAAGCGTCTTCCACGTTGCCCAAATCGCGGCGGAAACGGTCTTTATCCAGCTTTTCGCCCGTGCGGGTATCCCAGAAGCGGCAGGTGTCCGGGCTGATTTCGTCCGCCAGCACTAGCTGACCGTCATTCGTGATGCCGAATTCCAGCTTGAAGTCAATCAGCTCAATGTTGACTTCCTTCAAATACGCCGTCAGCAGCTCGTTGATGCGCAGGGCATAGGCGGCAATCTGGTCAAGCACCGGCTTGGAGACCCAGCCCATCGCCATAATATGGTACTCGTTGACCATCGGGTCGCCCAGCTCGTCGTCCTTGTAGCAGTACTCCAGCACAGTCTGCTTGAGCTTCGTGCCTTCGGGCAGACCGAGGCGCTTGGACAGCGAACCGGCGGCGATATTGCGCACAATGACCTCCAGCGGCACGATGTGAACCTTCTTCACCAGCGTCTCGCGGTCGGAAATCTCTTCAATGTAATGCGTCGGGATGCCGTTCTTCTCCAGCATCTTCATCAGGAAATTCGTCACGCGGTTGTTGATGACGCCCTTGCCCATAATCGTGCCCTTCTTGAGGCCGTTGAACGCGGTCGCGTCGTCCTTGTAGTCCACCAGCACAACGTTCGGATCATCCGTCGCAAAAACCTTCTTCGCCTTGCCTTCATAGAGCTGTTCAAGCTTCTTCATTGCTGTTTCCTCCTATTATATCACGGTTGTCTGCCGCAACAGTTGATGCTTGCAGATTTAGAATGTTCGTGTTTTGTGTTATTCAACAATCAGCGCCGCGTCCTTGGCGATGACCGCGTCATGCTGCGCCTTTCGCATCGCCAGCAGCTTTTCCGCCAGGGTCTCGTCTTCGACCGCAAGAATTTGCGCCGCGAGCAACGCCGCATTCGCCGCACCGTCGATGGCAACCGTCGCCACAGGCATCCCGCTGGGCATCTGCACGGTGGATAGCAGCGCGTCCAGCCCGTCGAGCGTCGAGGACTTAACCGGAATACCAATCACCGGCAGCGTTGTCTGCGCCGCGAGTGCCCCCGCGAGGTGCGCCGCCTTGCCCGCCGCCGCAATCAGCACGCCGAAACCATTTTCCCGCGCGGATGTGGCAAACGCCGCCGCCTCCGCAGGTGTCCGATGCGCCGAATAAACATGCGCCTCAAAGGGAATGCCCAGCTTTTTCAGCTGCTCAAACGCCCCTTTCAGCACCGGCAGGTCACTGTCGCTGCCCATGATGACTGCAACTTTCTTCATGAAAGTCGAAACCTCCTTCGCCGTCAGGCAAACAAAAGAGCGCCGCCTGTCCAGTCCCCTGAACGGTGCGCTCCTGCAACTGCTTGTCCCCGGAAAGAAAGAGAACCCATCATAACAGCACCCTTGCACTTCGTCATGACGCTTCCTCCCCCTTCGCCGATTTCCCAGACTGCACATCTCGCGCCGTTTGGGTACGCTTTATTGTACCGTATTCTTCCGCCGCTGTCAAGCGTTTTTCCGAACATTTTATGCAAAGTTTTGCTTTCCGTTTGGGATTTGTGTTTTTTCCGCACGCTGATGGCCGATTTTTCCCGCTGCCGCAAAATAAAAAGGAGGAAGTGCCCGTTTGCCACAGCTTCCTCCTACGATAATATTCGTCTTAAAACTTAAAGGTATCTTTCAGCCCCAGCCACTGCTGATCTTTCTCGCTCAAATTCAGCGGCGTGCCGTCCGCCAGCGTGCAGCCATCCGCACTTGCGCTGCCGCGATATTCGCCCCGCACATGCCAGTCGATGCCAATTGTCGGGTCATTCCACGCCAAGCCACCCTCGTCGTTCGGGTGCCAGAAGTCACTAACCTTATAGCAGAATTCCGCTTCGTCGCTCAGCACAAGGAAACCATGCGCAAAGCCTTCTGGAATCAGGAATTGCTTCTTATTTTCCGCTGACAGCGTGACGCCGTACCATTTCCCATAAGTTTCGGAATCGGCGCGCAAATCCACCGCCACGTCGAACACCGTGCCCCGCACAACCCGCACCAGTTTGCACTGCGGATACTTTTTCTGGAAGTGCAGTCCGCGCAGAACACCCTTCGTTGACATCGACTGGTTGTCCTGCACGAAGTGAACGTCGATGCCCGCCTCCCGCATGTCGCGCTCGTTGTACGTCTCCATGAAGTAGCCGCGTGCATCTCCATGAACGGCAGGTTCAATCACGCAGAGTCCCGTAATGCCACCTACGTTCTTTTCGACTCGAATCTGTCCCATTTGGCGCTCTCCTTACTGCCCAATTTCCCGC
>ENA-UERG01002064-UERG01002064.1-human-gut-metagenome-genome-assembly--contig:-NODE-2064-length-15128-cov-4.333466_pt1 | contig 15128 bp, 9 predicted proteins | sample MGYA00242954_ERZ507954 | MGnify/ENA primary metagenome ERZ507954 (study PRJEB26167, sample SAMN06115478) | human gut metagenome | host: Homo sapiens | place: China:Sichuan | collected 2015-01-21... | reverse complement strand
ACTGTTTTCAAGGGATTCATGGCGAGCTCCAGTTCAGAAGTCTACCCCCTGTCTCTTTATTCTCCCATTAACAAGGATGATTCCTGGAAATACACTGCGGACGCCAGTGGAGACTGGACCACTGTCGCTTTCTCCGACAACGCCTGGACGACGGTGACCGTCGGTGACAGCTGCACGACCACGGCCACGGGAACCCAGTACTTCCGCAAGTCTTTTACGGGCGTCGCGAACATGGCTGCCATCGAGATGAGTCTGCGTTACCGTTACGGAGTGATCGCCTACATCAACGGTGTCGAAGTGTATCGTGACAACATGCCTGAAGGAGCTGTCACCAAGGACACCACGTCGCAGGGCAGCTACTCGTCGTACGACTACCACGGCATTATCCGTCCGTCCACGATCGCCGAGGCTGCCAGCGTCCTCGCCGTTGAAGTGCACTTTAACGTGGCTTCGCGTGTGGAAACCATTGGTTTCAATGGCTTCCTGTCTTTTTACGCTGGACTCTCTAGCGACAACAAGTGCTACGTCGTTCCCAGCACCAAGCTGGAGAACAGCGAGCGCATGGACAGTGCCGAGAGCGCTCTCGACTGGACCCGTAGCGAGTATGCCAATACGTTTACCAACTCGTACATGACCATCAGCTTCGATTCCAGCTCGTTGCCCGCTGTTAATGGATTCCGTCAGTGGCCTCACACGGATACCGGTAACGCCATGCGTGGCTTCGACATGGCGAGCGCCAGTCAGATCTCCGGTCCCTTCCGTTCCATCTTCGTGACGACCAACAACCGCTTCACTTCTTCCCAGTGGATGCAGTGGAACATGATCGGTACGGCGCCCGTGCGCAAGTACATGAAGCTGACGCGTGACCCCTCGCTGACCAGCAACTACCGCATCTACGCCTTCCAGTGGCTGGTGTGCAACGTCCCCGCTCCCGCGACCATCGACTACCCCCAGGGTCCCTTCAGTTACTACAAGGATCGTGAGGAGGTGAACATTAAGCCCGCCTCCTACGGCTACAGCGGCTGCAGCATCAACCCCCAGCTGCCCGCCGGTCTCAGTATTGATGCCGACACCTGCATCATCAGCGGCTACTCCACGGTGACGTCGCCCCAGACTACGTACACGGTGACCTCGAACATGAACCCGACAATCGTCACCAGCACCGTCACCATCACCGTGAACGAGTGCACCGGCACCATGTACAAGGTGTTGCGTCAGTACGGCAGATTCCCCGATGGCGAGTGGTTCCGTTTCCGCGACACCTCGAACGATGACATTCTGCTGGAGGTACCTCCCGACCACGGTCACGAGGCCAGCTCCGTGCACACCTACTACCTGTGCATCACCATGGACCGCTTCGATCTGACGGTGTACTGCAACAGCAAGTACTGGTACATGGGATCCTACGTGTACGTGTACTACATGCTGCCCAATGGTGAGGAGGAGATGATTGGCAAGAACCGTTACGATGCCAACCAGAGCAACCACCACGAGCAGTTCTACATGCGCCCCGTGGTTTACGACTCAGAACAGTGGAACTACAAGATGGGATCCGTTCCTTCCGGCTGGACGGACAACAATGTGAGTGGCTGGAGCCAGGGCGCTCGTGGAAGCTTCCCCGCGTCCTCCAACCGCATTCAGCTCTACAAGAAGACGTTTAACATTGCCGACATGAGTCTCGTTTCGGGAGCCGTGCTCTCGCTGCGTTACAAGTACGGAATCATCGTGTACCTGAACGGTCACGAGGTGTTCCGCAACCATATCACCGGCACTCTTTCCGATTCGTCCTCCGCCACGGAGTCTTACCAGGACATCCTCTACCGTGTGGTGACGATTCCCGCCCGCTCCATTCCCAACGCCCAGGAGACGGCTGTGCAGTACCTGACGCAGGGTCAGAACGTGATCGCTATCGCGCTGGTCGCCATCGCTGCTGAGCAGACGACTTCCGATTTCGATGCGGTGGTGCGTCTGACCACGACGCATCCCGCCTCGCACATCTGGGAGTTCACCGCTGAGAAGGAGAAGATTAACTACTCGAACGCTGAGTCGCTGTTCGACATGTACTACGGAACCGTCGTCAGTAGCAGCACGTGCGACGATAACTCCATCACGGTGACGCTGAACAACGACCGTCGTGAATGGGTCAGCTCCATGGAGGTTCAGAACTACTACTCCAGCACCGACGATCTGCCGGAGCGCTTCCAGCTCTACGCCCGCAACAGTGGCGAGGAGTGGACGCTGCTGAAGAACGTGACGGGTCTGTCGTTCTCGATGCCCGGTCAGCGCCGCCGCATCTACTTCCACAACAACAAGTCCTACAACCAGTTCAAGTTCGCCAACTTCGGTTCCCTGAACTGCCAGTGGCGTGTGCAGTCGCTGGATCTCTTCGCCGATAACGTGATGGACACCTCCATCATCGCGTATCCTCAGCAGACGGACGTCTTCCTGAACATCGAGATGGCTGAGCTGATTCCCGAGGGCACTGGCTACAGCGAGTTCACGATCAAGCCCGACCTGCCCAACGGTCTGGTGATCGACCCCATGACGGGCTGGATCTCTGGAACGCCTCTGAACGCCACCGCCGCCACCACCTATACGGTGAGTGCCACCAAGTTCAACGGCGGCAAGAGCGAGACTACCTTTGTGATGTCTGCCGGTAAGTGCCACGGCGTGTACGGTCTGATGACCGTGCGTGTGCGTGCGGACTCGTACAACTCGGAGAACTCGTGGAAGCTTTTCAACGGTCGCGACACCACCGCCACTCCCATCAAGAGCGTAGCGACGTTCCCCGTTGCCAGCAACTACTACTACCTGGACTTCTGCTACCCTCACGGCATCTACACCTTCCAGGCTGCCGACTCCTACGGTGACGGATGGAGCGAGACTGCCGGATACACGCTGACCGTGGACGTGGGCGCGATGGAGCTCGAGATCAACCAGGTCCCGTCCGGCGAGATGCCCTCGCTGGTGAGCACCACCTTCTCAACCTTCTTCCCCTTCCAGATCGAGGAAACCGAGTGGAAGGTCTACCAGGACCTGCCGCCTGTGAGCTGGAATCTGCCCTCGTTTGACGACAACAGCTGGAGCACCTACAAGGCTGCCGAAATCCCCTCGACCGAGTCCGTGACGACGTACATCCGCAAGAGCTTCCAGCTCACCAACGTGGACGACTACCAAGTGCTGAATGTGCGCGTGAAGTACACGGGAGGTGTCGTTGTCTACTTCAACGGCAACCTGGTCGCCCGTCTGAACATCAACGAGTTCTTCGATGACGCCACTGAGTCCATTGCCCTCCACGATGCCACCGTCTTCTCCAAGTTCCACATCATTCTGCCCACTGCCGGTATGCAGGAGGGAGAGAATGTGATCGCCTTCGAGATTCACCGTGCCGTGGGCACTTCGTCCTCGGAGCCCATCGTCTTCGACGCCACCGGAGTGTTCGGAGTAGATGACTGTTCGACGGTCGTCGACTCGTTCATGGCGCTGACTTCCTCGGAGCCGCTCTCCGGCACCATCGACAGCATCATGGATCTGGACCCCTTCACCGTTGGCAAGCTCCCCATCGACGTCGGCACCTTCGTGGAGTGGACGGTGGAGAATCTGGAGGGAAGCAAGTGGAACGCGTTCAACATGCTGGACAGCACCACGGTGAACAACTGGGGCTTCATGATCAACGCCAAGAGGAACCCCGGCAACGAGGAGGAGGAGGCCGTGATGGTCCTCAACGGTGTCGCTCTCAACGTCACCAGTCGCACGAAGCCTCAGATCGCCGTCCCCGTCGCCCTCGCCGGATTCCGCAACTACCGCTGGGAGATCTTCGACAGCGGCAGCACCAACACCGACATCAGCTCCATGTTCACGTCCTACTGCAAGGCCACGGGCGCCGTGTGTCCCGCTGTGGACAACTACCCCTCGGTCGCTGAGGGCCAGATCTCGCCGTCCTCGTGCCCCTCGGGCTACCGCGGCTACTCGTACCGTCTGTGCAGCAACGGCCAGCTGGGCGAGGTGAACACCTCGAACTGCGAGCTGACACAGCCTTCCGGTGCGCGCTACAACAGCGGCGTCTACCACTTCGTGATGGGAACCGCGTCCACCACCGGCGAGCCGTTCGTGCGTGGCGTGGTGACCAAGTGGACGCTGGAGGACACGGACAAGCTGCCCGCCGGGCTCACGCTGAACGCGCAGACCGGAGTCATCTCGGGAGTGCCCACGGAGGAGAAGGACCTCGCGACGTACGCGATCTATGGAGAGAACAGCGCGGGTGCCACCAAGATGACCGTGCAGATCGCTGTGCGCAAGGGCCGTTGCCTCGCTGAGGGCGTGTTCCCCACGACGACCGTGGGAGAGGAGGTCACGTACGCGTGCAAGTCGCGCGGAAGCTACGTGGGCACGCAGAAGCGCAAGTGCCAGCTGGGAGAGAAGGACGGTGAGTGGCAGAAGGTCTCTGGATTCTGCATGTCCGTCGTGTCGCTGGTTGTGATCATTATCGTCGTCATAGTTGTCGTTGTTGTGATCGTCCTCATCCTCGTCAACGCGAGCAAGAAGACCAAGGCTGTGGGCGGAGTGAAGGGTAAGAAGACGCAGAAGCAGTTGCAGACGAAGTCGAAGCCCTCGCATGTTTCGCTTGTTTGTTAAGAAACATTTCCAACTGTCTAGTAGTATCACCAATAGGCTCATATTGTCTGTGCTGCCTCGCTCCAAACACAGATCCAGGAAGGAACTCAGGGCATCCTCCAGCTTCACTTCCTTTTTCTAGGTCAGTACGTTTATTGAACTCTACAATGTATTCAAAGAGTTCCGTCCGAAAGGCGTCCAGATCGCGCCACACGTCCCACACGCCGTCGCACGCCAGCACCAACATGCGATCGGTTTCCTTCCGCTCGCGAATTCGGATCTCCGGCTCGCAACTCACTTCCTGCGCCTCGGGAGGAAGGTCTTCACGCTGTTTGTAGGTGAAATCGCCGAACGCACGCGCCACCGCCAGGTCCCCATCCACTCGACCGTTGAACACGATGCCTCCCGCTTGTACGATTCGCTCCTTCTCCTGCGGCTGCGTGTCATCATGACACAAAACACCCACATTCATCGGCTTCTGGTCCACGGAGAGCGGAATGGTCGCGTCTTCGGAGAGAAGCACGCACCGCGAGTCGCCGAGATTGGACACGACGAAATGGGACGGCGTGACGAGTGCCAAAATGCCGGTACTGCCACTCGCGTTCTACATGACAATGGATCGCGTCCTCTACCACTTCCTGTTTTGCCAGTTCCGTATCAAACTCGATGCAACTCCGCTTCAGAAGAGCGCCCAACTGCTCGGGCGAGGAAGACTAGCGATTCAGTAGAGAGCACAGCCAAACAGCATCGAGACCTGCCTCCTCTGCCTGTTTCTCGAGAAACAAACGGAAATGATCCGCGCTGGATCTGAATCGCGTGTAGAAACGCCTACCAATAGCGGGACGTTTCCTGCCCGCCGTGACCATCAAAAATTCCGTAGAGTCCCACCGAGTGATCAAACGCCATCGACGGCGCAGCAACAAACGCGTCCTATAGCGTAAACGGACTGAAGAGAAAGATCCACCTCCATTGAAACGCGATATCCTTGCATACTCACTACAGCGCCTTTGTGTTCCGATTGGGAAAAGAGAGTCACTTCCTTATCGACGACGGGTTTGTCGAGAATGACGCCCATCGTTGGATGCTTGAATAATGGGAGGATTGGTGGGAACCGCGGATGTGATGAATGCAACGGATATGGGTAACTGCATAATAAAGAAAGTGGATATTCGTGCCACAATGAAGTGGATATTCGTGCCACAATGAAGTGGATACTCTTACCACAACAAACAACCCAACGCAACATAAACTCGCCAGAAACACCATAGTTGATGGCCACAAGCAAACGGTCGTGCATAATCTTGTCGGTCGTGTACTGCGGGAGCTCCAGCTGGAAGAAACACGTGTGCGCGATCGGCAGCATCTCGTCCCCCGCGTTCTTGTACGTGAGCTTGAAGGGCCGCGGCCACGGATCCTCCTTAGGCAGTCGCGACCGTCCCCACGCGAACCGCAGGAACTGCGAGCGATCCTTGTCGGTCAGCTGTGACATCACGCGCCAGAACCGCTCGACCACCTCGTGATGCTCCGTCCACCCGAGATACACCTTTTTTAATGATACGGCGACCACCGAGATCTACACGTGAGTCCGCGACGCCTCCGTCACCTCTGGCTCCCCCTTCACGTTGCGCTCGAGCTGCTCCCACGTGAACAGCGTCAACACCTTCTTCGGCACCACCTCCCACACGCCCTCCGCGATCGCCTCCGCCGCCGGCTTCGCCTCGTTCACGCGCATCTCGCGCGCCAGCTTCGCGAACTCCAGGTGGTTCTCCCAGGTGACCGCGATACCCTCGCCGCCAGGCACCAGCTCCACCTCGTTGCCCGCCGAGTCGTCGACCATCATCACCAGGTCGAACACCGAGGCGAAACACTCCTTCAGCTCCTCCGACGCCGACTCCACCTCCCTCACCATTTCCATGTACCCCGCGTCCACCATCTCCAGGTCCTCGTCTGTCACCTCCTCGCACACAATCGTCTTCCACACCTGCGAGCTCAGGTCGAAGCCCAGCTGCTGCTTCGTCCGCAGCGACACGCCCACCAGGTTCCCCACGAAGTGGTACATCGCCAGCACGTCGCTGTTGTCGCGATAACGCGGGTTCGGAATGAAGCGGTCCTCCGACGACTGCTGGCCGTTCGGCGCCGCGATGAACAGGTCGATGTGCCCCGAGAACAAGTCCTCCACGCTACGCGTCACCCACTCCCTTCTTTCTCACCAGCGCTCCATCGTCTCGCGGTAGAGACCGCCCCAGTCCAGACCCTGCTCGCCCTTCATCTTGATCGCGATCAGCCGGTCGCGACCGTCCAGCTTGCAGCGCAGCACGTCCGTCCGCACCGAGCGCATCGCACGGAACAGCTGCCCGAACACGCACTCGCTCTCCAGCGCGCTCCGCTCCGTCACGCTGAAGTCCTCGCGCTCGATCTCGCTGAAGATCTTCCGGTTGTCGATCTCCACCACCGGATATGAGTCCACGCCACAATACTCCGTCTGCCGAATCGCAATCTCCAGCGCGTCCGTCTTCACCTCCTCAAACACCCAGAACGACAGCTGCGTCACCAGCGAGCCCAGCGTCTTGAACCGGTGGTCGCTGCCGCCCAGGTCGATCACGTGCAGACACGCCTTCAGCGACGCGTTCCACAGCTGCGCGCACGCCACGCGCCAGATCAGCGTCTCCGCTGGAATCTCCGACAGTGCCACCGAACGCATCGTGAAGTCCTCCGGCAGCTGGAAGCCCTTCAGCGACAGCGACAGCGGCGACGCGTGGCTCGCGCGACAGTGGTCCTCGAACGCGGAGATCAGCGCCACGTCCGCCGCGTTCGAGAAGCTCCGGAACTCCGTCACCATCCGCGTGTAGTTCTCCCGCGTCCACTCGCCGCCACAGCTCTCGAGAATGTGGCGCAGAATGGACGCCGGAATGGCCGCGCGGTAGAAGAGCGCACGCGTCAGCAAGTGAAGAACGACCAAGTGGCCCTTGAAGTCCGTCGCTAGCGGCTCCGGCGACTCCTCGAACGCAGGCGTCTCGTCGTCCGTGATCGGCATCGACGTCTCCAGAATCTGCTTCCGGTACGTGTACATCGTCAAAAAGTCCAGCAGCGCCGGCGTCTGCGACGAGACGATTGCATTCTCCGAGAGCGACTGGCAGTACGTGACCACCGCGTTGAACATGCCGCTACGCTCATCACCCGCCCACTCGCCTACCTGACGTCTGGCCAGCGCTGCACGTCGATCCCGCTGCTCATCATCAGACGCATCAACAGCATCACCACACGCGACTTGAACGGCATGCCGCTCGTCCGCAGGTACTCCACCAGGTTTCCCAGCGTCCGGTTGAAGAAGTCGTCCTTCTCGTACCGCCACACCGTCGACAGCGACAGCAGAATCGCGTACGACTCGCAGTTCCACTCGAAACACACCTCCGTCAGCACGTCCTTCTCGCGCTCCCAAAACACGTTCTGGAACGGCTGCACCACGAACGCGTAGCCCCACTGCTGGCTCGCCGCGTCCATGTCGCTCTCGTACACGAACCGCAGCGTGTCGCCGCGAATGCTGAACGCAGACCACTCCGAACCGGCGCCCGTGAACCGCGCGACGCTCTCCCGCAACTCCTCGTCGGCGAAGAATGACAGCGATGCCTTCGTCTCGTCCAGCGAACAGCGCGGGTCGAAGAGGACACGCAGACCCGCCGCGCCGCGCACGCAGATCATATCGTGATAGCGCGTCTTTGGGAACGAAGGGTGCAGCGACGACACCGTCACGCAGCTCCCGTCCGACTGCGAGTTCAGGTTCAGCGAGCTGATGTCCTTGCTGTGTCCGTCCACCGCCAGCGACCGCGTCGACAGCGCCGAGAGCGAGTGCAGCTGGCCCACCTTGCCCAGCGAGTCCCCGTCCCGTAGCACCTCGTCTGCCTCGTTGAACACCCTCACCACGTTCTTGTCCGTGTCATCCCACGTTCCGTCCATGTACGACTGGATGAACTCGCCGCCATGCACGCTGCCACTCACCGTCTCCCGCACCACCTTCAGCCAGTTCTGGTACACGATGCTGTGGTAGCCGTTGAACTCCCCCGCCGAGTCCTGCTCCTTCTCGTGGCACGACGAGAAGTACAGGTACTTCGTCAGCTTCACGAGGTTGTACGGGTTCAGCTGCCACACCGAAATGGTGTCGAACAGCGACACGCCCGTTCCCAGAATGCACACGCAGCACTCACGGAGAAGGTACTGGAACAGCGAGACACCGAGAATGCCCGCGATGCCTCGGAAGTGCTTGATGTCGTCCAGGTGGAAGAAGAGGCGCGACTTCTGCACACCCACGTTCGCCTCGTCCACCTCCAGGTCCGACGCCAGACCGCTCTCGCAGTTCAGCGTCGACATGCGCACGCGCCCCGCTGCCAGGTACGTGATCACGCCGGTCGTGGGAAGCGGCAGGTACGAGTGCGACTTGTCGGAGAGGGAGCAGATGACGCCGTAGAGGGAGCTGGAGCGCGAGATGCCGTCACTCCGCACCTGCGAGGCGCGCTGCAAGTGCGTGAATAGCGGGAAGTGGTGGTAGATGAACGATGGCGACAGCGTCGGCGAGTGTGGCCGCGAGAGAATCAGCGAATGCGAGTGGGAGCCCGTCTCCAGGTCGCTCAGCACCGATGCGTCGTTCAGCTTGTTCAAATCCGTCTCCGCATTGCACGTCGAGTCCGAGAGCTCCAGGATGAACGACTTTTTGTTCTCGAGAAGATAGTTCACCGTCGCGTCCATGTTGTCTTGGAAAGCCTACACGTCACCTCCAGCGAGAAACCCAACTCTGTACACCTTGTAACAAATCATTGGGTCGTATCCCGTGATGCCGCTAATCGTCACCGCGCCGCGCATGCGTCGATCGTCCAAGCTCACGCGTCCTTCAATCTCGTTGCCGCGACGACGCTCCTCCTTCTCCCAGCCAAACTCCTTCACCTCGCCCTCCTGCATCGTCAGCGGGAGGAAGCGCGGCGAGCCGGGGAACGTGTTCACCAGGTACTCCATGAACCAGTTGAAATACTGCTTCATCATGTGTAGACCCACGAAACGGTTGCACGCCTGCGACTGCACCGCCAGATGCATCAGCGAGTGCACGAAGGAGGCAGAGAGACGCTTCAGAAGCGCTGGGTGATGCAGCGAGAGGTGCTGAAGACAGCGGACACCGCAGATGTACCCCAGCACGTCCGCCAGCTCGTGGACGCCACAGACCGCGCCGTCCGAGTTGAAGTACGCCATCGTCTTGCCTGGCTGCTTGGTCAGATCGGGGTTGAACTTGAGCGTCGCCATTGTCTTCACCACCGCGTCAAACAGAGGGTCACAGACGCCGTCGCTGCGCGGCGGGTCCACGCGGTCCACCACCTCCAGGTTCAGCAGACAGATGTGCGAGGGGATGTCGAGACGGTCCACGAGGACGAGCGGCTCCGCAGTCATGCGATCGGTCTGGATGCAAAAGCCCAGCGACGTCGGGTGCGTGAATTGCAAGAAGGATGGCGTCGAGGGATGGAGCTGCGTGGACGCGAGTCGCACGCGACATCCAGGGTACAGACGCGGAATCAGACCGCCAAACACGCGTGTCACCGAAATGAAGGTGGACGAATACACCGTGTGAATGAGGTGCGGATGCGCCATCTGCGGCACTGTCTTGTCCTCGCGCATCCGCATACTCGTCTGCATCGCACGCGAGCACACCGTGCCCACCGTCTCACTCCACGAGGCAGCGTTGCCCAGAATGCGAAGCAGATACACGGCCTCCTCCATGATCTCGCACAGACAATAGCTCGCCGCGTGTCCCTCCGGACGAATCAGCTGGCGACAGGTCGTTGGCGACGAGTACCTGTCCACAATGCCGGAGAAGTTGTCGTTCTTCTCCGTCAAATAATACATCGCATGTCGCAGCGGACAGCAGATCGCACAGGGCGACTTCTCGTTCACCAGAGCGCCCACGCACGAGTCTGCGTGCGACGCCAGATGGAGAAGGTAGTAGACGAAAAGCTGCTTCGATGCGGCCGAGCTCTCCAACCGCAGCTCCTCCTGCATTCCCGGAAGCTCTGGCACCAGCGGATGGCGCGGAAGGATCTCCTGCATCAGGACCATGAGCTGCCGCTGCAGACGCGGGGACAGCGCGAAGATGCTGCAGACACCCGGCTGCAGGAGCAGGTCGCTCATGAAGGTTCCCAGCTTCGTCCGCGAGAGGAACACGAAGAGACTGATGTGCGAGGTCAGCAGCGCCTCGCCGGCAGAGAGCAGCAGGTCGCCGCGCAGCGTCGCCTTCGACGTCTCTTTCTCGTCTCCCACCGGTCGCACGCAGCAGAACGGGTTGATCGACGAATCCACCGAGGAGTAGAGCGTGTGAGCGAAGGGGTGCCACGCCGCCGCTCGTCGCGAGAAGGCCTCAACGAGCTCCTGCACGTACTCGCAGTAGCGCGTGAGCATTCGGTAGCTCGCCTCCAGATACGGCTCGCTCATGCGGTCGCAGAGACAGCACGTCTCGGTGATGCTCCAGAAGTAGAGATTGTCCGAGCGCAGCGCGGAGGAGGTGGCGCAGCGCGAGCGGTAGTCCTTGAACTGCGAGACGACCGTGATTTGCAGACCCAGACGCAGACAGTTCGCGATGACCAACACGCACGTCGGCGCGACGCCCTGCAGCAGCTGCTTGCCGCCCGTGTACGGCGTGAAACCCGTATTCTTCATCGCGCGTATGACGACGCGCGCGTCCACGCTGTCCGCAGGCAGCACTGTTTCACAGAGCGAGTCTAGGAAGGGACCCGGACTGATGAGCACGTCCTTCTCCGAGAGAATGGACCCGAACCAGTTGCGCAGCAGCTCGCTCAGTCGGCGGTAGAAGCCCAGGTAATCGCAGTCCAGCGTCAGGAACGGCGTCTGTAGCGACGGCAGCGTCGCCAGCACGTATACGATGGCCGCCACCAGTCGCCAGTGGAGACAGTGCACGCAGCGCTCGCACTCCTTCATCAGACACTCCACGTAGCGCTTGAGACTGCGCGCACACATGGCCAGTCCCTCGCTGCCGCACCCCTCGCAGCCGTGGAAGTAGTCGCGCAGGAAGCAGTCCTCGATGCGGCCGCTGCGGCTCCGCGTCAGACTGTCGCACACGCCCAGCACCAGCAGTCGCTCCGCCTGTGGGAAGTCGTCGATGCGCTGCAGCGTCATCGCCGCGTCCTCCAGCGCCCCTGCCAGCGTCTTCGCGTTCTCCTCGCGAGTCGCCAGGGCGCGACGCAGGTCGCCCGTTCCGATGGGGACGAACAGCGTCAGGAACTTGAAGAGGGAGACGGTCATGATGGAGGAAATGGACTCCGGCAGCTCGGAGGCGTGCGCGATTCGCAGCTTGCGCATCACCGTTTGGTAGTCGGAGGTCATGGTGGCGAAGTTGGGTTGTGTTTGATTGGCATTGGTATGTGCATCACTTGTGTCTTCTTTTTCAACTTGTGAATCCACGATTGCATCATTGGTATCCCCCGCATTCGCTTCGCCTGTCTCATTCACCATGTCACCCTTCAAGTCGAATCGGTTGCCGGTCGTCGGGACACGCAGATCCATCAGCAGCTCCATCTTCATCATCAGCTGGTCCACGAACTCGTCGTAGGAGTCCGCGGGAGCCACATCGTCTTCCGAAAAGTGGCCGCTCTTCTGCTCGTCGGCGTCGTAAGACATGAGTCGCTGGTTGCCGCGCATCACCAGCGACAGACCGGGACTGTTCGTGATCACCGTGGAGTCGCGGATGCGCAGCGATAGCTGCTTCTGCTGCTCCGCCCGCATCGACGGCGTCAGCGTGGAGCCACGACGCGCAAAGCGGATCGTTGCTGTGTTCGCGCGCGTCGTCGTCGCCATCGCTGTTGTCACGTCTCGCCTCCACGCCTACTCTGCTGGCTCGTGAACTCCTGGCGCTTCCCGCGCAGAAACTCGCGGTACTTGACCACGTGCGTCCAAATCTCCTGCAGCGGAGCCGGAGGCGCGGGCGCCTTCTCTCCCGCACCTGCGAGTGACCCTCACGCGCCAATCCGACTCAGTAGACTGTTGTAGTAGTCATGGAGCAATTCGCTGCCGTGGAGGAAGCGCGTCAGCACCGCCAGAATCCGCAGCTCCAAGTCGGTCTATGTGATACGCTTCCCCGAAGCCCACATTGATCGGCTGCTTCTTCCGCTTCCACGCGGGCTCCGGCTTGGTTTGGTCCAGCCGCTGCCACAGGACGCCGAACTTGTTCTCGGTGTTTTCGTACACCTGGCGAATGAACTCGTCGTTCGCCTTCTCGCTACGTCTCACTCCGCCCGCTCGCCGACCTCTCCTTCAGCAGGCCGCCGCTCATCATGAAGGAGTTCATCAGCCGCTCCACATCGCTGTTGGCGTCGTAGATCTTGAAGTACTCGACGTTGAAGTGGATACGGCTGCTCAGCGCCGTCAACAGGTACAGCAGGTTCAGATACCACGGCACCGGCTGCGGTACCGTCAGCGCGTCCGGCGAGTAGACTTGCAGCGAGAAGGAGTCGGGACGCATTGAGATGTCGTTCTACGTCTCACGTCGCTCTTTCACCCACGTCCACGTTGCAGATCTGCAGAATCTTCACCCACATGGTGAGGAGCTCGCTGAGGTCGCTGCTGACGAAGGAGATGATCTCGCGGCTCCACACGCCCACGTACAGCTCGCTCAAACAGATGCAGATCAGCTGTCCGGCGACGCTCTCGCGCAGCGCGCCCAGCGTGTCGCTGACGCTGCTGTTTGGCTTCTGCAGCACGTCCTTCGCCAGCGTCAGCACGCGCACGCAGGCGCTGAACAACGACGACAGGTAGCCCTGGAGAATGGCGCTCTCGCAGCGCGTGCCCTCACGGTCGCCGTTGGCCTGGGAGAAGAGGTAGAGCTGGAAGGGGAAGAGGATCTGCGAGATGGCGGTGGTGGTGCGCGACGAGGGAACGAACACGGGGTTCGAGTGGTTGGGGTGGCTGAGGAAGGTCTACGTGAGACGCGGCGTCGAAGCCCACGAGAACCTCCATCTCCGCCACCTCGATGACCTCGTTGATCACGTGCAGCGACTCCTGCTCGAAGGCCGCTGCGATGACGCCTCGAAACCACTCCTACGGTCGCGCGCCCCCTCCACCTCGTAGTCGGGAAGCATCTTGATCAGCTCCTGGCGACTGATGTGCGGCGCGAACAGGCCCTTGCTCTTGTAGAGGCCTCCGCGCAGGTAGTGTGTCACGTAGCGCGACCAGAAGGCTACTTCGCACGCATCCGCTGAACCTACTCTCGCTGGAGTCCGCGAGACCGTAGACGGGACGATAGTCCTCGCGACGCATCGGGTACGCGCTGCGTGTAATCAACGCAACACGCCTACTCGCACACGTCGTAGCAGTCGTCGGCGCCGTAGCGATACACGTTCTCGTCGCCGACGTCCCACTTCACGCGCACGCCCTTGTTGGGGACGCCTTTCCACTCCTTGATGCAGACCACGGTGCCCTCGCCGTTGCCGTCCTGGTTGGCCCACTGCCAGTCGGGGCCGCGGATGACGCGGTCGCCGGGGTGCAGGGGCGGGTAGAGGACTAGGTCGGAGAGGAAGTGTGGCGGTACATTCAATCTCGGTGTTGGAGATGTCGTGCAGTGGACAGTACTCCAGGTGGGGAACTTTGCTGCCTGTGAGCCACTCTCATCCTGTACCCGCAGGTGCAGTAGGTGGAGGTTCCGGGGTACGCCGGCTTCAGGGACGCGCGGTTCACCTGCGCGCTGCGAAGAATCCTGGGGTGGAGGAGACCATCGATCCCAACCTGTGCATAAACAGGAGAATGGCGTTGCGCCGGATGAAGAGCTCCTCGTAGCTGCTGGAAACGTGGGACAAATAACATAGTTCCTTTGAGTGAAACACACTCTCCAATCCCACTTGCAACTTCGCGTTCTCCAGTTTGTAGTCATTTCTTTCCTTGATCGTTCCGGCGGAACACCGCAAGGCATAGTTCTTTATGTTCTCATAGTCTGACTTGTGAGCGATTCTCCTCAGATACTCACATTCTTTCCGCTTTGCTCCTGTCAGATGGAGTCCCTGAACGTCACCGAGTGTAATAGGCACATTCTCTCGAAAAGGAACCGCAACAGGCGGCGTTTCACTAAACACGTTGCGGGTGACATTTACAAAGAAATTGGCGGAGCAACGTTCCTACGGAATCAGGGGCCGCCGTTGAATAGTACCCACTAACACTCTTATCCTTCACTGCACTTATACTTGTCATATGAAACACAGAAAAAGTGAAGTCTCTGAGAACGGCGGTATCGTTCCAATATGAAATGGAACTTGTCGAAACAACAACACACAAAGAGAGAGCTCATCATGCGTGATGATGGACATCGCAATCATCCATACGAATAACGGTTAATCGACATGTACACCGAATGATATCCCATTCTACGCGTTGACTCTGCCACGCGAATCCGACGCAACACAATCGCATCTGCAAATTCGGAGAACGATTCAGTCATCATGAGTTCAACCGTTTTCAGTTCCTCTCCCACATCGATG
>ENA-UERG01002062-UERG01002062.1-human-gut-metagenome-genome-assembly--contig:-NODE-2062-length-15142-cov-4.607833_pt1 | contig 15142 bp, 12 predicted proteins | sample MGYA00242954_ERZ507954 | MGnify/ENA primary metagenome ERZ507954 (study PRJEB26167, sample SAMN06115478) | human gut metagenome | host: Homo sapiens | place: China:Sichuan | collected 2015-01-21... | reverse complement strand
AGCATAAATATGTGTATTATGATTACATTTGCCCTTAAATTTTAAAAGCTTTCCTTATCGTATGAATTTCAGAACGCAAGTAGAATTACCTAAAAGGGAAACAGAAATCCGGCATTCGGACCGAATCATGCTATTTGGTTCTTGTTTTGCAGAAAACATCGGAAATTTGTTGTTGGCAAATAAGTTCCGTTGTGATGTAAATCCTTTTGGAATCCTCTATAATCCTTTATCCATAGTGGAAGCTCTTTGGCAAATTCTATCCCATCAAACATATACGGAAGAGGATTTGTTCTATGCCGGAGGCTGTTGGCACAGTTGGATGCATCATAGCGCTTTTTCAGCCTCTACGGCAGCATCTTGTTTGTCTTCTATAAATACGCGGCTGGAACAGGCTTCAGCCGGACTTCCTCAGCTTGATTGGCTGGTTATTACTTGGGGGACTGCATTTGCTTATTGGCTGAAGGAAAGGACCATGGTGGTAGGAAATTGCCACAAACAGCCCGACAGCCTTTTTACCCGACAACTTCTTACGGTAGAGGAAATTGTCACTGAATGGGAATGTGTGTTGGTGGAATTGAGAAAAGTAAATCCGTTCTTGAAGATACTTTTCACTGTCAGCCCCATACGGCATAGCAAAGATGGTATGCATGGTAATCAGATAAGTAAGTCCACTTTGCTTCTTGCGGTGGATGAATTGTGCCGCCGCTGGTCTGATTGTTACTATTTCCCTTCTTATGAAATCATGATGGATGAACTTCGTGATTATCGTTTTTATGCAGATGACATGTTGCATCCTTCTCCTGTTGCTGTATCTTATTTATGGGAATGTTTTACAGAATGTTATTTTAGTAAAGAAACGGATGGAATAATGAAAGAGTGGGAGGATATCCGGAAGGCTTTAGCTCACAAACCGTTTAATGCCCAATCTGAAACATATCGCAAATTTTTAACTCAAATAGTGTTAAAGATAGAGCGACTTAAAGAAAAGTTCCCGTATTTTGACCTTCAAAAAGAATTAGAACAATGTCAAGCTCGATTGAAAATATAGAAAAAGTTCTGGGAGCAAAGCGGTTTGGGGACCGTAGTGCACAGATTGATTGGATTTTAACTGATAGCCGTTCATTGTGCTTTCCGGAAGAAACATTATTTTTTGCTTTAAAAACCAAACGGAATGACGGGCATAAATATCTTCCGGAATTGTATGAACGTGGAGTCCGTAATTTTGTAGTGGGCGAATTGCCGGCCGATATGAAATCTTTTCAAGATGCGAATTTCCTGCAGTTGGCCAATCCTCTGAAAGGATTACAGAAATTGGCGGAAAAGCATCGGGAGCAGTTTCAGATTCCGGTTATAGGAATTACAGGCAGCAATGGAAAAACCATTGTGAAGGAATGGTTGTATCAATTGCTGAGCCCGGACCGTGTGGTAACCCGTTCGCCACGTAGCTATAATTCACAGATAGGTGTGCCACTTTCGGTATGGTTGATGAATGAACGCACTGAGTTGGCTATTTTTGAAGCGGGTATTTCCGAAATGGGGGAAATGGAGGCGTTGCAGACTATCATTAAACCTACTGTGGGGATTTTGACTAATATTGGTGGTGCGCACCAAGAGAACTTTTTCTCTTTACAGGATAAATGTATGGAGAAGCTTACTTTGTTCAAAGATTGTGACGTCATCATTTATGATGGCGATAACGAACTGATCAGTTCGTGTGTGGCAAAATCTCTGTTTACCTCGCGTGAGATTGCTTGGTCGAAAAAGGACAATGAACGTCCGTTGTTTATTGAGTCCATTCAAAAAGGGGAACATGCTACCACTATTAAATACCGTTATCTGGGGATGCCGAATGAATTTAGTATTCCTTTTATAGATGACGCTTCTATTGAGAATTCGCTGCATTGTCTGGCTGTGGCTTTGTATATGATGGTTTCCCCTGAACAAATAACCGAGCGCATGGCGCGTTTGGAACAGATTGCTATGCGTCTGGAGGTAAAAGAGGGCAAGAATGGCTGTGTGTTGATCAATGATAGTTATAATTCGGATTTGGCTTCTTTGGATATTGCTCTTGACTTTATGTCGCGTCGTTCTGATGATAAAGAAAAAAAACGGACACTTATCCTCTCGGATATGCTTGAAACAGGACAGAGCGGCAAACTGCTTTATCGTCAGGTAGCCGAATTGGTACATAGCCGGGGAGTAGAGAAGATTATCGGGGTAGGAGAGGAAATTCGGACTGCTGCTGCCCGTTTTGAGATAGAAAAGTATTTTTTCCGTACTACAGAAGAACTGTTGGAGTCGGATTTGCTGGCTGGGCTGCGTAATGAGGTGATTTTAGTAAAAGGTTCGCGGGCTTTTCATTTTGACCGGATTTCAGATCGTTTGGAACTGAAAGTGCATGAAACCATTTTGGAGATCAATTTGAATGCTTTGGTTGATAACTTGAATTATTATCGCAGCAAACTGAAACCGGAAACAAAAATGGTATGTATGGTGAAGGCTTCTGCATACGGTGCCGGTTCATACGAGATAGCTAAGACACTGCAAGATCATCGTGTGGATTACTTGGCAGTAGCTGTGGCTGATGAAGGTTCGGATCTGAGGAAAGCGGGAATTACCTGTTCCATTATGATTATGAATCCTGAGTTGACAGCATTCAAGACCATGTTTGATTATAAATTGGAACCCGAGGTTTACAGTTTCCATTTATTGAATGAACTGATTAAAGCTGCCGAAAAAGAAGGGGTAACGAATTTCCCCATTCATATTAAATTGGATACGGGAATGCACCGTTTGGGTTTTGCACCCGAAGAGATTCCGGAACTGATAGACCGTCTGAAGAAACAGACAGCTGTTATTCCACGTTCTGTATTCTCCCATTTGGTAGGCAGTGACGGGGCTCAGTTTGATTCGTTTACGCGCAGACAGATAGAAATGTTTGAAGCTGCTTCTGAATGTTTGCAGGAGGCTTTTCAGCATAAGATATTGCGTCATATCTGTAATACAGCCGGGATAGAACGTTATCCGGGTGCCCAGTTCGATATGGTGCGTTTGGGAATCGGTCTTTATGGAATTGATCCGTTTACCAATCAGATCATCCATAATGTAAGTACATTAAAAACCACTATTCTTCAGATTCATGAGGTTCCTAAGGAGGAAACAGTGGGGTATAGTCGTAAAGGACATTTGGAAAGGGATTCCCGCATTGCCGCTATTCCTATCGGCTATGCCGACGGGCTGAACCGACGTTTGGGAAATGGACATGCTTACTGTTTGGTGAATGGGCAGAAAGCGCCATACGTGGGTAATATCTGTATGGATGTATGCATGATTGATGTGACGGATATTGATTGTAAGGAAGGGGATAAAGCTATCATTTTCGGAGATGATTTACCGGTCACTGTCCTGTCAGAGATTCTGGAAACTATTCCATACGAGATCTTGACCAGTGTGTCTAATAGGGTAAAACGAGTTTATTACCAGAATTAACGAAAAAAAGAACGAAAGAAAAAGACTTGAAAAGGATGAACATACGTTACTTTTGCGTATCTTTAGGAAGTTACTAAAAATAGATAGCTATGAAACGTATATTCTTCCTTTTGTTATGTCTTTGTTTCTCGGTGTTGTCATTTGCCCAGAGAACGAATGAAACCAAGCAGTTGACCAAACAGGACTCTTTGCGTTTGCAGCAACTATTGAGCGGTCAAGTAGAAATTGTGATAGATGATGAAACACAGAAAGAGATTGACAGATTGTTCAATCCCGAAAAGTGGAAAATGAAATCAACTCCCTTCCCTAAAAAAAACATGAAGTTTGAAACGGAACTTCCTCGTTATTATATCTCTCAAATGGATACAATAGATGGTAGAGGGTATATCAGGTTATTGCAGTACGGACAGTTTGAAACTCCGGAAGAGGAACAAATTTATGTAGAGATTCCTATCAACAAAGAGTTGTTGGCAGGCTATGATCCTCGTTTGGAACCTGCGCCGGCAGGCAAATTTACTCCTAGCGCTTTGATGGTGGGGGCGGGTATCAGTGCTACGTTTGATGCCGATAAGCTGCTGGGAATCATTTTCAGTAAGAAAATGCGTGCAAAAGCCCGTAATGCCAAAGAGGCTGATGCCTGGAAGAGTTATTGAACTATTAAGTAAAGAAACGAATGCCGGATATATGTGGAATACACCGGGATCTTGTGAATTTCATGTTGAAAAAACAGGAGCCACGTTTGGATAGTGCCAGCCGTGGCTCGTGATTAGATATTGTTGAATTTGATTTATTCAACTGCTGATCTTATTTTATATTATTTATACTTACCTTTTTCCAAATGAAATTGTCAATCATTTCTTTGTCGCATTCCCCGTTTTTAGCTTTAATGTTCAGGTTTTCGAATGTAAAGTTAGTAAGTTGATATTGATCAGACTTTTCTACGCTGAAGAAATTATCGCATTTAAAATCAATGTTTCTCATTGTCACATGGTTTGAGTAAGAAACGGGAATGTCTTTTCTATCTTTCAGGTCGAAGAATTGTGTCCAAGGCTTGATATACAGAAAATGGTCTGCATCTCCGGTGATATCCTCCACCAGAATATACTCATATTGTTGAGGAGTGTCCGGCCGCATTTTTAACCATAACAAACGATTGGCATTGGTGATGTGGATGCGTCGCAAGATAATATTGCGATTGTGGATGGATTCGCTTCCACAAGTGAGGGCGCCGTGGCAGAAGCCGTAGGTACAATCTTCGATGATGATGTTGGAATTTCCTCCATTGTTCGGGTCTTGGTCTGCCCAGGGACCTTTGCCGCCTTTTAAGGCTATGGCGTCATCATTGACAGACATATAGCAGTTCTTCACCAGTACATTGCTGCATACATCAATATCAATGGCATCCGTACTTGGAGCCTTTACCGGTTTCTCCGGTGAGAAAATATAGAGGTTCAGTAATTTTATGTGATTGCATTTATAAAGATGGGTAGTCCAAAAGGGAGAGTTGATGAGGCGTACTCCTGAGAGTTGGACGTTATTGCTATGGGAGATATGAACCAGCCGGGGACGTAATTCATCCATATTGGTACATTGGGGATTGACTTTTCGACGAAGCCAGAATGATTTCCAGTATCTTAATCCGTTACCGTCAATCGTGCCTTTTCCGGATAACGTAAAACCGTCCACTTTGTCGGCATTGACCAACGCCGCGAAATATTTCAAGCTTTGCCCTTCCATTCGGGTATCTATGATGGGGAAGTTGCTGATATCATCACTTCCCTTCAACACAGCTCCTTCCTCCAGATGCAGGTGTGTTTGGGGTTTGAAGAACAGCGCTCCGCTTAAATAGGTTCCTTTGGGAATGACGATAACTCCGCCACCATTTTGTGCGGCAGCATCAATGGCAGATTGGATTTTCTCTGTTTGTAACAGGGTGCTGTCATTGATGACACCGTAATCTGTCAGAATGTATTTCTTGCCTAATGTGTTTATATCTATTATCTTACTGTCCTTAAACCAATCGGATACAGGTGTGCCGTCCGGAAATTTTTCTTGTGCCAAAGACGGAAGGCATAGAAAGGCGGCACATACAAAAGTTATTAATTTCATGATTTTGCTATTAAATTAATCACTAACTACGATTCACTTGTTTATTGTCGGAAATCAAACATCAAATTCAGATGTAACCCTTCATCCCCCGATTTGATACGGATATTACCCGGCTGGCTGTTCGGCCCTTGTTGCTCGATGGGTTTAAAGGAGCAAATAGCCGGGATGTCCAGCAGGAAGGATATATCCCCTTCGGGGAATTTGGGCATGGTGTCTTTTACGCGTCCTTTCGGTTCTTCGGGAGTGAACACATGGAAGAAGATACCGTCATTCCGGGAATAAACGGTGAACGGTGTCGTGTCACTTTCCAAAGTGGCCCAATACATATTGGCATGATATCCTTTGAATTCCGGATAAACCAGATTTTCAAAACTTTCTCCGGTGATGGTATTGTTGTACTCTTTGTGCCATACTCCATAGTTCGTTCCCGGAATCCGGTTTTTCCAGACACGGTACGGGCCGCGGCCCATCCATTTCATGCCGGAGCAATTCTTTTCAGGATAAGAGAAAGTCAGACCGAGATTGAATACTTTGGAGTCCATGAAAGCATCATCGAATCCACCTCCGCCGGAAGCCCGATTCAGCAGAATGGCATCCATATAGAGTAATCCTTTGTCCGTAAGACGCCATACGATGGAGTCGGCGGCACCTTTGTATTTGGCACAGTAAACAGCCCCCTCGTTGCTGTTGCGGACATAACTCAATGTTGGCTCGTAGCGCATTTTCATGCCCACTGCCACAGGACCGTCTTTGAATGGAACTTCTGTTCCTCCTGATATGATACGGCTGATCATGCCGGTAGCCGGATCAAAAGTGACGGTTACACGGTCGCTTTTCAGTTCGATGGAGGTAGCGGTTTGAGTGGCGGTTGCCGGTTGTACCGCTTCCAGGGTCATCGGAGTCTGTGCCATTTTATGGTCAAAGTATTGTTTGGCCAGCCGGATAGGATAAGTCCAGTTACAGATACTTTTCCCCTCTTTGTCAAATGCCTCTAACTCCAGTACATCACCTTCCCGGAAAGAAGCAGGAAGAGTGAAGCGGGCTTTTCCGGTTTCACCTGGTGCGATGGCTGGCAGTTGTACATGGCCTTCTGCGATAACTTTACCGCTTTCCATGGCATTTTTCAAAGGTGTTTCGCAAGTACGTATTTTGTAAGTCATGCGACATTTGTCCAGGTTAGTATACGTATATTCATTAGTAACCAGGAAACTGCCGTCAAAGTGGTCGGTAATCAGCAGGGGTTTTAACTGGATGGGCGACCATTGTGCGCGGATAGCATAGTAACTTCCTTCTTTTTCTCTACGCGGACCAACTACCCCGTCAGGAGCATTGGATTTATCAGAATCCAATATGCCTCCTTTATCAGAACGTTTGGGGGCTTCGTCACAGAATACCCAGATAAAGCCTCCGGCAAACATGGGGTTCGTGCACCAACGATCCCAAAAGTCACGCAGTCCGGCACCACCTCCCTGATCGTACATGGCATGCATGAATTCGGTAGGCATAAATACTTTATAGCCGTTGGTAAAACGTGCCACTCCGGTCAGATAAGTGGGATAATGGTGGGTGTCCAGATCATTGAAATCGGCCCAAGGGTGTACCATGTGGCGTTTCTGTAATTTATCGTATCTGGCGAATAAAGGATCCAGATTATAATTCCATCCTCCTTCGTTGCCATTACTCCAAATAATGATGGAAGGATGATTCACATCGCGTTCTATCATTTCTTTGACTAATTTAGGACCTACTTTTGAATCGTATCCGTTTTGCCATCCTGCCAGTTCGTCCATATAGACAATTCCTAATGAATCACACATATCCAGGAAATGTTCATCAGGCGGATAATGTGAACGGACCGCATTCATATTCATCTCTTTTACCAGCAAGGCATCCTGACGGCTCATAACCGCACTGGTAGCACGACCTCCATCTACGGAAAAAGAATGGCGGTTGACACCTTTCACCACTAGTTTGGTTCCATTCAGATAAACTCCGTCTTGTGGAAAGAACTCAATGGTGCGGAAACCTATCCGCGTTTCACGGCTTTGCACCGTTTTCCCTTCGGGGTCTTTCAGTTCCAGTCTGGCTACGTACAGATTGGGGTCCTCTGTAGACCAAGGCTGGATATTCATCCAGTTTCCTTCCACCAACTGTTCCTTGTTCGAATCCTTAATCTGATGAGAAACGGTAGGTTTGTGTCCTTGAGTGTACATTTCTTTTCCATCCTTTAATGAACGGACGGAAACAGACAATTCATATCCTTTGGCATCCCCTTCCATTTCTATTGCCGCTTGCAATTTTCCATACTGATCGGCGTTCAGAACAAAATGTCGCATGTGGACTGCCGGGACAACTTCCAGCCATACGGGTCTGTAAATACCACCATACAGCCACCAGTCGGCTTTACGTTCGGCTGCATTGATGGATTTGTTGGCTGATTCTTTGGCTATCTTTACTTCAAGCAGGTTCTTTTTGCCGGGCTTCAATAAATCGGTGATATCATAACTGAAGCGGTAGAATCCTCCCTGGTGCATTTCGCCTGCGGGTTTTCCATTGATGAAAACTTCCGTGTCGGTCATTACTCCGTCAAAGAATATTTTTATCCGCTCACCGGGAGTTGTTGCCGGAGATTCAAATTTATATCGGTAAATACCCGTTTCGTCGCTTGGCCTTTCACCTTTTATAGTATACCAACGACCGTAAGTATATTCTCCGAATCCTTGCAGTTCCCAGTTGCAGGGTACTTCGATCTTTTTCCATTTCCCACTGTTTTGTCCTCCCGAACAAAAGAACTCCCAAGTCTTGGTGTTGTCAATACCGGTTCCCGATAAATAGATACGTTCGGGGTGCGGAGCTTGTGCCTGCACGGTTGGTCCACTCCACAGGGCAGCTATTGCTAAAGCCGCCAGTTTGGTCCATTTGTTTTTCATAATACCATTGAATACTGTTTTCATGATACAAAAATAAGGCGGGATAACCCGCCTTACAATGGAAAATCATACATTATGATGAAAAATGATACAATTCTAGGGGATTATAGTTGCGGAAGTGGGTGTGATAAGTGTGATTATTTAGGAGAAAGATTGGAACGCAAATGACGCGAATGACACAAATAAAGCCCCCTCACTACATAGAGGCAAAACCTACCGAAAGGTTAAATTTGTGTCATTTGCGTCATTTGCGTTCCAAATCAGACCGATATTTAGTTACTTTATTTCTATCCTCATGGGAGATTCCTTTTTATACTCAACCTTTTCCTGATTGGCATTGATGTTCTTGAAAACAATGTTTCCGGATCTTTCCCCTTCCACATTCACCATGATCTCTCCGGCGGGGAGTTTGAAATGTATATCCTCGAACAGGATGTCTTTTCCATCCAATATGTGAATGTCATTATGCTGTGCTTCTATCGTCAGCTTCTGCATCGTAAATCCGGCGGCATCATTCAGGGCGCCGATTAATTTCTTGCATTTGATCTCTCCATTTTCCACCACTACCTGGTTGAAAGGTATTTCGGGAATACCATTGGCGGTAAAGAACTGGTCGGCTGATTCTACAATGAAATCTTTGATCAGGATATTCTTTACATCAGGCGTCAGCCGGTTTACTTTTCTTGCCGGATAGCGTGCGGCCAGTTCGCCCATATAATAAGCACTGCCGGAATACCTGTAGAGCAAAAAGTCGTAGCTATATTCATAGCTATCTGTCCGGCCTTACCCATACCGGTAGTCACCAGCTTTCCTTTTTTACGGTGTATTTGCTCAACAATCAATTCCACTGCTTTCTCATAAGCATCAGTTATAGGAATATTCAAAACAGCCTGAGCCTCTTTCTGCAACAATTCGTGTATAGATGTCATCATAATAGGTTACATGAATATTATTTAAGTAGTTCGGTTAGTTCTCTCAAGTCATTGGCAACAGCAAAATAACTGTTCAACGGATGATGGGCAAAATGCTGCCTCTCCAATCCGGCCAAAAAGTCGATAATGCCATTCCAAAAGCCATTTATATTATAAAAAATTACTTTTTTACGATGATAGTCCAGCGTAGCGGCCGCCATTACATGAAAAACCTCATCCAGTGTACCCACTCCTCCCGGCAAAGCTATCACTACATCCGATTCATTCAACATCACATCTTTACGGTCACTCAAATTATCTGTACGGAAAGTCACATCCACCAAATCGCTGGCTCGTCCACGTTCTTCCAGCTTGGTCGGAATAACTCCCATTATCATCGAACCGTTGTCTTTGGCTGCCTTGGCAATACATTCCATCAATCCGATATTAGCACCTCCATACACTAACGTCTTCTTGTTTTGTCCCATCCAAACGCCCAACTCACGTGCTTTTTCAAAAAACACAGGCTCTATATTCTCGGATGCGGAACAGAAAATAGCAATTTTATCCATCATCTTGTTTTCTGTTAGTAAATACAAATATCTGCATTTTTTGAAGAACGGCAATAACTTTTGTTGTATTTTTGCCAACCGAAACTTATTTGAAGCAAAAAACAATGTCATACAATACTTTCACCTTGCCTAACGGGCTGCGCATTATTCACGCTCCCAATCAGTCTAATGTAGCCTATTGCGGCTTTGCCGTCGATGCCGGAACCCGTGATGAAAACGAACAGGAACAGGGAATGGCCCATTTCGTGGAACACCTTATCTTTAAAGGAACACAAAAAAGACATGCATGGCACATCCTGAACCGCATGGAAAATGTAGGCGGAGATTTAAATGCATATACGAATAAGGAAGAAACAGTGATATACAGTGCTTTTCTGGTAGAACACTTCTCACGGGCAGCAGAACTGCTGGCAGATATTGTATTTCACAGCACCTTCCCACAACATGAGATTGACAAAGAAGTGGAAGTGATTATTGATGAAATACAAAGTTATGAAGACAGTCCGTCAGAACTGATTTTTGATGATTTCGAGGAATTGATTTTTCCCAATCATCCTTTGGGAAGGAATATTTTGGGCAAACCGGACTTATTGCGTAGTTTCAAAAGTGAACACGCCTTGAATTTTACTTCCCGTTTTTACAAAGCTACCAATATGATCTTTTTCATTCAAGGCAATATAGACTTTAAGAAAGTGATACGCACCATAGAGAAAGTGACAGCCGACATCCCTTTTTCCATTACCGAACGCCAACGGACAGAACCTTTTCTCTATATTCCTAAGACATTGACACTGAATAAAGAAACACATCAAGCCCATGTAATGATAGGTAGCCGGGGATATAATGCATATAATGAAAAACGAACCGGACTTTACCTGCTGAACAATCTGCTGGGAGGACCCGGTATGAACAGCCGGCTGAACGTTTCCTTGCGCGAACGCCGGGGGCTGGTCTATAACGTAGAAGCCAATCTGACTTCATACACAGACACAGGAGTGTTCTGCATCTATTTCGGAACTGATCCGGAAGATGCAGACCGTTGCATCGGACTAGTTCATAAAGAATTGAAAAAACTGCGTGACAGCAAACTAAGTTCCTCACAACTGAGTGCAGCAAAAAAACAGATCATCGGACAAATAGGAGTTGCCGGAGACAATTTTGAGAACAATGCATTGGATATGGGAAAAACGTTCTTGCACTATGGTAAATTTGAAGGTTCGGAAGAAGTATTCAAACGGATAGAAATGCTGACAGCAGAACATCTGTGGGATATCGCCAATGAAATGTTCGATGAAAATTATCTTTCAACCTTGATATACCTATAAAAACAGGAAATCACCCTAAATTTCAAACATTACATTTCTCACAAATAAAAATCTAATTGTATTTTTGTAGAAATACCTTTAACTAATATCATTAATTTATGAAGAAACTTCAACTATGCATTTTAGGAAGCTTATTCGCAGCTTCCTTACAAGCACAGAGTACAGATTACACCAAAGGACTGAGCATCTGGTTTGATACCCCTAATAATTTGGACGGACGCGCTTCCTGGTATTCTCCTGCAACAGACAAAGCATGGGAAAACAACTCACTCCCCATAGGAAACGGCAGTTTGGGAGGCAATGTTATGGGATCTATAGCAGCAGAACGAATCACTTTAAACGAAAAGACACTATGGCGCGGAGGACCGAACACAGAAAAGGGAGCAGCTTATTATTGGAACGTAAATAAAGAGTCGGCACACCTGTTACCCGAAATCCGCCAAGCATTTACAGACGGTAACCAGAAAAAAGCAGAAGAACTTACCTGCAAAAATTTCAACGGACTGGCCGATTATGAGCCAAGCCGTGAAACACCTTTTCGCTTCGGCTCCTTTACTACATTGGGAGAAGCTTACATCGAAACCGGTTTAAGTGAAATCGGTATGACCGATTATAAACGCATCCTGTCTCTTGACTCGGCCATGGCAATAGTCAGTTTTCGCAAAGATGAAGTGAACTACGAGCGTAAATACTTCGTTTCCTACCCCGACAGCGTGATGGTACTGAAGTTCACAGCCGACCGTCCCGGCATGCAAAACCTGATATTCAGCTATGGCAGCAACCCTGAAGCCATAGGTGATATCAAAACAGACGGTCCCAATCGTTTGCTCTATACCGGTCGCCTCAAAAACAACCAAATGAAATTTGCTCTCCGCATACAAGCCATAAACAAAGGAGGAAGCCTAAACACGACTGATGGCAAATTCATTGTCCGCAATGCGGATGAAGTCATTTTTCTGCTGACCGCAGATACCGATTATAAACTCAACTTCAATCCAGACTTCAAAGACCCCAAGACGTATGTCGGTCCTGATCCGGACCAAACAACCCTGGCCATGCTAGACGCTGCCGCTGCCAAAAATTACAACGAATTATGCGAGCGACACAAAACGGACTATACCCAACTGTTTGGCAGAGTCAAACTACAACTGAACCCTCATGCTCCTATGACCTTGCAATATCCTGCCGTTACAGATCTTCCCACCCATCAACGTCTGGCACGCTATCGCAAAGGAAATCCGGACTACCGGCTGGAAGAAATCTATTATCAGTTCGGACGATACTTATTAATTGCCAGTTCACGCCCCGGCAATCTCCCGGCCAACCTGCAAGGAATGTGGGCCAACGGGGTAGATGGCCCATGGCATGTAGATTACCATAATAATATCAATATCCAGATGAACTACTGGCCTGCTTGCTCCACCAATCTGAACGAATGTGTATGGCCTTTGATAGACTTCATCCGTACCTTGGTAAAGCCGGGAGAAAAAACAGCCCAAGCCTATTTCGGCGCACGCGGATGGACAGCCTCCATATCCGGAAACATTTTCGGATTTACTTCCCCTTTGACCGATGAAAATATGTCCTGGAACTTTAACCCGATGGCAGGTCCCTGGCTGGCAACTCACATTTGGGAATACTATGATTACACCCGAGACAAAAAATTCCTGAAAGAAGTAGGCTATGATCTTATCAAGAGCAGTGCCAACTTTGCTGTAGACTATTTATGGCATAAACCGGACGGGACCTACACTGCTGCTCCTTCCACTTCTCCCGAGCATGGACCTGTAGACCAAGGAGCTACTTTTGTACATGCTGTAATCCGCGAAATATTACTCAACGCCATTGATGCCAGCAAAGCACTGGGTGTCGATTCCAAAGACCGTAAACAATGGCAATATGTACTGAAACATCTTGTACCCTATCAAATAGGACGTTATGGTCAGTTAATGGAATGGTCAACAGACATAGACGATCCCAAAGACGAGCATCGTCACGTCAACCATTTATTCGGACTGCATCCGGGCCACACCCTTTCACCAATTACTACTCCCGAATTAACCAATGCCGCCAAAGTTGTTTTAGAACACCGCGGTGACGGAGCTACCGGCTGGAGCATGGGATGGAAACTGAATCAATGGGCACGTCTGCAAGACGGCAACCACGCCTACAAACTATTTGGCAACTTACTAAAAAATGGAACTTTGGACAACTTATGGGATACCCATCCGCCTTTCCAGATTGACGGTAACTTTGGCGGAACTGCCGGTATCACAGAAATGTTGTTGCAAAGTCACATGGGATTCATCCAATTACTCCCAGCCTTGCCAGACGCATGGAAAGAAGGTTCTGTCAAGGGGCTGTGTGCCAAAGGTAACTTTGAAATTGACATTATCTGGCAGGATGGAAAATTAAAAGAAGCCGTCATTCTGTCCAAAGCCGGTGAGCCCTGCAATCTGAGATATGGTAACCTGACTTTTACCTTTAAGACAACTAAAGGAAAGACATATAAAGTAATGGTTGAGAATGAAAAACTGAAAAAAATCCCCTTATAAGGACAAAAAAACAGTCAGACAAATCCCCCTCATTTTTTAATCTATTTTGTCATTCTGAACACTATGTTATCTTTTACATCTGTTCAGAATGACAAATTATATATAATATCACAGTCATTCGGTTATCAATATCCTCTTTTCGCTTTGAATTTCAAAACCTATTTCTTATATTTGTACAAATATTTGTTTTAAGACCTTATCTGAATGAGAAAAACCGTCTATGTAATCCTGGTTCTATGTTGTTTTATCATAAAGACTTATTCCATCAACCGTCCTTATTATCATTTTAAACAACTTTCTATTAAAGAAGGACTTCCAACCTCTATTATATCCCTATACGATGACAAAAACGGTTCATTATGGGTCGGAACCACTCAGGGAATATATCGTTTCTACCGCCAAAACAAGGAAGCCATCACCGCCGGCACCATTGATATGAAGATGACTGATGTCGACGGCAATCTGCAAACTTATACCACCCTGCGCGACGTGCCCGACGCAAACCTGCTCACTTATTTGCAGACAAATTTTGCCGATCTGTTTAACGGCGACCAAATAGACCTTAGCAAACATTTGGGACTCGACCAGAAAACAAAGGAACTGCTTGTTGCTCCTGCTGATAATGTTACCAACTTTGAGGGTATTCAGTTTCTGGTGGAGAATCCTTATTGGGAAGGTGCTAAAATCAGCCTTTATTCTGCCGGAGAAGAAAGTATAGCTTCTATGCCCAATATAAAAGTAGGGAAATTCATAACCCAAGTCATCCTGCAAAATATAGAAGTGGAAGATATCGACTTATCCAATGCTACAGATTTGCGAAGTGCTTGGGTCCAAAATAACCCGGCATTGCAGAAGTTAGATTTGAGTTATTCCACTATTTGGGGTCAAGGAGATAAAGAAACGGAAGGCAATGGTACGTATGGCAGTAGTCTGATGGTTCTGGGTTGTCCTATACTGAAAGAAATCAAATTGCCCGAAAAAAATGAATTGAAAGCCTACAGAATTGATATTGAATGCTTGGACGCATTGGAAACATTTGACATGTCGAATGTCAAGATGGTAGCAGAACTCAGTATAGGTGATTTGAATAAAGACTTTAATCTGGTTTATCCGGAACTGACCATTTTCTATAGTGAAGATTTCATTTTATGCGGTAGATGAGGCACATTGCATTTCGGAGTGGGGGCATGACTTCCGACCGGAGTATCGCCGGATTCGTCCGATAATCAATGAAATTGGAAAAGCTCCGGT
>ENA-UERG01002057-UERG01002057.1-human-gut-metagenome-genome-assembly--contig:-NODE-2057-length-15185-cov-5.344255_pt1 | contig 15185 bp, 11 predicted proteins | sample MGYA00242954_ERZ507954 | MGnify/ENA primary metagenome ERZ507954 (study PRJEB26167, sample SAMN06115478) | human gut metagenome | host: Homo sapiens | place: China:Sichuan | collected 2015-01-21... | reverse complement strand
TGCGGGAAACAAAAAAAGTGTTAACTTTGCAGTGCAAAACATAAGCCCGGGTGGATACCAGAGTGGCCAAATGGGGCAGACTGTAAATCTGCTGGCTTACGCCTACGGTGGTTCGAATCCATCTCCACCCACTCAAATTAAAACAGCGATATACAACTACAGGGCGTTCGCGAGGACGCCCTTAGTTTTTTCAAACCCGTGACTTGAGTTGAAAAAGTTGAGAAAGTTGAAAAAGTTAAGATAATAGTGCATACTATATCGTATTAATTCATAATTCCAAGGCATTATCTTAACTTTATCAATTCTTTTGACTTTATAAGCTTTGATGAAATAATAACCTAAATAACAGGCTATGAAAAGAATATGCTATCTTTGCGCCCTCGTGCTGGCGCTGTCGTTCGCATCGTGCCGCAAGAACGGCGGTGCGGAAGTCCAGGAATTGCTTCAGAAAGTGCCCAACACGGCGTCGTTCGTAATGCAGGTGGACGTCGAATCGCTTCTTGACAAGGCCGGAGCCAAGGTCAAGGATGGCAGGATAGAGCTTGACGCCGACCTGAAGGCCGCTCTGGACAAAAACTCGTCGAATCAGGAATTCATGCAGGCTTTGAACGGGGACACAGGTGTCGAACCTTCGGCATTCGTGGCGTTCGGCGACGGTTATAAGGTGTATCTTACAGGCTTCTTGGCCGATACCGGCAAATTCAAGGCATGGATGCAGAAGGAGTCCGGGCAGCCCGTGGAGGAAAGCAACGGCGTGAGCCATGCCGGCAAATACGCCATGACGGGCAATCAGTTCTGGGTGATCGGTTCGGGCGGCAGTACTATCGATCCCGACAAGATTCGCGAATACATGGCTCTGAGCGACAAGCAGTCGTTCGCATCCGGCAATTTCAGCGGCATTCTGACCAACGGCGATGCCGATGTGTCGGGATGGTGCGACCTGGCGGGCATGATGAACACGGCCAACACGCCGTTCCAGCAGCGCGCCGTGATCAAGATGATGACAAGCACCGTGTTCGAGGATGCCAATTTCGCATCGTTCACCATGAATTTCGAAAAAGGCGTGATGAAGCTGACAGCACATATACTCAACGACAAGGGTAACGACGCCAAATTCCTGTATGCTTCCGAGAAACTTGACACCTCGCTGTTCAACGACCTGAAGTCCAACGCCGACGGCGTGATCGGCATCGCCGTTCCCGCTAAGCTGGTTAAGCAGCTGCAGGAGCAGACCAAGGGCCAGCTGTCGATGCTGTCTGTAGTGTTCGGCGCACTCGGCTCGATCGACGGCACCGTGGCGGTGTCCGTCGGAGGTGAGGACAAAGGCGCGTATCAGGGAGCCATACAGACCGGCGACGGCAGCACGTCCGACCTGATGGGTCTGCTGAACGAACTGGACTGCCGTCCCGCCAAGCAGGGCAAGCTCGTGACATTCGAGCGCGGCACCATGTCCGGCGCCAACAGCCCCGCACTGATGGGTCAGAAACTGAAGGGTTCCATCATGGGCGTGGTGCTTTCGTCCGACTTCATCAAGAATCCCGGCGAGAACAACGCCCTGAAGTTCGTGACCGTGAAACTGGTGCCAAAATCGGGCAGCGTGGTGCTGGAATGCGAGACGGAGACGAAAGACCAGAATGTCAATGCGGTTAAGGCACTGATCTTAAGCATGAATTGACCCTTTGGCCATGTAGGCCGCAATATCTATAAAGAAAGTAAGAGAGGAGATAAGGATAATGAAAGGGATGGAGTTCAGTCCGCTTGAGAGCATCACGCTGCGCGGTATGCTGCCGCGTGTGTTCAAGGGGGAGAGCATTCCGGCATCGGAGGTGTGGAACGCCGACCTGACGTTCCGCCGGGGCGAGAGCGTATTGGTGGAGGCTGCGTCGGGCGGCGGCAAGTCGTCGATGTGCTCCTATATATTCGGAGCGCGCACCGACTACGAAGGCACGCTGCTGTTCAACGGCCGTGACGTGTCAGGACTCAGTCCCGACGACTGGCAGCGCGTACGCCGCGTCAACATAGCCTATCTGCCTCAGGAACTGTCGCTGTTTCCCGAGCTTTCGGCCTGGGACAACATACAATTGAAGAATTCATTGACCAATCATGCCGGGCCGGCGCAGATAGAGGAGTGGATGCGCCGGCTGGGCATACTGTTTCGCCGCGACTATCCCGCCGGGCGCATGTCGATAGGGCAGCAGCAGCGCCTGGCCATAATCCGCGCCCTGTGCCAGCCTTTCGACTTCATCCTGCTCGACGAGCCGGTGTCGCACCTGGACGAGGAAAACAACCGCATTGCCGCCGAAATCATAGCCGAAGAGGCCCGGAGGCAAGGCGCCGGCATCATCTCCACAAGCGTGGGCAACCACCTGCTGCTCGACTATAACAAACGAATGCATCTATGAAACTCGTAAGCAGACTGTTGCGGAAAAACACCTCGGTGCCGCGCATCGTGGGTTTCGTGATATCCAATTTCATCGGCCTGGCCATCGTGCTGGGCGGCCTGCAGTTCTATCAGGACGCCCGGGGCATCTGGGAGGCCGACGACTCGTTCATATCCACCGACTATCTTGTGCTGAACAAGAAGGTGACCTCGCGCCAGACCCTGGAGGGCGCCGACCAGGGTTTCACCCAGGCCGAAATCGACGACCTGCGCCGTCAGCCGTGGGTCAGGGACGTTGGTCTGTTCACCTCCAACAATTTCAAGGCATACATGTCCGTGCAGGGTGGCAGCCACAGCATGAGCACCTATATGTTCTTCGAATCCATTCCCGACAAGTTCGTGGACGTGCCCGCCTCGCAGTGGTCGTGGCGCCCCGGCAGCGACGACGTGCCAGTCATCATAAGCAAGGACTATCTGACGCTGTATAACTTCGGATTCGCCGGCTCGGCCGGACTGCCCCGCATGTCGGAGGGAATAATGAGCGGCATTCCCATGACGCTGGTGCTGAGCGACGAGAGCGGTATGCGCCGCAAGGAGTTGCACGGCCACATTGCGGGATACTCCAACCGTCTGAACACCATCCTGGTGCCCGAGGGTTTCCTGCAGGAAGCCAACCGCGAGCTGGGCGACGGTACGGAGAAGTTGCCCCAGCGCGTCATAGTGGATGTGAGCAGCCCCGGCGACGTGGCCATCGCGCCATACTTAGAGGAACACGCCTGGGAGATGGCCGGCGACAAGAGCGCCAGTCAGGCCAGCTTCCTGCTGAAGGTAGTGACAGGTATTATATTGGTAATAGGAGGCGTCATCACGTTGCTCAGCTTCTTTATCCTGTTGCTGTCCGTGTCGCTGATCATGGAGAAGAACCGCGACAAGCTGCATGCGCTGCTGATGTTGGGCTATGGCCTGCGCACCGTCGGCGCGCCGTATATGAAACTGGTGACCGTGTCGTCGGTGGCGGCGTATGTATTGGCACTCGGCGGCATGTTCGCCATGCGTTGGTCGTACCTCGGAGCCATCACCGGTCTCGGCGCCGAGCCGAGGGGTGTGCTCGTGTCGGTGCTGACCGGAGCGGTGTTGACGGCCCTGATCGTGGCGTTCAACATAGTGGCCGTGCGGCGCAAGGTGCGGTCGGCATGGCGCCTGTGAAGGCCTGGTGAAATATTAACAACTGTTAATTAACAGTGTTAACCTTTGCGCATTTTTACAATTATTAATACTTTATAGTTACTTTTGCAAGCATTAATGCAAACGACCAAGTTGGATACTGGCGCAACCTTGCTCTCTCCACAGACCATGAAAAATCTTGGATAGTTTTCAACAACCAGATATATAGATACTTAATCTAAGGTCCGTTGTTAGGACGGACGTGAGAAACGCGACATAGGAGAAGAAATAACCCAATGTAAAACTAAAACATATTCCTGCATGAAGAACTTATGTTTTCATCTGAACAAGGGGATGTGTCTGATAGCAGTGATGTTATTGGCGATAGCATTCCCCTCGTTGGCTCAGAAGATCACGGTGACAGGCCATGTATCGGACGAGCAAGGCGAAGACCTGATAGGGGCGACCATCATCGAGAAGGGCACCTCTAACGGAACAGCCGCCGACATAGACGGTAACTTCACGATCGAGGTTCCGTCGAATGCCGTATTAACAGTAAGTTACGTAGGCTACGATCCGATGGATGTGTCCGTCAACGGGCAGACCCACCTGAACATCGTGATGAAGGAGAATGCCACGATGCTGGCCGAAACGGTCGTGATCGGTTACGGTAGTGTCAAGAAATCGGACGCCACCGGTTCGGTAGCCGTTATCAATCCCAGCGAGGTTGACGCCGGCATCTCCACATCGGCCCAGGACCTTCTGACCGGCGCCAGCCCCGGTGTGGTAGTGACATCCGCAGGCGGCAGCCCTGAAGGGGGGGGTACGATCCGAATCCGTGGCGGTGCCTCCTTGAACGCCTCCAACGACCCTCTGATCGTGCTGGACGGTGTGCCTTTGAGCAATGACGGCGTTAACGGTATGGCCAACCCTCTGGCCATGATCGCTCCCGACAACATCGAGTCCATGACCATTCTGAAAGATGCCTCCGCAACAGCCATCTACGGTAGCCGCGCATCCAACGGTGTCATCATCATCACCACCAAGAAGGGTAAGAGCGGCAAGCCTCAGTTCAACTTCTCGGCCAACTTCGGTGTAAACACTCCGCGCAAGAGGTGGAAGGCCGTAGGCGCAAGCGACTACCGCAACCTCATCATGAATTACTGGGGTGCCGAATCCACCGCAGCCCAGGCTCTGGGCGACGCCAACACCAACTGGCAGGACGAGATACTCCGCACATCGTACAACCAGGAGTATAACCTGAGCCTCGGCGGCCGGGCCGGATTCCTGCCCTACCGCGTCAGCGCATCCTATACGATGAACAACGGTATCCTGAAGAACTCGCAGATGCAGCGTGTCACGGCAGGCTTCAACCTGACTCCCGAATTCTTCGGCGGTCTGCTCAAGGTGCAGGCCAACGTGAAGGGTTACTATATCCGCAACCGGTTTACCGACGAAGGCTGTACGGCCACGGCCCTGATTGCCGATCCTACACGTCCGGTGTACAGCAACTGGGTGAACACCAACCCCGCCACCAACGGCAAGTTCCCCTACCTTTACAACGGATATTCGATCTCGGCTTCCGACCGCAACATCAACCAGCAGGGTATCCTGAACCCTGTGGCACAGAACCAGGATCAGAACAATACCGCCGACATATTCCGTTCGAACGGTAACCTGCAGATCGACTACGCCCTGCACTTCCTGCCCGAGCTTCACCTGAACCTGAATCTCGGTTACGATGTCAGCAAGGCTACCAACAACATATACACCAACGAGAACTCGCCCACATCCTGGAACAACAAGGACGTACGCGGCGGTGCCGGCCTGTACTACAGCAGCTACGAGCTGCGCCGCAACACCCTTCTGGATTTCTACCTGAACTATAAGAAGGAGTTCGACGCCATCTACTCCAATCTGGATGTTATGGCCGGTTATTCATGGCAGCGTTTCGACAGCCACGGACACAACAACGGTACGGTATTCACCTCCGAGGGATTTATCGCTCCCAACAATGTGGGCGGCGACCAGCTGGTGTACTACACTCCGGAACCCGGTTCGGAGGACGCCATCACAGGCAAGTCCATCAAGCCCTTCTACCGCTGGGATTCCGGACGTCTGCAGCTGATATCCTTCTTCGGACGTCTGAACTATACGTTCAAGGACACATATCTGTTGACCTTCACGCTTCGTGACGACGGTACGTCGCGTTTCAGCAAGAAGAACCGCTGGGGTCTGTTCCCCTCCGTGGCCCTCGGCTGGAAGATCAGCGAGATGCCCTTCTTCGAGAAGGCCCGCGAGAGCATGAACGAATTCAAGCTCCGCTTAGGCTGGGGTCAGACAGGTCAGCAGGCCGTAGGTGGTCTGTTCGACTACATGGGTACCTACAACTCGTCGCTTGTCGGTTCGTGGTATCCCAACATGTACAACGGCCAGTACGGCGTATATGACGCCAACGGCAAGTTCATCCCCGGCTCCTCGCCCGTGCTCTATCCCAACGGATACAACCCCGACCTGAAGTGGGAGACCACGACAACCTGGAACGTCGGCTTCGACATGGGCTGGCTCAACAACCGCATCACCCTGGCTCTGGACTGGTATCTGCGTAAGTCCACCGACCTGTTGGCCCAGGTGCCCATCGCTCCCGGTTCGTCTACGACCAACGAGATGGTGCGCAACATCGGTGACCTCACCAACATCGGTATCGAGGCTACCATCGGCGCCCGCGTAATCGACACAGGCGACTTCGTATGGAACACCAGCTACAACGTGGCCTGGAACAAGAACAAGATCACCAAGCTGAACGACTCGGCCGACGATGACTTCATCATCACCCAGGGCGGCATCTCGATGGGTACCGGTAATATGGTACAGGCGCACAAGGTAGGATACGCCGCCTACACGTTCCGTCTCTACGAGCAGATCTACGACCAGAACGGCAAGCCCATCGAGGGTGCTTATGTAGACCAGAACGGCGACGGCCTCATCAACGAAAAGGACCTCGTGATGCGTCACAGCCCCGATCCCAAGGTGACCATGGCATGGAACAACACCTTCAGCTACAAGAACTGGGATCTCTCGTTCTCGCTGCGTGCCAACATCGGCAACTATATCTACAATGACGTGCGCGCCAACCGTACGTACATGGACGGCACATGGCAGAACTCATCGTTGCGCAACGTGCTGGAGAGCGACGTTTATTTCAACGGTCAGGAACCATTCTCCGACTTCTGGCTGGAGAACGCAAGCTTTGTCCGCTGCGACAACATCACGCTCGGTTACACATGGAACAACCTGCTTGACGAGATTCAGCAGCTCCGCATCTACGGCGCCGTTCAGAATCCATTCGTAATCACCAAGTACAAGGGTATCGATCCGGAAATCTACGGCGGTATCGACCGTTCGACATATCCGCGACCCATTACCGTATCTCTCGGTGTCATAGCAACATTCTAAACCTAAACAGCTAATAATATGAAATCCATCATAAATAAAATGGTAATCGGTGCGGTGGCCCTCTCCATGGCAGGAATCACATCCTGTGTCAAGGATCTGGATCAGCTTCCTACCGATCCCAGCACCATCATGGACCCGACGTTCAAGGAGAATCCGCGTCAGTACGTGGGCCAGGTGCTCGCATCATGCTATCGCGGATTGGCCGTCAGCGGCCAGAGTGGTCCGGACGGCGACTGTGACATCAAGGGTATCGACGGCGGTACGTCGCAGTACACCCGCGGTCTGTTCATGATGAACGAATTCCCGACTGACGAGTGTATGTGGGTATACCAGGATGCCGGTGTGCCTGAAGTAGTGGCAGGAACATGGGGCACGGACAATATCGTGAACTACGGTATATACTCACGCTTCTATGCTCATATCGCGGTGTGCAACAGCTTCATCAAGATGGCCGGCGACCTTGAGTCCGTAGGCGTGCCTGTAGGCGGTGACGGCCCGGACGCCATCTCCCAGGAGGAGGTAGACCAGTTCATACGCGAGGCACGCGCCCTGCGCGGACTGTCTTATTATAATGTAATCGACCTGTGGGGCCGCGGCGTGATAGCATGGGACGACATGGAATTCGGCGCACGCCCCGAGCAGGCGGCAAGTCGCGAGGAACTGTTCAACAAGGTGGTAGAAGACCTGGAGGACGTACTTGCAAACTGGCCCGACAACCTGAACGGCGGCAACGTGGTGTACGGCCGCATCGGCAAGGATGCAGTCGAGGGCCTGCTGTGCCGCTTCTATCTGAACCAGGAAGTATGGACCGGAACGAAGGGCTGGGACAAGTGCTGGGCACACGCCCAGAACATTATCAGCCGTCACAAGACCGGTGGCGTACAGTACAAGGGCGAGAACACGGGTCTGGCATACAACTACCTGGCTGTGTTCTGCGGTAACAACGACAAGTTCATGCCCGGCGGATCGCTTCCCGACCAGAACGAGATACTGTGGGGTATTCCTTACGACGAGACCAACACGCAGCCTTACGGCGGCACTACATTCCTCTGCAACGCCGTGGTGAAGGATGCCGGTACGGTCGAGCTGGGCAAAGGATTCTGCGATTTGTCGTGGTACGGTCTCGGCAACGGCTGGGGATGTATGCACGCCCGTCAGCAGTTCTGCGAGAAGTTTGACTTTGAGAATGGAGTATGCCCCGACTGGCGTACATACCTGTGGCTGACCGAACCGGCCGGCTGCGACGTCACCAACCAGGTTTACGCCGACTTCTTCGGCGGCTATCTGCCCATCAAATTCACCAACCTGATGTGCGACGAGAGCGGATGGCTCAACATGTTCAAGGACGCCAACGGCCTGAACCGCGCCGGTCAGCCCGAGAACGTATGCACCAAGTACTATGTCAACACCGACCTGCCTCTGATCCGTCTGGCCGACGTATATCTGATGGCCGCCGAGTGCACGCTTAACGGCGCCGGCGACCGCGCCACCGGTCTGAAGTACGTGAACTTCGTCCGCAACCGCGCCCGTACTTCGGAATGGATCGACGCCGACTTCAACAAGGAGACTCTGCTTGACGAGCGCGCACGCGAGCTGTACTGGGAGTGCGTACGCCGCACCGACCTGGTACGTAACGGCAAGTTCACCAGTGGTTACACCTGGAACTGGAAGGGCGGCTCGTACGCCGGCCGTGATCTTCCCGCTTTCCGCGATGTATATCCTCTGCCCGCCAACGTTACCGCCATCTATGGCAGCGACATGGTTCAGAATCCCGGCTATTAATGGACTCCAAAGGATTAACTACCTATAATTAGAATTAATAAGATGAAAAATAAACTTATAATCGCATCGGTGGCTCTCCTTGGAGTGGCAGGCCTTACGGCATGCACCATGGACACTGAGCCCCGGCTTGAGGCGCCTACGGAGTTCGTGCTCAACACTCCTCCGATGGCCAATAACCTCTATGTGTTCGATTGCAATGCGAACGGCGTGAGCCTGAACGACATCACGTTCACCGTGAGCCAGCCCAACTACGGCGTGGCCACGACGCCGACATATACCGTGCAGCTGGCCCGTTCGGAGGCTGACTTCCAGAAGTGGGACCAGCAGCAGGCCGACGGCGACGAGTCGAACGAGACCGCTGACGGTCTGCCTCTGACAGTGATGGTTGACGGTTCTTCGACCAATGCCAAAATCACATTCGACGGCGAGGTGTTCTGCACCGCAGTCAACCAGCTCTACGGACTCACGCTGGAGAACGTGAAGAACGAGCCTCATCCCGTGGCCGTGCGCGTGCATGCCGAAGTGGCGGCTGCCGCATACAGCTCCATTTGGTCAAATGCCGTTCTGATCAACGTCCGTTCCTATATCAAGCCTGTGCCCGACCAGATCTGGATTATCGGAGCCTGCAGCGGCTGGGATATATCGAAGTCCGAGATGGTTCTTGAAGAAAACGAGATCGGCAGCAAGATATATGTAGGCGACTACAACATACCGGCAGGCCAGTTCCAGTTCCGTTTCTACGACGAGCTGGGCGACTGGGATGCATTCTCCATCGGTTCGCAGTATCCTGACAATCCTATTGCGGTTGAGGGCGCGATAGACGGCGAACTTCCCGAGGAAGGCCTCACATTACCCTGCTACCAGTCGGAGAAAGGCAACCCGGCCAAGGGTTCCTGGCAGATCGACGGCTGGAAGGGCGGCAAGGTCCACTTCGAGGTCAACCTGAACGACAACACCGTCACCTTCTCGCCCGGCCAGAGCCGCAAGATCTATATCGTGGGTGCATGCCAGGGCTGGAACATCACTTCCGACAAGATGGCCCTTAAGGAGACCGTGGACGGCAGCGATGTGTACGAAGGCACATTCACCATCAATGCAGGCGAGTTCACGTTCCGATTCTACAAGCAGCTTGGTGACTGGGAAGTCGGTTCCATCGGATCCCAGGAAGCCGACAGCCCCGTGGAAATCACGGTTCCGGCAGCCGGTCTCGTGGTTGACTGCGTGGAAGGCAAGGGCGCATGGACCGATCCTTCGTGGGCCGGCGGCGACCTGACCATCTCGGTAGACCTAAAAGGCATGAAGGTGACTTTCACAAAACCGTAAGAAGCTATAATTGTAAAACCAGGCGTCCTTCGGATTTCCGAAGGATTTCCGAGGGACGCCAATTGATTAATAGAGATGAAAAGAATCAATATATTATTCTCAGCGCTGCTGGCGCTCGCTTTGACGGCTTGTGACGAGGATAACGGCTTTGGTATCGAGCAGGTCAATCCGCAGTTGCCCGTAGTGTCGGCCGACTGCATGACCGTAACTCCGTCCGAGGCATACAACGGGCAGATCAATCTGGAAGCCAATGTCGACAAGATGATTGACATCGCGACATCTCAGCTGTCCGACTCCGTTCCCGCCGACAGCAAGGCCGAACTCCACCTCTTGGTGTCGAAGAACGAGGACCTGAGCGGTGCAAAGGAATTCACACTCGAGGACGGCAAGGTTTCGGCCAACGCGCTGGAGGACGTGATGGTGGAATTCTATAACGTGACTCCCGAGGAGGTGCATCCCTGGATGGCAATAGCTGCCTATCTGCAGGACGGCAAGACCTTGTCGCGTGTAGGCGGCGCCAATCATTACTTCGACAAGAAGCAGGTAAACGTGCTCCCCGTAGACGTTAAATATGACGTAGCCGCAGGCTATACACTGGTCGGCACCGCTTCGGTTCCGTTCGAACACGGAGAGCAGCATCAGTATATCGACCCGAACTTCACCGTAATCTTCGACGTGACGGCTGATCAGGCTGCCGCAGGCTATAAGTGGCAGATCGCCCCGGGCAACCCGGCAACCACTACCGACGAGGCCAAGTGCTTCGGCCCCGGCGACGGCGGTAAGCTGGAACTCGGCAAGGTCGGCGTGATCACCAGCCCCGGCAAATACCGCATCGCGGCCAATATGCTGGAGAAGACCTATTCGCTTACATTCGCGTTCGAAGTGTTGTACACCCCCGGTTCCGGCAACGGATGGAGCCAGACGGCCAGCATGAAGCTTTACACCGACAACTATGCCGATTACTTCGGATTCACTATCACAGGAGCCGACACCGATGCCAAGGGTGAGTTCAAGCTTGACGCCTCGACCGACTGGTCGATGAACTGGGGTCTCAACGACGGCGTGCTCACGCCCAACGGCAACAACATCGTGACCGAGCCTGCCGGCCTGTGGTGGGTTAAGGCAAACCTCAACGCCCTTACCTGCCAGCTGATTCACGTAGAGACCATCGGCATAATCGGTCTGAACGGCGACTGGGACAACGATATCGAGATGACTCCTTCGGCTGACAAGATGAAGTGGACAGCCACTATGACGGCCAACGGCGATACGGACTTCAAGTTCCGCGTCAACCATGGTTGGGACGCCAACCTCGGTGGTTCGGCTGAAAATCTTATATACAATGCCGGAAACATCGGCATCGGAGCCGGTACATACGAGGTTACTCTGGACATCAGCAGCGTGCCCTATACCTGCACCTGGGTCAAGAAGTAAGACACAACACCGATAAGAAAAGGAAGGTCCGGGACTCCGAGTTCCGGACCTTTTTTGCTGTTTTTGCGTTTTTAAAGAAAATTCGTTATCTTTGAAAGTTGAATTAAGGAACAGACCCTAAAAGACATCGTCATGATTAAGTATCCGGTAGGCCAGTCGAGTTTTCGCGAAATCAGAAAAGGCGGATTCCTGTACGTTGACAAGACTATGTATATTCATGAGCTCGCGTCGACGGGCAAGTATTTCTTTTTGAGCCGTCCGCGCCGGTTCGGCAAGAGTATGCTCATATCCACCATGGATTCTTATTTCCGTGGGGAACGAGAACTGTTCGACGGCCTGGCCATAGACCGTCTGGAGCCGGGAGAGTGGACCCGGCATCCGGTGTTGCGCCTGGACTTTATGCGGGGAGGATACCGAGCTGCTGGAGAACTGCAGGGGGTGCTGTCGGATGTGTTGTCGGAGTGGGAGGAACAATATGGCGAGTTGTCGTCGGACGAGGCTCCGGCACGCCGCTTCACCAATGTAATCCGGGAGGCGTACAGACGGACCGGCCGACAGGTGGTGATACTTATCGATGAATATGACAAGCCGATAATAGACGTGGCGGACAATAAGGAACTTGAAGCCGAGCACCGCAGAATCCTGCATGATTTCTACGGAGTGATGAAGGCCAGCGAGGACTGCCTTAAGTTCGTGTTCCTGACCGGCGTGGGCAAACTGGGACAGATCAACGTGTTCAGCGGACTCAACAACCTGACCGATATTTCGCTTGATCCGAGGTATTCCGCTATATGCGGAATCACGACCGGGGAATTGCACGGCAATTTCCAGGAAGGAATAGAGGACCTGGGAAGGGGAATGGGCATGTCTGCCGATGAAGCGCTGGCTAAACTTAAAAAAAGATATGACGGCTACCATTTCTCGAAAGACATGGTGGACATATATAATCCGTTCAGCGTCGTCAAGGCGATCTATTCACGTGACATACGCGATTTCTGGTTCCAGTCCGGGACGCCGACACGTCTGATAAATCAGTTCCTGCAGAATGACTGGGGCACTCCGGACCTTGAAGGCACGGTTGTGTCCTCGTCCGACCTTGACAGTGGCGACGTGTTGGGCAGCAACCTGGCGTTAGCCTGCTATTATACCGGCTATCTGACCATAAAAGGATATAATCAGAGACGGGAAACGTATGTATTGGGCTACCCGAATATCGAGGTGCGCAAGGGATTCTTCAAAAACCTGATGGAGACTGTAAGAGGGTGGGATTCCAATCGCGTGAACAATTTCGTATATACACTTCACGATTTCATCGATGATGACGATATCGACGGCTTCCTGCACGAATTGCAGTCGTTCCTGGCCGGGATTCCATACATGTCCGATACCAACAAGGAGTCTCAGTGGCAGAAAGACATTCTGATCATAGCGAGGCTGGTGGGTATGAATGTAGACGTGGAGCGCCGTACATCACACGGTCGCATGGACATGGTGCTTGACGGTCCCAAGGCCATTTACATCCTGGAGTTCAAATATGATTCCACACCGGAAAAGGCATTGGCCCAGATTGATGAGAAAGATTATGCCCTGCCGTTTGAGAATACGGTGAATCCCAAGCCTGTCGTGAAGGTAGGCGTCAATATCTCACCTGAAACACGCAACATCGACGGCTGGCTAATCGCTTAACCTGTCGAGGGTGGTGCGGGGGAAGGCGTCGATGAAGGAGCCGGGGGTGGCGTTGAGCACCCGGACGCCTCGGCTCTGAGCGTAGGCCTGCACGGCGAAATAGGAGCGGAAGGCTATGGCGAACGATTCGTATAGCTGATGGATGTGGATGTCCTTGTACAGCTCCTCGATGCGCCTCAGCTCGTCATCGTCGTCCTCGTAGAAGTGGGGCTGCACCGTCACCACTCGGTTGCGGTCGGTGACCCAAAGCGTCTGGCTCCAGTTATGGTCGGCGCCCGTGAGGACAATGCGCCTGAATCCCTCGCGGATCATGCACATTATGGCCGGTATCAGCACGTTGCGCGGGCGCGGCATGGCCAGCCCCAGACGGAACAGCCAATGGGTCACGCCTGTCCAGCCTTCGGCCGGGGTAAGGTTGAAATATTTTACCGTGATGTTCTTAGGAAGTGTCTTCAGTCCCGGATACTTTCGGAACCTGGCCGGTACGAACATGGTCAGCGGCCAGTCGATGCGGTTCACTATGTCCCACAGCTTCGGAACGTTGTCCGAGGCCGCCGGGTTGAAAAACACGCCGTCGGCCAGCAGGTAGTATTCCGGCTTCAGTACTAAGAAATCGGGTGTCATTGCCGACCAGTTGACAGCTAACTTCGGTGTCGAGTCCAGCACCTCGCGGTGTATGGTCAGGGCTTCCTTCAGGCTCGGACCGTTGCCCATGATTATGACCGTGTCGCGCCGGGCGGACGACGCGGGCGAGGGACGTCCCGACATCAGGGGCACTTTAACGAGCGAGGCCGCAGTTTTAGTGGCCTCGCTCATGAATTTCTGTATCTTTTCGATGGTTTTCATCAGGCGTCGTTCCTTGGCAATGTGATTTTTAAGGAATGATGCCTTAGATGGAGAGACGTCGCAGCGTGGACAGCAGATCCTGGTTGATCGGCTTGTCGTTCTTGATGGCCTTGGTGAAGGGTATGTAGACGATTTCGTCGTTCTTGATACCGATCATCACGTTGCGCTGGTCGTCAAGCAGGGCGTCGACGGCAGCGGCTCCCATGCGGGAAGCCAAGATGCGGTCGTTGGCCGTAGGCGAGCCGCCGCGCTGCAGGTGGCCCAGGATGGTGACGCGCACGTCATAACCGGGATATTCCTCCTTGACGCGCTGAGCCAGGCCCATTGCGCCGCCGGTGATGGGGCTTTCGGCCACCAGGACTATCGACGAGTTCTTTGACTTGCGGAAGCCGTTCTTGATAAGTTCCGACAGCTGGTCGACCTGCGTGGAGATCTCGGGTATGATGGCGGCCTCGGCGCCGCTGGCGATGGCACCGTTCAGGGCGAGGAAGCCGGCGTCGCGCCCCATGACCTCGATGAAGAACAGGCGCTCGTGGCTGGTGGCCGTGTCGCGTATCTTGTCCACGCAGTCCATGATGGTGTTCAGGGCCGTGTCATAGCCGATGGTGGTGTCGGTGCCGTACAGGTCGTTGTCGATGGTGCCGGGCAGACCCACGATGGGGAACTGGAATTCGTTTCCGAAGATGCGGGCGCCGGTCAGCGAGCCGTCGCCGCCGATGACGCACAGCGAGTCGATGCCGCGGCGCTTCAGCACGTCGTAGGCGCACTGGCGTCCCTCCGGTGTCTGGAATTCCTTGCAGCGCGCCGTCTTAAGGATGGTGCCGCCGCGCTGTATGATGTTCGACACGTTCTGGGTGGAGAACTCCTCGATCTCGTCGTAGATGAGGCCGCGATAGCCGCGATAGATGCCGTAGACTTTAAATCCGGCGTAGATGGCTGCGCGCGTCACCGCGCGGATGGCCGCATTCATGCCGGGGGCATCGCCTCCCGACGTCAGAATGCCTACTGAATTGATATTATTCATGATTTATCTTCTTAGAGTATGTTTACTTTTAAATCAAATTAAACATTAAAGGCACGAAAAACCCTCAACCAGAGTGTTGTAAGGAGAAAA
>ENA-UERG01002052-UERG01002052.1-human-gut-metagenome-genome-assembly--contig:-NODE-2052-length-15198-cov-20.070366_pt1 | contig 15198 bp, 24 predicted proteins | sample MGYA00242954_ERZ507954 | MGnify/ENA primary metagenome ERZ507954 (study PRJEB26167, sample SAMN06115478) | human gut metagenome | host: Homo sapiens | place: China:Sichuan | collected 2015-01-21... | reverse complement strand
ACAACATTCAAACTTGCTGTTGGCATTTTTTTCTTGTTTTTTCCAGTCGAGTAAATAGGTTGGTTGTCCAATCTATTATGAGTAAATTAGTCGGTCGTCCAACTTACCAAATATTACCACCGCTACGCTTAAAGAAAGCCCCGGAATTCTCCGGGACTTAAATTTAAGCATCCGCTTCAAACCTCATAGCATCAAAATATGCCTGACCTGTTGCGTTAATTTCAATGTAAGTTTCTGCTGATGTAACAAGTTTTGTGGTTTTGAGAGTTTCTTGAGTTGTAAGATTGAAAGTCGATTCAGCACCTAAACCACTGGAGGTATAAAATTTAACATCAATGGATACCCCATTCGTTGTACCCCGCGCCAAGAACTTGAAACGCTGTCCAACAAATTCTGGGTCAAGGTTTATTTTAATGCTGTTCCCGGTTAACCCGCTCAGCGCAAGTTTGTATGTTGTTGCTCCAGTGGGTTTAGTTATAGCGGCGCCCGTTCCAAGTGTTACAAGGTCACTAATGTAATACGCATTCTCGGTACCAAGATACACATAATGATATGGTAGCTTTTGCGCTTTATACACAAGCTGACTTCCCACATATGCTTCCGTTACCTCCTTACTCCCAACATAGGGCTTTTTACTCACGCTTCCGAAAGAAATACCCATAGTTATTCCTCCTTATTTCTTGCTCTCAACCAAGAGCGTATTTATTGCTAACAGGATATGTCTTAATCTTGCCTTTGCTTCTCCAATATCCTCGCACTTCATTAGTATTTCGATAATATCGTCATGCATCCCTGACAAGATTTTTCGTATTCGTCTGTCCATTAGCGCACCCCAAAATCGTCACATCGTCCAACTTCTTGTGCAACTTTCCAGCAATAGCCGCCGTTATAGTCAATGGCGAAATAAGGGCACAACCTCATATCGCAAACTCCAAATTCAGTGACTTCCTTTGTGTACTCACCACCCTCATAACTTTTTTCTGTGGTTTTAATCTGCTTAAAAGGGCATCTCATACTCTTACCTCCTGCTCCATCAACTTCAATGCATCCCTGATAGCATAATACATATGCGCTTCCGCAGGGCTAACCATCCCCCGGTCACACTCATGCAATATAGAAAGGCATCTTGCATTTTCCAACAGTTCTTTTGCTTTAATAATGTTGTCAATCATATGCTTATCCTCCATGTTCCCACCCACCATCCCTTAATCTTATTTAAGATTCCGTTACCAAATACAGAGTGGTCGCAACAGGGTTAGTTGGCAGCGCACTCACCACCTGAATTGCCGTCACATTCTGAATCATGGGAGCAAGGCTGGCAGTTTGTGCATAGTAACTTGCAGGCTGACCATTCAGATTGGCTGCATTTTGGGCACTTGTGGCAGTAGTAGCACTGTCAGCAACCTCCGCAGCATGAACCTTACCAGTAGCACCGGAACCCACATAGTCGGAAGTTTCCATATAACCCTCAAGGTCAACGCTCGCACCGTTGGTCATAATAGTCAGCACGCCACCGGCCTGAATAGCCATGATATTAGAGTTAATACGGAACGCATAATCCGGCAGGGAAGTACCGTCAGGCAGTCTTGCGGTTACATTCTGCCCATCAACCGTAAAGGTATCGCCGGTACGGAAGTCACCAGTAGCGGTAAAGCGCAGAACAGGAACACCAGCGGTGGCACGCACAATAGCGTGCAGAGTACCGGACTTGTTGTGCGTAGCGTTGGTAACACCTGCAACCTGATTTGCTTTCATCGCTTCATCAATTTCGTCCCAGTTAGGGTTAATCTGAGTGAGCGGGTTAAAGAGGTCAGTACCCTCAACCTTTTTAAGCTGATAATTAGGTGTATTAGTCATAATACATTACCTCCTTATACAATGATATTCTTACCATTCATGGCAAGCTGGCTGTATGTGAACTTGAGAGCAATAAGAGCATTAACAGTTTTCTGACGAGTGATAAGTTCAGTAACTGTAATACCATCCGTAGCATGAAGCTGTGCAAGATAGTCGAACATCTCCTGAACTGTTACCTTTTCGCCAGTAAAATAGTTAAGCACTTTAATGCCGATTATTTCAGAAGCGATACTCTCAAAGATATACTCATTGTTTTCGCTGATTTTCAAATCCATAATATCCTTAAGGCTTTCTCCAAGGTTATGAATCTTAGTATCCATTTCCTCAAGAGAAGCAGCGGTGGTATCAGCAAGGTCAATGATGCTATCATTAAGTTCGTTGTAAAGCCCCTGATATTTGCCATCCAGCTTATTGTACTGCTCCTGCACCTGCGCTTCAAATTTTGCAATTTCGTTGCGCATATCGTCAAGGGCTTGCTGAATAGCTTCTTGGTCGATTGCATTAACCTCTGTGATGGTTTCCTCCAGCTTCTTATACAGCTTGCTCACCATCTCAAGGTACGACAAGCTATTGTCAAAAACCGTAGGCAGCACAGGGTTAAAGTTCCAATAGGGCAATGGAGTAATCATTTAATACACCCCCAAGAAACATTGATTTAGGTCCTTATCGTTCATCAGCAAACGCACAACGCTGACCACATATCTACGATATTCGTCATACAGTTTGCCTACACTGACCCCATTATAACCGCTGACCAGCTTAACATAATCCGTTTCGGTCTTGCTATCCACAGTGCCGTTAGCGTTAACCGTATTGTTGTTAAGCGTAGCAGAAGAAGCGTACACATTGTTCTCTATATCGTTCATCTGCACAAGGCCATCAGCCGGGGTGCTTTCAACCGATTTGCTGTTACCGTTAGTGTTAGAGTTGGAACTCGTAGTACCCACATCAGACTTATCCAGCGTTTCCTTATACTTATAGTTTGTGAGAGGGTCTATTTCACCCATGGCCATTTTGAACATACCGTTATAATATGGCATAATCTCGTTAAGCGTGTTCCCAAGATACAGGTCAAATTCGCCAGCAGTTTCAAAACCTATCTCTCGCATCCAAAAGTGATTAAGGATATACTGATTCAGCACCGAACGGTAATTCTCGTCAAAGATAGGATAAGAGGTAAGGGCATTAAGTTTATAACCGCTTTCGATAATGTACCGCAGTTCGGCCGTATATTTACTCATTACCCTCACCCTCTTTCTCTACATTAAACGGCTCTGTGGTAAAACTCTGCGTAGACTTCAAGGTTTCCATCTGATACTGCGTGAATGGGTCATCCATGTCAACCAGCGTAGAGGTAGGCTGACGGAAGTTAACCTCGATGTTAAGACCGAACATATTGTTGATTTTTTCAGCAGCCTGTCTGCGCATGAGTAGAGGGCTATATCTATAACTCATGCTTTCACTCTGCGCTGCTCTAACCTCACCCGCAAGAACACGCTCACTCTTTTGTGTGGCTTCCTGCGTTTCATAGCCAAGGTAAATCATAATCTCGCCCATAATGTGACGACGCATTTGCGTAAGTTCTTCACCCAACCAAGGAGCATCAGTTTTGAGAACCGTAAAGCTATCCTTATCCACGCTTTCATCAACCATCATAAACGGCTCATTTCCTGCGTACTTCAACCAAATGTTTTTAAGGGTGAGCCTTTGCTTATCCGTGCCCTTAAACAGCACCGGGGTTTTCTGTGCAAGAATATTAACTCGTCTTGCTTGGTCAATGTCGTAAAGCTGTTCAGCGTAGTAATCCAGCCAAGGGAATGTAGGAGATTTAATCATGTTATTGTAAACTATGACCGATTTCTCCATCGTTAGTTCCTGCTGATACCCGTTGATAGCCCACACTCTGTATTGAATGGGGTCATTATAGATATTGTAGTCACCGTTAATCATAGCCGGTAGGAACACATAACGCTGTGCAACTTCGTCAAAGAAGAAAGCACCCATAGCATATTCGTTAAGGGTCATTTCCAAGAACCGCTCATCAATCTCTTGGGGAAGATTCTCCCACTTGAATCGTGCCATAGCCAGTTCATGCAGTCTGCCACGATAAAGGGAATCAAGTATGGAGTTGGAGAATAGTGCCGAGTTGCTTTCATTCTTTAGAGGAATAAAAGGTTTATTCTTTCCCATGCTTTACCTCCTTTCAAGAAGTGATGATGGGGTTAGAGAGTGTTCCGTAATTGAATGTGCCGTTGTGCCAAAGTGTTACACCGTTATCGAACATCTTTTTAACAGATTCAATAACTTGAGCAGGGCACTCTCCAACAACATTGCATCCGATGGTTTGAACAAAATCCCAGTTTTGACGATTGTGCAGTTCAATATCCTTTAAGATAGACACTTTATAGCCGTATTGACTAAAGAAGTTGTCAATTATTCTTGCGTACTCTGCTCTAATTGCTACGCAGTTTGCATAGAATCCACTCTTACCGCTAATAGCATTTGCATCGCTGCTTTCTATTGTGCCATTCAGGTTATTAGGAAGATGCTCAGCTTGGGCAACTTTAGATAGAGAACCAAGAGTTGCAGATATGCCACCAGCAATAGCAAGAGGATTACCAGTTAACCCACCAACAGCTAATGTAGCAAGCCCTGTTCCGAACTCTGTGGCCATGGTGTATTTATGTTTTGCCAGCCAGTCCTGATATCCATTATTAACCCAAGGTAACACAGGAAAACCGCTTAAAGACACTTGGTCTTGAATGTCGATATTATTTCCAGAGTAATTTTCCATTGTTGCGGAAAGTGTTGGGCGCATACCAAAAGGATGAGTTATCTTAAAGAATCCTGTTGCACCACCAGTGCCCAATCGTTCATATCTAAAAGTTTTTGCATCACCGCTTGAAGATATGATATTCAAGGCACAATAGGGATAACAGTACAACTTATTGTTTCTTGGCGTAATAGATAAGGTTCTTGCAGGATATGCACCAAGGCTCTCCATCGTAGCGTAGTTATCTCCCACTTTTGACACAGTAAAAACTCCAACGATAGCATCAAGTTGTGCAGCTTTAGTATATGCATCTATAATTGCTTGAGCAGCCGTCATAGCCGAAGCGTTGTTAGCCCTACCGCATTCAATCCAGTACACAGGAAAGGCAATTCCTCTTACAATAGAGGGGGCTTGTATTTGAGCCACAACTCCCTCACCCAATTCTTGTTTAATGTAATCAGGTATACCAGTCATGGCAATAATGACACGCATATCCTCCGGTTTGAATAAGGTGTAGGAATGGGCAGTTGTTACATAGTCACCCGTTTCCAGCCTCTCATCAAGAGTATGCGCTCCAACAGCATCATTACTTACCGTTTCACGCTCAACAAAACTCTTGTTAAAAGTAAGGTCAAACTGCCAGCTTGCCCACACATCCTCATCCAGTATAAGGGCTGTACTTTCAGGAGAAAGATACCGCATATCATTGACGAAAGCGTAAAACCACTTATTACCGTACCGATGATTTTGATAAGCCACATAGTTAATGTGATAGCAATTTTCCATCTGACGCTTAATTCGCAGTTCTCTCGTTCCATCAATAAACTGAAAATCGGTGTAAGTAGCAACAGGCACTTGATTAGCAAAGAACTGATTCTGTTCTGTCACACTATCCCATTGGAGAACATTCTGATAGGTAGGGTCACAGGGAATACCACTATACAGTTTTACTATCGTATTAGGTGTTACCATTCTATCCCTCCTTAAAGAATTAGGTGGGGCAGGTGGTTAGCCCACCCCACCTTACGATTAACCAACAGTGATAGTGCAGGTAGCAGTCTTGGAAGTGTCCTGAACGGAAGTAGCAGTAACGGTAATCTCTTTCTTAGAAGTGCCAAGAGAACCAGTTTCCTTGCTACCAAGAATGACCTTACCCATGGTGTTAACAACAGTTTCAGGGTCGGTGTTACCAGCGATAGTAAAGGTGCACTTGGAAGTGGGGTCGCCAGTACCAGTAACAGCGGTGGTAATCTGCAAAGTTCCACCCGGCTTAACCGTAGCTGTGGTGGGAGTAACGGTAAGAGTGGTTACGGTAGGAGCAGCAGTACCGAAAGCGACAGCATTAGCAAAGGGAGAGAGGGAATATACCATCCATACATGGTAGAAGTAATTCCAATACAGACCCTCACCGTTATAGGCGGTCTTAAAGGTACGCAGATAATCGTAAACCTGATACCAGTTCTTATCCACAAGAATGGCTTCGATACCACTATCACCAAGGTCGCCAATATTATCTACTACGATAACATGGCCAGCGAACTCTGCCTTATCCATATGGAACGCAGCAGCCAGCACATCAACATCCATGCGGGCATTGAAGTCAGGAGTGGTGATAAGGTACTGTTCATCCTTGGGAGTGGAAGTCCAAACACCAGCGTAGTTCATCTGATTGTTGAAGATGGTCATGCCATCAGAAACAGCCTTAATCTTAATCATCGCTTCACGGGCGGATGCAGCATCAGTAACAGCGGTGATGGGCTCAACGATAAACCGGCTGTTCTCGTTCCACTCACTGATAAGCTGCTTCATCTGAATGAACTCGTCCAGCGTAGCAGACTTATACATGGAATCAACCAGCCCAGCGATGAACCGGTCAAGACTATCATAGGACAGGAAAGCCTTACGGAGTTGCTCATTCGAGATAGTCAGAGGGTAATTAAGCTGACTATCAACGCTGTGGAATACAGAGGAAACATTGGGCAGGTGACGCTTGAACAGGGTGTCCTGTGCGGCTCTGGGGTCATAGGTCTGCGCCTTGATAACATCAATGTAAATTTCCTCAATGGTTTCACCAACCGCCAGTCTGCCCTTTTTTAGCGCAGCAAGAGGGTTAGTTGCCATGCGGTTGTTTAGGATAACAAGGCCGATACGATTAACCAGCGCGTTAACGAACTCGTTAGCCTGTGCTTCGTAGGTGAGAATAGCATCACCAACTTCATGTAGATTCTCTGCGGTAGCTTCAGGGATTCTATCCTGATATACAGCAGTAGCGTTCTGACGAATTACATTCAGAACATTAACACCATTTGCCATAATTATTCATCCTTTCCAGTGTAAGATTCAGCTACTTCTTCATAGGTAAGCTGTCTACCTGCTTCATCATCTTTAATGTCCTCGCTCTGTTTATCCTTAGCTTCCATAAGGTCAGCGTTTCCACCAAAGAATCTGTTGATGTACTGCTCGCGCAAGGTATTATACTTGCCGTTCAACTCATCATACTCTGCCTGCGATACACCCTCAATGACTTCCATGCTTGCATTATAATCATCACGCAGCCGGGTAATCATTTCAGCGCCATCGTCAGGATTCTCATACATATCCATAATGGTATGCATATAAGCTTCATGCTCATCCGGTGTAAGTCTTGGCATTATCATTCACCCCCTTTGTGTAGAATACAGTCAATCTTGTCGGAAAGGGATTGCATCACTTTCGTGTTATCCCTAATGACATTAGCCTGTTCCTGATTGTTTTTCAACAGCAGAATACAGACGACAGCCGGGAAGCCGATGTTGGAAATTAGGCTGGTCAACTGTGCCCAATCCATAAGTCATACCTCCTTAAACCTTTATCTCATTAAGCATTTTCATAACTCCCACCCATGCAGCCTTGGCCTTGCCAGTTTCAAACCTCATTTTTCCTTGTTGAAAAAGGACAGTGGCTAACCGCCATACAGGTTGGGTTCGAACTGACTTAACCATAAGCGTATTTGGTGTGTGGTCTGCCATGCTCAATGTGTACTTTAATGGATAAGATGGGTCGTAGTCCTCTGAACAATACATCAGCCCCACCTTATCATCTCGCCATACTCCGTAAAATTCTCCGTTAAAGAAGAATCCAAAGTAATAGTAAGCTGTACCTTGTTTTCTTTCCAAGAATTCATTAGAATCTCTAAGGGCTACATTTCCTATTGCATATTCACCGTAAGAAGTTCCTGCGATTATTTTACCAAACCTTGTTTGTGCCATATGATTAGCAAATTCTTCGCTGCTTACTTTAAGAAGAATAACATCTCCACCTTTAGCTTTAGCTACTGTTTGTTCTCCAATAAGCTGTAAGCCAAAATAGAGAAAGTAAGGATTATAAAGTGAAACATTATTAGCAAGAAAGACAGCCCTTACATCTCTATCTCTTGCTACGGTGGAGTACGCTTCAAGGAAAGTTTCAACCTCATTCCTTAAATAGTGATAAGAGGAAGATGGGTCAATAAGAAATTCCTCAAAGATGATTAAGGTCACTCCGGGATAAGCTGTTGACTTCTCTACAATCTGTGTGGAGAGTGTCATGCAGAATCCTGCAAGCTGTTCATCAATATAAAGCCCTTTTGCCGTTGCCTTAAATTGATGGTCGGGGAACTCTTTAGCAACATCTGCAAAGAATGTAGGCACAGACTTTTTTAATTCCGTCTTGTACCGGCGTAGATATACGAACTGTTCACCTTTAGCCAAAAAATTCTTAATGGCTCTTTTCTTTGCAGAGTAAGTTTTACCAATACCACGGCCACCCATTATCATTGTGAATAGAGCGTTGTATGATAAAGCGCTATCTATATTATAATACATAACTGTTCCTTTCTTATGGTGGAAACAGGGAGTGCATAAGCAAGGTAGCAAACCCAACCGCACCGGCCGGTTTCACCCGGTTGCTGTCCGGCGCTGGTACTCATACACCACCCCTGCTCCTAATTTTATTATACACCTTTTCCATAAAAAATCAAGTTCGATAAATGGTAAATTTTATTTCGGCTTAATAGTGAACTCTTTGTCTGTTAATACTACGCCACCCCTGACACGCTCGTGCATAAGTTTACCAGCAAAAGATGAACCTATCTTAAAGTTTTCAGGAGTTACATATTTATAACAGCCTTTTGGCATACCTGCACAAGTAATTTTCCAACCGTTACTTTCAGCGTATTTCTCCGGGTCTTTCTTCTTAAATTCCTCTGCACTCTTTCCACAGGGATGCTCCATGTAGGTTTTCTGCCTAATGAATATTGCTTCATCTGCTTGCATTTCATAATCCCAAGCACCCAATTTAACAGGGTCAACATCAAGATTCTCAGGTATCTCGTGGCCGATTAAGTGTAAGCTGTCAGTGTCAGCATAGATGAATCTGTCGTAAACTTTCTGCGCTGCTGTGATGGTGGTGTATCTCGCCCACGCTGTTATATAGCAAGCCATCGGAATGTAAACAGGGTCACGCTTTTCAGGTTCACCATCACGATAGATAACTTTATCACCCTCATAATATGGTATCTTAGAACGGCAGCTTATCTTTAATCCGAACTTTCCGTAAAGAGCGTTGAGCATCAGCTTAGCAAGTGTGCGCATACCAGCGTTACCCTCTATGGTTGCTTCCTGCTTTACCTTAATCCACTTGTCGATATACTCTGTGAACATACCTGTTTTAGACTTGAACATATAGCCACCAAGATATTCATATACATAAACATCATAGTGGGTGAACAGCAATTCAAGGTCTACACTTGTCAAGGTAAGAATAACATCTTCGCCTTTCGTGTCTGTGATGTACTCGTTTGGAATAAAGCCAAGAGTGTTCTTTAGCTGAATGGTTGGCAGCATACCTTTCTTAACCTTAAACTCACACCTAAGTCTTTGAACATAAAGAGGATAAACAGGGTTGTTCTCATACTTGCCCTCAAACCTTACAGGCGTATCATATGGTAAGGGTCTGCTATACATTTGAGATGGATAAAGGCTGTTTACATCGAACACTGAAATTTTGCCTAACTTCTTTCTTTGGAATCTTGGGCTACAATAGGTAAATCCTCCTCTATATGCCTTACGAATAATAACATCATCATCTTCGCTGACAGCAGGGAACTTATATCTAAATTTTAATTCTCCACCCATGATTTTCTTATAGTCCGCAAGAGCATTAGAGCCTTGAGTAATCTTTGTCAACCCCTCACCAAACATTGTGTTAAGAGCCATAGCAACTATGCGTACATCGTTCTTAATGTATTCAGTTTCCTGCTCTGTTAAAATATGTCCAACCTCACGCTTAGCTTTATAGTCAATTTCAAGTTTAGAGATAGGCAGCTTGAAACTCTTGGCTATTTCCTCTACGCTAAACGGAATAATCTTTAAGCTATCTATTATCTTAGTACAGATTTTGTTTCGTCCGCTTTTCTTGTGACAGATAGTGATAGTGTAAAACACATTCATGTTACTGATAAGCGTTGTAAAAGTCTTTTCTTCCAACTCTTTAGCATCTTTAACAAAGGTGTAACCATTACGGAACAGCCAATAGATTATGAACTCACCATCAAACTTGAGGTTGTGAAAGTACAGTGTGTTGTTGGCTGAGGATATTCTATCAAACATATCATCAATAGAATTCCCAACCGTAGTAGCATAGTCACCCCCTATCTCGCAAAGAGCATATGCCCACACCCGGCAATCCTCTTTATCTGTTGTGGTTTCAAAGTCGGCTGTGTATTTCAGAAGCTAATACCAAATACATCTTTAACTCCAATCGCAACCCCATATTCTGCGTCAGTTGTTTTGTCGGGATAAAGGAAAGAAATATCGCCTAATAAGTCTGTGTAATAAGCGTATTGAAATTCCTCCGGGGAGAGCTGTTTGAGAGCGTTCAAAATATCTTTGGCTTCTTCTCGCCTTGCTGAACCTTTAATCTCCTTGTCAATTTCTTTAACTACATTTCGCTCAAAGGTTTCAAGATAGGTTTTCTTGTAGGCTTCCATCCTTTTCATGTCGTCAAGATTGAGAGCCTTATCGTACATCTTATCTTTCCACTTATCATAATCGTACTGACTGCGGAATCGTTCAGGGTCTTTGTAACTGTAAACCCTCTCACTGAATTTATCCATCCATTGAACCGGGTCAACATTAGATACATTACCACCCATGGTTACGCCCTTTTCGCCTATCCACTCTTTAACTTCCTCAATCTTTTCTCTACCCCTGCGCTCACTTTCATTTCCAAGAACCATAAGTTCTGCCTGTTCGTTCATGGAATAGGAAGATCTGTTTCGATAACTTAACTCTCTTGGTGCTTCTATAAAAGCATCAAGGGAACGCTCCAATGAATCAGCATCGTCCTGTGTCATTAGCTTCCTTACGGTTTCAGCAGGATTGATATTTCTTATCTTGGAAGTAGGATTTAGGTTTGTGTTAATCCATCTCGCCATCTTGTTGCGCTCTTTAATCTTGGTTTGAAGTCTGGCTCTTTCGGCTTCGGATATAGCCATGGGTTATTCCTCCCTTACTTTCTTATCATCGTGAGGAAAATCTTTTTCTTTAAGCCACTGACAAACCTCGTCATATTCTTCATCAGTCAAGCCCCAAATGGTAACTTGCCACACATTCTCACCAGCGGTGTAACCATTAAGGTTGTTATTCTTCATAATGGCAGGATAGTCTTTGAAACTTTTGTTTACATCTACAAATCCCTTAATGCCATTACACAAACCCTTAGCACCATACTGCCACATACCGCAGGGTATAGCAGGTTTTCTGTTCCAGTTGGCAATCCAAAAATCGTGCGCTTTAAGATTGGCCTTTATCAGCTTGCTATTCATCCACGATTCAGAGCAGTAGATACCTGCGTAATAACCTGCTTCCTCAATCGTTTCACAAAATGCTTTAACACAAGCTGTGCGTGTGATAGGGTCAAGGTTATCCGCTCTGCCAAGATTCTGCCGGTGGCCACTTTCCTCGGTGTCTATATAAATAGGATAGTCAACCTCCAACCCTCTAAGCCTTTCGAGAGTGAACAGGGCTTCCTCTTTGGCTTCTTCCTCTGTGATTGCTTGCGTAAAGAAGTAAACACCAAATGGAATACCTCTCTCAATGCAACCGTTGAGGTTATACTTCCACCAGCCATCCTCTTTAAGAGTACCATCAACGTAACCACGATAGCCAACACGAATGATACAAAAGTCAGTGGCTGCTTTAACCTGCTTAAAGTCTATCTTGGAATATGTGTTGTTGGCGTAGCTAATATCAATGCCGGTCTTAGTCATTTAAGATTCCTCCTTATAGAGTTAAAATTGCCCCTGCGGTGGGATTAACACAGGGGCTTTGTTTTACTTAATTATTTTACTATCTATTAGATAGCTTTCAAGGTCATGGTCTTACGGCCTTTCTTGGTGCTAAGATTCTGAACCTCAACAGGCAGAGCAGGCTCCCAAGTAGGCTCACCAAATACGGCAACCAGCTTTTTAATAGCGGAGTAAATGCCGGAAGAAACACAGGTGTAGCTTTCGCCATTCTCGTCAATGAGAACCACACGAGCATTAGCAGCCATTTCACCAGTTTCTTCGTTCATGTTCTCGACACGCTCAATGGAGATGTCCTTAATGTTCAGCTTCTTGCCGACAAAGTCAGACAGCTTGTGGTCAGGGCTGTTAATGGCGTTATACATAGCCACGAGAGCCTCACGAGAGTCGCCCTTAATGGAGCAGTAGGATTCAGCATTGTTAAGGTCAGTCAGTACGGTGTTATTCATGTGATAATCTCCTTTAATTAAATGGTGTTAATGGGTGAACTTACTTCTCAATCAGGTGAGCCACGGAGAGGAACTCCTCAACGGTGCAACCAAACAGGTGAGAATCCTCAACGAAAGCATCAATGATAACGCTATCGGTTTTCTTCAAACCAAGCTGCTTCTTAACGATAGCTGCGGGGTTGCCAACCATGCCATCAACGGTGATAGACTGAGGGGCGGAAGTTTCACCGTCAATAACGGTACGGAAAGTGATGGTGGTGTCCTTAACGATAGTGCGGGTAATCATAGCCATTTGATTTAATCTCCTTTGTTAATTAAAATTTGTTGTAATATGCTGTTGGTTAATCCCACGACAGAGAGGTTTAATCCTCTCCATTTCGCCGTTTACGGCTCATCAGGTGGGTTATCACTTTAAGGATTAAAGCCCAAATGAATAGTACGATGGTGGCGAATCCTGTGCAGACGAGTAAGGTTAAGAATACGGTGTTGTGGAGTAGAGCCATCAATCACCACCTACCCAACTGCCTTTAATGTTATACATCCGGTGGCCTGTTTCCAGCGATTCAATAAAGGAATAACGATTCATCTTCTTAGCAGGAACAAACTCGGAAAAACCAATAGAGTAAATGAAGAAGCCGGAACCATCGCTATCAACATTAACCTGCTGTGCGTTAAGTCTGCCGTTAAAGCCGAACTTGTAGCCAAGGACAAATCCTTTATTGGACTTCATGGAACATACTGTCATAGTTTCACCTCCTTTCATATTCCGTCTTTAATAATTGTTATTATTAAGACTACAATCAGAACAGCAAGAGCAAAACACGCTATCCCTAAGCTAAATACCCAAAACTCTTTTTAGAAACTCCATTTATTTTCCTCCTCATGCATGATTGCAGTCCTTACGAATACAGGAGAGCGGGTTACACTCTTTAACCTGTGTCCATGCGAATGGTACTGTGCCAACTCTACAATATTTACAATATGCCATCCCCTCAAGGTTGTATTCCGGGTAGCAATCGTTATATGAGAAGTCGCACAGGGTGCAGGGTTTTATGTCTGTTGATATAATCATTTTAATCACTCCTAAGAAAAGATTCACATTCCATCAACAACCAACGATATTCTTTAACGGTGAGGTTGCCTTTGGTGTATAGGTGGTGGGTTTTGGCAAGGATTTTCTCAACCGAAAGAGGGGAATAAACCCCTCTTTTCATGTTTTCAATGCACCAGCGGAGATAGTTAAAGTTAATCATGCGTTCCTCCCATATGCGTAGATTGCGAATACTATTACAAGAAAACCAATGGCTGGGATGATGGTATCGTATAGCATTTGATTAACCTCCTTAATCGTTCACAAATGGGATGAATGGCTCATACTCGATGTGGGAACCTTTCTTATCCCTAACTCTACGATAGATAGGGAAGTTAAGGACTCTGTAATAGTGATTCCTTAGCCATACTCTAAACTTAGCAAGGTGTTGGGATGTGGTGGGACTGTAATAGTCGAATACGAATAGGCGGTCGGTGGTGGGGATATAAACGGCTACAAAAGTGGTGTAGCTACGGAGGAGGATGGGGTGGCACTTAAAGAACTCGCTGTAATCACAATAACAAACATCAGCCTTGCAATAATTAAGGGGCTCGTGGCGGGTGATGGTTAACTCATTAACAGCGTTTAAGAAAGTGGCGCGGGGTGTGGCGGGGTAGATAGTGCCGTCTGAACGGTCTACATAACAGCCTTTAGCGTGAGCGCTTGCGATATATTCTTTTGTGGGTTTCATGTTAAATCTCCTTTATAGAATGTATTAAGCGGGAGAGGGCGTTAGCCCTCACCGCTTTCTTTATTCTGACTTGCGGGGCGCTGCACCGGGACGCTGTATTTCAGGAAGTCGCTAACCAGCATGCCACGCAACTCCTCAATATATTCACAGCTTTCAACAATGATAACGCAGCCCTGATTAGCCTTATTGAGCTTTTCGGTTGCCTGTTCAACAGTCATTTTGCCTTTGAACTGTGTGGCGATGGACTCGGTGAACATAGTGGGCTTGCCGTTCTCCACCTTGAGGGCAGTTCTTGTGAACTTAACGAGAGTGTCGGCGAAGGTGCGAGTAATGTAGTTGCTGTTGGCGGTGATGATTTCGTTAGCCTTGTTTTCGGTGTTGTTCATGGTGATTCTCCTTTTCAATTCAATTCTGTTTAATTCGTTCGGTCACTCTGTATTTTTCATCCTGACTTGTGACAGGCATAGGCTACATTAACCGGGGCAAAGCCCCTTATTCTATATCGATATCGAACCGGCCGGGACAGGCAATATGCTTATATGCATCTGCCGGGTCTTCAACATGCTTCATGGTATAATCTCTCCAAATAATCAACAGTTTTCCGGGGCGGTATCCGATACCCACGATATCGTGAAATGAGACAATCTCCCCATCAGCATAGGTAATTTCTACCTGTTTGTCTCCTGTATACAATGTTACCATAATTTTACCTCTTTCCAATTTAATCCATAGCGATGCTAACCACCTAATTGGTAGTTCCTGTATTACAGGCTTTGCCAGCCCGTCTGACCCTGTTGCTCTCCGGGAGCCCTTTCCCTCTCCCTGTACTCACAGTATACCACACCTACCGGCTGCATGTGTGAACAAACTATGAACATTATGTGAACATTTTGTAAACAATTTATGAACACATTTTTTACCAGTTATATGCCAAATACTGTCAGTTTAGCCGGTTACTTGCCAGAAATTGCCAATATGGGGGGATGTGGAAAAAAATGTGTTCATAAATTGTTT
>ENA-UERG01002040-UERG01002040.1-human-gut-metagenome-genome-assembly--contig:-NODE-2040-length-15245-cov-9.522745_pt1 | contig 15245 bp, 9 predicted proteins | sample MGYA00242954_ERZ507954 | MGnify/ENA primary metagenome ERZ507954 (study PRJEB26167, sample SAMN06115478) | human gut metagenome | host: Homo sapiens | place: China:Sichuan | collected 2015-01-21... | reverse complement strand
GACATAAAGGATATTTATCTTCCAGTTCTCCTATATTATTGAGATAACCTGCATTGTATCTGGGAATAAAATAATAAATAATCCATGCCAAAATAATAATAAAACAGAAAAATAATATAATTATTATTTTTTTATTCATTTAAGATCCCTAAGGTAACGTAATAATATTTTCAGGATGATAAAAACCATTTATTATTACAGAAAAATCTGGAGCCAGCGTCTTTTCAAGAACTAGATCAACAGTATTTTCAAGCAAATGCGGAAAATCTTGTAAATGGGCACCTATTCCAGCTCCACGATAAAACTTATTGTAAGTTTCGATGAATGAATTTGCATCAATATTATCATGCCATTCGTATTCTATCCAAATCTCCTGAAATTTATATTCCCCCCCTGCATCTGTACACAATAAATACCCTCAATATAGATATTACTAGCTGCACTTAACAAATATCCTGCACTTCCCAATCCAGAGGAACGCATTTTCAACGGTCCAATATTTACCCTGTATAACGGTTGTCTGTGCCATTCAAAGCGAAGGCCTTGCTCTCGTGCTGATTTTACTAATTGCGCATGAATTTGTTGTTCTAATGTTTTGACAAGTTCTTGTTCCTCGTCAAAGAATTTGTAGTCATCTTTGAACCAATTATATATAATTCCCGGCAAAGAACTCGCACGCAAAAAACGATAAAAATAAGTACTTATGAGCTTAATATTAAGCTTTGTTTTTCCGTTAAAATCCCAATAATTAATCGGTTCATTCCCGACCATTGCATAGAGGTTCACGTCGCCTTTTTCTTCGATGGGGCCGCGCTTGACCCATCTGCCAAGCTCGGGACTGTAGTAGCGGTAGTTGTAGTAGACCAATCCGGTTTCGTTATCGTGAAACTCACTGCTGAAGCGGAAGGGGTTGATTTCCGCGAGTTCACCTTCCAGGTGCAGGAGCCGGCCGAAGGGGGCATAGGTGTATTCCGCAATATGGTTTCCGGAGGAGTCCGTCATCGCAACCACGTTCTTGTTGCCGTCCGTGACGTAGTAAAACGTCTCCTCACGGTACGTCATCGTCAGCGGCACATCGAGGCCGATCGGCTGCCAGGTGAAGGCAGCCTGCAATGCGTTATCGTTGAGTGCATCGTAGATCGCGATCAGCTTGTAGCCGTCGTAGACGTACTTTTCGTACTTGGTCAGCACTCCGTCACGGCGAATCTTCTTTTCGAAGCGGCGGCCCATATAGTCGTAGTCGGCTTCGAAGCGAAGCGCTCCCTTTTCCGCCGCAACCAGCCGGTTTTCATCGTTCCAGGTGTAGCTCCAGCCGTTCCAGGTCAGCATGTTGCCGTCGGCGTCATAGCTCGGCTCCTCCGTGTTGACCCGGGTATACTGGTTGAGGTCGCTGGAGGTATAAACGGTTGCCGTGCCGTCTTCTTCGGCGGTCAGGCGGTTGCCGATGCGGTTGACGAGAGAATATTCATTTTCGAACGAACCATATTCGGAAGAGGTTGCCGGGTCACTATCGTTACCATCATCAGCCATTATCAGTTCCCTCTATGAACTCGCGGAATTTTAATCGCGGCATTTCGTGATTATCCGTCCGCCGGATAAAAAATTTCACCATTTACCGAAATAACGAATTTCGATGCAACTTATTCCGAGATTTCCAGCGTGGTGTTGACGGGCTGGTATGTCAGGTTTGCGCGATTCTCCCAATTGCCGATGGCGAATTCAACTGTGGTGGCACCGTCGGCTTCGGTGATTCGCCGCACACAACGCGTCGTAGTATCGGCAAAGCAGATGTAGATGACGCCAACCCCCGCAGCATCCACGATATAGGGTTCCGGAGTTTCTGAACGGGAGCCGAAGTCAGGATCATCTGAAGTCCGGCCGTAATCATCATAAACCACAGTTGCCATCGTTTCCTCCTGTAAGTGTGTTCAGGTGCCGGTATATGAATGACTGTTTTGTCTGCTTGACGCCGGCCGTACTTGCGGTCGGCTCCGCAGAATGTCGAAAAAAGAGATCAATTACGTATTTCATAAACTATAATAACATCTTATTTGTGTTTTGCAATACTGCTTTCAGAATCTTGCAAAAATACCTGAAGATTTCTTCCGCGAGGATCGCCAGAAAAATTCGGCTTCGCGGATAATGTTCTCTTTCTCCTGCACTGCAGTATGAGGCGCCTCTCGAATGGGTATGGTTCGAGCATTACGGAAACTGATCTCTAGCGAAATCTGGCCTGCCTGCCGCAGCGGCTGCGGGCTGTTGCTGTATCGCAGCGCCGCCCGGCCGGATTGCACTTGATGAGTTTCAAGGTCGTAAATAATCATATATTTACCCCATGCTTTCGGTTAAGGTGCTTCGACGTTCGGAGCGCTTCGGAAAATAGCTGTAATAGATGAATTCGGCCCCGCTGGTGGGCGGCTCTCCGGCAGCCGACCGCCGCGTTTCCGGCATCGCGTCAGGAGCCGAACGCGCCCAGTCCCCAGCCGTGCTTGCTCTGAACCTCGTTGATTCGCTCGGTCGTGGGCTCGCGTGAATCGGTTGTTCCGGTTTCTGCCCCTTCTTTGCGGTACCGAGTTTCGCCCCAATAGTGCCGCGTCGCGTTATCGAAGGTGCAGTCGAATCCGGCCGGCAGGTCGAACCCCCGGCCTTCGAGAACGCCGGAGATCAGGTCCGGCGCGGTCCGTGTCCAGGCGTTCAGCGGCAGTGTGCCGCTGAAGTTATTTCTGGTAACCGGATTGCCGTGTTTTTCAGTGAACGTGCGCGTACCGCTATAGGTGCCGTCATCGTAGTTCATCCAGCGCAAGCCATTCTGATATTCATCGGAGATATCGCCGGATTCTTCGTAGACGACTGAGAACGGGACGGACCGCTCCGGCCCGGCGCCGGCCTGCGGAACCGCCTGCCGCAAAAATGTATGGTGCGGCTTGACCGCCGGCTGAACCTCCGGTTCGTTTCCGGGGGCCCAAATGCAAGCTGGCATATCCGCTTTCGCCAGATATGTTCTCCCGACATGATTGTAATATTTCCCTTGCTCCACATTCATCTCATGCTGCCAGGAGGGCGGACCATTCTGCGTTCCGGCATGTTGATACGGATCAAGCGGGCGGTAGGCTGCGAAAAAGCGATTTCCCCTCTGAGCGTTTTTTACAGGAAATTTTTTATATGATGATATAAATCCTGCAATCATTTTCCGGAAGATGCAGTTGACTTTCGGCAAAGGTGGATTATTTTAAGTCCAGAGGCCGATTCCGGCCGGATAATCAACATGAGGAGGTGGAAGATGGGTATGTTGCGCAAATTGGTCTTGCCGGTCATGGCGGTTGCCGTCCTTGCCGTGTTCTGCGGCTGTGGAGAAAAAACGACTGCCGAGAAAGCCGGCGACGCCGTCGAAAACGGAGTGAAGGCTGTTCAGGACGGCGCCGGCGATGTCGCCAAGGAAGGTTCCAAAGCGCTTGATAATCTCTCCGAGAATGTCAAGAAATAACGATTGGCTTCCTGACGGGAAATATGAAAAGACTCCATTCCGGAGTCTTTTCGTATTTTAGATGTAAAATTTCTGTTCCGGATTTTCAGAAGCTTCCTTTCTCCGGGCTGGTAACCCGAAGCGGCTCCTTGCCTGCTGCTCCGGAGAGTCGGGTCATGAACCGGGAGCGGCGGACGTATATTCTCAGCAGGTTATTTCCAGTGTCGGGAGCTCATGCAGGTATTTTCTCAGTATCTCCTGCGAAAAGCCGTTGTTTTCAATGATTTCGCGGTAAAATGCGGCACTCGGCTTCGGAGTCCGTTCAAAGGTCTTGAAGTCCACATTCACGAGACCGAAGCGGGGCAGGAAGGAACTCCATTCGTAGTTGTCCATCAGCGACCAGTAGAGATAGCCGCGCACATCCATGCCCCGCTTGAGCGCGTCATGCACCGCTGAAAGGTAAAGAGCCAGGTAGACGATGCGGAAGCGGTCGTCGTTGCAGCTGCAGCCGTTCTCCGTAATGTAAATCGGCTTGTCGCGAAAGCGTTCCAGCATGGCGGTCATGCCTTCGGGATACATCTCCTCCAGATAGAAATCCTTGTCGATCATCCGCAGTTTCTTGTGCGGGAAACGGGAAGCGGACAGATCTTTCCGGCGGGAATCGATGAGTTCCCGCGTATAAAGGTTGACTGCCCAATAGTCCGCCGCTCCCTTGAGTTCCGGACACTCCTCCGCTTCACCGAACGGCGAAATCAGTTCGCCGGTGGCGATCGCGTGCAGGAAGCAGCCGTTGTACTGAAAATCCCGGTACGCCGCCATGACCCGGTCCAGCTCGTCATAATAGCGGTACGGGAAGGTCTGTGTCGCCATATGCGCCGAGCTGACCGGCACATTGCACAGCGATTTGATCAGGCGGTAGGTCCGGGCGTGGGCGACCAGATGGTTGAAACCAAGCTGCGTGTCGATTCTGGTATGGGTGGATTCATTGATGACCAGATAGAAGTCGACCAGCCCCGTCAAGGTTTTCACGACCTTTTCCGCATAGCGCAGAAAATACGGAAGGTTCTCGCGCTTCCAGAAACCGCCCTTCGCCGCGAACCATTGCGGAACGGTGAAGTGGTTCAGCGTAACGAACGTTTTGACGCCGAACTGCTTGAACAGCTCGCTCATCTCCTTGTAATGATCGAGCGCCGATTGGTCGAAGCGGCCTTCTTCCGGTTCCACCCGGCTCCATTCGACGGAGTAGCGATAGGCCCGATGCCCCAGCGAAGCGACCAGCCGCGCATCTTCGCGGAAAAGCCGCCAGTTGTCGCAGGCTTTCCCGGAGGGTTCTTCCCTGTTATCCTTCTGTTCCTGATGCCAGGCGTCGCTGTGGATATTGTCGCCTTCGATCTGATGGCCCGCGGAGGCGCTGCCCCACAGAAATCCTTCCGGAAAGCTGAAGTCCGGCAGACTGAACACATCGTACATGGTATGATTCCTTTGCTGATAAACCTGTTATATAATGAAAACGTTTCCGGTGAATCCGTGTTTGCAGAGGGGCAGCGCCCGGCCGCACGGCACACCGGAGCCGTCCGTCGGCCGGTCGGCATAGGCCGGATTGTCCGCCGTCCGGATCAGCAGCGTATTGCGGCCCGGTTTCAGCTTCCCGCCGATCTCAAAACGGCACTGCGGCCCGATTTCGGCGCCGCAACAGCTGCCGTTCAGCCAGAGTTCCGCGCAATCGCCGCATTCGGGAATCACCAGTGTTTCCGCGGAAGCGCCGGTCCAGTCGAATTCGGCTTCATAACGGATTTCTCCGCAGAAGCGGGTCAGGTTCTCCGCGACGGTGAGGTTGACCGCCTCTGAATTTTCGCGGATGACCCGGAACGTCCCGGCATTTCCGGCTTCACGCAGGGAGATTCGGTAACGCAGCGGCAGTTCGCGCATCGCTTTTTCCCCGGGCTGGAAAAGCGGCAGTTCGGGCTCGTCCCGGTTGAAAACGACGACGAGCAGTTCCTGCGGCCGCACCGTGAGCCGGAGGCCGTCCGGTCCCGCAGTCAACCGGAAAAGCCGGTTTCCCCACGGGTCGTAGAGAACGGCGTTCTGCGTCGCGGCAACCTGAAACCGGGCGTCCGTCCGGCCTTCGTTGCAGAAGAAATAATAAATTGCGCCGTCTTCGCCGCGCATGCCGAAGTAACGCAGTTCCGGTATCGCCGGGGAGATCCGCAACCGTCCGGGGCTGATGCCGCCGAGCCGTTCCGCCAGGGCCGGAACCGGCACGGCGCGCAGTTTGCCGGGCAGGGAAGCTATTGCTGCGGAATCCGGCTCTTCGGTACGTTCCGGCAGTATTCCGGCGAACAGCAGGGGAACGCCTTGCGCCGCCAGAACCTCAAACCGTTCCAGCAGCTTTTCCGGCAGGACCGTCGAGCCGGGAACGATCAGCGCGCCGTAACTTGCCGGGCCGACCCGCAGCCGGGAATTTTCCGCTTCGGCGTCGCGCAGCAGCGTGTCGGCGGGGAGGATATCGTAATCGAATCCTCCCCGCGTCAGCGCCGCGCATACCTCGTCCAGGGATGTCACGGCCCCCTGATTGACCCAGTCGCCCTCCGCATTGTAATAGATTGCGATATCGGCCAGGTGTTCGCCGCCGGCGAGCAGATGGCAGACCCGCTGGGCATAACGCATCAGCTTGCAGAAAATCCCGTATTGCGGATTGAAACCGCCGGCGTAAAACGCCGGGGCGAGGTAGCTCATGCAATAGCCCGGCGGCGTGAAACCGCCACCGTTCCTGTGTTCGTCCGCATTCCCCCGGAACACTTCCGGCAGACACATCGAATAGGCGTGCGGAATATAGTGATTCACCCCGGAAGCGAGGTGAAAATTCAGGATCGCGCGCATGAACGACAACCCGGCATTCCAGCCGTAGGCTCCGAAAATCTCGCAGATCGACCGTCCGCGCATCCTCGGATTATGCCGGGCGAGCGAAACCGCCAGCTTCGGCATGGTGTACTGATAGAAGAGTGTATTCTTGAGCAGGGTCCCCTGATTCAGCGCGTGGGGCGCCGAGGTGATTCCCGGAATCGTCTGGCCGAGCACGGTGTCGATGCCGGCCATGTGCTGCCCGGCCATCGCCCGGAAGAAGTGTCCGCATCCCCAGCCGGTGCGCATATGTGCGCCCTCGTCTTCGAGGACATGCCCGATATATTCGACGCCGTGCTGCTCGCACCAGTCGCCCAGCCGGCAGCTGTAATTTTCACGCCAGAGGCCGGTGATCAGGTCCATATAGGCGAGCCGCAGTGCGGTGTCGCCGGGGGATACCGCGTCCCACAATGCGGGCAGCCGGAGCACCAGCTCGTTTTCGGTCATCCGGCACCTGGCCGCGAGGAGCCGCGCCACGTCGGCGTTCCACGGATAAAGCCGCCGGAGCTGGCCCATCCGGTGTTCGGCATAATCGTCTCCATATTGGCCGTCGCAGTTGCCGAACGCCGGTTCGTCGGAGAAAAATCCGGCGAAGACCGTGCCGAAATAAGCGGAAAAACGGTCATGGATTTTTTCGTGCACCTCGTCGATCAGGTGTCGGCAGGAGCTTGCCGAGACCATTGTGATATAGTTGGCGAACATCCCCTGCCGGGCGGGATCGGCGGTCATCACGAAATAGATGCGCCAGATGCCGGCCGGCAGATCGAGCATGCAGAGGCCGTCTTTGATGTTGCCGCTCAGGTCGACAGGGGCGCCGATGCACTCGCCGCTCCGCTCGTCGCGGCGATAAGCCGCTATTGCGAGGATGGTTTCGGCGGTGGTATGTTCCGGCAGGAAAACGGCTCCGGCGGAGACCGGCCCGACGACATCCATCAGTTCGATCCGCAGGCATTGCTGGCGGAACGGCGCATTTTCCGGGCGTTTCAGGGAGTCGTTCGCGCTGCCGGTGTTCACATGCGAGTCGTCGAGCAGCCAGACGCGCATCCGGCAGGCGGCGGCATATTGCAGGACCTCCTCGAAAAGCCGCATCCACGGTTCTGTGCAGAACCAGTCGCCGCCGCGATTTTCGAAGATGAACTCCGAAATACCCGCGCGGCGGATCGCATCCATCTCCTTCCTGACCTGCTCCGCATTCTCCCCCGCATACCAGAGCAGCGGGATCAGATAGCTGCCGGTCCGGTCTGACAGACATTCCGAAATTTTTTGAGAAATCATACCATCTCCTACGAGAAAGGAATCGTTAATATTTCGATGGTATTGACATACCATCTTCTTGCGGATCGTAAATCAACTTAAGGTGTGCCTGCCGGGGGCAAGCGGCAGTTCGCGGCCGCCGGGCAGCCGGGCCGAAGCGGGGAGTCCGGGAGGAACTTCCGCTTCCCAGTGCAGTCCGCCCCCCGGCGTCAAGCTCCAGGAACTGGCGATGCGCCCGAAGGGGGAGTCGAACACCGCTTTCACCGGCGAGAAACGGCGGTCCGGAATGATTTCGAAAACCAGACCGTCATGACGGTAATGGATTCCGGCCAGCCAGCTTACCAGAAATTCGGAAACCGCGCCGTAGGCATAGTGATTGAAACTGTTCATTGAGACGTCGCCGAACCCTTTTTCCTGCGAAAAGCCGTCCCACCGTTCCCAGAACGTCGTCGCTCCCTGCCTGACCTGAAAAAGCCATGACGGGCACTCCTCCTGCAGCAGCAGGTCGTAGGCGCACCGGGTGCGGCCGAAGCGCGCCAGTGTCGGCAGGATCAGGGCGGTGCCGAGAAATCCGGTCGAAAGTTTCGTGCCGTTGCCGCGAATCCGCTGCTCGAGCAGGTCCAGATTTTCGGAAACGGTGCCGGGGGCGACCAGCCCGAATGCCAGCGCCAGCACCAGCGCGGTCTGGGTCGCCGGGCGGACCAGGCCGGCGCCGTCGGTGAACTTCTGCCGGAACGCCCGTCCCGCATTTTCGGCAAGTTTCAGGAAATGATCGCGGTCGCCGGGAATCCGCAGAATTCCGGCCGCCTCGGCGACGGTTTCCGCACAATGGGCGAAATAAGCGGTCGCCACCAGTTCCGGCGGAGTTGCCTCCGGCGCGAGCCAGTCGCCGAACTGCCCTTCGCCGCCGATGATGAACTCCTCCGAGCGGGAAAGCTGATAATTCAGAGCGCTTTTCATCGCCTCATAATTCTCCGTCAGCACCGCCGTCGAACCGTAGTGGCGGTAAAGGGCGCAGGGGAGCATGGTTACGGCGTCCCCCCAGCCCGCGGCGCCGTCGTTGATGTGCAGCACCGCCGGGGCGATCGAGGGGGCGGCGCCTTCCGGCGTGAAACCGTCCCGGATATCGCGGAGATATTTCCGGAAAAAGGCCAGACAGTCCATATTCAGCATCGCCGCGGGAGCGAAAATCTGGGCGTCTCCGGTCCAGCCGAGCCGTTCATCGCGCTGCGGGCAGTCGGTCGGAATCTCCAGAAAGTTGCTGCGCTGTCCCCAGAGAGCATTGAGCCACAGCCGGTTGACGCCGGAGTCGCCGCATGAAAAGCGGCACCGATCCGGCATCGCGCTGTACATGACCAGCGCGGTAACGTCCAGCTCCTCCGGCGGAATCCGGTCGAACTGCCAGCCGTCTATCTGCAGATAGCGGAACCCGTGGAAGGTGAACTTCGGCACATATTCCGCGGCCTGTTCCACGGGACCTGCGCAGATGTAGCTGTCCTGCGAACGGGCTCCCCGGTAATTCAGCGTGTAGAGCGACCCGTCCGGCTCCAGAATTTCGGCGGTCGCAAAGGTATACCGCCTGCCGGGAATCCCGCGCGGACGCACCCGGAATGTGCCGGAAAAGTTCTGGCCGAAATCCCAGATGCAGACGTCTTTTTTCGGACGCAGCAGCCGGACCGGCTTCAGCTCCCGCATATACCGGACCGGCGGGGCGCTTTTCTGAACGAGCCGGGGCGTCTCCGCGACTCCGCCGCTTTCGCGGGCGGCCTCCCACGCTCCGTCGTCGAAACCGGGAGTATTCCAGCCGGGCATTTCCTGCCGGGCGTCGTAATCTTCCCCGTCATAGAGATCGGAGCCGAGAATCGGTCCGGTCGCCGTTTTCCAGCCGGAATCGGTGACCACGGATTCGCGCCGTCCGTCCCGGTAGACCAGCTCCAGATGCGCAAGCAGCTCCGGGTGCGGATGATAGACGTTGCGCATCCGCAGCACGGTGAGGTTGCCGCAGCACCAGCCTTCCGCCAGGATCACCCCGAGCGCGTGTCTGCCCGGCGGCAGGCGGTCGGAAAGATCGTAGGAAAGAAACTGAATCTGTTTCCTGAAATCGGTCCAGCCGGGGGCGAGAAGATCGCCGCCGATCCGGGTTCCGTCCAGAGACGGTTCAAAAACTCCGCGCGCCGTGATCGAGAGCACCGCCCGGCGCAAACCGTCGCCGACGGTGAACTCGCGCCGGAAGTGCGGGGCCGGAGCCGCCGCCGCACAGCGATTCCCGGCAAACCGGACCCAGCGCGCGCCGTTCCAGTCGGCAGGCGACTGGAGTGCGACCGCAAACGCATTCTCCACGGAAAAGGGCGACGGGTTGCCGGTCCGGTCGAAAACGCGGATGCGGAAGCTGACCCGGTCGCCGGCTTTCAGCCCGGCGCCCCGCCACGGAACTCCCCGGCAGGCGTTCCCGGCGACCCGTCCGGAGTCCCAGAGCAACCGTCCGTCCGCGTCGGTGGCCACGATCTGATAACCGCATTGCCGGGAACCGGGAGAATCCGTTTCGATGCGCCAGGAGAACTCCACCTGCGGCGACGCGACGAAAAGAAGCTCCCCGGTGCAGTCGCGGTCGTTGACCTGCACCCCGGTTACAGCCAGAATACTCATGGGGTCTTTTTACTTCACAGAGAATCCCGGTGACGGATGTCCAGCACGATTCCGTCGGCTCCGACGAGCTTGATCCGGTCGGTTCCGGCAAGGTCGGGCAGGGGGGCTCCGGAAGTCAGCTCCACGCTTTTCCGGCCATCGGCGTCCGAGGCGACGAGCTTCGCTCCGGCGGGCATCTCCTTCACCTGAAGCTTTCCGTCTTTCAGGGAAAGAAGCCGGGGATATTCCGCAATGGCGATGGTGCTCTGCGGGCGCATCCGGCAGGAAAGCTGCCCGTCCCGCAACGCGAGTTCCCGGCCGGTCGTCAGCTCGACATAGTGGACGTCGCCGCTGCCTTCCGGCTTCAGGAGCGGCCGGTCGACGGTATGTCCGGTCGCGTTGAAAAGCGTCCATATCCGCTTCCGGCCGGAGGTGAACCGGTTGGCGTAGACGCCGTCGCAGACGGTATCGACCAGCGGTTCCAGTTCGCCGAGGTCGAAGGCGTCGTTGTTGTCGAGCAGCAGCGAGCGGATGTGATCGGGGTATTCGCCGGAATTGTAGACGCCGACCGCGTTCCACAGCCACAGATCCCACGGGGCGGGTTTGTGGTCGCCCGCATCCTCGATGATTTCAAAGAGTTTGCAGTTCCTGAAATAGAAGCGCAGCAGATTGATCTGGGCCGGACGGGCGAAGCTCCGGCGGCTGATGCCGTCATAACACAGGGCGCCGTCAAGCGTGGAAACCAGCATGTCGTGGCCGGGAAACTCGGTCAGCAGCAGCACCTCTCTGCCGGAGCGGCCGAGCTTCTCCCGGATGCCGCGCGTGATGCAGGCGACCGCCTGAAGCACCGGGTTGCCCCAGCCTTCGTTGGAGAAGATGTGCTTGTGCATGGTGCTGAAACAGAGATGGCCGCCGCCGCCGAATTCGTCGAGGCGCACGCCGTCTGCTCCGGTTTCCTCGATGACCCGGACCACATCGTTGATCGTGTAATCGGCGAACTTTTCGGCATTGACGCACATGGCGTACTGGTGAAATTTGGCGACGATTCCCGGAGGCGTGGTCGGATTGGCGACATCGTGCGCCGGAGCGCATTTGTACTGATGGTTGATGACCGCGAATTCGGGAACCATCTTCGCATTTTTCGCGGAAGCGTCCATCAGCACCGCGTCATAGTAGAGCAGCGCCACCTGATCGGCATTTTTGAGGTCCCGGATATGCTGCCGGAAAGCGGGGAGCCCGCCCCATTGCGGATTGTAGCCGTCATAATCGCCGAGCGCATACGAAAGTACTTTTTCACCGGTGGCCGGATCGCGCCAGACCAGGACCTTTTCCACCCACGGGTCTTTGGCGAATCTGCCGATTTCCTCGAACGGCAGCTTCCAGTAGAGCGATCTGGAGAGAGTCCACCAGCTGCACAGCTCCCAGATGTCGGCGGGGCGTTTGTGGTGTTTCCCCTGATAGGAGGTGTCGTATTTGCCGTCTTTCCAGAGCGGGGAGCCGAGCCCCATGCCGGCGCGGTAGTTCCACTGGCCGGTAAGCTTGCCGGGGAAGGCCTGCCGGGGCCAGACACCGGCCGCCCAGTCGGCGTAACGCTGCATCGCCGCTTTCCAGCTGCCCGCATGGGTGCCGATCACGGCGTCCGGCAGGGTGACTTTCACGCCGGGGGCGCAGGGGCGTTCGGCATAGTCGATCGCCATGCCCGCATAATCGCCTTCGGAAAGGGCGTGCGGCCAGTGATGCTCCGACTCGAAAAATCCGGGCGTGGTGCCGGTGCAGAGGTGGTACAGGTCGGGGTGCTTCACCCCTTTTCCCTTGCGCAGGTTCAGAAACTTGTAGGAGGCGTCCGGGTCGTCGCCGCGCAGATAGACGCCGCCGCCGGAAGTGCGCGAAAAGAGATCGACCATCTGCCACCATGCGTCGTTCTGGCCGTAGGCGCTGCGGAAATGGCAGTTTTCGCCGCCGATGATGCCGCCGCCGAAGGGAAAGAGATAGAAATCGTCTTCCGGCTTCGCGGAAAGCGTGATCCCGTCCAGATGCGGAAAGGCCAGTGCAAAGTCGGCGCCGGACTCCCCGCGGTTGACGACGTCGAGCTTGAAACGCAGCTCGTCCCGTTCCGCGATGACCGAAACCGTGCATTCCAGTCCGGGTTCTTCCAGAAGAACGACCGCCTGAAAACCGTTCGACAGCGGCTTGACCGACGTCACTTTTCCGTCCCGGGCGTCGTAGGTCCTGCCGCCGGCATGGATGCGGAAAATCCGGGTTTCATCCGCGGCTTTCAGGATGTTTCTATTGACTTCCGCACAGAACAGGCTCTTGAGCGCCAGTGCGGGAGCAAGCTGGAATTCCGCCCGAATCGCCTCATTTTCAAGGATGGCGGTCGAGTTGTCGATCCGGCAGGAGGGGGCGACGCCGGTGCGCACGCCGGCGGGGGCGTTCACTTCGGGCGTCATATCGGGACGGGCGGCGGGCCACTCCCGGGCGGGAGCGAACGACGCTTTCACCGACCGCACCCTGCCGTTGCGGCACTCGACGGCGAACGGAACTCCCGTGTTGAAGCTCAGCGTATTGCCGCTGCGGGTGAAAGCGACCGCGGCGCCCTTTTCATCAACTGCGGAAAATTCGGCATCCGGCTCCGTGGCAAACGCAAGGGTCAGGGGCCGGGATTCATCCCAGTGCCGCCGCAATTCCAGACGGAAGAGCTCCCCTTCGTCCGCCGCATACGCGAACAGTTGTTCGGGGTCCCCGACGATGCCGTTCCCGGCCGTCCATTCAGCGGTTCCCTGTTCGCCGACGCTGGAGAGCTTGAGCCGCATCATGAATTCGCCGCAGTGCTGATTCTGCTCGCGGTTCCAGTCGCTGCTCCAACTTTTCCCGCCGTCGCGACTGACGGAGCTGGCGGTATTCTTCACGCTCCGGTCGATGCTGGGATAGATGAAATCGTCTCCGTCATCGACTTTGGCTATCGAAATCGAAATCTCCTCACGATTCAGCAGCAGCGATTTGTCGATCGGAATCTCGACCCAGTCATTGAGTCTGTTGGAAGTCGCGCTGCGGGCCGGCAGCCGCGGATCGGAGGTGTTGAGCACCAGCTCTCCGCCGCCGCCGAAGCTGATCCGGAAGCGCTCGGTGAGGCCGTTCGGCGCTTCCCTGTCGAGCTCCGTACTGTAATCGAATACGCCGATATGCAGCTTCAGATAGACCTTGTCCGCCTTTTCGAGACTTCCGGCGGGGAGCTTCGTCAGCGGGAACACTTTCGCGGCAATGCTGCCGGGACCGTTGCAGGGCAGGACGTCGAAGGGGTTCAGCCCGCCCCAGCTGTTGTTGTCGTTGGCCAGCTCAAGCACGCCGGGCCGCGGGGAGTCCACCCGCCAGGAGGCCGTCTGCTCCTCCGTGTCGGCAAGCTTGAGCCGCATCATGAATTCGCCGCACGGCTGGTTCTGTTCACGGTTCCAGTCGCGGCTCCAGTTTTTTCCGCCGTCGCGGCTGACGGAGCTGGCGGTATTCTCCACGCTCCGGTCGACGCTGGGGTAGATGAAATCGTCTCCGTCATCGACCTTGGCGACCGATATGGCGATCCTGTCGCGGTTGAGCAGCAGCGACTTGTCGATCGGAATCTCGATCCAGTCATTGAGTCTGTTGGAAGTCGCGCTGCGGGCCGGCAGCCGCGGATCGGAGGTGCTGAGCACCAGGTCGCCGCCGCCGTCAAAACTGATCCGGAAGCGCTCGGTGAGGCCGTTCGGCGCATTCGGATTGAGCTCCGTGCTCTGGTCGAATACGCCGATATGCAGCTTCAGATAGACCTTGTCCGCCTTTTCGAGACTTCCGGCCGGCAGTTTATCCAGCGGGAATTCCTTTTTCGCAATACAGCCGGAGCCGTTGCAGGGCAGAACGTCGAAGGGATTCAGGCCGCCCCATTGATTGCCGTCGTTGGCCAGCTCCAGAATGCCGGGGAGGGGGGATTCCACCCGCCACTCCGCTCCGGCCAGCGGCAGCAATGCGGCCAGTCCCAAGGCGGAAATCGTAACTTTTTTCAGTATGATCAACACGATGATATCCTTTCTGCGACGTGAATGGTCAGAATTTGAGGGAAGCGCCGTTCAGCCGGTAGTAGCAGCCGTAAACTTTCCCCGCCGACGCCCATTCGCCGATATCGCCCTTCCGGATTCCGTCCACGTGGCCGTCGGCCCAGCCGGCATTGGCTTTCTGGCTGTGGCGCAGATCGATATTGTCGCCTTCCCCCCCGAAGAAGAACCAGCCGGTCTGCTTGTTGCTGCTGTTCCAGGTATCGGCATAGATCAGGAAACTGGATGCATTTTTGATTTTCGTGAAAGAGACGATCGTCCCTTCTCCGTTCCAATCCGACGGCCGCCTGACAAAGGCTTCCGGATTGTCGGCGTAGCTCGGCGTGTAATACCGACTGTTCTCGTCGCCGCCTTCCGCGCTGGCGGGAACTCCGTAAAGGGCTGTGAAATTCCTGCCTTCATTTTCCATCGAGGCCGGATCGGCGAGGTCGAAATCGGCCGGAACCGCCGGACAGGCGGCCACCTTGAACGACGGCAGGCGCCGGGGAAAAGCATTGATCTGCCAGTCCTCGATGTAATTGCCGAGCACCATGCTGCCGAGCAGAGTCTGAAACCCGGCGCCCCATTTCTTCAGGATGACGACGCCATTGCTGTCGTCTGCGTAAAGCGCGGTGGCGAGCATGCACTGCTTGAGGTTGTTTTTGCAGCTGGCTCCCTTTGCTGTGCTGCGCGCATGGTTCAGGGCCGGCATCAGCATGGCCGCCAGAATCGTGATGATCGCGATTACCACGAGCAGTTCGATGAGGGTGAATCGGCGGGCGGCGGCCGCCGGGACGGCACGCGGGAAAAAATTATGCTCCTCATGGAGTTGATTTGCGATCGGTTTTGTTTTCATGGTGGATGTTCCTTCTATGTTAGGTTTTGTCAAGTTGTTTTTGTAACTTCTCTCGTTTTTTCTTTGAAACTTCTCACTTTCAAAG
>ENA-UERG01002037-UERG01002037.1-human-gut-metagenome-genome-assembly--contig:-NODE-2037-length-15266-cov-5.468234_pt1 | contig 15266 bp, 15 predicted proteins | sample MGYA00242954_ERZ507954 | MGnify/ENA primary metagenome ERZ507954 (study PRJEB26167, sample SAMN06115478) | human gut metagenome | host: Homo sapiens | place: China:Sichuan | collected 2015-01-21... | reverse complement strand
GGCTGTATCCGGCCAAGGACCTTCTTTTTTATAATGCGGATATCCACGGCAACCTGATCACCAGGGAGCGGATGCAGGTGCTGCGGCATCTGATCGAGGAAAAAAGCGGCGTGGTGGTGACTACCATTGATGGCCTTATGGATCATTTGCTGCCCCTTTCCATGGTGGAGAGCCAGATCCTGACGGTGAGACAGGGAGAGGTGATTGATATTGAGGAATGGAAGCAACGGCTGGTGTCCTTAGGCTACGAGCGCATGGCACAGGTAGACGGTATGGGACAGTTCTCCATCCGCGGTGGCATTGTGGATATTTTCCCGCTGACGGAGGAGCTTCCAGTCAGGATCGAGCTATGGGACGATGAGGTGGATTCCATCCGCAGCTTTGATCCGGAGAGCCAGCGGTCGGTAGAGCAGCTGGAAGAAGTGGTACTGTACCCGGCCACGGAAATCGTGCTGACACCGGAGCAGGTGGAGATGGGGCTGGAGCGGATCACGAAATCGGAAAAATCTTATGAAAAGACCTTTGCTCATTCCCAGGGCGCTACAGGACTGCCACTGACCTTCCGGGATCGCACGAATTGCACCGTAAAACAGCTGCGTGGTATACGCCGCACTATTCAGCGACAACGCAATCAGCGCACATAACCACGGTTCTGACAGCAAATGCCACAGTGCCGGATACTCCTGCAACGTCGGAAACTGGCCCGGCCCGTAATAAATCAGGAAGATCTGCACCAGCAGCGGCGTACCGGTAAACAGCGTGATATAACCCCGCACCAGCCACACCAGCACCGGCGTTTTCAGCGTCAGGATGATGGTAAAAATCAATGCCAGAATCAGTGCCACAATCAGCGAGGCAACGGTTAGCGTCAGGCTGGTGTGCAGCCCTTTCATCAGTTCGGGTAAATACTCAAACATTAGCTGGGCCTCCGCTCAAAACGTGTCGCGCGCAGGTCAATGCGTTTGAGAATGTACTGACTGAGCAGGGTGATCACCAGGTAAATCGCCGCCGCCACAATGTACCAGGTAAATGGTTCCTGGGTACGAGTAGCAATGCTTTTGGTTTGTAGCATTAAATCATTCACACTAATCAAACTGACCAGCGCGGTATCTTTGAGCAGCACCAGCCACTGGTTACCGAGGCCAGGCAGCGCATGACGCCACATCTGCGGCATCACCAGACGGAAAAAGATAGCCGATTTCGACAGCCCCAGCGCCTGGCCGGATTCCCACTGACCCATCGGCACCGCTTTCAACGCGCCGCGCAGCGTTTGCGAGGCATAGGCGGCATAAAGCAGCGACAGAGCGATGACACCGCAAAGGAACGGACTCACGTCGAAGTTTTCAATCTGCATCTGCACCGGGATCTCTACAATCCCAAGATTGATAGTGAAGCCATCCGAAAGCGTCAGCAGCAGCTGCGAGGAGCCAAAATAGATAAACAGCACCACCAGAATTTCTGGCAGGCCACGCAGAATGGTTACCAGCGCTGAACCTGCCCACGCGACAGGACGCCATTTTGCCGACTCCCATACCGCAAAGAACATCGCCAGCGCCAGCCCGACAATCAATGCACAAACGGCAAGGCCGACGGTCATCCCGGCGGCGCTTGCTAAAGGAAAAAATTCATTCATCAGGAATTACTTCTGGAACCATTTGTTGTAGATGGTTTCGTAAGTGCCATCTTTCTTCACTTTTTCCAGCGCAGTGTTGAGTTTCTGCTGCAGCTCAGTGTTGCCCTGACGTACCGCGATGCCGAGGCCAGTGCCGAAGTAATCTTTATCGGTCACTTTGTCGCCCACCGCCGCCAGTTTCGGGTTATCTTTCAGCCACTCAGTGACCACTGCGGTGTCACCGAAGACGCCGTCGATACGCCCGTTTTGCAGATCCAGTTTTGCGTTCTGGTAGCTGTCATACGGAACGGTAGTGATTTCCGGGTGCTTATCCATAATGAATTTCTGGTGTGTCGTCCCGTTCTGTACGCCGACTTTTTTGCCTTTCAGCTGATCAACACTGGTGTATTTGCCTTGCTGACCCACAAACAGGGCAGAGTTGTCATAGTACGGGGTGGTAAACAGCACCTGCTTTTCACGCTCCGGAGTGATATCCATGCCCGCCATCACGGCTTCTACGCGACGGAATTTCAGGCTTGGGATCAGGCTGTCAAACGCCTGGTTAGAGAAAGTGCAGGTTGCATCAATCTCTTTACACAGCGCTTGTGCCAGGTCGACGTCAAAACCAACGATCTGGTTGTTTGCATCAATCGATTCAAACGGAGGATAGGAGGCTTCGGTAGCAAAACGAATGGTTTCGGCAGCTGTGGCGGAAAGACTAAAACCTGCAATTAACGCGGCAATCAGAACTTTTTTCATTGTTGTTATCCCGAATCTTAGTGAGAGAGATAGTTTTTAAATGCTTCGGTTTGCGGCTCGGTAAAGCAGCTCGCGTCGCCTTGTTCTACGATATGACCATTTTCCATATACACCACTCGGCTGGCGGTTTTACGCGCCACTTCAACTTCGTGGGTGACGATCACCTGGGTAATATTCGTTTCTGCCAGCTCACGAATGATGCTGACGATTTGTGCCGTAATTTCCGGGTCCAGTGCGGCGGTCGGTTCATCGAACAGCAGTACCTGCGGTTCCATCATCAACGCACGGGCAATAGCAACACGCTGCTGCTGACCACCAGAAAGATGCAGCGGGTAACGATCGCTATAAGGTTTGAGACGCAGACGTTCCAGCAGTTTTTCTGCACGGGCCAGCGCCTGATCTTTACTCAACCCCAGTACACGGCAGGGCGCTTCAATCAGGTTTTGCTGCACGGTCAGATGCGGCCACAGGTTGTATTGCTGAAACACCATGCCAACGTTACGACGCAAATCGCGAATCGCTTTGTCAGAGGGTGTTTTGGTGAAATCGAAATGGTTGCCTGCAATGTTGAGCGTACCGGAGCGCGGCATCTCAAGCAGATTGAGTACACGCAGCAGCGAGCTTTTACCCGCGCCGCTGGGGCCAAGTAACACCAGCGTTTCGCCCTGTGGGCAATCCAGCGTGATATCGAACAGCGCCTGATGCGCGCCGTAGAAGCAATTAATGCCGTTTAATTGAATACTCATTGACACTCGTATACTGGCAGTCTGATAGCTATTGAGGTCGAAGATAGTACCTTTGACAGAATAATTATGCAATATTTCTGCTTTAAAAGTTAAAAGCAAAGCGCATTATTCAATAAACATAGCACAAAATAACGGGGGCGGTGGTCGGCGAGCATAAATGTCGGCATTCCTCACGAAATGCCGGACAATTTACGGGGTTTATTGGTTGATCAAGGCGTTAGCGATTCTCGATGGACTGACGGAGCGTACCCGCCGTGGCATGAACGCTACCGCCTAAGTAACGCACATCGTCGATGACCCAACACTGGCCTTCCTGAATCATTAACACTTCATCCTGCCAACCCTGGTCACCCTGTTTGAGATCCACGCGCAATGGAATGTTACGGGCATCACGATTAGGGATAGTCGATGCACTGGCAACGTGGGCGCTATCTGGCAAGGTGGTTCGACTGGAGAATGGATCGTTGGTCAGTAGTTCCCGATGGTTATTATCCCGGGAGGCATCGCTAAGCAGTGTCGCCAGTTTGTCGCTCAGATAAGGGCGCAAGGCGGTGATGTCGTTGCTGCGGTGCAAAATGCGGTAGTCATAAAATTGCTGGGCCACGTTATCCGGGCCTCCTTCAACGCAAGGACCACTGAGTGTGCCGTTATCTTTATAAGCTGGAGTGACTGTGGTGCAGGCACTGAGGAGCAGTGCGCAGGGGATAAGCATTGTCAATTTGCTGTAGCGCATAATGATTTCCTTATAAGCGATCGCTCTGAAAGCGTTCTACGATAATAATGATATCCTTTCAATAATAGCGTATCAGTCTGATAATGCTTTTGAGATCGAAGGCTTAGCAAACAAGGAGATCGATCATGCAATTTTCTACAACCCCAACTCTGGAAGGCCAGACCATCGTTGAATATTGCGGTGTGGTGACCGGCGAAGCGATTTTAGGTGCCAATATTTTCCGTGATTTCTTTGCCGGTATCCGCGATATCGTTGGCGGACGTTCCGGTGCGTATGAAAAAGAACTGCGTAAAGCACGGGAGATCGCCTTTGAGGAATTAGGCTCCCAGGCGCGGGCGCTGGGGGCCGATGCCGTCGTCGGTATTGATATCGACTACGAAACGGTCGGGCAAAACGGCAGTATGCTGATGGTTAGCGTCAGCGGTACGGCGGTGAAAACGCGTCGATGAGAAGAGTCTTCTGGCTGGTCGCTGCCGCTCTGTTATTGGCAGGGTGTGCAGGCGAAAAAGGCATTGTCGAGAAAGAGGGATATCAGCTTGATACCCGACGCCAGGCGCAGGCGGCGTATCCGCGCATTAAAGTGCTGGTGATCCACTACACCGCAGATGATTTTGATAGCTCGCTGGCGACACTGACCGATAAGCAGGTCAGCTCGCATTATCTGGTCCCTGCGGTACCACCGCGATACAACGGTAAACCGCGCATCTGGCAACTGGTGCCGGAACAAGAACTGGCCTGGCATGCGGGGATTAGCGCCTGGCGCGGGGCAACGCGCCTTAACGACACCTCTATTGGCATTGAGCTGGAAAACCGTGGCTGGCAAAAATCGGCCGGAGTGAAATATTTTGCCCCGTTTGAACCGGCACAGATTCAGGCGCTTATTCCACTGGCGAAAGATATTATTGCCCGTTATCACATCAAGCCGGAAAACGTAGTGGCACATGCGGATATCGCACCGCAGCGCAAAGACGATCCGGGGCCATTATTTCCCTGGCAGCAACTGGCGCAGCAGGGGATTGGTGCCTGGCCGGATGCGCAGCGGGTTAACTTTTACCTTGCCGGGCGCGCGCCGCACACACCGGTAGATACCGCGTCATTGCTGGAGCTTTTGGCGCGCTACGGTTATGACGTTAAACCTGATATGACACCGCGCGAGCAGCGGCGCGTGATTATGGCATTCCAGATGCATTTCCGCCCGACGTTATATAACGGCGAAGCGGATGCAGAAACTCAGGCGATTGCCGAAGCATTGCTGGAGAAATACGGGCAGGATTAGCGCGGCAGTTTTCCGTGGTCGCGTAGCCAGGCGGCAGTTTTCTCGATACCTTCATCCAGGGTGATGACCGGCTGATAACCTAACTCTTCCTGCGCACGCGTAATATCCAGCGTAAAGTCAAAATTCAACTTGGAGACGCCGTAGTGGGTCAGCGGCGGCTCTTTTGCTGACTTGCGGCCTAAACGCTCCATGCTGCGGGCGATCATATCCAGCATCGTGTAGGGGACGGAACGAATACGACAGTCAATATTCAACTCGTCGATCAGCTTCTGCACGATGCTGCGCAGTGTGCGATGCTCGCCGTTGGTGATGTTGTACACACGCCCGGAAGGTAGCTTATCGCAGGCTTCCTGGCTTGCCAGCCACATTGCGTGCACGGCATTTTCATAGTAGGTCATATCGACCAGCGCACTGCCGCCATGCGGTAACAGAATACTGCCGTAGTGGTGCATCATATGCGCCAGACGGGGAATAAAGACTTTATCGTGCGGTCCGAACAGACTTTGTGGGCGCAGAATAGTAAAGCGCGTTTGTGGATTCGCCTGCGAAAGCATATTGATCACTTCTTCGCTGGCTGCTTTGCTGCGGGCAAACTCGTTGGCGAAGCGGTGAGGGCGAAAATCTTCTTTAATATCGCGATGGTGGTGATAATCGAAGTACAGGGAGGGGGAAGAGATATGAATAAAGTTACGCACACCCCAGGCGACAGCCCATTCACCCAGGCGGCGAGTGGCGCGAACGTTAGCCAGATCGAAAGCCTGTTGTGTCCCCCAGGGTGAGGTAAAGCTGGAGCAGTGCCACAGCGTATCAATGCCCGCGAGCATCACTTTAGCTTGTGATGAAACCAGCTCGGTCAGATCCGCCGGAACAAACTCTGCGCCCATTTTTTCCAGCAATTTGCCCATTGCCTCGTTGCGACCGGTCGCTCGCACGCTGATGCCTTTCTGGCATAAAAACTCTACCGCGTTTCGACCTAAGCCGCTGGTGGCGCCGGTAACCAGTACCTTCATATCAATCCACTGTTGTTGAGAAAATAACGTGCGCATTCTTCCGTGATTTCCCCCATGATGCAATGGGAAACATGAAAGAATAACGCAGGTTTTGTCGATTAATCTGTGCTTTGTTCTGCCAGTCTGGCGATTTGTTTTGCCATTCCGCGAAAAATAAACAGATGCGCGGGGATCATCAATAACCAGTAAAACAGCCCCGGCATACCGTGCGGATGCCAGAAAGCGCGGACATCGATAGTACGATAGTCGCCTTTATCTTCCAGGCTAAAACACAGTCGTCCCAGCCCCGGCGCTTTCATGCCAAATAACAACGTAAGTTGTTTTTCCGGTTCAACGACAATCACTTTCCAGCTATCCACCGCATCGCCAGTCTGTAAATATTCGCGCTCCGGGCGGCCTTTCGCCAGCTTATGACCGATCGCGCGGTCCATCAACGCCCGTGTCTGCCACAAAATATTGCCAAAGAAATAACGCTCTTTACCGCCGATTTGGTTCACTACCTGCCATAAAGCAGCAAGGCTGGCGGACGTTTTAACGGTAAACCCCGCCTGTTTGGCAAAATAACCGTACTCCGGTCGCCAGCGAGCAAAGGCCTGAGCGTCGTAGCCCCAGTCGCTGGAGTTGACCAGTTTTTCCTCCTCTTTCAACGTGCTACGTACCGCGTCATCGAAAGCGATCAGCCGTTGTGGGATGAGTGCACGTAGCGCGGTATCATCCGCCAGCAGATCGTGTTTCAGCCCCTGAATCAACGCCCTGGCGGTGGTGGGCGGTACGGAAGTAATCACATTGAGAAACCACACCGAAATCCAGCGGGTGGGGAGGGGGATGGGGATCAACCAGCGGCGCTTACCGCTCACCGCCATAAAATGTTCAAACTGTTGCTGATAACTGAGCACCTCTGGTCCGGCGGCTTCGAAGATGCGGTGTTCGCTGGCCGGATGATCTAACAACGCCACCAGATAGTGCAGCAAGTTTTCCAGCGCGATGGGCGTGGTGCGTGAACGTACCCAGCGTGGCGGCGTTAACACTGGCAGGTTGTAGACCATATCGCGCATGACTTCGAACGCCGCTGAACCTGCGCCAACGATAATTCCGGCCCGAAGTTCGGTCACAGGTACATTCGCTTCACGAAGAATGTCCGCCGTAGCCTGACGAGCACGCAGATGATCCGACTGCTCATGTGGCGGGGCCTGCAACGAACTGAGAAAGATTAATTGCTTAACTGGTACTTCACGTAGCGCATCGCGGACGTTGAGAGCCACCTGGCGCTCCTGAGCGATAAAATCGCCGCCTTCGCCCATGCTGTGCACCAGAAAATAGACGGTATCGATATCCTGCAACAGGGCCGGAAGGTTATCCGGCCAGCTGAGATCGACTTTATGGCAACTGACGTTTGCCAGTTGCAGCTTTGCAAGCCTGTCGACATGACGTGCCGCCGCCAGGATCTGATGCCCTTGCTGGCTGAGTGTGCGCACCAGATGCTGACCAATGTAGCCACTGGCACCGAGAACTAAAATGCGTTGCGGCACGTCTCTCTCCTTAACGCGCCAGGAATGCGCGCCAGTGGGCGGCGACTTCCGCCAGTTGTTCGCGCGAGACGTCAAGATGCGTCACCAGGCGGACAATCGGCGAGGCGTTAATCAGCACGTTTCTCGCTTTCATGTATTCGCCTAACGCGGCAGCATTTTCTTCCCCGACGCGAACAAACAGCATATTAGTGTCCTGACGCATCACATCCGCGCCTGCTTCACGCAGTTGCTCCGCCATCCAGGCGGCGTTGTCGTGATCTTCCTGCAACCGTGCGACGTTATTTTTCAGGGCATATATCCCGGCGGCAGCCAGAATCCCGGACTGACGCATCCCGCCACCGGCCATTTTCCGCCAGCGGATGGCACGTTTAATGTAATCACGATTACCGACGAGTAATGAACCGACTGGCGTCCCAAGACCTTTCGACAGGCAAATGGTGAACGAATCACAATATTGCGTGATCTCTTTCAGTTCGCAGCCGTAAGCCACCACGGCATTAAAGATGCGCGCACCGTCAACATGCAGCGCCAGATTGCGCTCGCGGGTAAATTCCCATGCTTCTTTCAGGTATTCACGCGGCAGCACTTTGCCGTTGTGGGTGTTTTCCAGACTGAGTAATTTGGTGCGGGCGAAATGGATATCGTCGGGTTTGATTTTCATCGCCACTTTATCCAGCGGTAGCGTGCCGTCGGCAGCCGCGTCGATGGGTTGCGGCTGAATACTGCCCAGCACCGCTGCGCCACCGGCTTCAAACAGATAGTTATGCGCGGCCTGACCGACAATATACTCTTCGCCACGTTCGCAGTGACTGAGCAGAGCGACCAGGTTGGCCTGAGTGCCGGTAGGCAGAAAAATGGCGGCTTCTTTACCGGAAAGCTCTGCTGCATAGTCCTGCAGAGCATTAACGGTAGGGTCGTCTCCGTAAACGTCGTCCCCAACCGGGGCGGCCATCATCGCTTCGAGCATGGCGCGGCTCGGTCGGGTAACGGTATCACTGCGTAAATCAATCATGGCATGTCCTTATTATGACGGGAAATGCCACCCTTTTTACCTTAGCCAGTTCGTTTTCGCCAGTTCGATCACTTCATCGCCGCGTCCGCTGATGATTGCGCGCAACATATACAAGCTAAATCCTTTGGCCTGTTCGAGTTTGATCTGCGGTGGAATGGCTAACTCTTCTTTGGCGACCACCACATCCACCAGCACCGGACCGTCGATGGAGAAGGCGCGTTGCAGGGCTTCATCAACTTCAGACGCTTTTTCTACACGGATACCCGTAATGCCGCACGCTTCGGCAATGCGGGCAAAGTTTGTGTCGTGTAGTTCGGTGCCGTCAGTCAAATAGCCACCAGCTTTCATCTCCATCGCCACAAAGCCCAGCACGCTGTTGTTAAAGACGACAATTTTCACTGGCAGTTTCATCTGCACTACTGAGAGGAAATCGCCCATCAACATGCTAAAACCGCCATCGCCGCACATGGCGACCACCTGACGTTCTGGCTCTGTCGCCTGCGCACCCAGCGCCTGCGGCATGGCGTTAGCCATCGAACCGTGGTTAAACGAACCTAACAGGCGACGCTTGCCGTTCATTTTTAGATAACGTGCCGCCCACACCGTTGGCGTACCAACGTCACAGGTGAAAATAGCGTCATCGGCGGCAAAATGACTAATTTGCTGCGCCAGATATTGCGGGTGAATGGCTTTCTCGCTCGGTTTAGCTAAATCGTCCAGCCCTTTGCGGGCGTCGCGGTAATCTTCCAGCGCTTTATCCAGAAACTTGCGATCGGCTTTTTCTTCCACCAATGGAAGCAATGCACGCAGAGTCGACTTGATATCGCCGACCAGTGCCATATCCACCTTGCTGTGAGCGCCGATGCTGGCTGGGTTGATATCAATCTGAATGATTTTGGCATCGGTCGGGTAGAAGGCGCGGTAGGGAAATTGCGTGCCGAGTAGCACTAACGTGTCGGCGTTCATCATGGTATGGAAACCTGACGAGAAGCCGATTAACCCGGTCATTCCAACATCATACGGATTATCGTATTCGACATGTTCTTTACCGCGCAGGGCATGAACAATAGGCGCTTTAATTTTCCCGGCAAACTCAACTAACTCTTTATGCGCCCCCGCGCAGCCGCTGCCACACATCAGGGCGATATTGCTGGAATAACGCAGCAGTTGCGCCAGTTTGCGTAACTCTTCTTCTTCCGGCGTCACGACTGGTTGTGGCGCATGATACCAGTGCGTGGTTGCCCCTTCTGGCGCAGGTTTTAACGCCACGTCGCCTGGTAACACGACAACCGAAACGCCACGGTTAAGCACCGCTTTGCGCATGGCAATCGCCAGTACTTGTGGGATCTGCTCCGGGCTGGAAACCAGCTCGCAATAGTGACTACATTCGCGGAATAGCTCTTGTGGGTGGGTTTCCTGGAAATAGCCGCTGCCAATTTCGCTGGAGGGAATATGAGCGGCAATCGCCAGTACCGGAACGTGATTGCGGTGGCAATCGAACAGGCCGTTGATTAAGTGCAGGTTGCCGGGGCCGCACGATCCGGCGCAGACCGCCAGTTCTCCGCTAAGTTGTGCTTCAGCGCCAGCGGCAAAGGCCGCCACTTCTTCGTGGCGGGTGGACATCCACTCGATGGTGCCCATGCGATTAAGACTGTCACTAAGACCGTTCAGAGAGTCGCCTGTGACTCCCCAGATGCGTTTCACCCCTGCCGATTCGAGTGTTTTGGCGATATAAGCTGCAACCGTTTGTTTCATGGTTCTCCATCTCCTGAATGTGATAACGGTAACAAGTTTAGTTCATCTGACGGAGGGGGAAGGGATGGGAGAGAAAGGAGGCACTAACGGTTAAATAGCCCGATGAAAGGAATATCATCGGGCATAAGGCGATTATGCGAGAACCAAATCCCCCTGCGGATGGCAGGAGCAGGCCAGTACGTAACCTTCAGCGATTTCGGCGTCGGTCAGCGTCATTGTACTGCTCACCGTATATTCACCGGAAACCACTTTTGTCTTACAGCAGCCGCAAACACCCGCACGGCAGGCAGCGACAACCGGAACGTTATTGCTTTCCAGCGCCTCCAGTAGCGTGGTGCCAACCGGGGCGTAAAATTCTCGTGCCGGTTGCAGTTTGGTGAATTTCAGACCGCTGGTCGCCGCTTCTGCTACTGGGGTGAAGAATTTCTCTTTAAAGAAACGCGTCACGCCGAGCGCTTTCACTTCCTGCTCTACCCAATCCATATACGGAGCCGGGCCGCAGATCATCACGGTACGTGAAGCTAAGTCAGGTACACCTGCCAGCAGTTCGCGAGTGAGACGACCAGCGATAAAGCCTTCGGTAACGTTATTTTCTGCCACCAGCGTTACCGGATAGTTACGCCACTCATCGGCGAAAATAACATCCTGCGGCGTACGCACGTTGTAGATCACCCGCACATCGGCCTGTGGACGGTTCTTCGCAAGCCAGCGACGCATCGACATAATCGGCGTGACGCCGCAGCCTGCCGCCAGCAACAGGAATTTATCTTCTGCTTTATCGTCGCAGGTAAATTCCCCCATCGCGTCCGAAAGCCAGAGATAATCACCGCGTTTTACATCGCGCGTCAGCCACTGGGAGCCGACACCGTCATCAATCCGCCGCACGGTCAGGGTGATATATTCACTCACGCCTGGCGTGGAGGAAATGGTGTAAGCACGCAGCGTTTCCGCTGAGTTTCGCACGCTGACCAGTGCATATTGCCCGGCGCGATATGGGTAGTAATCGTGGCAAATCAGGGAAATCGTCCACACATCCGGCGTTTCTTGCGTAATGTGATGAACCTGCATCCGCCACGGGCATTGATTCGTTGGCATCGTCATCGACAAACTCCTTACGCGCTCAACAGTTGCTTCATGTCTTCTTCAACAGTGGTGATAGAACGCAGGCCGAATTTCTCGTTCAGCACCGCCAGCAGGTCTGGTGTCAGGAAACCAGGTGCAGTCGGGCCGGTGACGATATTTTTCACGCCCAGAGAAAGCAGCGTCAGCAGAATGACGATCGCTTTCTGTTCAAACCAGGAGAGCACCAGCGACAGCGGCAGATCGTTGACACCGCAGCCCAGTTTCTCTGCCAGAGTGACAGCCAGAATAATCGCTGAGTAAGCATCGTTACATTGACCTGCATCTACCAGACGCGGCAGACCTTCGATATCGCCAAACTCAAGTTTGTTAAAGCGATATTTACCACAGGCGAGGGTCAGGATCAGGCAGTCATCCGGCACGCTGGTGGCGAAATCGGTGAAGTAGTGGCGCTCGCCGCGTGCGCCGTCACAGCCACCAAGCAGGAAGATATGACGCAGTTTTTCACGGCTCACCAGATCAATCAGCGTATCAGCAGCGCCAAGCAGCGTCTGGCGACCAAAACCCACGGTGATAAGGTGCGGAATTTCGCTGTACGGGAAGCCTGCCATCTGTTGCGCCTGGGTGATAACCGCAGAGAAATCATCACCGTCCAGATGACGCACGCCAGGCCAGCCAACAATGCTGCGGGTCCAGATACGATCGTCATAAGCGCCTACGGTTGGGTCGATGATGCAGTTCGAGGTCATCACGATGGGGCCAGGGAAACGAGCGAACTCCACTTGCTGATTCTGCCAGCCGCTGCCGTAGTTACCGACCAGATGCTTGAATTTACGCAGCTCCGGGTAGCCATGCGCAGGCAGCATTTCGCCGTGGGTGTAGACATTAACGCCCGTGCCTTCGGTCTGTTCCAGCAGGTTGTAGAGATCTTTGAGATCGTGACCGGAAATCAGAATGCATTTACCCGCCGTCGCTTTGACGTTGACCTGGGTTGGCGTCGGGTGACCGTATTTACCGGTTTCGCCTGCATCCAGAATGCTCATCACTTTGAAGTTCATCTGGCCGATTTCCATTGAACACTCAAGAAGCGCGTTCATATCGGCAGGCCAGGTCCCCAGCCACGCCATGATTTTATGGTACTGGGCATAAATATCGTTGTCGTATTGACCGAGAACATGCGCGTGTTCCATATAGGCCGCCGCACCTTTCAGGCCATACAGGCACAGCAGACGCAGGCCGAGAATGTTTTCGCCAATCGCCGCTTTATCTTTGTTAGGGGTAAATTCTGCTGCCTGACGTTGCAGCTCGCCGAGATCGTCGCTCACCAGTTGCAGGTCAGCCATCGGGTTATCGACGCGCGCGTTGGCATCTACAGCCAGGCATTGCGCTTTCAGCGCCTCGCGCAGGGCAATCGCTTCACGAGCGTAGCCGACAATACGCGGAGAATCGAAGTTAACGTTGGTCAGGGTTGAGAAAAAGGCACGTGGCGCGAAGCTGTCAACATCGTGGTTGATGATGCCGTATTCACGCGCTTTTACCGCCCAGGCAGAAAGCCCTTGCAGCGCCGCGATGAGTAAATCCTGAAGGTCAGAAGTTTCCGCCGTTTTACCACACATCCCCTGCGCGTATGAGCAGCCGTTTCCTGCCGGAGTACGGATAGTTTGTTCACATTGCACACAAAACATGATCACACCTTTTAAAGTTATATTTAATATACATGTTTAAGGTTAAGACGCTTAACGCGGGGATAAAAGGGATTTTTCATGCAACTTTAAGGGAGATTGATTTAGCGCAATTTTGGCGGCAGGGATCTACCGCCAGAGAGGTATTACGCAGAGAAAAAGGCGATGAGGATCGGCACTAACAGGCTAAGAATAAAACCGTGAACAATTGCCGCCGGGACCATATCCAGCCCGCCAGTACGTTGAAGAACGGGCAGGGTGAAATCCATTGATGTGGCACCGCATAAGCCCAGTGCAGTAGAGCGGCTGCGGCGAATCAGCCCAGGGATCAACATAATAGCAATCAGTTCACGGGCCAGATCATTAAAAAACGCCGCGCTCCCGATTACCGGACCAAAAGATTCGGTCAATAAAATACCGGAAAGAGAATACCAGCCGAAACCGGAGGCCATTGCCAGCGCGGTATTGATGGGGAGATCAAGAATAAAGGCGTTAATTAAACCACCAATTAATGAACTGACAACCACCACCACGGCGACAATCATTCCCCGGCGATTAAGGACAATCTGCTTTAAGGTCATGCCATTATTGCGCAACTGAATACCAACGAGGAAAAGTAGCAAAATTAACGTGTATTCACTGGCTTCGGTCGCGTGTTGTAAGAAAGCCAGTCCACTCAGACCAATGGCAAAACCAATCACTACTACGCCGCACAGTTTTAGCGACTCCAGCGCCATCGCAATACGCGACGGGAGTTTTTCTTGCTGATGGTGGTTGCGCCACGGCAGGCCTCGCTCCAGCCACATCAGGGCGGCAATATTACACAGTAAAATAACGGTAATACTGACGGCAGAATAATGCAGAATCGCCAACAGGTTACTGGCGAGGTTATCGAGAAACGCCAGACTGATACCCATAAAAAAGAGAATAAGGTAAACCATCCAGCTTAATAGCTGATTAATAACTTTTAACGCAGCTTGTTGGCGAAGCGGAATGAGGTAACCCACAATCAGGGGAACCAGAATGATTAACAGCCCAGAAAACATGAAAACCCAGTCCTTGCAAAGATGAAGTCGAAATGCGCGATGACACACTACTGAAAGCGGAAGGACGAGTAAAGTTGCAATTAAAAGGAAATGTTATGCATAAGGAGCAGTAGAGTATTCGTTTTCATTTAAAGATATTCTTGCGCTTTAATTACAAACTGCACCGATGTTGGTGGCGTCAAAATCGCCGAGGCGTTCCCTGAAGGCCGGGGCAGCCCACATGGATGTGGGCTGAGGGCGCGTTTTACAGGGATGTTACCTCGCGCCCGACCCGGTAGCCGTAAGGGATAAGTCGAGGGCACCGCGCAGCGGCGATTTTGTTCGCCAGAGCCCGGGGGTGCAGGGGGCGGCGGCGATTGGCCGCCCCCTGCGCGCTCCTTGCGCCAGTGGCAATATGTGGCTTAGCTCATGAAAGGAGCGCAACAAGATGATGAATCAACATATAACAACATCTTAAAAAAAGGCCTGACATTACGCCAGGCCTTCTGCGTTAATTAATCACGCTTTTCCAGCAGGGTCCGGTAAATCAGACCACCGATAATGCCGCCGACAATTGGCACCACCCAGAAGAACCACAGTTGTTCTAATGCCCAGCCGCCCTGGAAGATAGCAACCGCGGTGCTGCGCGCCGGGTTAACAGAAGTGTTAGTCACCGGAATACTAATTAAGTGAATCAGGGTTAAGGCCAGACCAATAGCGATCGGCGCAAAACCTGCCGGCGCGAATTTGTCGGTTGCGCCGTGGATCACCAACAGGAAACCTGCACTCAATACCAGTTCAACTACCAGCGCGGAAAGCATGGAATAACCGCCTGGTGAATGCTCGCCATAACCGTTAGAAGCAAAACCGCTGGCTGCCGCGTCAAAACCCGTTTTACCACTGGCAATTAAATACAGCAGCGCCGCTGCAACAATACCGCCGACAACCTGGGCAATTACGTAGCCAACGACGGTAATGACTCCAACTTATTGATAGTGTTTTATGTTCAGATAATGCCCGATGACTTTGTCATGCAGCTCCACCGAT
>ENA-UERG01002036-UERG01002036.1-human-gut-metagenome-genome-assembly--contig:-NODE-2036-length-15267-cov-64.757670_pt1 | contig 15267 bp, 12 predicted proteins | sample MGYA00242954_ERZ507954 | MGnify/ENA primary metagenome ERZ507954 (study PRJEB26167, sample SAMN06115478) | human gut metagenome | host: Homo sapiens | place: China:Sichuan | collected 2015-01-21... | reverse complement strand
GCCATGGTCTGGGTATCAATCTCGAAGATAGCCTTGTAGGTATCCTTCAGTTTCCATACCAGCACCATACCAATCATAATCGGATTACCCGTCTTGTCATTCACCTTGATAGGTTCCGCATCGAGGTTGCGCACACGAAGCGAAAGTTTCTTCTGACTGATAAACGGATTCAGCCAATAGTAACCCGGCTCAGTAAAAGTGCCACGATACTTACCGAAGAAAAGCAACACGCGAGCCTGACCAGGCTCCACCAGGATGAAACCGCAAACGCAGATGATGCTCAGGATGAGAAGCAGTACGCCGCAAACGCCACAGACATTTGCCAGCCAGCCTTCTTGCGAAACGCAGGCAAATATAAACAAGCCAACTCCAGCCAGAAAGCCGATGATGTTTAACACTAACATCAGGATGCCATTCAAGGTCTTTCCCTGATACGTAAATTCCTTATTCTCCATAATTTTACTTTATTTATTACGTTATTAATGTTGATATCATTTTGATATCGCAAATATACGATATTAAAATGATATCACAAGGGCAGAAGATAAAGATTTCAAATACTTTAACAGAAAAAGGTCGTTGGGACGATACCCAACGACCTTTTCTCAGATTTTCACCTATTATATATAGAAAACAGTTTCTATCTTCATATAGAAATAGATTTTATCTTCTATAGAAATATTATTCTATCACTTCCATTTCTTCCTCTTCTATTTGCTCCTTGATTTCCTTCTCCTTCTTTCCGAACTCCGGATCTATTTTCAGGAAGGCAGTAACCAGGAAGGTGATGGCGCAGCATGCCATCACGATGATGAAGAACAAGCGATAGCCTACCATATCTTTCAGATAGCCCGATACCATACCTGGCAACATTAAACCCAGATAGGAGATGCCCGTGCAGATGGAATAATGCGAGGTCTTGAACTTGCCCTGGCTATAGAACAGCATGTAGAGCGTGAGAACCGTGAAGCCCAGACCATAGCCAAACTGCTCTACGAAAAGACAGCTCGATACCACGATAATATCGCTGTTCAGCGAATAACTCAGATAGATGTAAACCACATCCGGCAGGGTGATGGCGCAAACCATCGGCCAGAGCCATTTCTTCATACCGTCGCGGCTCACCAGAATACCGCCGATGATGCCACCCAGCAGCAAGCCTATCAGTCCCACAGTACCATTGGCAAAACCATATTCCTGCGGCGACAAGCCCAGTCCGCCCTGCGAATTAGGACGAAGGATGAAGGTCTTGGTCATCGTATTCAGGAGTGCTTCCGGGAAACGATAGAGCAGCAGGAAGAGCATCACGCAGATGGTTTCCCCCACCCTGAACTTCACGAAGAAGGTACGGAACATGTTCGTCAGTTCGTGCGCCACTTCACCCACCGTTCTATCCGTCTGCACATCCTCCTTAGGACGCGGCATAAACCGGCTGTGATAGAGCCACAGTCCGATGAAGATGCCCGCCAATCCGTAGAAGATAAGCGCCCACGAGAAGCGTATCTGGTTGCGGAACATCACCTGGAGCACACCTGCCAGCATCACCAGGAAACCATTCACGAAGATGATGGCGAGGCGATAGAACGTGTTTCGCAGTCCCACAAACTTGGTCTGTGTATGCTCATCCAGCTCAATCATATAAAAACCATCCGCCGAAATATCGTGGGTGGCACTGCAGAAGGCGATGAGGAAGAAGAAGCACATCGTTGCCTGGAACCAGAAGGCAGTAGGCAGCGAGAAGGCGATGCCGGCAAGGGCGGCTCCGATGAGCGCCTGCATGGTGAGCACCCACCAGCGCTTGGTCTTCAGCAGGTCGATGAACGGGCTCCACAGGGGCTTGATTACCCAAGGCAGGGCGAGCCATCCGGTATAGAGACCCACCTCGGCATCGGTGAGGCCCAACTGCATATACATCACCACAGAGAGGGCGGTCACAATGACGTTGGGCAGTCCTTCTGCAAAATAGAGGGTCGGAATCCAAGCCCATGGATTCCGACTATTTTTCTTTGTTACCATTTCATTTTTAATATTAGGTTCAGAACATCAGGTGTCAAAAGAAGCGTAGCCTCTTTTAACACCCCACATTCAACATTCAAATTATTGATAGAGTTTCATGTTATTGATAGAGTTTCTTGATTTCTGCTCCCTGATAGTAGTGCAGCAGGATGGCATCATAGAGATAGCCCTCCTCGCCCATCACGGCAGCACCAATCTGGCAGAGTCCTACTCCGTGTCCCCATCCGGCGCCAATCAGTTCGAAACGCTGCGGAACACCGTTTTCATCTGCATCATATTTATCTACCACGAAGGCAGAGCTCAGAAGATGAGAATCGCTCAGGGCACGGCGGATTTCCAGTTCCTTACCGATGGTGAAGGTCTTCTCGGTTCCGATAATCTGCAGCTTGCTGATGCGGCCGCTCGTTCCTCTTTCCACCGCCTTCATGTCGAGGATGGCACCAAAGTCCATCTTCAGCTTGTCGGCGATGAGCTGCTGCAACTTCTCCTGGGTCAGGGTCACCTTCCAGCGATAGAAATCCACGGTCTCCTGGTCGTAATCGTTCAGCACCTCCGAGAGGATTTTCTTATCCTGCGTGTTGCAGAAAGCAGGCGGATTGAAGCGGATCCACTTCTCTGCCTCATCCTCATTGGTAAGATTAGGAAGAGGAGCCTTCGTTCCTAAATTATTTCCTGCTCCCGATATTCCCAAGGCGATATCCCTCACTGCCGTGAGATAGTTCTTCGGCGTATTCTCCCAGCAGTATTGGAATTCCTCTGTCACTCCGCCGCAGCATTTTGAGAATCTGGCATCGCAAATCTCGCCGCCATCCAGCAACACCTGGCCACGGGTCAGTCTGATAGCCTCGGCAACATGTGGCGAGGTTTCCTTCGTGATGCCCTGGTAGCGCTGGCAGTGGTCATCGGCACAAACGTCAAAGAGAGTGTGGTCCTCACGGTCGTACCAGCGAATCAGCATATCCTCCTTCTTGGTGAACGAGAAGAAATTGTTGCCGCTCTCAGCCACCTCTCTACGCTTCTGCATCTGCGCCAGCAGCCACGAACGCGAAATCACGGCATGTGCCTTCAGCAGTTCTAGGCTCGATGTGGCACTCATCTCACTGCTGATTACACTCTCCAGATAGCGCTCCACCGGCAGTTCGTTGATGGCATAGATCTTATCCGATTCCACCACGAAGCGGAGGGCACCCAGGAAGGTCTGCGTCTCCTTGCGCTCCCAGTGGAAGTTCACGCCGATGGTCACGTCGCTGATAGAGAACGAGGCGTCGTCGCTCTGCGGATGGAAGGTGAGCTTACTGTAAAGATTGCCGTTCCACATGATGCCGCCCTCGAAGAACTCCACCTCCTGCTCGCCAATCACGATTTCGCCCTTAGCCAGATAAGGCTTGTTCAGCGAGAAATGCACCTTTTGGGCACTCACGATGCCCACGGTAACCTCTGGTTCCTCCTCATTATTATATAGGACAGATGTAGCCAGAATGGAATCCTCTGCCTCCTTTGCCGCCTTCAGTTTGCTTACGATACTGTTCATCTTCTCCTGGCTCACACCGCATTCCTGCAGCAGCGCCTCGGCACGCTCATCGGTCAGTTTTCTGAAATCCTCCTCTCTTGGGGTGATGATGAGTCCCGACATATCCAGGGCTCCAGGCGAAACCATCAGTTGGGCAATGCCATCGGCAAAGTAAGCCTCCGGACGATGCTTCTCTCTCGGAATCACCACCGAGATGAATTCATCTCCCTTTCTCCAAGCCACGATGTTCATCATCGGTTCCGTTTCTCCCCCACGCAGCGGCATGGCTTTGTAAAGACGGTGGAAAAGCATCTCGTCGCTCTCCTCACTCTTCGAGATGATGACGAAGGCAGGAACCACGAAGTCGTGAACCACGGCTATCTTCTCTTCATCGTTCAGAGTGATGACGTCGGTAAGATTGCGCGAAAGGCGCTGCCAGTTGGCCTGCAACGGCAGGATGCCGCTCGTACCCGCCTGGAAATGAAGATGATCAGGGGCAGAGGCACCACACTTCGGACCGTTATAGAACACCATCAGTTCGCTGTGAAGCGAGAGGAAGCGATGCATCTCGCCATAGTTCTGATAGATGGCCTGATACTGATGCTTGCGGGCCGGAATGGTGAAATGCACCGGAAGGATTGGGAACGGATTCACCAGCAGATGGAAGTTTTCATCTATCTGCTGCGACATCTGCTCCTTTGGTCGGTTGCGGTCGCAGAGGAAGCAAGGGCGCTCGCCCAGGGTCTTCCTGTCTATCTTGGCTCCCGTGCTCACGATGCGGGCAGGGTTCCACTGCAGCTTGATTAACTCCGAGAGCTGACGGGTTTCCACATGCTTCAGGTCGCGGAAGCGATGGCGGGCATCAGCCCATTTCTCCAACTGTCGGTTGAAGAATCTGGAGATGCTACTGTCTTCCATGATATCCGCCTTGCCCTGCATCATCTGCTTGCGGGCCATCAGTTCCATGGTGCGCAGGCGGTCTTTATAGAGATTGTTGGCATTCACCCTGTCGATGCTCAGGGCGGCATCCGAATTGCCTCCCCAGCGACGGCAGAGATACAGCTCGTCGTAGATTCTGCCGATGCGATAGCGGCGAGAGAAAGCCAGTCCCAGAGCATAGTCCTCACCATAGCTGGTGTTAGGGAACTGCATCTGTCTTACCAACGGGGTAAAGAAGGCACGTGGTGCTCCCAAACCGTTGATACGCAAGGCGTTGTTGCAACCGTTATCCTCGGTCCATTCCTTGTGGTCGATGAGTCCCGGAGGCAGGGTATTCAGGTCGAAATCGCACATGCGGTAGGCGCCAATCATCATCGCCGCCTTCTGCTCGTAGAAGGCATCCACTATCTTCTGAAGGGTTTCAGGAGATGAATACAGGTCGTCGCTATCCAGCTGCACGGCGAATTTTCCGCAATAGTCGCTGTTGATAGCTACATTCCAGCAGCCGCCGATACCCAGGTCCTTTCTATCAGGAACTATCTGAATCAAACGGTCATCTGCTATTTCATCTAGAATCTCTCCGGTTTTATCTGTAGAATGATTGTTCACCACAATCACGTTAAACTTGAAATCCGTTTTCTGCGCCAAAGCACTCTTCACGGCATCGGCGATGGTCTTCTCACGATTAAACACCGGAATCACCACCGAAGCCTCGTATTCAAACTCCTGTTCGTCGAAATCAGGCAGACGGTAGTAGCTGGTGTCCACCAGGGCACCCACCTTGTTAAGATGCTGGGTACAAGCCTTTTCCATCTCTATCTGCACCTCACGGTTTCTAGGGTTCACATAGTCAAACTGCTTTTCGCCGCTCTTTCTGTTATCCAGTTCGTTCTCGGTATAGAGGAACTCATTCAGATGGAAGATTTCTCCCACCCTACTCAGATAGAGACGCAGGTCGTAGAGGCCGGCAAACTGATATTCCTGTCTATCCTGCTGGGCGATATAGTTGCGCAGCGCCTGCGCCTTGACGAGCCAGAGACTTCCGAAATCGAAGTCATCTCGCAAACTACCCTGCTGATAATCAATCACAGGATGCTTTTCCAGTTTACCAGATGCTTTTTCCGAATCAGATGCATCCGCTTCAGAAGATGCATTTTCTGAAGTTGCATCATCCTTCACCAGCGAATAGTGGTCGGAGTAAACCATCACCGCCGCGGTATCATCCGCCGTGCGCAGGAAACGCTCCAAGGCATAGAGGCCCCATCTGATAGGGGTGGTCTTGGTGCAGATCATCACGAAGTCGGCATCGGCATTTTCGGCGATGCTCTCCACGGTGTTGCTACTCTCCAGTCGGTCGATAACCACGAAGGTACAGCCGTCTGGCACCTGGTGATGGGCAGCGAAATCGGCGCTCACCATCAGGTTGATATGCTGAACAGTCTTGTTGTCATGAAGTTCTCCGAGTGCTTCTTGGGCCACCTCCAGGTCTTCACATGGCAAGAAAAGGTCTATTTTTTCTCTCATTTCTTTGTTTCTAATTTTCTGTTTTTCGCCCCTTTTGGGGGCTCGAAACCATGATTTTTATCTTTATTTCAACTTATTATCTTAAAATATGTGGCAAAGATAACACTTTTTCGGCAAAAAACACTATCTTTGCAGTATGAATAATGAAAAAAAATATCTTTTGGGCCTTACACTTGCCGAATTGAAGCAGGTGGCTAAGGATCTCGGCATGCCTGCCTTCACAGGCGGACAGATGGCGAAGTGGCTCTATGAGCAGCATGTGAAGAGCATTGATGAGATGACCAATATCTCGAAGGCCAACCGTGCCAAACTCGCTGCCGAATACGAAATAGGATGCGCAGAATATTCTGACGCACAACATTCTGTGGATGGTACCATCAAGTATCTCTTCCCTACCCGAAGCGGAAAGTTCGTGGAAACGGTGTATATTCCTGATAAGGACCGCGCCACGCTCTGCGTCTCTTCGCAGGTGGGCTGCAAGATGAACTGCCTCTTCTGCCAGACCGGAAAGCAGGGATTCGAGGGGAGTTTGCCTGCCGGCGACATCCTGAACCAGATTTACTCGCTGCCTGAGGTGGATAAGCTCACCAACATCGTGTTCATGGGACAGGGCGAGCCGATGGATAATCTCGACAATGTGCTTCGTGCCACCGAGATTCTCACCGCCGATTACGGTTGGGCGTGGAGTCCAAAGCGCATCACGGTAAGTTCTGTGGGCGTGAAGAACAAGCTGAAGCGATTCCTGGAAGAGAGCGAGTGCCATGTAGCGATTTCGATGCACGACCCTATTCCATCGGAGCGTGCCGAACTGATGCCTGCCGAAAGGGGCATGAGTATCGAGCAGGTGGTGGAGTTGCTGAAGAACTACGATTTCTCCCATCAGCGCCGCCTGAGTTTCGAGTACATCGTGTTCAAGGGCGTGAACGACAGCATGCAGCATGCCAAGGCCATCATCAAGCTGGTGAAGGGTCTGGATTGCCGTTTCAATCTCATCCGTTTCCATCAGATTCCCGACATCCCGTTGCAGGGCGTGAACGACGAAAAGATGGAGCAGTTCCGTGATTACCTCACCCAGCATGGTGTTTTCACCACCATCCGTGCCAGCCGCGGCCAGGACATCTACGCCGCCTGCGGCTTGCTCAGCACCTCGAAGAAGATTGGAGAAATCCGACAGCACGAGGATGAGGAGCAGAAGCATAAATAAAAGGAGGGGGAGTATGGACATGTTTACATTTACAATGGTTACGAGTTGCATCATCTCATTATGCATATTGGGATGGTTATACACAAAACCTGTTCAAAAATGGCTTGATGGATTTAAATAAGATTATGAATTTGTTTACATTTACAATGACGATAAGTCTCATCATAGCTCTCAGCTTTCTGGCTTGGCTTTATACAAAACCAGGAAAGAAATGGTTAGAGAATCTTTAAAGACTCTTCTTGCTGGCTGCCTCCTGTTACTCTTCCTGGCAAGCTGCAGCACAGGAGGACGAAATGGGAAACTGCCCAAAAGCACAGGAATGCCTTACGAGGTGGTGCTTGAGGGAGATACAGACAGCATCGTAACCAAGATGCTGACGGAGGATGTGACAGGACTGCCCCAACCCGAACCACTCTGCCGACTGATTCAGGTGAAAAAGGGAAAGACCCGGGGAAACTATCTGCTCGTAAGAACCCGAATCGTCGTGAATATCGGAGAGCGGGATTTCGGAGAACAGAATATCGGAGAACGGGATTTCTCCGTCAGGCTAAGCCACGACGAGAATGCAGCGCCACAGAATATCATTCGCATAACCGTCCAATCGGCACAGCAGTTGCGGGAAAGGCTCAATGGCGAGAAACTCCGCCACATCGTGGATGAAGTGGAACTGAAACATCTGGCAGATATCATCTCCGGCAACCCCAGCAAACAAAACAGGGAGATGCAGGACGAAATCAAAAAGATGTTCGGAATCGACATGAAGATTCCTGCAGCGATGAACGCCAGCAAAAAGGCGAAAGACTTCATCTGGATCTCGAACAACGCCAGTTCGGGCATGCAGAACCTGCTCGTGTTTAAAGTGAAGAGTGAAGAACGAAGAATGAAGAATTCAAATGCTTTTCAGGTTAATGACAAGGCTTTGATTGATAGCATTCTCCGAACCAATATGCCGGGCGAAACCGACAGCATGTATATGGTGATTCCCGTTCTTTCAGAAAGAGGACTCTGGGAGATGAAAGGGGATGCCATGGGAGGCCCTTATGTGATGCGTCGCATTCATAATAACCTCTACATCATCGCCTTTGTCTATGCACCCGAAATGAAAAAGAAAATATTAATCAAGCAGCTCGAAGCTGCGATTTCTACTATAAAATAAAATTTCATGGACAACAAAAGAATCAAAGTGGCTATCACCCACGGCGATACCAACGGTATCGGATATGAACTCATTTTTAAGGCATTCAACGAACCGGAGATGCTGGAGTATTGCACCCCTATCATCTACGGCTCGCCAAAAGTGGCAGCCTACTATCGCAAGGCGATGAACCTGCCAGCCCAGTTCTCCATCATCCAGAAAGCTGAAGATGCTGAGGATGGAAGAATCAACCTCCTCGCTGCCGTAGAAGAGGAAGTGAAGGTGGATATGGGTATGCCTACTCCGGAATCAGGAGCAGCAGCAGTCAAGGCACTCGACCGTGCCATGACCGACTATCGCGACGGTCTCTACGATGTGCTCGTCACTGCCCCGGTAAGCAGTCAGAACATCAAGATTGAAGGTTACACCTTCGTGGATCACAAAGACTACATCGAAACCTGTCTGGGCGACGGCAGCCATGCCCTGAGCCTGCTCGTAGGCGACGACCTGCGCATTGCCTCCGTCACCGGCAAGACACCACTCACCCAGGTGGCCAAGTCAATCACCCAGGAAAGCATCGTGGAGAAAACCACCCTGCTCTGGCACACCCTGAAGCGCGACTTCCTCCTCACCAACCCACGCATCGCTGTGCTCGCCCTCAACCCAAGCATCAACGAGGAACAGAGCTGCGGCACCGAGGAGCGCAACATCATCATCCCAGCCATCGATGCACTCGCCGAGAAGGGCATCCAGGCATTCGGTCCTTACCCAGCCGACGATTTCTTCGGCAACGGATACTACAACGAGTTCGATGGCGTCATGGCGATGTACCACGACCAGGCAGCCGTACCATTCCACTCCCTCTTCAACGAGGATGGCGTGCTCTATACCGCCGGCCTCCCTATCATCCATACAGCAGCCAACACCACCCCATGCTACTATATGGCAGGCTACAACGAGGCAGATGCCATCTCGTTCCGCCACGCCATCTTCCTGGCACTCGATGCCTTCCGCCATCGTGAAACCAGCGAAGAGGCTTACCAGAACCCACTGCCAAAGCTCTACCACGAGAAGCGTGATGAGAGCGAGAAGGTTCGCTTCTCCATCCCAAAGAAGCACGTTCCTTCCCCATTCCCTCCAAAGGGCGGAAACAAGCAGAACGGCACCAAGGGAAACAACGAGCAGAATGCCCCTAAGGGAAACAACGGCAACAACAATGGTGGCAACAATGGTAAAGCCAACAACAATGCCAACAACAATGCCCCTCAGCCTGCCCAGCAGACTGATAAAAAGTTGACACAGCAGCCTAATCCTGCCGAAAAACAGGCGCAGCCGGCTCCTCAGAAGCCAGCAGAACAGCCTGCTCCACAACCAGCAGAATAGGCTCGAAATACGTAGAGAATAGGCGAAATATCACATTTTCGCCTATTTTCTACCTTATTATACCCACTTTTTGGGCAAAAAAGGCAGTTAATTCAAAAAAAATGTGTAATTTTGGCAGCTAAATGGATAATTCTGAACTACAGAAAATAAAACAACGCTACAATATCGTCGGAAATAGCGACGGATTGAACCGTGCTCTCGATGTCGCCCTGCAGGTGGCACCGACCGACCTTTCCGTGCTTATCATCGGAGAGAGCGGTGTGGGTAAGGAAATCATCCCACGAGTCATTCACGATAACTCGCCGAGAAGACGCGAAAGATATTTCGCCATCAACTGCGGCAGTATCCCAGAGGGTACCATCGACAGCGAACTCTTCGGTCATGAGAAAGGTTCCTTCACCGGAGCCATCGGCGAAAGCGAAGGATATTTCGGCATCGCCAACAAGGGTACCATCTTCCTCGACGAGGTGGGTGAACTGCCGATACAGACGCAGGCCCGGCTGCTGCGTGTGCTCGAAACGGGTGAATACATCCGTGTGGGCGGCACCGAAATCAGAAAGACTGATGTGAGAATTGTGGCAGCCACCAATGTAAACATGCGCAAGGCTGTGAGCGAGGGAAAATTCCGCGAAGACCTCTACTATCGCTTGAATACCATCCCTATCCAGATGCCTCCGCTGCGTGAACGCGGCAACGACATCCTCCTGCTCTTCCGCCTCTTTGCAATGCAGATGGCTGAGAAATATCGATTGCCTAAGATTTCACTCACCGAGGATGCCAAGGCGCTCATGCTGAAATATAAGTGGCCAGGCAACGTGCGACAGCTCAAGAACATCACCGAACAGATGTCGGTGCTGAGCCGGGAAAGGGAAATCAATCTCGAAACCCTCTCGCAGTTCATCCCAAGAGATGAGGAAACTACCCAGCTCGCCACCATTCCGCAAGCCGGAAACGACCAGCATAGCTACGAAAGCGAGCGGGAGATGCTCTACAAGATTCTCTACGAACTCAGGGGCAACGTGAGCGACCTGCGAAGAGAGATGAAATCGCTGCGCGACCAGCTAGATGAAGCTCGGGGACTCAGCGGAGCCAATGGCTTCAGCCATCCGAAAAACATCTCAGGCATGCCTCCAGCCACGGTTTCAGGCGTACCATCGGTTTCAGGAATGCCAGCATCGGTTTCGGGAATCACATCCCCATCGGTTTCGGGAATGTCTGAACCCCACTACCCTTCCGAATTCGGCAATCTGCAGGAAGGCAGAATCTATGCCGAACCAAGACGGGATGCCGAGGATATCGAGGCAGAGGAAATCAAGGACATGGAGAATGAGAATGAGAGCGAGAACGAATCGCTCAACCTCAGTGAACTGAGCCGACAGATGATAGAGCGTGCCCTGGAACGCAACAACGGCAACCGCAAGAAGGCTGCCGAAGAACTGGGCATCTCCGACAGAACGCTCTACAGAAGAATTAAAAAATACAATTTATGAAGCATCTACGCGCGTACATATATATAATAGGCATCGTCCTGGTGATGGGTGTCACAGCAGCCTGCTCCGTGAGCTACAAGTTCAACGGTGCCAGCATCGACTACACCAAGACCAAGACCATCCAGTTGGCCGACTTCCCTATCCGCAGCTCCTATGTATGGGGTCCGATGGGTCCGATGTTCAACAACGAACTGAAGGATAAGTTTGCCAGCAACACCCAGCTCCGCCAGGTGAGCCGCAATGGCGACCTGAAGATAGAGGGCGAGATTACCCAATACTCACAGCGCAACAAGTCGGTGAGTGCCGAGGGATATTCAGCCCAGACCGAGCTGAGCATCACGGTGAACGTACGCTTCACCAACACCAAGAACCACAACGAGGATTTCGAGCGCCAGTTCACCTCTGCCAAGACCTACGATACCACCCAGAGCCTCGCCTCTGTGCAGGAAGAGTTGGTAACGCAGATGGTAAAAGACCTGGTTGACCAGATCTTCAACGCCACAGTGGCAAACTGGTAGTAGAATTTAGAGTTAATAGTTTATAGTTTAAAGTTAATAGTATCGTGGAACTAAACAGATTGATACAACATCCTGAGGAAATGAACAGGGAAACGCTCTATGATTTGCGCGCCCTCCTGGCCCTCTATCCGTACTATCAGACGGCTCGCCTTCTGATGTTGCAGAACCTGTACCTGCTCCACGACCCGAGCTTCGACGAGGAACTGCGGCGTGCCGCCATCTACATCTCCGACCGCAAGGTCATCTTCCAGATGGTAGAGGCAGCCCACTATCAGCTCAAGAGCCAGAACTCAAACCGCCACAAAGCTATGGAAGGCAAGCCGAAGAGCGACCGCACCAGCAGTCTCATCGACCACTTCCTCCACTCCATCCCAACCGAAGCAGAGGAAAGGGAGAAGGAACCGGAAGAGAAGCGCAAGCCAACGCCAGCCGATGCCGCCGTTGACTACGTGGCCTATCTGATGGAGACGGAGACGGAAACCGAGCACGAGCAGCCATCAAGAACCATCGCCCTCATCGACGACTTCATAGAAGAAGGCGGATTCAAACTCCACAAGGATAAGGAGGAGGAGGATCAGGAGAGCGAGGTAATGGAGAAGAAGGAAGAAAAGGAAGAGAAGAAGGAAACTGCAGAAGCAGATTCTTCCGAAGCCCAAGCTGCCTCAGAAAACGGTGGTATCTTTACGGAGACCCTTGCCCGAATCTACATCAAGCAGGGCAAGTACGAGCGAGCCTATCAGATTATCGACCGCCTGTACAAGCAGCATCCACAGAAGAGTGCGTTCTATATAGATCAGCTCCGCTTCCTCGAAAAACTGATGCTTAACGAGAAGAAAAGAAAATAAATAATAATAATAAAACTAGTTTTAAAAAAAATGATTTACACATTATTTGTAGTATTGATCGTCCTGGTATCCATCTTGATGGTACTCATCGTTCTGATCCAGGAGTCAAAGGGAGGTGGATTGGCATCTAACTTCTCTTCAACCAACTCTATCATGGGTGTTCGCAAGACCACCGATGTAGTAGAAAAGATTACATGGACCCTTGCCGGTCTGATGGTAGTAATCAGCGTAGCTTGCGCTTACGTAGCTCCACAGGCTGTGGGCGAGAGCAGCGTAATGGAGGGTGCTACCCAGGAGCAGACCGCTCTTCCTGCTATGCCAGGTGCCAGCAAGGATGCAGCAGCCGGTGCTCAGAAGGCAACTCCAGCAGCAGCCGGTGCAGAGAAAGCAGCACCTGCAGCAGAAAAGGCAGCTCCTGTAGTACCAAACAGCCCTGCAAAATAAAAAAAAATGTAAAAAAGTACGGAAATATTTGGTGGAACCAAATTTTTTCCGTACCTTTGCACTCGCTTAAAAAATGGTGGACGTAGTTCAGTTGGTTAGAGCGTCAGATTGTGGTTCTGAATGTCGTGGGTTCGAGTCCCACCTTCCACCCACATTTCTTTAAGCAAACATAAAAATCAAATGGTGGACGTAGTTCAGTTGGTTAGAGCGTCAGATTGTGGTTCTGAATGTCGTGGGTTCGAGTCCCACCTTCCACCCTGAACATTTAAAAAGAGGAAAGCAACATTGCTTTCCTCTTTTTTTGCGTTTATTCCCGCAGGCATCAAAAAAAAACAAACACATTTAAACACCTGATTTACAATATACTATTAAAAGTTCACAAGGTTGTGGACCACAACCTTGTGAACTTTGTTTTTTATCCGAGTATTGCAGATACGGAATATAACACCTAATAGAGCATACCAAACATCCATAACGGGATGATGTTTCCATACCCCGTCTCTATATCGTCCTTTACTACATATCCATTTTCTATGTTCTGCAGCTGATTTTGCTTTTTCTTCTTTCCACCAACCTCGAATGTATATTTCCCATCTATCAGGAAATCAGATATAGGTGATACTGTTACAGGTATGAGTGAGCGTGTCTGATTGAAAAAGAAAGTTTCTCTCACAGTTCCTATCTCAACACTCTTTCCTGCAAGAGTATAGATGAGCGTTGGATTATCCAGATAGATCTTATCTACCTTTCCTAGTCCTTGAATACCACCAGTTGAAGTACGAAGCTGCCCTATAAGTCCAGCTTTCTCCAAATAGGTGCAAAGGTCGGCTATATTGTTTCTAGAAACTTCCAGCTGTCCTCCAATCTGGCTCATGTTAGGCTTGAATGGTGCACTTTGAGCGATGATGGCAAGTAGCCTTTTGAGTTTTCTTGCAGTTGAAACCGTAAGGTCTGCATATTGCGGAATATCGGTTTCTATCGTTGCATTGACCACTTGCTGAATATACATCCTGATGTCGCCATCAGAAAAAGGATAATACCCTCGTTGCAGATAGTCTGCGAAATGTTCTAATGGCAAGAAGCCATTCGGTATATTGACATTCTGTTGCAGAAGCTGTTCTAAAGTACATACAGGAAAGTGGATTCCATGAAAGAGTTCCAGATATTCCCGGTATGATAGACCTTGCATCTCGTACATAAGCGCACGACGACTCAAGTCAAATGCCCCCTTTGCTATATCGAGAACAGATGATCCGGTAAACATTACATGGAGTTCGGAATGGTAGTCGTATATTAATTTCAACTCTCTTGCCCAATCCTTGTATTTATGGATTTCATCTATGAAAAGATACTTTCCGCCCATCTTTGCAAATGAATCTGCCAGTTCGGTGAGCCTATGATTGGCAAAATAAAAATCTTCTGCCTGTACATAGAGTGAGTCTTTTCTTGGTAGTTGTTCTTTGATGTGTTGAAGCACCAAAGTTGTTTTACCTACACCTCTTGGTCCCATTAGACCTATCATACGAGCATCCCAATTGATGCGATTATACATATAGCGATGAAACGTGGTACTCGTTTCTCTCAGCAATTTGTCAAATGTTGTTTGTAACTGTTCCATTTTTTTGCCCGATTATGTTGTTCTTTGCTGCAAATATACGAATAAATAGCGAAAGTGCACTGAGTTCAGTGCACTTTTTAACAAAAATTGCACTCTACTCAGTGCACTTTGTACCGATTGTGCAGATTGCCGCGAGCATGGGTTGGCAATACAGCCATCAAAAACAAGATAATCAAGTTAATAGATTTCATATTATTATCAGTTAGTTATTATTCATCACATTCTCTCATCTACCTACCGTTTTGCCCCATCAGGCAGCCAATATACTGACAGATTTTGCAAAGATACAGTTTTCATGTTAGAATATAGCATAATAGCCTGCATTTTAAGCTTTATTATCTTTTCAAAAAGACCCCAGTTTCGCACAGATAATTTGCGCTAACATACTTTTTTCATACCATTAGCGCAGATTATCCGCGAATAATTTGCGCTAATGGGTATTTTTTTATATCTTTGCGCAGAAAATAAACTGCACTCGGCAATTTGGAAGCAAGCTTTCATTGCGCTCGCTTGCATTATTCATTGCAAATAGGAAATAACGAAAGATATATGGAACAGAGACTGATAGGAAGAGAAGCAGAACTCAAACTGCTCAATGAATATATAAACTCCGATAAATCAGAGTTTATCGCCGTCTATGG
>ENA-UERG01002022-UERG01002022.1-human-gut-metagenome-genome-assembly--contig:-NODE-2022-length-15340-cov-3.935858_pt1 | contig 15340 bp, 15 predicted proteins | sample MGYA00242954_ERZ507954 | MGnify/ENA primary metagenome ERZ507954 (study PRJEB26167, sample SAMN06115478) | human gut metagenome | host: Homo sapiens | place: China:Sichuan | collected 2015-01-21... | reverse complement strand
ATTGGTCTAGGAATGTGCTAATGGTCTGTAGGTAAGAAGCGTTCGATCACTCGCATGATGATACGATTTAAACTGACATCTCTAGTATGAACCGTTCGGTTATGAGATCACTTTAGGCCGTTTCTGATGTGTGTGTTGTTTGGTGTTGGGAAAGTGTCTTACGTTGTGGTTTAGGTGATGTGTTTGTTGCAAACAGGTCAAAGACCGTTGGAAATGAGTAGACTGCACACTCCCTTCAAAACGGGATCGTCGGCGATGAGGGACTCGGGATGCTCAAACTTCTTCTCCAGCAACGTGTCCATGTAGTGACGCAGTCGCTGCACCAGCACACCCACTCGCGCAGGGGCGGTGAACTTAAACCAGTCATCGACCGAGAGCGTTCCCTCCATGTGTTGGATCGCGATGGTTCCACCAAACAGGAGAAGCGAATAAGGAGGAATCACCGTCACGTCGTGCACGAACAGTCGGGAGGTATTCATCACCGAGGTCTACCATGCATCCACCGCCACGTTCGTACGTAGAGCATCACCGGATACGGGTATTCGCGCTCGATAAAGTTGATCGACGATGGGTGGATGTACACGCGCGTCGACCCGTTCCGCATCTCGCAACCCTCCACTTCGCGGTGGATGAGCAGCCTGTACTCCTTGGCCTCCGGCGTCGCCTCGAAGGCTCCTCCCTCGATGGTCTACTGATCACGCTGTCACAGCGATACCTTGTGGAAGCGAATGCGCGTCTTCTCCACCTTCACCACGTTCGCGTAGAGTCCGGCGGTGATCGCTCCCTTCAGCACGTTCTCCTCCTTCCCATTGTGGTTCCACAGCGGGTCGCCCTCGCGGTAGTCGCGCGGGAGGAAGCGGATGGACTTCAGCTCGTCGAGAAACTGCCGCCGCAGCGTCGTCACCGTCAGCATCGACTCGAAGTTGATGAAGTTCTTGCGACAGAATTCCCTGCGATTCCCGGCACTCATCCATGCGTCGTACACGCGCAGGAGCGTCAGGTGGTCACTCAGCCGATGCGAAAACGCCCGTTTCCTCGCCGTCATTTCGTCCCGCAGCTCCGCGGGGGCGCGGAAGACGCTGCGCTGCGATAGAAACGCCGCCATCGTCGCAACGGCGTCAACGCACTGCAGGAGACACCCGAAAATAAGCATTTTCGCCAGACGACAATCGAGCGGCAGGTCCGCCACGTGGTTGCCCAGCGGCGTTAGCGCGAAGTGCGTCACTCCACGTGCGTCATTCGTCGTCGTCACCGCCTGGATCTCCTGCAGCGTCGCCATCGCGCGTCGGACGCTCTCACGCGCTGGCGGCGTCACGCAGGCCGCCAGAACCGCCTCGGGGTCGCCCAGCTGCATGCGCAGCGTCTGCAGACAGAGCGCGTCCAGCGGCGAGCGCAGCATCTCCGGCGGCGTGAACTCCTCGAACGCGCGGTACTTCGCGCGCGTGAAGAGACGGAAGACGGTTCCGCTGCGGACGCGGCCGGCGCGGCCCTTGCGCTGCTCGGCGGAGGCGCGCGAGACCCAGACTTCCTTCATCTCGGTGATGTTGCTGTTGGGGTTGAAGAGCACGCGCTTCTCGCGGCCCGTGTCGATGACCACCGTGCAGTCGGGAATCGTCAGCGAGGTCTCCGCGATGTTCGTGCTCAGCACCACGCGGCGACGGCCGGCGGCGGGTCGCTCGAAGACGCGCTTCTGCTCCGCGGTGGACAGCGATCCGTGGCAGACGATCACCTCCACGCCAAGCGAGGAGCCTGCGAAGGCCTCATCGATGAGGCGCGCGACGCTCTTAATCTCCGCGGCGCCGGAGAGGAACACGAGAACCACGCCGCCCTTCCACGTCTGGCTGAAGAGGTGCTGTAACAGGTGCGGGATGAGGCCGTAGTCCTGGTAGCGCTCGCACCACTCCGTCAGCACCTGCGAGCGGTCCACCGGCGACGTCGCCTCGCCGAGCGGCTGCGTCACGCCGGAGGGCTTGTAGCGCGTGTCGAAGACGATATCCTCGAGATACTTCTCCTGCACGGGGAAGAGACGTCCCTCGACCGAGAGCGAGGGGATGCCACCAAAGTAGGCGGAAAAGAGCGACTGGTCGATGGTGGCGGACATGAGCACGACCTTGAGCGCGGGGTGCGCGGGCAGCAGCCGCTTCAGCAGCAGCAGCAGGAAGTCCGACAGCACCGACCGCTCATGGATCTCATCGACGATGATGTGCGTGATGTTGTGCGGAGAGCCTTCCTGCAGCTGTCGCAGCAGCACTCCCGTCGTGCAGTAGGTGATCACCGTGCCGCTGCCCACTCTACGGTTCATACACTTCACCGAACCTACTTAGAATCACCTCGCACCTGGTAGCCAACAGGACACTGCGGACCCTCGCGGAAGCCCTGCTCCTCCAGCACGCGGTTGTAGAGACCGAGACAGCTGATTCGCCGCGGCTCGCAGACCACGATGTTCAGATTCCGCTCGGAACCCTCGCGGAACTCCTCCAGCAGGAACTGCGGGACCTGCGTGGACTTTCCGCAGCCGGTGCCTCCGCTCAGGATGCTCACCTGGCTGTTTCGGATCATCGCCAGCACCTGGCTGCGGTACTGCGCGATCGGCAGCGCAATGCGCTGCGAGACCACCTCTGCGGAAGGAGAGCCCGTGAGGAGTTGCTTGTCCACCACGCGGGAGAAGGGGGTGGGTTTGGAAGTGGATCGCTTGGAGGAGTGTGGTTTGGGTTGTTTGGAGGGTGTGGAGGATGATAATGAAGTCACACCCGATGATAATGAAGATACACCCGATGATAATGAAGTCACACCCAACTTGCTCAGCAGCACGCGCGCCACCGCCGGCGTCTCCTTCTCCGCCTGTTCCAGCAGCGCCGCCACGTCGCTGAACACCTCGAACAGCACGCCCTCGCAGTTCTCCCCATAGCGACGGAACACGCAGCGCGTGAACGCCAGTCGCCGCACCGCCGTCACCTTCTCGCTCCGCAGCAGCACCACGGGCGCCCGCGACGGGTATCCGAACAGCGGTGAAAGCACGACAAACAAACACAGCGGCGTCTCCTCATTCTCCGCCACAAACCGGAGGAACGGACAGTCCAGAATCGTCTCCGTTGAAACCGCCGGCGAGGCCTCGTCCGTGTTGAAAATCGCCTTCAGCGCCTCGATCTCCGTCTCCACCGTCTCCCACGACCGTTTCACCTCCTTCTCGAACCTCGCTTCCACCAGCGCGCCGCAAACCGCCGCCAAACTCTTCTCCAGCGTCGTTTCACGCGTCGCGGCCGTTACAGCGTCCTCGGGGGAGAAACCGAATTCCACCAGCACGCGCGCGGCCGTTTCACCGGCGCCCCGCACGTTCCGCGTCACCTCGAACTGTTTTCCCTGCGCGCGGAAGGCGGGCGGCAGCTGCGAATCTTCTAGATGCACGCAGCACCACTCGACGCACGCGGAAACCGAATCGCAGCGTTTCGCCGCCGCCGCCGCGCCGGACTCCGGAAACCCCAATCGCACCAGCTCCTTCGTCAGCGCCGTCTCCTTCGACGACGAGTGGTTGTGAGACTCCGAAGTGGGCGTTTCCTCGCCCGCGTCGCGCAGGAGGGAGAGGATGAACTGCTGGTTCGCCTCGCTCAGCAGCACCGGCGGAGGCTTTGACAGCTGCTCGCGCAGCGCGCGCTGGTTTTCCCGCTGCGCGCGCGCCACGCGTCGCTTCTCCTCCTCCATCATCTGCTCGTACTTGCTGGTGAAGCGGCTGCGCGACTCCAGCGACAGGCTCCGCAGCTCCTCCGAGTCGCGGTGGTCGCTCACGGGCCGGCGACCGGGCGTTGTGGAGGATGATGGTGTGATTGTTGATTTAGTGGATGATGGTGGTGCAATCGTCGTCTTGGTCGATACCGGTGCAGTACCTGAATTCGTCGATGCTGATGGCGATGATGACTTCTCAGTAGACTCTGCGGGCGTCGTAGGAGCGGATAAATCCTCTGCGGCATCGGAAGGAGAAGTCTCCGGCAGCTTCTCACCCTTGTGGTCCTTCTTCACGTGCACTTTCAAACTACTCATTACAAAACCACAACAGAAAAACCCCATCTCCTTCTCAAACACGCGGTCGCAGAAGGGACACGCAAAGGAGGGCGTCTCCTCCACCGCTTTCGCCGCCTTCACTTCCATGCCCGTTAGCTTCAGCCACATCGAACTGTAAGGCTCGGGAAGTTTCTGGTGGAGCGGCAGCTTCGGCTGCAGATGATACAGGGCGAGGAGACAGGAGCAGTTCCGGGCAAGCACGGCATCGGGAAAGGAGTCCGTGCTCACAAACATCAGGTCCTTCTCGTGATTCTTCGGATCGGGGAGAATCACGCGAATGCTAGGAGTGCGTCCCGAATCGAAAGGAGTACCAGTACTTTCCGGGCGGAGCGCGCGAGTCCTGGAAGATCGGCTTGGGACGCTTCTGCTTCTGACAGTACTCCTGAACCAGCTGCGACGGCGTGCGCTGCCACTCCTTCATCACGACGCCTCCAACCGTCACCTAGTCTGATCACTCGTCTCCCAAACCCCACTTCTCCCTTCGAAATGATCACGGTTCCCGCTCCCTTTTGTCTGTGACCCTTTCCCTTCTTCTCCTACGCCATCAGGATTCCGGAACGTGTCCACAGGTTCCGACGGCTTCTCCTTGGATTTGTCCGTCTGGGTCTTTGCGGAAACAGGCTCAGGCTTCTTCTTGTCTCTGCCCATTCGGAATGTGTAGCAACAAACACCTCAGAAAAGAATTAGTACACAAAATTGGAAGAGTCCACCACGAGCGGCTTCTTCCGCCTCAACCGGAAGCGATCGCGACGCTTCCTTCTTGCATACTGCTGGCAGCAGTAGTGGACGACCGACTGGTCCGTCGCGGAGTACTGGACCAGCACCTTCTTGAACCCGTTCCCCGCCTCCTTCGCCATCAGCAGGAACAAGTACCCCAGACTGTAGACGACCTCCTTGCACGTGTGTTTGTCGGCCATCGTCACGTCCCTGTGCTGTAGTGCCAGACACTGCTTCGCCATCCCGATGCCCAGCCGTGTGAGCAGCGGCGTCCGGCTCGCCAGTCCGTTGCTGACGAAGAAGGTCTGCACGAAGCGGACCACGGCCACGAGCGCGTCCGCGTTCATGATCGCCAGCCGCCCCGGAAGCATCACGATCAGCGACTTGTCGTAGTACTCCATCAGCAGCTGCCTGTCGTGCGCGCGCAGCGCCGCCAGCCCCGAGAGCAGCCGCGTCGTCAGCGCGAGGTACGACGCGTCTCCCAGCTCCATCGACACGGCGAGGAACTGCGTCATCGTCGTCAGCACGAACAGGAACACCTGTTCCGGCGACCGTTTGTAGAGCAACAGCAGCGTCGTCCACAGCGTCTCCAGATACACGTCGTTCGCGGGCGAGCGCTCGCCGGCGCTCCGCTTCAGCAGCACCACCAGCTGCGTGGCCACCTCGCCCGGGAGCGTGTCGCCCCAGTGCGGGTGCTGCTGGATGAGCTCCAGGAGGAACCGCAGCAACTGCTTCTTGCGCCGCCGCTCGCGGAGGATCGTCGGCAAGATCCACAGGTGGTAGTAGGTCGTGAGGATGAGGAACGCGGAGTCCTCATTGTCCTGGTAGAAGGCGAGCACGCGGCGGAAACACTCCATCTGCTCCTCCGTCGCGTAGTCTGACAGCACGTGCGTCACGAACCCGAAGATGACGCAGTTCAGCGGGTAGCAGAAGGCCTCCTTCATCTCTCTCCGGTTGACGACGCGGTGGCGGCTCGAAAACAGACTGCGGTGGTAGAAGTGAGAAGGCGTCCCCACGCTCTGCGTCATCGCGTCGTCGTCGTGGCAAGGACTCGAGTGTGTGCTGTCGGAAAGAGGACTGAAGTGGAAGCCCAGGTCGCGGATGCGTCGCGGCGTGCGCGCCGTCAGCGACGCCGTGGAGATCTGCAGGGAATCGCGACCCAGCGGAGGCGAGATTCCCTGCGTTTTCAGCGGCTCCAGCTCCAGACTGTCGAACACCGGAGGAAGCGTGAGCGGCGCCGGCGAAAGAGGGTCGTCGTCCCGACCCAGCGAGAGGTAGGAGGCCTCCGAGTCTGAGAAGAACTCGGTGTCCGGCGAGTCCAGTTCCTGCGGGTGGCGGAGAGGCGACTCGAAGGAAGGTCCTCGGAAGTTCACGTTGAGCGGTGACACGCTGTGGGAGAGGGAGTGAAACGGATGGAGACCCTGGTTATACAGCGGCGTGGTCGCGCTGGAGGACGAGAATCGCTCGTCCAAAAAGGACTTCGTGATGGTGTCGGCCAGCTGGCTCTCCGTTGTGATCACATGTGCTTGGAAGACGCTCTGGTAGTCTCTCCACGACGCCGTTTCCGAGTGGTACTTGAAGTCAAGAAGGAACTCCTCCACGAAACCATCGCCGACGACCAAGTCTGCCAGCACGAAGGGATTGCTGCCCTTCGCGAAGTTGCGGATGTCCGAGAGGAGAGAGCTGGCAATTTGGAAGCGAGTGTTCATCCGCATCTTCACCATCAAATCCAGCATTGCAAAGAAGAGGTCCAGTTGGGCGTGCAGTAGAAGCGAGTGTTGTTTCGCTGGGTTGGTGTGGACGCTTGCGTCGTCTGTGGAATCGTTTGCACTGGTAGTGGTCTTTCCACTGGTTTCCACATAGGGGGTTTTGGTATCATTGTTGGTATTGCTGTTGCCAATCGCATCATCATGATCCCTTCTTCCATCATCATGATTCCCATTCTCCACACAAACGAAGCGAACGTAGATACGACGAAGCTCCTGGAACATGTACAAAATGACCTCGCAAACGATATCACTGTTATCGATGCTGAAGAGATGCGGAGTAATCAGCGTGAGCGACAGGATGCAGCTCGTTACGTCCTCTTCGGAAGCTTCCTCATCCAACAGAAACGTGAACGCACAACTCAGGAGAAAAACGACACGCTCCATCGACTCCACGCTCTCCAACATCGTACTCGCATTCAGCAAGTAGAGCGGAAGCAGTCGGTGATTCTGCGACTGGTTCTGAAAGATGGTCTCGATCGTCGCAAACCAGTGCTGCTTCCAGAACGACTGATTATCGTTCACAAACTTCACAATCACCTTCTGCACGCTCTTGCTCAGACCGCTCTGAAGAGGAACGACGCACATCCTGTACAGCTGGGAAAGGAGAAATAGCTTCTTCTGCTGCACGTGTCGTTGCATGATGTTGGCTAGTCCCTGCACCTGCGGTCGCTGGTACAACAGCTCGATCGCCTGCATCGCCATATCTTCCCGCGTAATCACCTTCTTCGCAAGTAGATTGAAGAGGATAACCAGTGCGCGAAGAACCGTATCTTCGTGGATTCCTTCGTCAATCACACGTCGAAGCGCCGCCAGGATTTGCGTCTCATATTGCTCCAGCAGACAATGTCCCGTTTCGCTCTCCTGAACAGTCGAATACCTCTCCATGATGCTGTCGAGGAGGGTCAGACCGAGAATCTGGATGCTGTTCACTACGGTATCCTGGTACGTAAACGTGATCACGTGACAGGCAAAACGAACCAACTCCCCCAGCTCCTGGTAGTGCAACTCGGAATTTCCAATTGACAACGACAACAAATGGCGGATCAAAATGGTGCAGCCCTCAAGAGCCAGAAGACGAGAAGCCCATGGCCATTCCATCGTATCCGAAGAAGGATCCGAACTGTCTTCACGGATAAAGGATCGCTCGTCTGCCAGCGTCGAGACGGAAAGCTGTTCATATGCCGACGGCACGATCACTCGCAGCGGTGCGTCGTTCATCACAACGACTGAAGCCACACAGAGGAGTTCCCACACCCTGTCCCACTGCTTAGACACGCGGCTCAACATGCTCTGGAGAATGCGCACATATACACTGGCGGTGAATTCCTTCGCCTTTTCCTTCCCTTGCCTACAGTTCAGACACGAAACTATCGTTACCTCCAAAAGTCGCTATACGCGCGAAGAAGGTTGGTCAGAAGGTGCTGCAGGGAGAACTGTCTCTGGAAAAGCCCCGGACGCTTCGCAAGGAGCGTGTCGACGCACTCGACAGCCGTCTCCTGCACCATCATCTGGTCCGCGATCAGACTGGACAGCACGAACTGCGTCATATCCGCCGTTGTCATGTTCAGCGCCCTTTTAACCGCACGAAACGGAGGCTCCAAGCGACACAGCCATGAGGTAACGACGCGCAACACGTAAACAGACACCGACACGTCATTCACATGGTCTTTCACCCACACCGTCATGTTCATCAGACAAAGGACGCTCGACATCTGCTCCTTCAGAATCTTCTCGTTCACTCGGTTGAACAGGTATTCCACCAGCTTGAGATACCCCACCGCCACATTTCTGCGGTTGACGTGAGAGGGTCCGCCGCCGTCAACAAGGAGCTGGCTGAGCGCCACGTTGATCAGCCACTTCGTCGTCGTCGTTCCAAAGGTCATGTGTTCCGACATCAGCCGGATGCACCGGACACTGCACGTGCGAATCGTCTCGTCAAACAGCACGCTCTCGTGGACCAAAATCTGCATCAGGTTCGGTTGAATGGCGCGACGGAAGGCGGAGCGGCACTGATCGAACAGCTTCGAGAGCGCGAACATGCAGCCACTCACCGCGAACACCGAAGGACGCGACCGCAACTGACTCTGCAGATAGTTGACCACGTGCGTTTGCAGCTCCGCCTCACAGTTGGAAATGAGAAACGCCAGCGTCTCTCCCGCAATGTAGCGAGTTTCACGATCCGATGATCCCAGCGACGGCTTCAGCATTTCAACGAGAGTCAGCTGCCAACGCGCCATCTCCATCGGTTTCTTCAGGGAATGTGTGATGTGCCAAAGAACCGTCAGCAGATTGTGGAGGAGCGGCGAGGAGCGAGAGGGAGACGGCAGAATGGCTTGGATAAACGAGAGGTATTCGTAGCAACCGTCGTCGTCCAGGAGTGGAAACAGGCGCAGCACGGCATCAACCATAATCGAAAACAAACGCGTAAACCCGCCAGGCGCCGTGGGTGCAAAGAGAAACGGCAATGCGACCGCCTCACGTCGGGTGGAGAGCGAGGGGAGCAAAAAACAGAAGGTAAGATCGCTATCATCGAAGGAGCACGTATACTGCACGTTCTCCACCGCTTGCTCCAAATCAAGCAATCCGTCCGACTTCACAAAGGGAGAAGGATGGAACACTTTGGAAGAAGAGCCTGCCTTCATCGTGCATAGCGTCACCACGGAGAGGAAAATAGAAAGGTAGGAAGCCAACACATCAGGAGGAAGCACAGCAATGACGTGAAGACACAGCAACAGACTGCGCCACACGTGAACAGACGGGTCCTGTCGCATATCCCGCTGGAGATCGTGGAGACAGAGACAGGTCTTTGCAAACACAGCACAGAGAGCAGACGGATATCCAAACTGACGAGGGAAGCAGCGCCACAGAATAACACTACGAATGACTGCAGAGAGGAGGCACGACAGCGTGCGGAGGGCAGGAAGGAGAGGAAGCAGAAGGGCCAGTCGCGCGTTGTTTGAAATGGAAGGCTCCACGAAGTCAGCGAACACTCCAAAGAGCACATCCAAAATCAACGCATGATTGGGCTGGATCCATTCCGCTCCCTGCGCAACGAGACCCGACAGGAGACTGAACGAGCCGCACCGTGCCGTGAAGCGGATAACCGGAAACTGCTCGAGAGCGTTCTGCATGGCAGGATGTGTGTCCAGAATCAGCCGGTCGATCGAGAAGAACTCTCTGCAGTAATTGGACAGCGTCAACAGCAAGTCCCTGTCAACGGTCTCGTACTCTAAAGGGAATCAACCGCCGACACGCCCACTGGAACTCCCTGCGACCAACATGCCCTCGACGTAGTGACAGATGACGACGAATCGGTTGTCCGTCAGGTCCTTGCCCTTGGTGATGCACTCCTGCATGTCGTTCGAGAGACGCTTCAGCAACAGCGTCAGCTGCTGCAGACCCTCACAGAGAAGCGAGGGCGCCGACTGGACAATTGCCGTCACCGTCCGCAGTCTCGCCGCCCACAAGTTCGACGACCCTTCCAGAATGGTGAGAAGCAGCGCATCCATCAGCGTCCGACTGTATCCCGACGACGCTTCTCCTTGCACTTTCAGCAGGGAAACCAAGCACTATCGATCAACGACACGCTACATCAAGACGTGATGGGCACAACACAAGGTTTCCTCGTGGAACGACTTCTCCTGACTCATGAGAATGCCGCCAATGATGTGGAGAGGCACGAGCTGGTAACTCTCGGGAAACTGCTCACACAGCGTCCGCTGGAGAATGTAGTGGACCATGACGGAATGCTCCAGTGATTGCATGTCTGCGTGAGAAACCCCATCGAGTCCCACCATCCATCATGACGAAGAGAGACTTCACGAGCAACTGGATGTCGCGCTGCTGCAGATACTCCCTGCAGGTGCCCACGCAGATCGTCAGCACCTGCACGCAGCTGACGGCCAGCGTGACCTGCGTGTCTACGCGTCCCACTCTCCCCTCTTCCCCACCTCCCATGATACAGTTCAGCAGACGACTCAGCACGTTGTCGAAGGTGAAGTCGAACACCTCGAGGTTGCCAGCGCCTCTCGGTGGAGTCGGTTGGTTCGTCTGTTGTTAAGCGACCATTGTATTCCTACCTCCTCTTCCTCCTCCTGAGGACTCTCCAGGTAGTCTCGGTCGTGCGTAAAGGACTGGGTATGGGTGCGCATGATGAGATTGGCGGTCATGGCACCCATGTACTGGACGGCGATGCTACGCATGGATGGGTCGGCGTCCACGACGAGACTCAGCATGATCTTGAACAGAAGGTTGATGGAAAGAGACGGAACGGAACGCTGCGTCAGGAACAGGTAGCAGCGGAAGAGAAGGAGCGGCGCCATGGCGCGGACGTCCACTTCCTTTCGGTTCTGCGAGTTACGGGGAGGTGGAAATGAAACGTTGAACAGAGTGGACGCGAGTCGGACAATGCGAGGAAAAAAGGAAATCAGGGAATTGTTCATTTCTTCATTGGAATGAAATCGGATTGCCGAGGACAGACAGCCGTAGCGGGCTAAGCAATAGTCGACCTACGTCACAGCTCATTCGCACTCTCACTTCCTGCCGATCGCGGAGAGTAACTAGCAATGCTAAAAGCAAAGGGTAGACGGACTTCAAGTCGTCCGACCGCTGATCGAGCAGCTTCGAAAAACACTTAAAGCACAGGATGGAAATGGACAACTCCGTCGTACCAGCTCCTAAAAGCTGGATCATTGTGTCTACGCGTGAAAGAGCCATGCTGCCAAAACCGCAAATGGTTGTAGAAGACAAAACACCGGAAGAATACAGGAGAGAGAGACAGGCTGCGAACAGGTCCACGTTGGGGGCAGTGAGGAGATTCGTTTCTACCGGTTACCCACATCGCTCACACAATACTGTCTTGGAACGAAATTACATCAAGCATAATGGACTCTAATCTACGCGCTCACCAAATCGTCCATGTTTCTACGTTGAGAGAGAATCAGGGGAGAGGTTCACCCCATTTTTCCGCAATTGGTGCTCGAAGCTACTTAACAGCTCGAATAGCTTGAGCCGGTAGGTCTGGTTGACCTTTTCCTTGCTATTGGAGTGGACTGTGTATTACTCCCACTGCATCATCCTACCTGTTTGAAACACAGCTTTTATGCCATAGGCACAAGCTATGATCACTTCCGCCATTCGGGTTGCCGATTCATGTCTAAACGCGAGTCCGCGATTATTCGAGCATTCTGAGAGGAGCATCACTCAATCTCTTTTTGATTCCTTGGAGTCAACCGCATCGTCATGGTACGTTTCTTGAGTTGCTCGTGACCGTTTAGAACATTGATATCCAAGTACATGTGTATGGAGTGTCGGGTGAGAGGATAGTTGTCCGTGCTGCAAAAGAGCGACCGTGTAAAATGCATTGACTTCCATCCCGTCGAGCCCTGGGCTCTGTTGTGCATGTTCTCGGGAAAAGTGATCGTTTACGACCTCGAAAAGAAGGAAATTCGCAATCACTTTGAGCCGGGATATCTTCCCGTTCGCTGCGGCAAGTTCATCGCGCGAAAGCAGTGGGTCGTCTTTGGATGCGACGACCTGAAAATCCGTATCTACAACTACAACACAGGAGAAAAAGTAGTCGCTGTTCTCGGTCATCAACTTTAGGTGAAAGAATGGAAGGCGCATGACGACTACATTCGTGGAATCGATGTCCACGAATCGCTCCCCTACATTTTGACGTGCGGAGACGATATGCTGATCAAGCTGTGGGATTGGGACAACAACTTCAGTCTTGTCCGCGTCCGAGAGTCTCTCTCCCCTGACCCCTAGCGATACGAAGGTCATATGTACGTCGTCATGGCCGTGAAGTTCAACCCCAAAGACAACAGCAGCTTCGCCTCGGTGAGTCTGGACCGCAGCGTCAAGGTATCGCTTCGCCTCTCTCACCACGGAGGTGTGGTCCCTCTCCCAGCCCCACTGCAACTTCACTCTCCTCGGCCACCAGAAGGGAGTGAACTGCCTCGCGTTCTACCCGGGCACCGACAAGCCGTATCTGGCGACCGGCAGCGACGACCACGTCGTCTCACCTTCCCTCTCTTCCCTAGACGGTCAAGATCTGGGACTACCAGACGCGCGCGTGCATCCAGACGCTCACCGGCCACGAAGACAACCTCACCGGTGTGCTCTTCCACCCGCGTCTCCCCTACATTCTCTCCACCGGCGAGGACAACCGCACCTGTCTCTTCCACAGCGGAACCTTCCGCCGCGAGCGCGTGCTCGTGCAGCCGACGCTCGACCGTTGCTGGTCGCTCGCCGTGTCGCCGCACAGCAACTGGCTCGTTCTTGGCTACGACGAGGGCTTCTGCGTCTACACGATGGGTCGCGACCTCCCACCCGCCAGCATGGACGTGCAGGGCCGCTTCGTGTGGTCGGTGCGTCAGGAGGTGAAGCAGGGGCTTCTGGAGGAGAAGCGGAACGACTTCGCGCAACAGACGCTGAAGGGTGCCCCCGTGGTCGTCGTGGAGAAGGAGATATCCTGGGATCGCACAGAGAGGTGGATTAACCCCAGCTGGGTCGCTGCGAGGTGTCACCGACCATCATCGCCCACAACCCTAACGGTCGTTTCCTCGCTGTCGTCGGAGAGGGCGAATACGTCGTCTACACCAGTCGCCAGCTGCGCAGCAAGGCCTTCGGTGAGGGCATCGACTTTGTGTGGCGGCAGGGAGGAAACGGGTACTGCGTGCAGATCGTAGTCGTCTCTCCTCCTCACGACGCAGAACGAAACCACGCTGCGCGTGTTCGAAGACTTCAAGGAGGTCCGGATGATGCAGCTGCCCTCTCGCATCCGCGGAGTCTTCGGCGGCGCCTGTCTGGGCGTCGACTGCAACCACGAGTTCTTCGCCTTCTATGATTGGACGACGGGACGACTCCTGCGACGCATCGACGCGCAAGTCGAGGTAGGCGCGGCGATCGTCTCCCACGAAGGACGTGAGCTGGAATGATGACGGACGCTACGTGGCGCTGCGCACGGCCGCCTGCACGCATCTGCTCACCTTCCATCCGGAGCTCATTCCTGCGGAAGCGGCGGAAGGAGAGGTCGAGGATAGCTTCGAGATCACGGGAGAGGTGTCGGGAAGCACGCGGAGCGGCCTGTGGTACAAGGAGGCCTATCTGACCGTCCTCAACAACAAGCTGACCATCCACATCGGCGATCACGTAGTGTCGCGTCGAATCTTCGACCTAGGACGACCCGCTCTCCTACGTGCCGCCCACCTACACCATGCTGCGTTATCTACCGTCGATCGACACTGTCTTCTTTATGGACCCAGCAGTAGGTGTTTCTTACCATCATGACGGACAGTGCAATCTCTTCGCGTACTCGTTGGACCACGCATATCTCGACTACCAGTGCGCGGTCGTGCTTCAGGACTTCGACCTGGCGAACTCGCTCCTGTCCAACGTGTCGCCCACTCGCTACAACGATCTTGCGCGCTTCCTCGACGAGCAGGGCTTCACGGAGGGCGCCATCCAGCTGGCCAGCGATAAGGAGCTGTGCTTCGACTTCGCACTCAAGCTCGGAAACGTGGACGTGGGGCTCTGGTCTCTCATCGATCGCTAGATGTGTCGTCAGCTGCTTGAGGGCCCTCTCTCCCAAGACGATCGCTGCAACGCCTATAATCCGCAGCGCTGGCGACGGCTGGCGGACCTCTGCATCCAGCAGGGCCGCATCGACGTCGCCCAGCAGTGCGCGCAGAGCGCCGGCGACCTCGCGCTGTCGCTGCTCCTGATTTCCTGCACGGGCGATAAACCGGGGCTGTACGCGATTGCGAAGCAAGCGGAGGCGCAGAACCAGATGAACATTGCGTTCTTGGCGCTCTATATCGCGGGCGACGCCGAGGCGTGTCTGTCGCTGCTGCAGCGCTGCGATCGTCTCCCCGAAGCCGCCTTCTTCTCTCTGTCGCACATTCCTTCGCACGTGAACAGCGCGCTGCAGATGTGGGAAGAGGCTCTGCGAAAGGACCATCACATCGCAGCCGAATTACTGGCGAACCCTCAGGAGTACATGTCCTACTTCCCGGGACTCGAAGACGCTCTCCAGCTGGAGACTTCGCTGGAGCCGCTTCGCTCCATGACGGTGGCAGCCAAGGAATACCCCAAGTATCAGGCGATGCTGGAGAGTGGAACGTTCGATCTGCAGCCATTACAGGAAGTGGGCGAAGTGAGTGAAGAGGTGAAAGAAGCAGGCGAAGTGAGTGAGGAGGTGCAGGAAGTAGCAGAGGAAGTGCAGGAAGATGGGAACAACCCTGAAGATGTGGCTGACACCAATCCACAGGAACTGGAAACTGTGTCCAATGACAACCAGGAAGTCCAAGAAAACACGGAGTACCCAGAAAAGCAAGTAGAGCAGTCTGATATGGATCTCTCCAAAGACAGCGAGTTTGACGAAATCATGGAAGGAAATGAGACCCCTGCCGATGACGGCGATCTCTACCTGGATGACCTAGAGAGAGAGTGGAATTAATGATGTGTGTGATTTACTGTTTCCAGAAAACACTTCAAACGGGAGGCCAGCCGCATTTCTTTCCTCCAATGACGTGTACGTGAAGATGGAATACCGACTGAACTACATGTGAAATGAAACCATGTGAATACGAGCATCTGCTCCATCGTTTATCACGATACGATAGCCTTTCTCAAGTCCTTCGTGAATAGCGAGCTTGGAGGCCACGTGGAGAAGGTGTCCCACGAGTTGCTCCTGATCATCGCGCATCTATCCATGAAGGCGATAACCGAAACGTACATACCGCAGCTGCGTCAGGTTGTTGCACTCCTTTGGAACGACGAGAAAGTGCGTGGGG
>ENA-UERG01002015-UERG01002015.1-human-gut-metagenome-genome-assembly--contig:-NODE-2015-length-15363-cov-7.512364_pt1 | contig 15363 bp, 10 predicted proteins | sample MGYA00242954_ERZ507954 | MGnify/ENA primary metagenome ERZ507954 (study PRJEB26167, sample SAMN06115478) | human gut metagenome | host: Homo sapiens | place: China:Sichuan | collected 2015-01-21... | reverse complement strand
CAGCTTGAAGAAAATAAACCGATTTATATCGGTGATAAACAAGAAAGAAGGTGCATCGTGCATTACGACACACCTTCTCTTATTATAGTGATTAGCGATTAGTGGTTAGTGGCTAGTGGTTAAGATTGGTACTCAATGAACCCTTAATCACTAACCACTAATTGCTATTTTATGCATTCTTTCCGTGACAGTTCTTGTACTTTTTACCGCTTCCGCACGGACAAGGGTCGTTACGTCCCACCGTCTTTTCTACGCGGATAGGTTCGCGTTTCTGCTGTTCGCGCGTATCTTGCTGGGCGGCGGCTTGCTGGTTTGGGTCGGTCAGGTCTTGCTTTTGCTCGCGATACTTGCTTAAATCCTGACGTTGTTCGGGAGCTGCCTGACGAACTTCCTGCGGTTCCTGTACCGGGATTTGTCCGCGCATCAGGATGGAAACTGTCTGATTGTTTATCTTGTCTACCATTGTATCGAACAGGTTTACAGACTCCAGCTTGTAAATTAACAGCGGGTCTTTCTGTTCGTAGCTGGCATTCTGTACAGAGTGTTTCAAGTCATCCAGTTCGCGCAGGTTCTCTTTCCATGCTTCATCGATGACATGCAGCAGGATAGACTTCTCAAACGCTTTCACTACTTCCTTGCATTCGCTTTCATAAGCGGCTTTCAGGTTGCAGGAGATGTTATACATGCGCTTGCCGTCTGTAATGGGAATCAGGATGTTTTCGTACATGTGTCCTTGATTCTCGTATACCTGCTTGATAACCGGATAAGCGATTTGTGCCATACGTTCGGTTTTGCGTTTGAAAAGTTCCATGGCAGCATCGAAAGCCTTATCGGCAAGTTTCTCCTTTTTCTCGTTACGGAACTCCTCTTCCGTGAACGGAGTTTCCATGGCAAGTGTCTGGAGAAGATCCATCTTGCAGTCTTCATAGGTAGGAGCTTCGATCGCATTGACACAACGGTCCCAAATCATGTTCACAATGTCCATGCCGATACGTTCGCCCATCAAAGCGTGGCGGCGTTTGGTGTAGACTACGGTACGCTGTTTGTTCATCACATCGTCGTATTCCAGCAGGCGTTTACGGATACCGAAGTTGTTTTCTTCCACTTTCTTCTGTGCACGTTCGATAGACTTGGAAATCATGCTGTGCTCAATCATTTCGCCTTCCTTGAAACCGAGCTTGTCCATAACGCCGGCAATACGGTCGGAAGAGAACAGACGCATCAGGTCGTCTTCCAAAGAGACGAAGAATACGGATGAACCGGGGTCACCTTGACGTCCGGCACGACCACGCAACTGGCGGTCTACACGGCGCGATTCGTGACGCTCCGTACCGATAATGGCAAGACCGCCCGCAGCTTTTACTTCCGGGCTCAGCTTGATGTCCGTACCACGACCCGCCATATTAGTGGCAATGGTTACGGCGCAACTCAAACCGGCTTTGGCTACGATGTCGGCTTCCTTCTGGTGCAGCTTCGCATTCAGTACGCTGTGCTCGATATGGCGCATAGTCAGCATCTTGCTCAGCATTTCGGAGATTTCAACGGAAGTAGTACCCACCAGGACAGGACGTCCAGCTGCCACCATTTTCTCAATCTCTTCGATAACGGCTTTATATTTTTCGCGTTTGGTCTTGTAAACGCGGTCGTTCATATCGTTGCGGGCAATGGGGCGGTTGGTCGGGATAACGACTACATCCAGTTTGTAGATGTCCCAAAGTTCGCCTGCTTCCGTTTCGGCAGTACCGGTCATACCGGACAGCTTGTGATACATACGGAAGTAATTTTGCAGCGTAATCGTTGCAAAGGTCTGTGTGGCGGCTTCCACTTTCACGCCTTCTTTGGCTTCGATGGCCTGATGCAAGCCGTCGGAGTAGCGGCGGCCTTCCATGATACGTCCGGTCTGTTCGTCCACAATCTTCACCTGACCGTCGATAACCACGTATTCGTCGTCTTTCTCGAACATGGTGTAAGCTTTCAACAGTTGGTTGATGGTATGTACACGCTCGCTCTTGATGGCGAAGTTGGTCATAAGGGCGTCTTTCTTGGCAAGGCGTTCCTCATCCGTCAGGTCTTTTTCATTTTCCAGTTCGGAGAGCTGGGCGGTGATGTCGGGAAGTACGAAGAACGTAGGGTCGGCGGAGTTACCGCTAATTAAGTCTACACCCTTGTCGGTGAGGTCTACGCTGTTCAACTTTTCATCGATTACGAAATACAGCGGGTCGGTAACCTCGTGCATACGCTTGTTGTTCTGCTCCATGTAGATTTCCTCGGTTTTGAGCATACCGGCTTTGATACCCTGCTCGCTGAGGAACTTAATCAATGCCTTGTTCTTCGGCAAGCACTTGTGGCTGCGGTACAGGGCAAGGAATCCTTCTTCCTGTTCTTTCTTGTCGTTTGAAGCTATCAGGCGCTTGGCGTCGGCAAGGTATTGCGTGGCAAGTTTCTTCTGTGCTTCTACCAGGCGTTCTACCTGCGGACGGAGTTGCTCGAAGAGCTGGTCGTCGCCTTTGGGTACCGGACCGGAGATAATCAGCGGAGTACGGGCGTCGTCAATCAATACGGAGTCTACCTCATCGACGATGGCGTAATTGTGCTGGCGTTGTACCAGGTCTTTCGGGCTGATAGCCATGTTATCGCGCAGATAGTCGAAACCGAATTCGTTGTTCGTACCGAAGGTGATATCTGCGAGATAAGCCTGGAGGCGTGCGTCGGAGTTGGGCTGGTGCTTGTCGATGCAATCCACGCTCAAACCGTGGAACATATAAAGAGGACCCATCCATTCGGAGTCACGCTTTGCCAGATAGTCGTTCACGGTTACTACGTGTACGCCGTTTCCGGTCAGTGCATTGAGGAATACGGGCAGAGTAGCCACCAAAGTCTTACCTTCACCGGTTGCCATTTCCGCAATCTTGCCTTTGTGCAGTACCACACCGCCGAACAACTGTACGTCGTAGTGTACCATGTTCCATACCGTATCATTGCCACCGGCTATCCAGTGGTTCTGGTAGATGGCCTTATCGCCTTCAATACGTACGAAATCTTTGGTAGCAGCCAGATGGCGGTCGAACTCCGTAGCGGTTACCGTGATTTCTTCATTTTCGGAAAAACGCTTGGCGGTTTCCTTTACGATGGAAAAAGCAGCGGGCAGCACCTCGTCCAATGCTTTTTCGTAAATATCCAGTATCTCTTTTTCCAGTTTGTCTATTTGAGCAAAGAGTTCTTCGCGTTCTTCCAGTTCCGTGTTTTCAACGCTTGCTTTCAGTTCTTCCACTTTGGAGCGTTGTTCCGCTGCCGAGTTACGGATGTATGCCTTCAGTTCTTCGGTTTTGGCACGCAGGGCATCATTGTCCAATGCGGCTATTTCCGGATAAGCGGCTTTTACTTTGTCTACCCACGGCTTTATTTCCTTCATGTCACGGGTAGCCTTATTTCCGAAAATCGAGCTTAAAAATTCATTAAATCCCATTATGTATTTGTTTTTATTATTATTTACTAAAGTTTATATGGCGTGCAAAGTTACTGATTTTGCAATAGATAATGTAAAGTTGCACTGATTATTTTAAGGACTTGCCACGGAGAATGCGGAGTTTGTTCCTTAATTGAGCGGTGCGGCTGTGCACGCATTGGGGGCGCGGATGCGCATCGCACTCGATAGGGTGGGAGCAACGCGGTCTATGGCAACCGGCATGCGGATAATTTCCGGCTTTATTCCTTTGCCAAGAAGAATGAGGGGAGTGGCTATGGTGGCAGCGCGTACTACGCGGTTGTCATTGCTGTTTTCCTGCATAACGGTCCAGCCCGGCAAGACTTCGATAATCAAGTCGCCGGAGCGGTGGCGGTGGAACCCGTTGCGTATGTGCTCCATCTGCGGAGCCCAGGAACCCAGCAGTAGTTGGTAGGCGGAATATACTTTGTTAACTCCGCTGAACTGCACCAGAAATTCTGCCGACTTTTGTTGTATTTCGGCAAGATTCAACTGCTTCTCCTCTATTAATTTATGATTGAGATATATCTGTTGATTATAAAAGCCTTCTACATATTGTCCTTCACCGTAAGTAGCCATCAGATACATGTTCAGCAAAGTGGCGCAACGGTTCAGATGGAATTCTCCTCCGGGAATACGGTAGATGCCTATGTCTGCTCCGTCCGGGTCGGCATATCCTGTGGACGCGATGCATAACAGTACGTTTTGCAGGCCTACTTTGCTTTCCAGCATATCCAGCAAGCGGGCGATGCTTTGGTCTAAGCGGGCGTAGGTGTCTTGCATTTCCATGGCACACTCTTGCGTGCTACGGTGATTGTAGTTGCCTGCATAATAAGTGATTGCAAGCAAATCAGTGATGTCGTCCTTGCCGATATTGCTTTTATCCAGCAAATCCTCTGTCACACGGTTCACTTCATCGTTGATGAGCGGGCTGGTTATCAACCGGCGGTACTTGTTGTCCTTTTCTGTTTCAAATCTATACTTGAAAGGGATGGTGCGCCATTCGGGCAGGAATGTATAGCTTGTGATGGGGTGAAGAGGATTCCACTCCATCTCCTTGATGCGGAAGTCGGGTGATTGCCCGTCGTTGTATTGGCTCAGCCACCAGGGATACTCGCCGTAATAGGTTGTGCCGCACCATTTGCCGGTTTGGTGATTCAGCCAGAATGCGCCGTTACCGCTATGTCCGGCCGAAAGGACGGCAGCATCGCGAAAGGGGGCAATGGCATATACCAGTGCGGCGTTTTTAGTGGCTATTTTAAGTTCGTCGGCAAAAGTGGAAGTCAACAGTTGGGTAGGGGCGGTGTTCTGGTCGGTATAGTTACCCATGAAAGCGGAGTCGTCTACACAATTCTTCGGACGCAGGGTTTTGGGGTCAAACCAACGTTCGGCTATGATGCCGTTCATGGACGGTGTGGTACCCGTGTAGAGAGCGGCAATGGCAGAAGCGCGGTCGGTGACATTGAAAGAATAGTCAGCCTGGCGGAATACTTTCCCTTCCCTTAACAGCCGTTTAAACCCCTTTTCTCCATACAATGACGAGAATGCTTCCATGTAGTCTGTACGCAGTTGGTCTATTGTCAACGTCACCACCAGTTTCGGAGATGGCGGCAGTGGCTGGGCTTGCAGGCTGCCGAATGTCAGTGCGAGTATGGAAGTTATCAGTCCTTTCTTCATTATTTCTTATCGTATGTGAGAATTAGGTTGCTTGCAGAACGTATCAGCAAACAAAGTGCCAAAGGTAACACTGCTAACGGAAATCTTTGCGGTATTACGAGCCAAAGCAATATAAAAAGTGTTAAAATAATAAAGTTCGCCAGCATATAACGGCTTCTTTTCTCTTTTCGCACTCTGTTCAGCATACAAGGCAGGCAGAAAAGATGAAGCGGATGGAACACAAACAGCAGATAATTGGGACTGACGGCAGGATGTTGGGAGAACAAGGCAAGGAATGCCAATATACATCCCGCCGTTCCGGCGGCAAAGAACAGCGCAAAATCGATTCCCCAAAGCGTTTTCTTCCGGCGTATGCCGTAGATGGTGGCGGCTGCGGTCAGTATAAGAAGGAGCAGGGCGGTCTGCATAGGGGTGAAGCCATCGGAAGACTGTTCCGCTTCTTCGTTGCCGGTTACTATTATTTTCTCTTCATTCAGTACCAAAGGGCGTGCTTCTCCTTCTTTGTTTACAATGCGGGCTTGGTTGAAGTACTCTTGTACATAGAAAGGTACAAACATCATCAGTCTGCGGTTGATGGTTCTGTCGGCTTGGCTGCCCATACATAAGTCCATGCCGAAACGCGACCAGGGATGCCCCTTGCTGTATTTGTGCAGCAGGTCTCGGAAAGAAATGCCGGAATCAGTGTCTGTCATGTCATCTGCGTATTGCAGCGTACCGTCAATGGATTTTTCTATTAAATCGCGCGGACGTGTGGCACAGTTGTCGTAAAAGAAGTTATAACGATATATCCGGTTTTCGGGGCGGTAATTCTCTTCAAGTAACATAATCAACTTTTCTTTCTCTTGTACAGTGAGATTCAGCTCTTGCTGCCAGACATCGCGTTCCAGGTAATAATATTCTGCGGCAAAGCGTTCATAATCGGTTACTCCCAATTGGTAGTCCGTTTCACCCAAGGCAAAACGAAGGATGAAGTTGGGAGCATTGAAGTTAAATATGCCGTAATTGAATACTGCGTCAATGCCGCGGGTATAGTTTTCGTACCGTATAGCCGTATGTCCGAAAAGGGAATATATTTCTTCTCCCGAGGCACATGTCAACAGACTGATACGTATAGAGTCCGGAATAACTCTTTTTGGTTCTTGTGCCTGCATAGTGACGACGGACAGGCTGAAGAAAAGAAAAATAAGTGAACGGAAAACCGATGGAGATAACTTCATTTGTCTTTTTTATTATCATTGATTTAATCAAGAGTGTATCTTGTAATTCGTTACAAAGATAGACTTTAAATCTTAAAACAGCAATTGTCATAGGAGAACCTTTTTCTTTTATGCATGTAGAACAAAGGAAAAAAGTGCTATCTTTGCGCCGCTTTAAATATATGCAGAATGAATCTTATTATCGATATAGGTAATACCGTTGCAAAGATAGCGGTGTTTAAAGATAAGGATATTGTAGAAATACTCTATGATTCTAATCAAACGCTTGAATGTCTGTCGGATATATGTGCGAAATATGCTGTCGAGAAGGCAATCGTGGCTACCGTTATCGATTTGAATGAACGGGTGTTGGCACAACTGAAAAGTTTACCCGTTTCATTGTTGTGGCTAAATGAAAAAACATTGCTTCCGGTGGAGAATCTTTACGAAACGCCCGAAACTTTGGGATATGACCGGATGGCGGCTGTGGTGGGTGCATACGAACAGTTTCCCGGCAAGGATATTCTGGTTATAGATGCCGGGACTTGCATTACTTATGAATTTATAGATGCCGCCGGACGTTATCATGGCGGAAATATTTCGCCGGGCGTGCAGATGCGCTTTAGGGCGCTCCATGAGTTCACAGGAAGGCTTCCGCTGGTGCTTCGGGAGGGACGGCGCCTGCCGTTGGGCAGCGATACCGATACGGCAATGCGCGAAGGAGTGCTGAAAGGTATGGAATATGAAATTTCGGGTTACATAACGGTGATGAAACATAAATATCCTGAACTTTTGGTTTTTTTAACGGGCGGCGATGATTTTTCTTTTGATACAAACTTAAAAAGTATCATCTTTGCAGACAGATTTTTAGTATTGAAAGGATTAAATAGAATTTTAAACTATAATAATGATAGGATATAGACAAACACTCTTGGTGTTCTTGCTTATGATGTTGTCCGGAGCGGCAATCGCTCAAAATAATACGAATTCTCCCTATACACGATACGGATACGGACAATTGGCGGACCAGGGTTCAGGTAATAGCAAAGCCATGGGTGGTATTGCATACGGATTACGGGATAAATATCAGGTGAATTTCGCTAATCCGGCATCCTATACGGCGATCGATTCGCTTACTTTTATTTTTGACGGCGGTATTTCCCTGCAAAATACGAACTTCAGTAACGGTACGATAAAGCAAAATGCCAAAAACTCCAGTTTTGACTATATTACAATGCAATTTCGTTTGGGTAAATGGGCTGCTATGAGTCTGGGATTGTTGCCTTACTCGAATGTAGGGTATAGCATGGCGGAATACAAGGAAGATACGGATTATCCTTCCCAATCCAGCGCGTTGCAATATTATGGAGACGGTGGATTACATCAGCTATATTTGGGAGCAGGGTTTAAAGTCTTGAAAAATCTTTCTGTCGGTGCTAATATCTCATATTTTTGGGGAGATATAACGCACACAAGAGCCATAACATTTCCGGGAAATTCGTCTACTTTGCCGCTGACTACGATAACAGGTACATCTATACAAAGCTATAAGTTGGATATCGGAGCACAGTATACGCAGGTATTCGGAAAGAAACATGAAGCTACATTAGGTATAGTATTCTCGCCGGGACATGATTTGAACAACGATTCATATGTAGAGGATAGATTGGGAAATGAGAAAACGGGAACTACTGTGAATAACAGAGATACGGTTGCCGCTTTCGGTAGTCCGATGAGTTTGGGTGTTGGTTTCAGCTATGTGTATGACAAGCGTTTGACGGTAGGGGCTGACTTTACTTTTCAAAAATGGAGCTCAGTTACTTATATGAATGAGAAAAATGCTTTCTGTAACCGTACCAAGATTGCTGTAGGCGCTGAATTTCTTCCAAACCCTATGGGAAGGAGCTACTTGGCACATGTAAAATATCGTTTGGGAGCTTACTATTCCCAACCTTATTATAAAATAAACGGTATGCGTGCCGCTGACGAATATGGGGTAACTGCCGGTTTCGGACTTCCCATTCCGCGTACGCGTTCTGTGTTAAGCCTTTCGGCCCAGTATGTAAGAACCGAAGGCAAGACAGCCGCATTCCTGAATGAAAATACGTTGCGTATCTGTGTTGGAGTAACTTTCAATGAACGTTGGTTCTTCAAGCGGAAAGTTGATTAATGCTGAATGGTGAAAATAGACAATATAACAACTAAAATTTAAATACAATGAAAATTAAAACGCTTGTCGCTGTTTTGCTCCTTTCGGGTGGAGTAACCAGCACTTTCGCACAAAGTGATTGTAATGCCAATAGTAGTATCTCGCATGAGGCAGTAAGAGCGAAAAACTTCAAGGATGCTTACGCTCCTTGTATGGCAGTTCTGAAAGATTGTCCGACACTGAGATATTACACTTATACCGATGCGCAGAAGATTCTTACAGGTTTGATGAGTCAGATTAAGGATCGTAATTCAGCAGAGTATAAGAAATTGTTTGATGAACTGATGGCTGTGCATGATCAGAAAATGAAGTATATTCCTGAATTTGCTTCAAAGATGAAGGGTGTACCGAGTGTTGCGTCTGCATTAGGCACAAAAGCTGTGGATTATCTGCAATATGCACCTGCTCCTGATTTGAATCAGGCTTATGCCTGGCTGAAAGAATCAGCAGAAACCGCTAAGGGTGAGTCTGATGGTGCTGTATTGCACTATTTTGTTGATGTGTCCATGCAGAAAGTAAAGGCAGATACTAATCATACAGATCAATTCTTCCAGGATTATATCAATGCTTCGCAATACGCCGATGATGCTATTGCAGCAGAGGATAATGCAAAGAAAAAAGCTGTTTTGCAAACAATCAAGGATAATTTGGTAGCTATGTTCGTTAACAGCGGTGTAGCTGATTGTGAATCATTGCAGAATATCTACGGTCCGAAAGTTGAAGAAAATAAGGCAGACTCTGCTTTCCTGAAGAAGACCATCACTATTCTGAAGATGATGAAGTGTAATGAATGTGAGGCATACTTCAAAGCTTCCGATTATTTGTATCGTGTTAATCCGACTGCTGATGCAGCTGTAGGTGTAGCATATATGTACTATAAAAAAGGTGATTATGACACTGCGGTGAAGTATTTCGATGAAGCATTGGGCATGGAAACCGATAATGCAAAGAAATCTGAAATGGCTTATGCTACCGCTGCAGCTTTGTGGCAGGCTAAGAAACTGTCTCAGGCAAGAACTTATGCCCAGAAAGCAATCAGCTTTAATGAAAACTATGGCGAACCCTATATTCTGCTGGCTCAAATGTACGGTTCAAATCCCAACTGGAGTGATGAGCCTGCATTGAACAGATGTACTTACTATGTAGTTATTGATAAACTTCAACGTGCTAAAGCCGTAGATCCGAGTGTTACAGATAAGGTTAATGAACTGATTGCAACCTATGCACGTCATACTCCGCAGGCAAAAGACCTCTTTATGTTGGGTTACAAAGCCGGTGACCGTATTACGATTGGCGGCTGGATAGGTGAGTCTACAACCATTAGATAAGAATATGTCGCTACAACCTAACGTTGTCGGACATAAAAATATGAGCATAACCATTGCCCTGAGGGTGATGGTTATGCTTCTTTTATTTTCTTCCTGTTCCGGACGTAAAAAAGAGATGGGAGCTGCCATTACCGAACGTGATTCGTTGCCGGTTAGGGATACTAAAGGGGTAACAACGCTGATTTCCGATTCGGGTATTACCCGTTATCGGGTCAATACGGCGGAGTGGTTGATTTACGACCGTAAGAAACCACCTTATTGGGCGTTTGAAAAAGGTATATATCTGGAAAAATTCGATTCTTTGTTCCATACTGAAGCCAGTATCAAGGCCGATACGGCTTATTACTATAATAAAAAAGAGTTGTGGAAGCTGATAGGAAATGTACACATACAGAACCTGAAAGGAGAAAAATTCGATACGGAGTTGCTGTATTGGGATCAGAATAAAAAGCGTGTCTATTCCGATCAGCGGGTGCGTATAGAACAACCCGACCAGATAATTTATGCCATTGGTTTTGAATCAAATGAGCAATTGACAAAATACCGTTTCTTCAAGACGGAAGGTATCTTTTATGTGGATGAGGACAGTGTCACCCCTTCTGATACGTTGAAAACAGACAGCATCAAATAATATGATGAGCACTATAATTTACTTATTGATAACCATGGCTTTCTCCGCTTTTTTTTCGGGGATGGAGATTGCTTTTGTTTCCGTAGACAAACTCCGTTTTGAGATGGAGCGGAAACCGGGGATTACGTCAAGCATCCTTTCTTGTTTCTTCCGCAATCCGAATAATTTTATTTCCACCATGCTGGTGGGAAATAATATCGCGCTGGTTATTTATGGTATCCTTATGGCACAGATTATCGAGGTGAATCTGCTGGCGGGTATGATTGATAATCATTTTGTAATGGTGCTGGTGCAGACTATCATATCCACTCTTGTTATTCTTGTAACGGGCGAGTTTCTTCCGAAGACGCTGTTCAAGATTAACCCGAATCTGGTATTGAGGGTATTTGCTATACCTTTGTTTGTCTGCTATGTTATTCTGTTTCCCATATCAAAGTTTGCTTCCGGACTGTCTTATCTCTTTTTGCGCTTATTTGGCATGAGGATAAATAAGGAAGCGTCCGATAAGGCATTCGGCAAAGTCGATTTGGATTATTTCGTGCAGTCGGGTATAGAGAATGCAGCTAATGAGGAAGAGTTGGATGCGGAAGTGAAAATCTTTCAGAATGCACTTGATTTTTCTAATATAAAAATACGCGATTGTATTGTTCCCCGTACGGAAGTGGTGGCAGTGGATGTGACGGCCTCGCTCGAAGACTTGAAGAACGTGTTTGTGGAGTCGGGTATCTCCAAAATTATTGTGTACGATGGGAATATAGATAACGTAATCGGCTATATTCATTCGTCTGAAATGTTCAGAAATCCGGCGGACTGGAGAAATAATGTCAAGGAAGTACCCATTGTGCCCGAAACGATGGCGGCACATAAATTGATGAAACTTTTTATGCAACAGAAAAAAACAATTGCTGTTGTGGTAGATGAATTTGGAGGTACATCCGGTATTGTTTCACTGGAAGATTTGGTTGAAGAAATATTCGGGGATATTGAGGACGAGCACGACAACACTTCCTACATCTGTAAACAAATTGGCGAACATGAATATGTGCTGTCCGCACGTCTTGAAATAGAGAAGGTAAATGAAACGTTCAATCTTGAACTGCCCGAATCGGATGAATATCTTACGATAGGCGGACTGATTCTGAACCGTTATCAAAGTTTCCCGAAACTGCATGAAGTGATAGCCGTTGACAAATATCAGTTTAAGATAATTAAGGTGACAGCCACTAAAATAGAATTGGTACGGTTGAAAGTCACGGAATAATTTCGTTTCAGCGTAAATTTTTAAAGAATAAATAGATGCGTATTAGCATTTTTTGTATCTTCGTGCGCTAAAAAGAACATTGAATAGAAAATAATAATAAACAAATAATTCATATTAACTAAAATGGCAACATTACAAAACATTCGGTCTAAAGGGCCCTTATTGGTGATTGTTATTGGTCTGGCGCTGTTTGCCTTCATCGCGGGAGACGCGTGGAAAGTACTTCAGCCGCACCAGTCACAAGATGTAGGAGAAGTGAACGGGGAAACAATTTCCGCTCAGGATTTTCAGGCATTGGTAGAGGAATATACGGAAGTAGTGAAATTCTCCAGCGGCTTGAACGCGTTGAGCGATGAACAAACCAATCAGATTAAGGATGAAGTCTGGAGAGCATACGTAAACAATAAACTGATTGAGAACGAAGCTGAAAAGTTGGGTTTGACTGTTTCTAAAGCGGAACTCCAGGCTATCATTGATGCCGGTGTACATCCGATGTTGCAGCAGACTCCGTTCCGTAACCCGCAGACCGGTGCTTTCGACAAAGATATGTTGAAGAAATTCTTGGTGGATTACTCTAAGATGAACAAGGCTCAGATGCCGGCTCAATATGCGGAGTATTACAATTCCATGTATAACTTTTGGAGTTTTGTGGAGAAGTCACTTATACAGGCTCGTTTGCAGGAGAAATATCAGGCTTTGATTACGAAGTCTCTGTTCTCTAATCCTGTTGAAGCGGAAGATGCTTTCAATGCACGTGTAGACCAGTCTGACTTGTTGTTGGCAGCCGTTCCTTATTCCTCTATTGTAGATTCTACAATTGTTATTAAGGAATCCGAACTGAAAGATGCTTATAACAAGAAAAAAGAGCAATTCAGACAATATGTGGAAACCCGTAACATCAAGTATATTGATGTGCAGGTTACTGCAAGTCCGGAAGACAAAGCCGATATTCAGAAAGAAGTGGAGGAATATACTGCGCAGCTGGCTGAGAATCCTTCCGATTATTCAAACTTCATTCGCTCAACCGGTTCTACTCAGCAATATGTTGACTTATTCTATACAGACAAGGCGCTGCCTGCTGACGTTGTTGCCCGTTTGGATTCTGTAAAGGTAGGTGGTGTATATGGTCCTTACTATAATGCATCGGACAATACAATCAATTCTTTCAAGAAACTGGCCTCTGCTGCTATGCCTGACTCCATTCAATATCGTCAGATTCAAGTGGTTGCAGAAGATGCTGCCAAGACCAAGACTTTGGCTGACAGTATCTACACAGCCATTAAAGGCGGTGCAGACTTTGCCGAAATTGCCAAGAAGTACGGTCAGACAGGTGAGGCAACATGGATTTCTTCTGCCAACTATGAAGGTGCTCAAGTGGACGGTGATAATTTGAAGTATATTGCAGCCATCACTACTTTGGGTCAGAATGAGTTGGCTAACCTCGCTTTGGGACAGGCAAACGTTATCTTGCAAGTGATGAATAAAAAAGCTGTGAAAGATAAATATAAAGTAGCCGTTATCAAGCGTCCGGTTGAATTCAGCAAGGAAACTTATAGCAAGGCATACAATGACTTCAGTCAGTTCATTGCAGCTAACAATACTTTGGACAAATTGGTTGCCAATGCAGAAGATGCAGGGTACAGACTGCTGGATAGAACTGACTTGTACAGTTCGGAGCACGCTATCGGAGGTGTGAAAGGTACGAAAGAAGCTTTGAGATGGGCATTTGCAGCAAAAGCAGGTGAGGTTTCAGGTCTGTATGAATGTGGCGAAAGTGACCATATGATGGTGGTGGCTGTTACGAATATCATTCCTGAAGGTTACCGTCCGTTGTCTATGGTACAAGAACAGTTGAGAAGCGAAATTCTTCGTGATAAGAAAGCAGAGAAAATCATGGCTGATATGAAAGCTGCCGGTGCAACGACTTTTGACCAATATAAGAATATGGCAAATGCAGTGAGTGACTCCGTAAAGCATGTTACTTTCGCTGCTCCGGCCTATGTCCCGGCATTGCGTAGTAGCGAACCTTTGGTAGGGGCATATGCTTCAATTGCTGAATTAAACAAGTTGAGCGCACCTATCAAGGGTAATGGTGGTGTATTTGTTCTTCAACCTTATGCTAAGGAAAAACTGAATGAAACTTATAACCAGGAAACGGAAGAAGCTACATTGGAAGGTATGCATGCACGTATAGCAAATCAGTTCATGAATGATTTATACTTGAATGCCAATGTGAAAGATAGCCGTTATCTGTATTTCTAATAATAAAAAAGTAGAATAATTTTATATACTTGGGGAAGCCGTTCGATAAATGTCGAACGGCTTTTTCATTTGTGCAACTTTATTCCTACCTTTGCAAAGGATAATTTATCAGTAAATAAACTATCTTTTATCGTAAATATACAGTTAGAATGAAACAACCTCTTTTAGGCCTTACATTAACCGAACTTCAGATGGTCGTAAAGAATCTGGGGCTGCCAGGATTTGCGGCCAAGCAGATTGCTGCGTGGCTATATGACAAGAAAGTAGCTTCCATAGACGAAATGACAAACTTGTCGTTAAGACATCGGGCTTTGTTGAAAGAGATATACGAAGTAGGATGTGAAGTACCGGTGGATGCCATGCGGTCGGCAGACGGTACCGTGAAGTATCTTTACCGTGCCGGAGAGGGACATTATGTTGAAGCCGTTTACATTCCGGATGAAGATAGGGCTACGTTGTGTGTATCTTCCCAGGTGGGATGTAAGATGAACTGTAAGTTCTGTATGACAGGTAAGCAGGGTTTCACCGCCAATCTGACCGCTAATCAGATTATTAATCAGATAAATTCTTTGCCCGAACGGGATAAACTGACCAATGTGGTGATGATGGGTATGGGAGAACCGTTGGATAACCTTGATGAGGTTTTGAAGGCGCTGGAAGTAATGACATCATCCTATGGATACGGTTGGAGTCCGAAGCGGATTACACTCTCTTCCGTCGGGCTTCGTAAGGGGTTGCAGCGTTTCATTGAAGAATCAGACTGTCATTTGGCAGTCAGCCTGCACTCGCCCGTGCCTTTGCAACGACGTGAACTGATGCCTGCCGAAAAGGCTTTTTCCATTACTGAGATTGTAGATTTGTTAAGAAACTATGATTTTAGTAAACAGCGCAGACTATCTTTCGAGTATATTGTTTTTAAAGGAGTGAATGATTCTTTGTTGTATGCCAAGGAGTTGTTGAAATTATTGCGGGGGCTGGACTGCCGTATCAATTTGATTCGTTTTCATGCTATTCCGGGAGTTAATCTGGAAGGTGCTGATATGGAGACAATGACAGCATTCCGTGATTATCTGACATCGCATGGACTGTTTACTACGATTCGTGCTTCGCGCGGTGAGGATATATTTGCCGCATGCGGTATGCTTTCGACTGCTAAACAGGAAGAGAATAAAGAAGAATTAATATAAATTATTAACTTTGACGCCAAGCTTATACGCCTTTTTTGTAGTTTTGTAATAACTAAAACATATAAATGTATGAAGAAACACCTGTTTTATTTGAGTATGGCCCTGATAACTGCATTGTTTTCAGCATG
>ENA-UERG01002007-UERG01002007.1-human-gut-metagenome-genome-assembly--contig:-NODE-2007-length-15397-cov-6.102285_pt1 | contig 15397 bp, 8 predicted proteins | sample MGYA00242954_ERZ507954 | MGnify/ENA primary metagenome ERZ507954 (study PRJEB26167, sample SAMN06115478) | human gut metagenome | host: Homo sapiens | place: China:Sichuan | collected 2015-01-21... | reverse complement strand
ATAAGGACCTGGCGAGTTCTTGATTTTTAGTCTCGCTTAAGAGCAACCTGAAATATGATTACTTTTTCAGTGCCCTCGCCGGGTGGCGGGGCCTTAATATGTGCTGACGGTATTGCCGGTATGCCCGGTATTGCCGGTTTATTTCACGATTACCTTGTGGGTGGCGCCGGTGGTGCGGATTATGTAGAAGCCGGCGGAGGGGAGCACGATACTGCCGCGTCCGGTGGCTACGATGCGTCCGGCCGGGTCGTAAGCGGTAATCGTACCCTCGGCGTATGCGGTGCGGCCCGATACACGGAACGTGTCTTTGGGGGTGCTCACGCCGATGATGCCGGAATCGTCGGATTCACTGAGTGTATTGACGCCTATCTCGTTGCTTGTCTGCGACAGCAACTCGCCGTCCTGACCCTGCACCTTGTAGTAATATGCCGTTCCGGGCTGCAATCCCGTCACCTGGAAGGAGAGTTCCTGACCTACGTTCTTGCCCTGCAGGCCGTCGAGATAGATGGGAGTGGACTCGCCGGCATAATAAACGGTCACGTCGTCAACAGCCAGCGAGCCGGATGTGCCCTCGCGGACGAATTCGATGCGTATGCGGGTGGTTCCGGCGGGGATGCTTCCTAAGGTCAGTGTCTTTTCCTGGGACGCGACCACCGGCTCGCGGCTCAGTTCGTTCCAGTTGCCGTTGATGTAGCCGTACAGGCGCACCTCGTCGTTCTCGTGGGTGCCGACTCCGAACGTCCAGAATGAAACCTTGGATATGCCCTCGGGATATTCGGGACTGGTAAGGGTGTCGCCGTTCTTGGTCATGCGCAGCGAGGGTGCTGACTCGCCCGAGTATCTGTTCAATGCATACACGTATGTCGAGGTGGATACCCAGCCCTCGGGCATCTTGGACAGGCCGTCTGTGAAGTCCACGGTCTGGTCAAGGATTTCGCCGGCGTGTTTGGTATATACCGTAATCGTATATGATTCGGCATTTTCGAGGCCTTCCCAGTTGGCCGTGAACGATTCCTTGGTGATGTCGGTGGCCGGTGTGGCCACGGGTGTGAAATACGTTATGTTCAATTCAGGAGTGACGGCCATCACGGGTTCCGATTCCTCGGATTGGTTCCATCCGTTGGAGCTTGCGACGGTGTAGTAATATGTGGAGGAAGGCTCCAGGTCCTTGATTATATGCTGCGATGTCCTGCCCACGTCGCGCTTCTCATAGCCGTCGACATACCGGCGCGTGTCGCCGTCAAGGGTGAATACGGAGATGACGGTCCTGTGTCCCTCGTTTCCGGTCCAGTTGGCAGTGAATCCCCATGGATTGATGTCCTCGGCCGGAAGTGCCTGCAGTGCGGGGAGTTCGGAGGCTCCTTCCTTGATCCTGAAAGTGATGATTCCGTCTTCGGACTCGGCGATTTCGGTCAGCGGCACGTCGATGTCGGTGCCGTCCCAGGTCCTCATGGCCGGTCGGGTGTCGGCCGTAAATTCAGTTTTGCCGGATGTGCCGGGGAATGCGTCGCCCGCACGCGAGTTTTCGTTCTGTGTTCCGTCGGCCTCCTCGATGTCCACGTACTGGTGGCTATAGGAATCGTTCACCGTGTTGTTCGACCATACGTAGTCGTCATAGTCCACGTGCCATACCAGCATGCCGTGGCCGGGGATGTATTTGTCCCAGCCGGTCTGCTGGCGGTTCTCGACCAGGAAGAATTCGGTTTCATCGGGAGTGTGGATTATTCCGGCCACGTTCTCGCCGATAGGGGGCAGCGTGGCGTCGGCGGGATCCAGAATCTCCTTAGGTTCAATCCATCCCAGCGCGTAGCGTTCGAACACGCTGTACATGGGCGGCGTCATGCCGTCGTTGTTGTACGGGCCATAGTCCAGGGCGCTCCATCCGCCGGGAGTGAAGGCGCCTGAGTAGCTTGTGGCATACAGGTCGGGCAGACCCATCACGTGGCTGAACTCGTGGATGAAGGTGCCGACGCCGTCGGGACGGGAGCCTTCCCATTCGTTGGAGCAGCCGTACGTGTGGATGCGCACGCCGTCGAAATACAGGTTGGGATATCCGGCGGACGTCATGGACCAGCTGTGGGGCCATACCGTATTGGCCGCGCCGCCGGATGCCTCGCCCCGGCCGGCATAGAACACGAATACGTTGTCGACCACGCCGTCGTGGTTACGGTCGTATTCCGAGAAGTCCACCTCGTCGTCAAGCTGTTCGCAGGCCTCCTTCACCATGTCGGCGGGATGCAGGTCGTTGCCGGCGGCATTGTTGCCGCCGTAATAGCTCATGTTCTTGCTCAGCGTGACGGGGCCGTACACGTCGAAGTCGCAGTTGAAGTTGCCGTTGGAGTTCAGGCTGAAGTATTCCTTGGCGCAGCCGGTGCCGCCGTAGTCGTTGAATCCGGTCTCGTTGAGCATGCGGCTGAAGTAATCGTGCGGGTCGTCGAGCCGGAACTTGGTGTCCTGGTATTCCACTAAGATCACGATGGCCTTCTGGTTGCCGTACGCGGGGAAACGCAGGTCGGGAAACAGGCCGTAGCCGCGTTCGTACGGAGGGCCGTCATTGGAGTCGGCCTTACGTGCGGGAGCCGATTTCATAGGCACGGAGGCTTGTGTGGCGAAGCGTTCGCGACGTGGCAACGTCTCGGCGTATGCCTTGACGCGCCGCTCCATGTCCTTGAGGCTTACTTTGTTCAGGAATCCTGCGGACCGGGCGTCGCGCAGCGCCGCCCCGGTGGCCTTGATGCCGGAGTTTACAAACTTGCCCTCGGCGGTGTAGTCGCAATAATAGAAATTGCCGTCCACCTCGGTGAGGGGATAACCGTCTTCGGTGAAATATTGATGGAAATACTCATCGCCCACCAGCTTCACGGCGAGCGTGGAGCCATCGGCTGTCTCTACGTGCATCACGCCGGGCTTGGCCGGAACCGCCAGGGCCGTTACGCAGCATGACAGCGAAGCTGCCAGCGCGGCACAGGTTGATCTCGAGTGTCTCATAGTTTTGCAGTTGGTAGCATAGAAGTAACAGCAAAATTAACAAAAGATTATTAAGAATGCAAAAAATGTGTCAAAAAGATAATAAACTCCGAAATCCGGGGGCAGCAAGGGGATGGATCTCGATAAATCTCGATACGGAAACAAAAGGAGAAACGGAGGCAAAAGACGGATGGGGAAACAAAAAGAGAAACAAAAAGAGGGCGTGCCCGGGGAGGCACGCCCTCGTGTGTCGGTCGCGTTGCGACCGGGTTGTTACGACCGGATTATTTGCGGCACTTGGCTGCGATGTATTCGCGGTTCATGCGCGCGATGTTGGCCATCTTGATGTTCTTGGGGCACTCGGCGGAGCAGGCACCGGTGTTGGTGCAGTTGCCGAATCCGAGCTCGTCCATCTTGGACACCATCGCGATGGCGCGGCGATACTTCTCGACGGCACCCTGGGGCAGACGCGACAGCTGCGAGATCTTGGCGCTGACGAACAGCATTGCCGATCCGTTCTTGCAGGCTGCGACACATGCGCCGCATCCGATGCAGCTGGCGGAATCCATAGCCTCGTCGGCCTGCACCTTGGAGATGGGGAGGTCGTTGGCATCCTGTGCGCCGCCGCAGTTGAACGATACGTAACCGCCGGCCTGCTGGATCTTGTCGAAGGCGTTGCGGTCCACCATCAGGTCCTTGATGACGGGGAACGCTGCGGAACGCCAGGGCTCGACGGTGATGGTCTCGCCGTTGGCGAAGCGACGCATGTAGAGCTGGCAGGTGGTGGCGCCGGTGGCCGGGCCGTGAGGATGTCCGTTGATATAGAGCGAGCACATGCCGCAGATGCCCTCGCGGCAGTCGTGGTCGAACACGATAGGCTCCTCATGGTTCTCCACAAGACGCTCGTTCAGGATGTCGAGGGTCTCGAGGAACGATGTGTCGGGAGTGGTCTCGACATCGGTGTATGTCACGAATTCTCCCTTTTCCTTGGGACCGCGCTGACGCCAGACCCGAAGGTTTACTTTCATTATATTGTCTTCCATCTTCTCTTATGACTTATAGTTACGGGTCTGCACTTTGATTGCTTCGTATTCGAGGGGCTCCTTGATGAGTTCGGGGGCCTTGTTGTCGCTGCCCTCGTAAGCCCAGCATGCTACGTAGAAGTAGTCCTTGTCGTCACGCTTGGCCTCGCCCTCCTCGGTCTGATACTCGGTGCGGAAGTGACCGCCGCAGGACTCGTTGCGGTTGAGCGCGTCGTAAGCGATGAGCTCGCCCATGGTGATGAAGTCCTGGAGACGGAACGCCTTGTCCAGCTCCACGTTCATGCCGTCGCCGGCCACGCCCGGGATGTAGAGTTCGGTCTCGAAGGTCTTGCGCAGGTTCTTCAGCTGGTCGATGGCCTTCTCCAGACCCTCCTTGTCTCGGGCCATGCCTACGTATTCCCACATGATGTGGCCCAGCTCCTTGTGGATGGAGTCAACCGAGCGGTTGCCCTTGATGTTCATCAGCTTCTCCTCCTCGGCCTCGCACTTGGCCTGTGCGGCCTCGAACTCGGGGGTGTCGGTCTTGAAGTGGGGAACGGTGATCTGGTCGCTCAGGTAGTTCTGGATGGTGTAGGGGAGCACGAAGTAACCGTCGGCCAGACCCTGCATCAGAGCGGATGCGCCCAGACGGTTGGCGCCGTGGTCGGAGAAGTTGCACTCGCCGATGGCGAACAGTCCCTTGATGCTGGTCTGCAGCTCATAGTCCACCCAGATGCCGCCCATGGTGTAGTGGATGGCGGGGTAGATCATCATGGGGTTGTAGTACTTCACGCCGTCCACCTCGCAGGCGAATTCGCCGGGGTTGACGTCGGTGATCTCCTCGTACATGTCGAACAGGTTGCCGTAACGCTGGCGCACCACGTCGATGCCCAGGCGGTTGATGGCCTCGGAGAAGTCGAGGAACACGGCCAGGCCGGTGTTGTTGACACCGTAGCCGGCGTCGCAGCGCTCCTTGGCGGCACGCGATGCAACGTCACGGGGCACCAGGTTGCCGAATGCCGGGTAGCGGCGCTCCAGATAGTAGTCGCGGTCCTGTTCGGGGATGTCGCTGCCCTTGATCTCGCCGCTCTGCAGCTTCTTGGCGTCCTCGATGTTCTTGGGCACCCAGATGCGGCCGTCGTTACGCAGCGACTCCGACATCAGGGTCAGCTTGGACTGCTTGTCGCCGTGCACGGGGATACACGTGGGGTGAATCTGCACGTACGCGGGGTTGGCGAAGTAAGCGCCCTTGCGGTAGCATGCCATTGCGGCCGAGCAGTTGCAGGCCATGGCGTTGGTGGAAAGGAAGTATGTGTTGCCGTATCCGCCGGTGGCGATAACCACTGCGTGTGCGGCGAAACGCTCGAACTTACCGGTCACCAGGTTCTTGGCGATGATGCCTCGTGCGCGCTCCACGCCGTCCTTGTCCTTGATCAGCACCAGCTCGTGCATCTCGTAGCGGTTGTAGCTCTTTACCTTGCCGGCCTGGATCTGACGGTTCAGGCTGGAGTATGCGCCGAGCAGCAGCTGCTGGCCGGTCTGACCCTTGGCGTAGAATGTACGCGATACCTGGGCGCCGCCGAACGAACGGTTGGCCAGCAGGCCGCCGTATTCGCGTGCGAAGGGTACGCCCTGTGCCACGCACTGGTCGATGATATTGTTCGACACCTCGGCCAGACGGTACACGTTGGCTTCGCGGGCGCGGTAGTCGCCTCCCTTGACGGTGTCATAGAACAGACGGTATACGGAGTCACCGTCGTTCTGATAGTTCTTCGCTGCGTTGATACCGCCCTGGGCTGCGATGGAGTGGGCGCGGCGGGGGCTGTCCTGGATGCAGAAGTTCAGCACGTTGAAGCCGAGCTCGGCCAGCGTGGAGGCTGCGGATGCACCTGCCAGACCTGTGCCCACAACTATGATGTCAAGACGGCGCTTGTTGGCCGGATTGACCAGCTTCTGATGCGCCTTGTAGTTGGTCCATTTCTCAGCTACGGGTCCCTCCGGTATCTTGGAGTCGGCCGGGGCCATTACTTTTACGTTTTGATCCATAATGCTTGGAATAGTTAATAGGGTTGGCCCTGGGCGGGCATCATGTTGGTTGCGGGTTTGTTGTCGGCGCTTTCGAGGTAGTCGAACAGCTTGACGGCGTTTTCAACGCACTTCTGCTGCTTCTCCAGTTTCTCGAGCTGGTCCTTGGCGTCGGGGTTGGACTGCATGTACTGCTGGCCCTCAGGGCTCTTGAGCTGCTCTACCTGCTGGCTCATCTGCTGGTTCATCTGACGCAGGCCCATCGATACGTTCTCGTAGGGGCTGAGCTTGATGTTCATGCTGAGCTGTGCGGCGTCGGGACCGAAGTCCTTCTCGATCATGGGCACGAGCATGTCCTTATACTGCGAGCGCAGAGTCTCGTCGGTCAGATAGTACTTGTCGTGTGCGCGTACGGTGAATACGACACCCTCGGCCAGGAACAGGAGGATCACGATGGAAACCCACCAGCAGCTGATCTTCTTGAGACGGGGCATCCATACGGAGTTGTCCCAGCCCACTGACTGGAACATCGACCAGAAGCCGTGGTTGAGGTGGAACCAGAGGGCGATGAAGCCGATGGCGTAAACGATAAGGGTCCAGGGCTGCTCGAAAGCGAGCTGCAGGAACAGTGTGCCGGCTGCCGGCGGGAACTCGGTGTCGATGCCGCGCACCTCCTGAAGCTGCATCTTGGCCCAGAACTGGATCAGGTGCACTACGAGGAACGCCAGCACTACGACGCCAAGAACGTACATGTTCTTGCTGGACCACTCCACTGTGGCAGGACGCTTGGAGATGGCGTATGCCTGCTTGCCGCGTGCCTTCTGGTTCTGAATGGTCAGAATCGAAGCGTACACGATGTGGAGAACTACGAACACTGCGATGACGAGGGAGCCGATCAGCGCATACCAGTTGGCGCCCAGGAACTCGCAGATGGAGTTGTAGGCGGCGGGCCATACGATGGCGACAGCGTTCATCAGACAGTGGAAGGTTACGAAGACGATCAGGAATGCGCCCGTCAGGGCCATCACAAACTTACGTCCTACGGATGAGTTGAATAACCACATAGATGTTCTGTATTATTTGTTTGTTTTTATATGTTGATTTCGGGTCGGGCTGCCATGTCGCGACATGGCCGGAGGGAGTACCCATAACTGGGTATTCCCACTAATTTCGCAAATTTACACAACTTTTGACAATTGAGGAAATATTTCGCCATAAAAATTTTAAATTGACGGTGTATTGACGGGTGTTGACGGGTGTTGACGACGTGGGCGTCGTCATTCCAGTAGCGGCAGGACCTGAAACGCGGTGTGCCACCGCGATACGTTGACGACGTGGACGTCGTCATTCCAGTCGCGGAGACTGGAGGTGCGACGTCCACGTCGCACAATAATAATTAAAAAGTCGCACAATCGTTGACGAAAAAAAGCGTGCCGGGACCGGAGTCCAGGCACGCTTTTATTATCGGTTGCAGACCGGATTACTGGAAGCGGCGGTTGCCCTGCAGTGCGGGCTTGCCGTCCGGAGTCTGGTTCTTGTTCTTCTTGTTGCCGAATGCGTTCATCACGCGGTAAGCGATCGGGGCTGCGCAGTAGAGCGAGCAGAATGTACCCACAACCACACCGAAGATCATGGCGAATGTGAACGAACGGATCGTGTCGCCACCCAGGAAGAAGATGCACAGCAGCACCAGCAGGGTGGAGAACGATGTCATCACCGTACGGCTCAAGGTCTGGTTCAGCGAGCGGTTGAAGGTGGTGAGGCGGTCTTCCTTCGGATAGAGCTTCATCATCTCGCGCACACGGTCGAACACAACCACCGTATCGTTGATCTGATAACCGATGATGGTCAGGATGGCGGCGATGAACGACTGGTCGACCTCCATGGAGAAGGGGAGGAAGCCCCAGCATACGGAGTAGAAGCCGATGATCAGGAACGATGTCAGTGCCACGGCCGAGAGGGCGCCGATGGAGAAGGCCACGTTGTGGAAACGCAGCAGGATGTACAGGAACATACATACCAGTGCGATACCCACTGCCCAGTATGCGTCGCGCTTCATGTCGTCGGCCATGGAGGGACCTACCTTCTGTACGGAGATGATACCCTGGCTTTCGTCGGCGATGGCGAATGCGTTGCGGTCCATCACCTTGCCGTTGGTGGTGAGCTCGGGCTGCAGGCCTTCGTACAGGATGTCGGCTATTTCTTCCTCGATGTTTTCGGATTCGGTGTTGATCTTGTAGCTGGTGGAGATACGCAGCTTGGAGGGGTTGTCGATGGTGATGACCTGGGTGGAGACGGTCTTGTCGTTGGCCTTCTGCTGGAACAGGTCGCCAAGGCGGCTCTCGATGGCTGCGCGGTCAACGTTCTTGTCGAACTGCACCACATAGTTGCGGCCTCCGGAGAAGTCGATGCCCTGGTTCATGCCGCGGATGGCGAGGCTGGCGATGCCGATCACGATAAGTGCCACCCATACGGCTGCGGCTCCCTTCCACTGGCCCATGAAGTTGATCTTGGGGTTGGACAGGAAGTTGCGGCTCAGCGCGGTGGTGAAGGTCATGTTGGCGTTGCGGCCGTTCTTGGTGATCAGGTCGAAGGCAATGCGCGTCAGGAACACTGCGGTGAAGAACGAGCATACCAGGCCGATGATCAGCGTGGTGGCGAAGCCCTTGATGGGACCCGAACCGAAGATGAGCAGGATCACGCCGGTGATGACCGATGTGAGGTTACCGTCAAAGATGGCCGAGAATGCGTTGGAATAGCCCTCGGAGATGGCCTGACGCAGCTTCTTGCCGGTCTTGAGCTCCTCCTTGGTGCGCTCGAAGATAAGCACGTTGGCGTCGACCGCCATACCGAGTGCCAGCACGATACCGGCGATACCGGACAGTGTCAGCACGGCCTGCAGCGAGGCGAGGATACCGAGTGTGAAGTAGAGGTTCAGCATCAGTCCGACGTTGGCCACCAGACCGGGAATCCAGCCGTAGTATGCCACCATCAGCACCATCAGCAGCAGGATGGCCACGATGAACGAGATGAAGCCCATCTGGATGGCTTCGGCTCCGAGGCTCGGGCCGATCACGTTGTTGGACACGACGTTGACCTTGGCCGACATCTTGCCGCTCTTCAGCACGTTGCTGAGGTCGTTGGCCTCCTCGGGGGTGAAGTTGCCGGTGATCTGCGACGAGCCGCCGGTGATCTCGCTGTTGACGTTGGGGAAGGAGTATACATGCTCGTCAAGCACGATGGCGATGCTGCGGCCCAGGTTGTTGCGGGTGATTGTGGCCCAGTCCTTGGCGCCGCGGTCGTTCATCTTCATGTTGACCATGTTGCCCTGCATGTTGTCGTACTCGGAGCTTGCCGAGGTGATGGCGTCGCCCTCCAGCACTGCGTCGCCCTTTAGGGCCACCAGCTCCCAGTAGGCGTCGGTCATGTCGGAGCCGTCGGCCTTCTTGATCACGTTACCCTTTGCGTCGGTGCGGGGGAACTCGGCGGGCTTGACGCTCCACATCAGGGTCAGGTCGGCGGGCAGCGTCTTCTTGGCCGTCTCGGTGTTCATCAGCGAGTCGACCAGCATGCGGTTGGCCGGGGTGACCATGCCGACAACGGGGTTGCCGCTGCGCTGTACGCCGCCGAGCAGCGCGTACAGGTTCTGGCTCTGGACGGTGTCGTTGGCCAGAAGCTGTGCCAGGCGGCCCAGCTCGTTCTGTATCTCGTTATAGTTGTAGACCTCGTAGAACTCCAGGTTGGCGCTGGACTTCAGCAGCTCGGTGACGCGCTCCGGCTCCTTGACGCCGGGAAGCTCAAGAAGCACCTGGCCGTTCTTGTCCTGCAGCTTCTGGATGTTGGGCGATACGACGCCGAACTGGTCGATACGTGTGCGGAAGATGTTGAAGGCGGCGTCCACCTGCGAGTCGACCTGCTTCTGCAGTGCCTCGGTCACCTCCTCGTTGGAGGCGCCGCTCTTGAGCTGGCCCAGGAACTCGCCTTCGCGTACAAAGAGTCCCGACATTGCGCCCGGCTGGATGTTGGCTGCCACGCGCGAGATGAAGTCCTTCTCGTTGCTTCTGGCGCCGGCTGCCTCCGCCTTGCGGATCGCGTCGTCTATCTGTTTGAGCTGTGCGTCGCCCGATGCGTACTGACGCAACAGGTCAGGTACCGATATCTCAAGGACCACGTTCATACCGCCCTTGAGGTCAAGGCCCATTCCCACTTCCATCTGGCGTACCTGGCTGTAGGTGTAGCCTAAGTAAACCTTTTCCTTGTCGATGGAGTCGTTAAATTGTTTCAGGCTTTGCTTGTAGGCATCGCTCGTCTCATCGGTGGTCTTCGACATGCGGACTGCGTATTCCTTCGCTTTTTTCTCGTAATTGCTCGTCACAATCGAGAAGCTGAGATAAAATCCGCATATCAAAACCAACAGAATAGCAATGGTGCTTATAAACCCTTTGTTCTGCATTGTTTGATTGTTATTTTGTATTTATTTAATTTACAGTTGTTTATAAATGTCAACGCACGGCACAAACACCGCTCCGGCATGGCCGGCGCGATAATTTAGTGTCGGGTTACTTTTTTTCAGCTTGCAAATATACCTCTAATTTTTGAGATTTTGGCAATATTTGGTTGAAAATTGACAAATTCCGTTTATTTTCTGCTACTTTTTATGTATTTTTGGCGTTCGAAAAGGATAAAAGGATGAAAATACGAGCAAGTCATATAATATTGGGTGCGCTGTGCGGTCTGTTCTGGGCCGGCTGCGCCAATGTGGGCAATCCGTCGGGCGGCCCGCGCGACGAGGATCCGCCATATCTGGTGCGTGCCAATCCGGCGCCGGGGGCGCGCGACGTGACCCGCACCGACATGACGCTGACCTTCAACGAGCTGGTCAACGTCAAGGACGCCTTCACCAAGGTGGTGGTGTCGCCTGCCGGTCGTCCGCCCCGCGTGCAGAGTCAGGGGCGCAACGTGACCATACGCTTCGACTCGCTGCAGCCCAACATGACATACACGGTGGATTTCGCCGACGCCATCGAGGACAATAACGAGAACAACAAGCTGCAGGGATTCACCTACACGTTCTCCACCGGCCCGGACCTGGACTCGCTGCGCATTGCCGGCCGCGTGTTCGGCGCCCGTGACCTGGAGCCGCGCCCCGGTATCTTAGTGGGTGTGCATCCCAATTATCCCGACTCGGTGATGAAGAACGACTCCGTGTTCATGAAGACGCCGTTGCTGCGCGTGGCCAAGGCCGACGACACCGGACGCTTCATAATCCGGGGCCTGGCGCCGGGCGACTACCGCGTGTTCGCCATCATGGACACCGACGGCGACTTCATGTTCAGCAGCGACCGCGAGGAGGTGGGTTTCTACGACGTGGCCGTCACGCCCGCCACAGAACAGGTGGAGGCCGTGGACACATTATATAATGAACTGGGTCAGGTGGATACCGTAAAGCAGCGGATGCGCACACGCTATCTGCCCAACGACGTGCTGATACGCACGTTCGTGTCCGACCGCATCGTGCAGTTCCCCTCCAAATACGAGCGCAATGACTCCAACAAACTGTTCCTGAAGATGAACGCGCCGGCCTCGCGCTATCCCGACATGCGCATTCTGGACTATGACGGCCCGATGCCCGTGATGGAAAGCCGCGAGGAATGCGACTCCATCACTTTCTGGCTCAACCCCGAGCTGGCAAGCCGCGACTCCATCTTCATGGCCGTGTCCTACCGCCGCATTGAACGCGGCAAGGTGCCGCTGGACGTGACCGACACGCTGAAGTTCATCAAGAAGAAACTGCCGCAGCCCAAGAAAAAGAAAAAGGAGAAGATCTCGCCGGCCGACTCGCTGGCGCGCATCACCACCACCTTCAAGTCGTTGGGCGAAAGCAAACAGGCCGTCTACGAGCCCCTCGTGATAGAATCGGCCACGCCGCTGGCCCGGCTTGACACGGCGATGATACATCTGCTGGTTCAGAAGGATACGGTATGGGAGCCGTTGACCAAGGGTGTCTGGATAACTGCCGCCGACACACTGGCGCCCCGCAGCCTGACCATAGACTATCCCTGGGATTACGGCGCGAAATATAAGCTGGAGGTGGACTCCGTGGCCGGCACCGACATATACGGCAAGACTACAATGCCGTTCAATACAGAGTTCTCGACACTCACGCCCGGCGACTACTGCACCCTGACATTCAATATGACGGGTCTCGACCCCGGCATACCGGCCTTTGTGGAGCTGCTTGACGCCTCCGACAAACCGATACGCCTGGCCAACGTGGAGAACGGCAGGGCTTTCTTCCCCTTCCTGGCGCCAGGCAAGTATTACGCCCGCGTGGTGGAGGACTATAACGGCAACGGCCAGTTTGACACCGGCGACTATGAGGACGGCCTGCAGCCCGACCTGGTATATTACTATCCCAAGGTGGTGAACATCAAGAAGAACTGGGACAAGGAGGAGGCCTGGGATGTGTTCGGCACGCCGATTGACGCACAGAAACCCAAGGCCGTGCTGAAGAACAAGCCCAAGACGCCCAAGAGGACCGGCGGCAAGAAGAAAGGCCAGCAATACGACGAGAACGAGGAGGAGGATGAAGACTACTTCGATCCTACCGCCAATCCGTTCGAGGAGAACGGCGGCCGCCGCGGCGGTGGCCGCTTCAGGCAGAATTCCGGTAATTTCGGAACCCGGTTCTGATGATAACTGGAGGGGCGGTGTCCTCACCGCCCGGAGGTCGACGACGTGGACATCGTCATTCCAGTGTTGTTAACAAAAATTAAGAACGGTATGCAGAGAAGTGGCAGTGCGAGGCTGTACCTTTGCTACCGTTATGAAGAAAGCTGGCTCGACATCGGATTTTACGGAAGCGCGCGACAAGGAACTGTTGCGTGCCGTCCGTCGTCTGGTGATGGATCCAAGCTGTAAGTCTATGACCGAGGTGTACGCGCGGGCCGTCATGGAGCCGTGCAGCCGGTTCTGGGTGAGCGAGAGGCGTGCAGCCGAGGTTATATCGAAGATGCTGCGTGGCGAGGACCAGGACTGGAAGTCGGTTCCGCTTCGGAGCAAGATGTACCGGGAACTGTGCCGCCGTGTCACGGCCTGGCGTGAGGAGAATCCCGGCCATCATCTCAGCGATGCCGTGTTTGCCGCCGTTAATTCGCAGGCGCCCGAATTCTATCTCACACCGGAAAGCGCCATGGTCATCGTGTCGCGCATCATGAAGCGTAACGCCGAACGGCGCCGCGCGGAAAGCAAAGAGAATCACAATCACTAACCGTATATCACTATGAATGAAATCATCAAGAAGATGGTGAAGGAGAACGCGCGTCGGAGGATGCGCGTGTCTCGTATCTACGCCGAGCCGCGGCTGGAGGGTGCCGAGGACGCGGAGCGTGCGGCCGCCGACTTCGCCTACTGGGCGGCGACGCGGGGCCGCATCAAGAACAAGCATGGCGGCGACGACATCCCGTTTCGCCTGAATTATGCCCAGCAGCGGCTGGTGCAGGTGTTGGAAAAGATGCGCAGGGGTGGGCGTCCGATACGTCTTATCCTGTTGAAAGCCAGGCAATGGGGCGGAAGCACCTGCGTGCAACTGTATATGTCGTGGCTGCAGCTGATGCGCTGCAAGGGGCTCAATTCGCTCATCATCGCCCATCAGTCGGCGTGCACGGACGAAATCAAGGATATGTTCGACCGTCTGGTCAAGGGACTGACCGACGAGGCCGGCGAGCATAGTCAGGAACTGCACATCAGCAACGTGGGCCGCAGCCGCAGCATATTCCGCATCGACGAGCGCAACGCCAAGATCAAGGTTGGCACCGCCGAGCGTCCCGACTCATGCCGCGGCGGCGACTACAGCCTGGTGCATTGCTCGGAGGTGGGCGTATGGAAGTCCACGCTGGGCAAGACGCCGGAGCAGATACTCCGCTCCGCCTGCTCGGGCGTGCTGTACGAGCCTATGACCATGATAGTATATGAATCCACAGCCAACGGCACCGGCAATTTCTTCCACCGCGAATACGAGGCGGCGCGCCGCGGAGAGTCGCAGTTCGAGTGCCTGTTCGTGCCGTGGTTCCATATCGCACAGTATATGCTGCCGCTGCGCAAGCCGGGTGAGTTCGCGCAGTGGCTTTACGACAACCGCCACGCCGAGACCTCGACCAGCGACCGCCGCCAGCCCGGCGCCTATCTGTGGTGGCTGTGGGAGCAGGGCGCCACACTGGAGGGTATCAACTGGTATGTGGCCGAACGCTCCAAATACGGCGACCACGCGCTGATGGCCGCCGAATATCCCAGCGACGACGTGGAGGCCTTCGTGCATTCCGGCGCCCGCGTGTTCGATAAATACAAGGTGGAGGCGTTGCGGCCCGGCACACAACTGAAGCCGGAACTCGGCGACATAGACATACCGGCTGAAAACGGCGTGCCGTTCGATTACGGACACAAGAGCGCCGACCAACTGCACGATGCCTTGGAGCGGGTGCGTTTCATGCCGTTGTCGGGCGGCGAGTGGCGTATATGGCGCCGGCCGGAGCGTGACGGGTACGACCGGCGTTATGTGGTGGCGGTGGACGTGGGAGGCCGCAGCCTGAAGGCGGACTGGAGCGTGATCGTGGTGCTGGACCGCCTGCCCATGACACGCGGCGATGGTCCGGAGGTGGTGGCTCAGTGGCGCGGACACATAGACTTCGACCTGCTGGGCTGGAAGGCGGCGATGGCAGCGGCCTATTACGACAACGCCCTGCTGGTGATAGAAAGCAACACACTGGAGACCCGCGACCCAGACCGCAGCGTGGACGGCGACCAGTCCTGCTACCTGCTGAACTGGTTGCGCGACATATACGACAACCTGTACGCGCGCCGCCCGGGTCCGGAGGCCGTGGCGCAGGGCGCCCCCGCACGCTACGGATTCCACACCAACGCCGCAACAAAGCCGATGGTGATAGCTACGTTGGTCAAGGTGATAAGGGAGGGGCTGTACGTGGAGCGCGACGGGATGTGTCTGGACGAATACCTGACCTACGAGCGGCGGCAGAACGGCAGCTTCGGCGCGATAGCCGGCGCGCACGACGACCTGCTGATGACCAGAGCCATTGCCCTGCACGTGGCCTTTCACGAGATGGACCCGTGCGAGCCGGTCGCGCGCCTGGCCTCCGGCTCTGCCCGGCGCCGCCGACCCACGGTAGGCTACGCCTCCTGGTGAAGATGCAATAAACAGTAAATCAGAGGTTAATGAAGTCTGTTTGGTGTTTTTGCTAAGGTCTTGAATAAAAAACTTGTGAAAATAATCATTAAAAATTTGGAGATTCGGGAAAATGGTTGTAACTTTGCACTCGCTTTCGGAAATGTATTTGAAGCATCCCCCACATGTCCGGCCACAGCGTGCC
>ENA-UERG01002004-UERG01002004.1-human-gut-metagenome-genome-assembly--contig:-NODE-2004-length-15412-cov-4.529899_pt1 | contig 15412 bp, 25 predicted proteins | sample MGYA00242954_ERZ507954 | MGnify/ENA primary metagenome ERZ507954 (study PRJEB26167, sample SAMN06115478) | human gut metagenome | host: Homo sapiens | place: China:Sichuan | collected 2015-01-21... | reverse complement strand
CGACCATTCAAATTGCACCTTCTTTTCTTTGTCGCGACATAGAATCAAAGAGGGACGCACTGTTGTGTCAAACCATTCCAAAACAGAGGAGAGTGGGACCGACTCCCGTTGCACCCTCACGCGCTTCGATGAGGGTGACTCTGGCTTCATTGCAAAGACAACTATGACAACAAACAGTTCACTTAGGAATCGTTAAACACCTTCGCGGCATCCACGAGGAGTCTACACAGAACGGACGATGAAGCCTTGAAGAAAATGGTACATCCCGTACTCGTCATGTTCACCTCCATCAGACAGGTCGACGACGTTCCGGCGACCCTTCCCGCGAACACTGACGTGTGTGCTACTGCTCATCTCCGCTCCCCAACCATACAAGGCTCGTTCACGTCCACCATCGCCACGTGGAAGACCTTGTTCGCCCTCTCGGCGAAGAGACGCGTGTTTCGCAGCGTCGTCTTGATGTCCACCTTTTGCTCCGCCTTGCAGCTCTTCCACTGCGCGTAGTACTCTGACGTGCTCATCGGCAGCTCCCGCATCATCTCCACGAAGTTGAACGGAATCTCGAACGGGAGCATCGTCGGCTCCTCCGCCGTCTCCGTCTTATAGGAAACGCTACCGCTGAACATCAGGTCGGACGACGGCGTCGGCTTCTGGAAGTTGATGCTGCCGAGGACGGTGATCTGCTCGCGTGCTCCCACCGCCTTCCAGACGAGTCGCTTCTCCTCGATCGCAGCCTTCGGCTCGCTGACGAGCTTGATGGTGAGTCCCTCGGTGAGCGCAGTGTCGACGACGAGCTGCGTGAGCGGCACGTCGCTCATCAGGAAGACGCACAGCACAAGCGAGCCCTCCTACGCGTGACTTCGCGACCACTCACCCACGCGGTAGATCGGCTTCCACGCCAGATGCACGTGACTGTCGTTGCAGAGCAGCGCCAGCGGGCCCGCCGGGTCCTTCTGGAAGATCTTGTAGGCGGGGCTCAGCGCGCACTTCAGCATGTCGATCGCAGGCTCCACGGCGGCGGGCGCGCTCAGGTCCATCAGCTCGAACATGTCGCCCGACGGACTGCTGTTCATCCCGGCGAACAAGTCCTCGCTGGCTGTAGAGGTCGCAGGAACCGCAGGAGTCGATGCATCCGCAGCAGTGGCATTCGTAGCATTCTCCACAGCATTCTCCACAATCGGAGCGGGCGCTGGCACTTCCGCCGGCGCCGGAGGGGCGAAGAGAGGGTTCACCGGCCCCGAGGGTGGCGAGAAGACGGGCTTCTTGGGCTTCTTCGCGGGCGTGGAAACGAGGCCGCCGAACAGAGCCGCCGCGGCCTTCTCGCGACTGCGCTCCTCGGCGCTGGCCTCCTTGGCGGTCTCCATGCCGCCGAACAGGTCCGCGGCGCTCGTCGCGGTCTCTATGCCGCCAAACAGGTCTGTGGCGGAGTCCACGCCCTTGAAGAGCGCCTCCGCGGCGGGATTCGGCTTCGTGATGGTCTCGACGGTGGGCTTGTTGCCGAAGGAGCCGCTAATGGTCGAGAAGTCGAGGAACCCGTCTTCCTTCCGCTCCGGCTTCGGCTCCAGCGCCGCGGGCGTGTGTGTGGGAACAGGCTCGGGCGGAGCCTCGTAGGCGTCGGTCTTAAGTCCTTTGTCCTCTTCGTCGCTGAGATCGTGCGCCTCGTAGTCCTTCATGCCCGCCAGACGCCCCTCCATCACGTAGCTGTCCAGGAAGTGGAGTGCAGGGTCCACCACCAGCGCCGTCTCCTGCTTCGTGGGAACTGCCGCAAGGAACACCGCCGCACCCGACTTGCACATCTCGCGGAACTCCATCGCCTGCTGCACCAGCTCCGTGTTGTGGCTCTGCACGCACTCGCGGACCATCACCGAGGCGATGCTGGGAATGGTCTCCGTCTGCGCAGAGATCTTCATGAATGCCGACAGCAAGTACGACTTCGTCTCCGTGCTCAGACCGGGACGGTGCCAGATGTCTCCCAGCGCCTCCACGATCTCTGCCAGCGACGGCTGCGTCGACAGGTGTCCGTACTCGCCGAAGATCCACGTGGCCACGCGCAGCAGGTTCTCGGGCGCCAGCGCGTCGAGCACCAGCGGGTACAGCTGCGAAACCGCCAGACAGCGCAGCTCCTTGTCGGTGGCGGCGTCACCCTGGCTCTCCGAAAGCATCTTGATCAGCGTCGTCTCCACCGACGGCTTCACCTGGCGGCCGCCGAAGGCGAAGACCTCCGTCATCGGGTTGATGTACCAGGAGGGGTTCGGCGCGAATCTGCGAGAGAGGATGAAGAAAGAACGACCTCTCAGCGACCTCGCAGATGCGGTCGATGAGCGACTGGCGCTGGAACTGGTCGTAGGTGGAGCTGAGCGCGAGGAGGAAGCGCTTCACGATGATGTCCACATTCTGACTGTTGCACATGCGGTGGAGGATGCGCAGCGTCTGCGTGAGAACTCGCATCCAGACCTACGGAGGTGCGAATGGTCACGTCCTCGCTCTCGAGACTGTTCAGCACGATCATCTGCAGACGCACGACGTACTGCGGGTAGTCCTACATCTCACACTATCGCCGCCGCGACCTGGATCATCTCCGCCATGCAGGTGAGGCCCAGATACTTCAGATTGCTGTCGCGACTGTTCACCATGCGGTCGATGATGCAGGCGGCCTCCTCCAGCAGGTCCTCGTTTGGGTAGATGTGGATGATCGCCTTCACGCAGTCTGCAGAGATGGCGCAGGAGAGGTGGTGCGGGAACACGCGGTCCGCTCGGCGCATCGCGCTGAGAATGGCGACGTACATGGCTTCGGAGGCGCTCTGGTCATTGGCGCCAAGCGCCGAGAGGATCTACGTCGCAGGCGGCATCTTCCCCCACTCGGATAATCTTCATCTGCATCCACGGCGCCGGCAGCGTATCGAAGTCGTAGTTGGGGTCGAACTTCCCGTTGACGATGCGCAGCAGCATGTCGGAGAAGAACGGAACCAGGTCGCGGAACTGGCTCGGGTCCGCCTGCGATGAAGGGGAACGGGCGAGAATACGATCACGAAGTCGTGCAGGACGGAGATGCACGAGAAAACCACCGTCACGTCGTAGGACTCCAGCAGACGACGCAGGTCCGCGCCCATGTCGCCCACGCTGTCGGCGTCCAGCTGGTGGAAGCGCTGCAGCACCATGATTGCCTTACAGAGCACGGCGGACCTGCGTGAGAACGGGAGCAAACGCCGACTCTTTGTGGTTGAGCGCCTGGTGGACGAGGTGGATCAGCGCCGGAATCATATCCTTCGTCAGCAGCTGGCTGGTGGCGATCAGCGCCGTCGCCACCTCCAGGTAGTTGTTGCTCTGAAGGTCCTGGGGGTGAGAAGAATGAAGGGAAAGCACCATCTGCAGACGGTTCACGATCATAAAGCGGAACTCGTGCTCGGGAGGAATGCACAGAGCGGCCGCAATGTAGCCGGCCTTTTTATTGATTATATTGGGGTCGGAGCAAAGCTGCCGTTAACCATGCAGAAAACACTTACCTCAATGGCTTTGAGATAACCGAAGGGCGCCTCATATCCGAGCATCTCGCAGTACACCATGCGGATAAGAGCTTCACGCAGGTCATTCTACGTTTTACGAACACAACCACATCAACTCCTCGGATGTCCTTCTCCTTGAACCGCTTCTTCAGGTGCGCCAACTCTGCCTGAATCACGATGTCCTCCTCCTAAAACACATCGCCCCCTTCATTCTTCACCTACTTCATGGGTTTCGCAAGCAGCAACCAACCGAACGAAGTCATTGAACGCTTTCGCCAAAATGGAAGACACGCTTTGACCCACCTTCCCCGCGATGTTACTCACCGAGTTTCCAAGATCCCCTGCAACGACGGACAGCTCGTGCCCCATGTTGCTCCCGAGAATGTGCATTTGCCCTCCCAATTCCTCTGTGTAGGACGAGAGCTTCTCCCCCATGCCCTTTGCCGCGTATCCAATGGCACTTGCAGCGTCGAGCGTCGCGTCACGCAAATCACTCACAAAATCCATAAGAACACAATAATCAATGCGATTCTCTCAACAAACACTCCGCAAACACGTTAATAGCCATATCCGCTGAATCCCTGCTGACCTCCGTAGCCGTAGCCTCCGTATCCGTATCCCTGCTGCTGGGCGGGCTGCTGGGCGCCGTAGCCGTACGCTCCGTAGCCATATCCCTGTTGTTGCTGCTGCTGCTGCTGCGCGGGCTGCTGCGTGCCAGCGCCCAGCGACGACAGATCCACCATTCCGCCGTACGCGTCGTTGCTGGCGCCGTAGCCGTAGTCGTATCCGGCGTTCGCGTTCGCACTTGTGTCTGCGGGCGCAGAAGGCATCGCAGAAGTGAACATGTCCATGAAATCGTCCTCCGCAGCGGGCGCAGGCTCCTCCGCCTCCTCGCCGAAGTCCTCCTCCTCCTCCTCCTCCTCCGCGGCCTTCTTCGCAGGCTTCTTCGCAGGAGCCTTCTTCGCCACCTTCTTCTTCGGCTTCTCCTCCTCCTCCTCGTCATCGAAGTCCTCCTCCTCCGCAGCCTTCTTCACGGGCTTCTTGACAACCTTCTTCTTGGGCTTCTCCTCCTCCTCGTCATCGAAGTCGTCGTCGTCCGCCACCTTCTTCGCCTTCTTCACCACCTTCTTCTTCGGACGCTCCTCTTCCTCCTCCTCTTCCTCCTCGAAGCGAGAGGCCTTCTTCACCGGCTTGCGGCGAGGACGCTCCTCCTCCTCGTCACTCACGTCCGCACGGCGCGTCGTCTTCTTCTTGGGACGGTAGTCGTCGTCATCGTCCTCCTCGAAGCGGCGGCGGCGAGGACGCTCGTCGTCGTCATCGTAACGACCACGCACGGGAGCACGACCCGCAGGACGCACGCGAGGACCCGCAGACGCGGGAGCGCCTCCACCCACGGCGTTCTGGCGAGAAGCCAGCTTCTGCTTCAGCTCCTTCGCCTTCTTGCGCTCGAAGCGCAGACGCTGGTCGTCGTCCAGAAGCTCGATGATCTGAGAGGACTTCTCACGCACTACGGTCAACCCTGGACGACACACCCACCTCCGTTGCCACGGTCGTACTGCTGCTCCTTGAAGCTGAAGTCCTGGAGCGAGCGCAGCTTCTCGATGTTGTCGCGCGCATCATCGATCATGCGAGGAGATCCGTTGCGGATCAGATGATCGATCAAATTCAGAGCCTGTATGCTTATCATGTATGATTGAGCCCACCTTGAAGATGATCTTCCAATACTTGGGTTGCGAAGCGAGAGCCTTGAAAATGGCAGTCTTGATCACTTCGTAGTCAGCACTAGAGCGTCCAATCCAAAATCCGCGTCCTACTCATTGTAGGAAGCCTGGGCAATATCGCTGAGCATCGTTCCGGAAGCTCCCCAGTTCTCGTTCGAAAGAGCCTGATCCAGAGTCTTCTCCAGCTCCGTCTTCTTCCTAATCCATAACGCGCGTGAATACGCAGAATCCTACGCGACAAGTCCCTTTGCCTGATTCAGAAAGTTCATATTTAACGAATAAGCGATTCACAATCTGAACACAATCAGAGCACGGCGGAATAGGAATGGGAAATAGCATTAGGGAGAATCCCTGGATTTGCGGACATGATTCCGTCGAGCAGAATCCACAGCACGACGAATCGTTCATGCGTCGAGGAGACGAAGAGTCAGATCTTTTATCCAACAAACACATCACCACGAATCAGCATAGATCTTGTTCTGGACCGCCTGGATTCCATCGTACACGATCGTAGTCCACTTCTTCACCGAGTCCAGCGACTAGAGGAATCAATCCCGCACACTCCCTACTCTCGCCTGCATTCCCTGCGCCGCCTTCAACTCGCTCAGCTCCGGAGTCATGCGCTCCTTCAGGTCCACCAGCGTGTTTGGAAGGAAGCACGGCAGACCGCTATCGGCCATGCAGTTCACCACATCGCAGATCTCTCTCCAGTACTTGCGGATGCACAAGAAGGCCTCCACCGTGAGGTCGAGGAACTCGCGGAAGGGGTACGCCTCCGTGGACCCTCCGAGCAGCATCAGCATCTCATCGGAGAACTTGAACGCGGCGGTCTCGAACCCGAGGTTTCCGCCCGGCGAGGTTCCCAGGAGGAACCCGAAGTCGATGTGGATGAGATGACCCTTCTTGTCCAGCATGAGGTTACCGTTGTGCCGGTCCTTCACCCAGAGGATGTAGCAGGCGACCGCCTGCTGTCAAGGAGCCGCCATCTCTCCACGCAGGATATGTAAGCTGCAGAGCTGCGGATGAAGTTGCGGAGCGCCACCTCGTATTCCTCGCTGTCCTCGCGTCCGAAGAGCGACTGCTGCTCAGACATCGCCCTCGCCTACTTCGTAGTACATCTTCAGCGACACGAAGCCCTTCTTTCCCAGGTTGTCGCGCGAATCGCTATCCTGCACGCACTCGATGATTCCGCCCATCGCGTGCTCGTTGTCGGAGGTGCGCGCAGGCGTCACATTGTACACGCAGAGCGGGATGTCGATGCCCTCCGCCTCCCAGATCACTTCCAGCAGGTGCATCACCTGCAGCGCCAGCGTGTCCTGGCGACAGTCGTCATAGGCCTTCAGAATGAGTCCTCGCTTCAGCGTCGGCTGCTCCGGCGCCTCCTCCTCCGCCAGCTCCGCCAGCGACTGCATCGGCGATGTGCGCAGTGTCGAGCAGGTGCGGAAGCTCTGCAGTCGCTGCATCGAGAGCGAGGAGTCGATCGTGCTGCTGGCGCGGCTGCGGGAGAGGCGACGAGAGTCACCTACGGCGCGTAGAAGGAGTTGCGCGACCGTCTGTCAGAGTAACGATCTATTTATGATCGCTGCGCTACGCTACGAGTGCTGACGCGACGCTGCACCACCGGGTTCTTCGTCTCGCGCAGCGAGTGCTCGATGGTGGCGATCGCCGAGTCGGGCCCGTCCCACCGCTCCACCTCGAACATCAGCAGGTAGGGCGCCTTGCCCGCCGACTGCATGGCTGCCGCCGAGTCCACGAGGATGTCCGTGATGTGGTACTCGGGGTTCGTCGGCAGGTACAGGTACTCGCTCTTCACGCGCGGCCGCAGTTCCTGCGTTGGAGGGGGAGAAAACGCCTACGGAGACGTACTTCATGATCTCCGCCTTGCGGTCCTCCTTCTTCAGTGGCTTCACCAGCCCGCTGATGTTGATCAGGCGGTTGAAGAACTCGAACTGCTGCTTGTACAGCACTTCCTGCGCCGGCGACATGCCCGACTTGATCCGCCGGATGATCGACTGACAGATCGCAGGCAAGTTGTCCGGACCGTTGAGCTGCCCTCACACGCCTCTCTCACGCCTACCGCGTTGCCGCAGAAGCCGTGCTTCTCCGTCTGCTTGATCTCCGTCTCGCTCTCCGTGATCAGCGCCCTACGCGTCATTTGGACTCCTTTCACTCACCAGAGCAGCTGGTGCGTCAGCAGCACGTTCTTCGAACACAGGACGAGAATGTAGTCCTGCAGCTTCCCCGTCGTGTCGTGACGCAGCCCCTGCACGAACTGCGGGAGGTAGAAGCAGAGCGACTCGGGAGGGAACTGGCCGAGCGCCGTCGTGATGTACTGCATGACCGCGGGAGAGTGCATCGGCGGCAGCGTCATCAACACGTCCGCCGTGTTGCGTGCCATGGCCGCGACGACCTGTGCTTGTCTCCCTCCGCAATCGCTACCGTGGGCAGGTTCGGCTGCGTCCAGTAGAGCAGCCACCGCGTCGACGCCTCGTCCATGTGGAGAATGAAGTCCGAAACGCAGTCCGCGCAGTGCAGGTACTTCTCGGGCGACTCCAGGATCAGCCGCGTCAGCTCGCTGCGGAGCGTGGCGATCTGCGGGTACAGCTTCACGATCATCACCGTGCACTCCGAGGAGTGCGCGCGACACAGCTGCATGACCTCCTTCCACTGGTTCACGCTGTAGCTCCGCGCCTGCGTCGTGTAGCTGACGGGAAGTACGCTCTGCGACTCCGAGCCCACCTTCAGGTCCAGCCCGCGCGACACGTCCTGACACGGGTTCAGCTGGAGATACAGACGCTCCATCACTCCACGGAGCAGGATCAAGCAGAGCTCCTCGAAGCGGAACGAGGAGGAGTCGTTCGTCGACGTGATGACAGACAGATGGTCCGACGCCAGAGGACTCTTGGATGACAGATGCTGCGACTGCGTGTCGAAGACGCCGATGGACTGCTCCACGGAGTCGATGTCCGACGGCGTGAGGTGGTTGCGCAGCTCCGCAGAGCGGTACAGGGAGGAGTAGAGAGACAGCTCGGGGAGATTCTCCGTCTCCTCGTCCGAAAGGTCCATGTTCACGCGTCTCCGCGCCTTGCGCTGCGTGATCACGCCCTTGTTCTGCTGGTGCACCTTCGTGATCTCCTTATACAGCTTCGTGTACTTCTGGAGCGTGCTCTTCGCCTTCTCCAGCGGCACCGACTCCTGCTTCACCTAGCGTAAGAGCGAGAAGAGAGAGCTACCGAGAGCAGGACGTTCATGTGCGCGCTGTCGAAGACCATCTGGTTGATCAGACTCATCACAATGTTGCTGTAGAACACGTACACCGTCTCGCTGTCCAGCAGGTTGTACGTCTTGCTGAACTTGTATCCCCGGTAGCAGCAGAGCAGGAGACTCAGCACCGGCTCCACCGCGAAGTGCTCGACGCACAGCGGACACTGAATGCTGCCGAAGAGAATGTACAGAATCTCGCGGATCTAGAGAGCAGCCGTTCCTCTCGCCTCCGCTGTCGGTGCATCGCTCCACATAGGCGTTCAGGATCTCCGAGAAGAACTCAACCCACAGGCCGTGGCACGTACACTCCTCCTCGTTCACGCGACGACACCTCACCGCCGGAGAGGAGGCCGTGATGCTGCACAGGTCCTGGAGGAAGGTGGGCGGGTTGTAGAACAAGGAGACCTGCGGAATGGGGTGTTGTCGGAGCGACTCGCCGTCCTCCTCAAACGGGTGGCAGGAGCAGCATCGCTCGCAGAGACAGCTGTCGTCCTCCAGCTCCGCCGGAGACACTGACGACCGCAGCCGGACGCTGATCGGAGAAAACTCCACTTCGTCCTCGTCTCCCTCGATGATCCGCGAGAGGTCCACCGAAGAATCCTTCGCCTCCTTCTTCCCCAGCCGGTACGTCACCTTCTCGTGAACCGTCGCGCAGTGGCAGTAGCAGGCGCAGTGCTGATGCACGTCCTCGTGGTGGATGCCGCCCTGGAACCAGCGGCCGCGGCTCTCGCGCCAGCAGTCCGCTACGCAGAAGATTCCGCGACACGCGTCGCGCGTGTACTTCCACGCGGCGCAAATCTCGCGCAGGACGAGGTTCTACTGGTGAGGAAGGACATACGGACTGACGTGGAAGAGAGGCAGCTCGGCGAGGAGCCAGCGCCACAGCTCGATCGCCTCCTTCATCAGACTCTCTCTACCCGTCACCCCGCTCTGTCGCACGCACTGAAGCAGCAGCGCCGGGAGCCAGCAGATGATCTGGAGAATAACGCTGTCGACGCTCTCGCGCTGCAGCGCGCACAACGCTCCGCACTTCATCAGGAGATCGCTCGCGGTGACCTCCATGTTGCTCTCGATGGCGTTCGCCTGCACGGTGACGCTCTTCACGCGATTCAGTTTGTCTCCGTGTTCATTCGATTCGACGCCTACTCGCTCTGTCGTCTCCCTTGGTCTCCTTCAGCAGCAGAACCATCTCCTCGCGCAGCCGCTTCACCACCTGGCTCACCGACATCGTCTGCAGCCGATTCTTGAACACGCCGCTCCAGTAGCTGATCTTCTGGTTCAGCGCTACGTGGACAGCGACCGCCAAGACTACAGTGGACGCGGATCGACGACAAAAAGTCCGTGAACGGAGTGTACTTCTTCCGCAGCGACTCGTCCTCCATGATCAGCTCGTAGATGAACGAGAAGATCTCGGGGGAGGAGATGCTACGACTCAGCGCGGACTCCGGCAACTACTTTTGGATGGTGATCAGAATCTCCTCCTCGAACCCACTCTCCGTGAAGCCCAGCCACACGGAGAACACACTCAGCGCCTTGTTGTAAAGACTCTGCAGCTCGTCGGAGCGGAAGGGCAGCTTCAGCTCGTAGTGCAGCGGCTGGTCGTCCTGGAGCACCTTCAGCTCATCGCTCGCCAGCGTGACGGGCGCGGAGCTGACGGGCGTCAGATTGATTTTGATGGTCATCAGACACTTCAGCAGCACGTTCAGACAGTAGGCGTTCCGTCGGAGGAACGGGAAGCAGTCCAGCAGCCGACAGATGTACTGCATGCCCAGGTCCTGAAGCACGACGAAGCGGTGGCACAGCTGCACCGCCAGAAACTCCATGTGGTCCTCTAGAATGGTCTCCGTGACCTCACTGCGCGGGGAGGACTTTAGCTTGCTGACGAACTGGTTGAAGATGGACGCCAGAATGGCCGACATCACGGGGAAGAGCGACGAGGAGGTGTTCTTGAAGGCCAGGAAGTAGGAGAAAATGGCCTTGATCGTGCAGAGCTGGTCCGCGCGACGACTCTCCACCTCGTAGATGGTGAGCAGGTACAGCGCGGTCGTGTGCGTCAGCGTGTTCACGTTGGAGGTCTGGTCGCGTCCGAGGCGACTGATCAGCGCCGCCTTCACGGACTCCATGTCCGCGTTCACGTCCGTGGTGGTGAACATCGCCGACAGCTCGATGTTGGTCTCCACGTCCAGGAAGTGCTGGTGCAGCAGCGGCGACTTGGAGGCGAAGATGGTCAGCGCGCGCTCGGCGGACTCCGACCAGGGCTCCGTCGAGAGCGACTTGATCTACCTCTCAGCGGCTCCGCGAGGACTACGGTGACGAGGTGGAACCAGACATCCAGATAACTCTTCATCAGCGACAGGTCCACGTCCTTCTGTGGCTTGTAGGGGTCCCACTTGCTCTCGATGGTCGAGAGGACGCCGATGAGCGACTCGCTGATGCGCCACTGCAGCGCGTGCAGCTCCGGAATGTGGTCGCTGCGCTGTATCGACGACCCATCTCCCACCTGTCGCTGAGCAGCGTCTTGCTGAGCTGCGAGCAGGACGCGAGGAACTGGTTCTGCAGGTACCGACGCGTCTTGGGGTCGCGGACCTCCTTCACCAGTCGTGTCATCGCGTGCGGCACCACCTGAATGACGTCGTCGTACTACGCTGAACCCTCTCCTTTTCCCCCACGTTACTCAGCTTGTAGTTCATGAGGAGCCCCGTGAGGATTCGGTTCACCTCCTTCTGCCTCTCCGCGCCCTCCGCCAGCGCCAGCTCCACCAGCCGGTCCAGCAGCACCAGCGGCGGCGACTCGCCGTCCAGCCCGCTCACGAGGATCTGGAAGCAGGCGCTGCGCATCTCGGGACTGTTGGCGGTGTGTGCGACGGTGGTGCACAACTCCAGCATCAGCTCCGTGTAGCTCTGCAGGTCCGACCGGCCCTCCTCCGCACGCGTCGCCAGCGCCAGCAGCGGCAGCATCGTCGACACCTCGTTCAGCACCGCCTGCGTCACGCTGTTCTCCAGCAGCTCCGGCGTCGCCAGCACACGGTTCGCGCTCTCCGTCTCCACGATCTTCTCGATCAGCCCCACGAAGCCTCTCCGCAGCCCCTCGTACCGCCAGATCGCTGCGTAACGCCCCCTTTCCACGCCTACCGTACTTTCCCGCGGCGCTCCGCTCCTTCCGCCGCTTGCTGAGCCGCATGAGTCCGCCGGCGAGCGTCTCCTTCGCCTCTGCGCCCAGCGCCGCGTTGTCCAGCAGCTCGTGCACGTCGGGCGCGCAGGCCGGCAGCGCGTCCAGCATCAGCGGACAGAGGAGCGTCAGCGAGGCGATCGCCGCCTGCGTGATGCCTGTCTGCACCGCCTTCTCTCGACAGCCCAGCATCATGCAGTCCCAGGTGCGGCGCCACACGTCGCTGCGCAGCTCGGGGAAGAAGAAGGAACAGCACTCCAGCATCGACAGACTGGCGACGATCAGACGCGGGTGGCTCGCGCGACTCGTGAAGGTGTCCGCCATCGTGTACAGCTTCGTCAGGGTGGGAGTGATGTACTCCATGCTCACGGTGGAGTACGGAGTGAGCGATCATGATAATCACTTACCTTGAGCGTAGACATGATGTGGCTCTCGATGTGGAACAGGACCGACAGACGCTGCGACAGATCGACGGTCGCGCTGCCACGCGAGTGCGACACTACCGATCACCGGATGGAGGAAGCATCACGGATGTCGTTCAGCTTCTGCATGTAGCTGAAGATCCGGTTCGCAAAGGGCATCAGGCGATCGTGAGGAAACGGGTACTCGCCGTCCCACAGGGCGAGCGTCTGGAGAACGGTGAAGAGAATGGACTCCTTCGACTGCTACAATGGAGCAACGACAATAGGAAAACGTCTTCCAACAGACTGCTGATGACCGTTTCGATCACGTCGAACGCGCTATCACGCTTGCTCGGAACTGCGCGGGCCGCCTCCATGAATGCCTTTTCCTTGATGGCTCTAGTGAATTCGTACATTTACAAAGCTCGCAAGCGTCATCAAATCGGACTTCTGCGTCCCCGACACCACGTAGTAGGGAATCTTCTTCACCGAATCAAACAAAACGGAGTAGTAACTTTCGGATACACTATCGTTCACTCTCTTGAAGCAAGATCACCGTCCGTTCGTTTTCACAATCAGTTTCGAGTAAGCCAGGATCAGGTCGCTTTCTCGCTTCGTTGGGAGCGAATAGGACTGTGCATCTCTACATGAAAGCCGAAGAAAGTGCGCAAACAGCGGAACCGAAGTATTAGTCGTGCTCTCCAGCAGTCAAATGAATCGTCCCTGCATAGACTGCCGGTTTTCCCTCACATTCGGAAGGATCTCCGCAATCTTGTCAACCAAGTTGGAGTACTCTGCGGTACTCAGTTTGTACCCGACAGGAATGAGAAACGGTCTATTCATCGATGATATGGGCGAAGAAGAATAGTGCAAAAATCGGCTCGAATTGAGCTTAATAGAGCCGCAGCAAATTCAAAATCGATTTATCCCAATAAACTGCTGCTGATGTCCAACGATGTTTCGGATACAGCAGCTCCCTCTCACTCAAGGCATGGTACCCATTCCAACCTCAACGACATATACGATTTGCGAGAGAGTATAGTCCCATCCAGCGCTCAACGGTAGGCATAACTGACGCTCCATCCGATCAGCGAAGGACGAGTTACTCGCGCTATCCAGCAGGGGGCGACGTTCCAGGCGAAGACGTGAATCGGGGTAGTTGGATTTTTTCGCCCAGCCCCACTGATGATTCCAGTAGCGTTGTTTGGGTTTCGTAATGTTCCAGGGACACGTAGGACCGCTTTTGAGACTGCGGGTTCGTCGCGTCGATCATATCCTGTCACGTTACCGTGTCATGTGCCTTTACAGCAGGACACTAACAAACCCTCCGGAGCTAAGCGAAGCGTACGAGGATGATCTAAATCCCTTTGCATTTCCAAATGAGGAGTCTCTTTCCAGAGACGATCTCTTTTTGCGGGGAATGGAATGCTTTGACAATTTTACATGGGCGCGTACGCTTCATTCCTATCCCCCGTTGTGTGATTATGTCAATGAGAAGTTTCTTCCGAATAAGGCTCCTGGGAAACCTCTACACACGCTGGTGTTGGATTTAGACGAAACGCTAATAACATGTTACAATGAGCATCCCGATTACAACAGTGTCTACTTCACAGTAGGTTCGACGAGCGAATGAGACGCAGATTGACGTGATGAACCCTCAAACTGGTGAAAATGAAACGGAGGAGTTCTTTCCCCTCTTCCGTCCCTATGTATTCTACTTTTTGAAGGAGATGAGCAAATACTACGAAATTATCGCGTTCACGGCAGCCCAGAGCACCTACGCCAACGCAGTGGTCAGCATTCTCAACAAGGACGCGCACACGATCGACTATTGTCTGACGCGAGACCACACGACCTTCATCGATGACTCCAACCACCGGCTATACTACAAAGATCTGTACCGACTGAACCGCGATCTGGTTGGAACGGACAGCGAGAGTGACGACTAGAAAACGACGGTGATCGTCGACAACACGCCGATGGTCTATTCGTACAACGTGAACAACGCCATTCCCATCCTGTCATGGAACGGAGAACAGGACGACAAGGAAGTGCTCATGTGTCTCTCTCTCCACCGTAGCTTTTCTACCTCATGGAGACCCTGCGCCAGCTGTCGAAGGTGAGCGACGTGCGGACGGTTATCCAGCGGACGTATCACGTGGAGGACTTGCTCAACAACGAGGAAATCTCGCACCATGGCTCGCTTGCTTACTCTGTTTGTTAACAAACACCTCAACCCAAGTAATGATGGAACAAATTCTGATAAAACTCGAACGCGCTGAACCAAATCGCTCCGCCGAGAGAAATCCAGAGAACGCGGATCGGCGCTCCCGCAAAAAGACGTCGATATCCTTCCTCGCGCACCAGCTGCCGAAACGTCTGCACGACTCCGAGTCGTTTATCGGCGGGAAGATCCGCGGTCAGCATGATGCGCGTCTTCAACACGTCCAGAGGGCAGGTCAGAAACGCGGAAATGCCGCCCGCTAAACTGCCCAGCAGCATGGTCTCGTAGACACGAGGCTCACGGTGTTTCTACGATCACAGAGGAGGCGAAGCGATACGAGCGTTTTCCGCATCCAGCGTTTTTCCGCCTCGTAAAGAGAGTACTAAGAAAGATTGTTTCGTTGACTCCTACCTCAATCATGTCAAACGGAATGTCACGCATGATCATAGGACCCCACCCAGAGTACAGTGCTCGCAGTCCGCGCTTCTGTGAATGATAACGCACTTCTTATCCGTACTTGGGAGATTTCGACGATGGCTTTGAGCGGATTCGAGTATCCCCGCACTTGGATGAACTGTTTCGTGACTTCAAACGGATTGCGGAACGTAGAGGCGAACGACTCGGCGACCATGGCTGCTCCCATTTCGCAGACGGTGTACAGTTCGGGCCGGTCGTTCGTCGACGATTTGAGCGCCTTCTTCGTTCGCTCGTAGATGGCCCAGTAGATGGCCGACGCGGGAACGGATCCCATGAGGATGGTTCCGAGTCCCTTGAACAAATGTGTGTAGCTTTTCACTGTGACCATCCCCATCTTGGCTTGATGGCGTCTACGCATCACAGGAGCGTCACAACTGCACGTTTTAATCGTGTCGAGCGGATAGATGATGCTGTCGACGGTGACTCCGCAGAAGGCTCCAGCTAGGGTGTTGACTAGGGTGCAATCCTGCAAGAAGACGTACTGACCGCGTCCCGCATTCTACCTCATTCACGATTCGTGACGAACAAACACAATGAAGAGACATAATTGTTACGGATAGCGAGAGGAGCTGCGTTGTTGTTGGTACGCTTGCGGAGGAGGGTAGGAAGGCTGGTTGGTTTGCTGGTTGGGTCTGGGAGGGTAAGCCTGCGCAT